>Ga0316616_100000003_pt1 | contig 99779 bp, 89 predicted proteins | sample OWC_Aug_M1_C1_D1_FD_207660 | JGI IMG/M metagenome (GOLD analysis project Ga0316616, IMG submission 207660) | Wetland soil microbial communities from Old Woman Creek delta, Ohio, United States - OWC_Aug_M1_C1_D1_B | ecosystem: Environmental > Terrestrial > Soil > Wetlands | place: USA: Ohio... | reverse complement strand
GTCGGTCTGTTTCCTGTCCGCCGTGACGTCGAACGAATCGCCCAGCTTAAGGCGCACTTTCTCGTTCTTTGGCGTGTGGTCGATGCGGTCTTCGCCGACGAACTGCGCGTTGCCGGCGGCATCTTTTTTATAAACACGCATCACGCCCTTGGGCAGCGGCATGCCGAGATGTGCGCTTTCTTTGTTGTCGAACTCGACGAACACGCCCACCTTCATTTTCTGGCCGAGGTCGCCGTAGCTGGATTGATAGTAGTAGTCGGTGCCGCGCAGTAGCAGTTCCTTGCGCACCGGCACGCTGGCGGCAGAAAGCAGCGACACCTGCTTGGTCTGGTTTTCGGCGATGGTGGTGGGGCGGTCCAGCGTGTAGAGGTGGTATTCCAGCAGCGATTCCTCGGCCATGGGTGGCGCTGCGGCCGCCACTGCCATATCCATTTTCGCCATCGCCCGCAACGGGCGCATTTCTTCCCTGACACGATTCACATCGCCCGCCACCAGTTGCAGTTTGGCATTGCGATAGCTGGCGCCACTGGTGTTGGTCAGCGTTACCCAGCCGGAAAGGTCGAGTTTGTCGTCTACCGCGTTCAGTTCGGCCACGTAATCGGCCTTCCAGCCCAATCCGCCGGTGAGGTAGCTCAACTCTACCTCCTGCTGCGCTGCGCCGCCATTGTTGAGCGACATCACCAGCGTCGGCCGGTCGCGCAGGTTGGCCGGCACGTCGGGGTACACGATGCGGCCGGGGATGCCGGTTTCGATGCGGTCGCCTATCTTCAGTACCACGCCGCCGCTGGCCGCCAGCACCTGCGCCTGCTCGGTGGTCTCGGCGCCGGTGGCCGGGTTGGTGCGGATGATGTTCACGCTTTTGCCGACGTACTTCTCCAGCAGCTTCTGCGGCGTGAGCAGGTCGAAATCAAAATTCTGTTCCAGAACAACAAGTTTTCCTGGATTGTTAAAGCTGCGCAGCAAGGCCGTTTCCGGCCGCATCTGTGCGCTGACGTCGCGGAAAGCCAGCGCGCTCTGGCCGCCGCCCAGCTGGATTTTGCGCTGGTCTTTCACCAGTGCCAGGTTTTCGTTGTAGATGGTCACGGCGACGCTTTGCTGGTCGGCCAGCGTGCTGCGCAATTCGTCAGCAGCCAGCGCGGGAATGCAGGTCAGCGAGGCGACAAGGGAAGCGGCGAGGGTGAGGCGCATGTCAGTCTCCTAAAATATAAAGCCCTAACGCTGTCATTCCGGGGCTGCTGAAAGCAGAACCCGGAATCCAGAAACAGATGAAAAAACTGGATTCCGGATAACGACTTTGCCGTTTCCGGAATGACGATACGAAATGCCGGGCCAGAACAGATCGACTTAGCCACGCCCGCAGCCGTGCTTCTCGACCGCGTGCTCGAAGCTGGCGACGCTCTTATCGGTGATGCCGAAAACTTCGAAGAAGTCGATCAGGAAGGGCTTTGCCTGGCTGTCTTCATTGCCGGCATCCGCCCAGTTCCTGGAAAAGGCGGTGGCGCGGGATTTGATTTCGTTCCAGGAGAGCGGCATGGGTTCAAATGTTCATGTTTTGTTCCATGCTACACAATTTTCCCTGCCCGCGGCTATCGGAACATCAGTCTGCCGGAATCAATCCGAAGATGTCTGGTCGTGGATGCTCAGGTCGTTGATTCTCTCGAGCACGTTGCCCTTGCCGAGTTGTTCGGCCAGGCCGGTGCGCCTGAGTTTTTCCAGTACGTTGGAGCGCGCCTCGCACAGCACCAGGCGCGTTTTGTGGCGTTTGCAGTTATCGAGCAGATCCGATAGCGCCTGCAAGCCGGTGGCATCGATGAATGGCACCTGCCCGAGGCGCAGCACCAGGATGGTGGCGTGGTTGTGCACGTTTTCCAGCGTGCTTTCGAGCCTTTCCGCGGCAGCGAAGAAGAATGGGCCTTCCATGGCGAACACCACTGTGCCTCGCGGCAGGGTGAACGCGATTTTTTCCTGAATTTCCGCGTGGCTTTGCTGCTCGATGACAACCGCTTCGGCCATGCGCTTCATGAACATCAGGGCGGCCAGCAGGACGCCGATATTGACGGCGATAACGAGATCGCTGAATACGGTGAGCAGGAAAGTGATGAGCAGCACTGTGACATCCGGCTTGGGCGCGGTTTTCACCATGTGGATGAAACGGTGTATTTCGCTCATGTTCCACGCCACCACGAACAGGATGGCCGACAGCGCGCAAAGCGGGATATAGGCGGCAAGCGGCGCCAGCAGCAGCACGATCAGCAGCAGGGTGAGGGCGTGAACAACGCCGGATAGCGGGCTGGTGGCGCCGTTGCGGATGTTGGTGGCGGTGCGTGCGATGGCGCCGGTAGAGGCGAACCCGCCGAATAGCGGCGAGAAGATGTTGGCGACGCCCTGACCGATCAGTTCCTGGTTGGAATCGTGTTTGGTGCCGGCCATGCCGTCCGCCACCACGGCGGAGAGCAGCGATTCGATAGCTCCCAGCAGCGCGATGGTGAAGGCAGGGCCGATCAGGTGCAGCATGTCGGAAAACGTAAAGTTGGGTAGCTCGAACTTGGGCAGGTTTTGCGGAATGCCGCCGAACGCGCTGCCGATGGTGGCAATGCCCTCGATTTGAAAAACTGCCTGGATGGCCGTTGCCGCAATCATCGCCACCAGCGGCGCGGGAATGCGCTTGAAAACGCGCGGCGACAGCAGCAATATCGCCAGAGTGCCAAGCCCTAGGGTGGCGGTTGGCAGGTGAAGGTCAGGGAATGCCTGTAGCAGCAGCTCAAGCTTCTGGTGAAACTGCTCAGCATGGATGAGCGGGTTCAACCCGAAAAAATCCTTCCACTGGCCGACGAAAATGATCACTGCGATGCCGCTGGTGAAGCCGACGATGACCGGATCCGGGATGTACTGGATGACCTTCCCCATGCGCGCCAGCCCCATGGCGATGAGCATGAAGCCTGCCATCAGAGTGGCGAGCTGCAGCCCCGCGATGCCGTACTTGGCAGTGATGCCGGCAAGGATGACTATAAAGGCGCCGGTGGGGCCTGCAATCTGCAGGCGGCTGCCGCCGAATAGCGAAGTGAGCGCGCCAGCGACGATGGCGGTATATAAGCCCTGTTCGGGTTTGGCGCCGGAAGCGATGGCGAATGCCATGGCCAGCGGCAGCGCGACCACGCCGACAATGACGCCGGACAGGATATTGCCTGTCCAGTGATGCCTGGACAGCAGCCCGGCGCGCTTGGCTTCGAAAATGGCTATCATTGAGTTCCACTCAGAGTCTTGCTCGAATCTGACGCGGGGGGCTTGCTTGGCTCTGTCACTGTCAGTTTACACATAAGGGGATTATATGACGTGAACGCCTTCTTTTTGCAGCATGTCGATTGACCCTTGGCTTGGGCAGGCTGCTGCTTTTAGTGATAGAGTTATTCATGATTTTCTTCTTTCAAGCTAGGAGCGGATGAAATGAGAATAATGCCTAGACAGATAGACGCTTGCCTGCTTGCGGCACTGCTGCTGGTGTCGCCGGCAGTGCTGGCAAAGCAGCAATATAATCCCACGCTGATTGCACAGGAGGAGGGTGACCGCTATGGCGATCGGGAGGATCGCTACGGTGATCGCGGCCGCGGCAGTGGTGGGGATGACCGCTACGACGATCGGGACTGTTCAAGGGACAGGGATGATCGCTATCGTGGCCGGGAATGTGACAATGACTGGGTAACTGATCGCTATGACACCCCAAGCTATATTGGCCAGCCAAGTCGCAGACACCCAGGCAGGACAACCGACCGCTATGGCACTCCGGACTATATTGGCCAGCCAAATCGTGGAAGCGCGTACGATGGCGTTGGCAGCGGTCACCATGAGATCGACCGTGGCCACGCCAGTTCTAGGCAGATACAGCGTGGCGGTGGCGGTGGACGGCGTTAAGAGGGCGCAAGATGAAGATTGTTCATGGTAGAGTTACCTATTAAGTAGTTAATCGAGATTTGCCCGATATTGATGAGAGTTTGGGCAAAGCCAGGAGCGGATGAAATGAGAATAATGCCCCGACAGATAAATGGGTGGCTGCTTGCGACACTGGTGCTGGCATCGCCCGCAGTGCTGGCAGAAAATATGGCCCCGGCGCCTACGGAAGCACAAACGCAGCAGCAAAATGCCCCGGCACCATTCAAGCAAGAAGAAATCGATGCCCTGCTTGCGCCGATAGCGCTTTATCCCGATGCCCTGCTGGCGCAGGTATTGATGGCCTCCACCTATCCGCTGGAAGTCGTGCAGGCGGCGCGCTGGTCGCAATCCAATTCCAAGATTCAAGGCGAGGCTGCCATTAAGGCAGTCGAGAAGGAGCCGTGGGATGTCAGCGTGAAGTCGCTGGTGGCTTTCCCCAGCGTGCTGAGCATGATGAATAATGATCTCACCTGGACGCAGAAGCTGGGTGACGCTTTTCTCGCGCAGAAGAACGATGTTATGGGTTCTGTGCAGCGCTTGCGCAAGCAGGCCAAGGATGCCGGCAACCTCGTCAGTAACGACAAACAGTTAGTGAAAACCGAGGGGCAGACGATCATCATCGAGTCTGCCCAGCCGCAAACGATCTATGTGCCGGTCTATGAGCCGACCGTGGTGTATGGTGTGTGGGCCTATCCCGCCTATCCACCTTACTATTATCCGCCGCCGCCCTATTATTACCCCACGCCTTTCGTCAGCGGTTTTGCCTGGGGCCTCGGCTTCGTTGCGGCCGGCGCGATATTCAGCAACTGCAACTGGGGCCATCAGGACATCGATATCGATATCGACCGTGCCGTCAACATCGATCATAACTTCAACCGCAACAACGTCAATCCCGGTAATAAATGGCAGCATAACCCGCAGCATCGTGGCGGCGTGGCCTACCGCGACCAGGGTTCGCGCGATCGCTACAGCAACCGGGTGGGGGGTGCTGACAGTCGGCGTGACTACCGTGGCAACGACAACAATCGCATCGACACGCGAGACCGTACGGCCGACCGTGCAGGCGATCGTTCTGACACGCGTAACCAAGTGGCTGACCGGGCTGGTGATCGCGCCGGTTCGCGAGATTTCAGTGGCCAGCCCAGTCGTGCTACTGCCTATGATGGCGTGGGTAGCGGCCAGCGCGAGATGGATCGCGGCCGCGCCAGTTCCATGCAGACGCAGCGTGCCGGTGGCAGCGCCCGTTCGATGGGCGGTGGCGGTCGTGGACGACGTTAAGGGAATGAGGTCATGAATCAGCAAATCAATTTTTATGATTGCACCATGGAGAACGCCATGTACAGAACTTGCATTTCCGGCCTGCGCGCCTTGGCTACGGCCTTTTTGCTTGCCCTTTCCTTTTCCGGAACTGCAGCGGCTGCGCAAACGACCTTCAAAACTCCCGAGGCTGCCATGGAAGCCTTCGGTGCCGCCGTTGTGAAGAATGACGATAAGATAAATAAAGCCATCCTTGGCGAAGACTATCGCAAGATTATTCCGCCGCAAGGGAACGAAAAGCGTGACAGATTCATGCGTGCCTGGGAGAAGGCGCACAAAATTCAGCCGGAAGGCAAGAACAAGGCGCACATTGCGGTCGGCGATGATGGCTGGACGCTTCCTATCCCTCTGGTCAAGGGCAAAAGCGGCTGGCGGTTTGACATGAAGGCGGCGAGCGCTGAAATCCGGGAGCGAACCATTGGCCGCAATGAGTTGGCGGTGATGAAGGTAGTGCTGGCCTATTATGATGCCCAGAAAGATTATGCCGAGCAGGATCGCAATGGCGATGGCGTGCTCGAATATGCGCAAAAATTCAGGAGCGCGGAGGGTAAGCGCGATGGTCTCTACTGGCCGACCAAGAAAGGCGAAGAAGCAAGTCCTCTGGGTGATTTGATTGCGAAGGCTGCTGCTGAGGGCGACAAACCCGGGGACGAAGCATATTACGGCTATCGCTATCGCATTCTCACGGCACAGGGTGCCGATGCCCAGGGCGGTGTTCAGAACTATGTCGTCAACGGCAAACTGATTGGTGGTTTCGGTCTGGTGGCATGGCCCGTCAAGTATGGCGAAACGGGTGTCATGACGTTCATCGTCAATCACCAGGGTGTGATTTACGAGAAAAATCTTGGGGAGAAAACCACCGAGACAGCTTCCAAACTACATGATTTCAATCCGGACAAGTCCTGGATAAAAGACGAAAATCCCTCCTGAACATTCAAGGGGGATTTTAGAGTAGAACGTTTCAAACAGCCGGATGTGCATCACCCGGCTGTTCCATTTGGTGGCTATCAGATTACTGACACGCCTTCATTGTTCAGTATCGTGACCAGTTCAATCAGTGGCAATCCGATCAGGGCATTGGGATCGTCGCCGCGCATCCATTCGATCAGAGCGATACCCAGCCCTTCGGATTTGGCGCTGCCGGCGCAGTGGTAGGGATGTTCCTTGAGCAGGTAGTTCTCGATCTGCTCGTCGGTAAGATGTCGAAAACGAACCTCGTAGCTAACATTTCTGACCTGCATATTGCCGCTGGCAGCGTTGAACAGGCACAACGCGCTATGGAAGGTGACGCTGCGGCCGCGCATCAGGCGCAATTGCCTGACGGCATTGTCGTGTGTCAGCGGCTTACCTAGTTGAAGGCCATCCAGCGTGGCGACTTGGTCGCAACCGATAACCAGTGCGTCTGGGAAGGATTCTGCGACCTTGCGGGCTTTTAGTTGCGCGAGACGCAGGGCGGTTTGCTCCGGCCTTTCCCCATCAAGCGGCGTTTCGTCGATTTCAGGCGCGGTAACCTGGAAAGGCAGTTGCAGTCGCTCCAGCAGCTCGCGCCGGTAAATGGAAGATGAGGCGAGGATCAGTTTCATCAAGAGAAAAGGCCGGCTTGCGCCAGCCTTGCGTTCAAAGCTTACTGAATCTCGATCAGTGTTTCGTCAGGGATCACGCTGTCGCCTTTTTTAACATGCACGGCGACAACTATACCCCCCTTGGGAGCCTGGATTTCATTTTCCATTTTCATGGCTTCGATCACCAGCACGCCATCACCCGCGTTGACCTGATCGCCGGCCTTGACCTTGACATCCACAATGGTGCCCGGCATGGCCGTGGTGACGCAGCCTTCGTGTGTCGGGCGCGGGCGGCTGCCGCCGGGCGTTGCCGCCGCAGCCTTTTTCTTGCTGCCGCTCTTGCCACCCGACACTTCAATCTCGCTCAGTGTCTCGACCATGACTTCTTCCGACACCCCATCGACAGACACGTAGAACGGCCGCTGTTCTTCGCCTGGATGGCCGCTGCCGGTAAGCTTGATGTGGAAGGTCTCGCCATGCAGGGTGACCTTGAACTCGTTCGGGGCATAACGCGCAGAAGATGGTGTCGCCGCTTCCTTGGGCAGTAGCGGCTCGGCCTTGAGTGTGCCGGCGTTGCGTTCCTGCAGGAAGGTTTGTGCCAGGTCCGGGAACATGGCGTAGGTCAGTACATCCTCTTCGCTCTTGGCCAGGTTCTCCGACTGCACACGCAGATTGGCCATTTCGTCTTCCAGCAGGTCGGCGGGGCGACAGGTGATGACCTCGGCATTGCCGACTGCCATGCGCTTGACTTCGTCGTTGACGGTGCCAGGCGCCTTGCCATAATGGCCAAGAAGGTAGTTCTTGACCTCGGTGGTGACCGACTTGTAGCGCGCGCCGGTCAACACGTTGAGCACGGATTGGGTGCCGACGATCTGCGAGGTCGGCGTGACCAGCGGTGGGAAGCCAAGGTCTTCGCGCACGCGCGGGATTTCCGCCAGCACCGCGTCCATTTTGTCTAGGGCGCCTTGTTCCTTAAGCTGATTGGACAAATTGGAAATCATGCCGCCCGGAACCTGGTTGACCAGCACGCGGGTATCCACGCCGGTAAAATCGCTCTCGAACTGCCAGTATTTCTTGCGCACCTCGCGGAAATAGGCGGTGATTTCCTGCAATGCCGCCAAGTCGAGGCCGGTGTCGTATTCCGTTCCCTGCAACGCGGCGACGATGCTTTCGGTGGAGGCGTGGCTGGCGCCCTCCCCAAAGGAGGAGTTACAGGTATCCAGCATGGTGGCGCCGGCTTCCACGCCCTTGAGAAAACACATGGCCGACAGACCGGAAGTGGCGTGGCTGTGCAAATGGATGGGCAGTTTGATTGCAGTACGCAAGGCCTTGACTAGTTCACTGGTGCTGCTGGGGGTGAGCAGGCCGGCCATGTCCTTGATGGCGATGGTGTCGCAACCTATGGCTTCCATTTCCCTGGCCAGGCCGACGAAGTAGGCAACGTCATGCACCGGGCTGGTGGTATAGCTGATGGCGCCTTCGGCATGCTTGCCGACCTTCTTGACGGCTTCAACCGAAACACGGATGTTGCGCATGTCGTTCATGGCATCGAAGATGCGGAATACATCCACGCCATTGTCGGCGGACTTTTGCACGAAGGCACGCACCACGTCATCCGAGTAGTGGCGGTAGCCGAGCAGGTTCTGGCCGCGCAGCAGCATCTGGATGCGGCTGTTGGGCAGCGCTTCGCGCAGCTTGCGCAGGCGTTCCCACGGGTCTTCCTTGAGGAACCTGACGCAGGCGTCGAAAGTGGCGCCACCCCAAGCCTCGACCGACCAGAAGCCGATGGCATCAAGTTTGGCGCAGATCGGCAGCATGTCGTCGGTGCGCATGCGCGTGGCGATCAAGGACTGCGGGCCGTCACGAAGAACCAATTCAGAAACAAGGACTTTTGCCATAGTATTAATCTATCAGGTTAAATTAAAATCAGATGCCTTCGTGCGCTGCGATGGCGGCTGATATGGCCGCTGCCATCAACTCGGGCGGGAACTCGGTGGCGTAGTTGACCAGCTCCGGGTGCGACTCGACGAAACTGGTATTGAAATTCGCCCCCCTGAAATCCGGGTGTTTGAGGATTTCCTGGTAATAAGGCATGGTGGTCTTGACACCGAACACCACCATGTCGTCCAGCGCGCGGCGGCCGCGTTCGATCACGCCTTCCCAGGTCAGCGCCCAGACCGTGAGTTTTGCACACATGGAATCATAATAGGGAGGGATCACGTAGCCGCTGTACATGGCGGCGTCGATGCGCACGCCGGGCCCCCCTGGTGCGTAGTAACGGGTGATCTTGCCAAAACTGGGCAGGAAGCCGTTCTTGGGGTCTTCGGCGTTGATGCGAAATTCCATGGCGTAGCCGCGGAATTTGACGTCATCCTGTTTGTATTGCAACTCCATGCCATCGGCGATGCGAATCTGTTCCTGCACAATGTCGATACCGGTGATGGTTTCCGTCACGGTGTGCTCGACCTGCAGACGGGTGTTCATTTCCATGAAATAGAAGTTGTTGTCCTGGTCCAGCAGAAACTCCACTGTGCCGGCGTTCTCGTAACCCACAGCCTTCGCAGCCTTGACACCCAGGGTGCCGATGTAATCGCGCTGCGCCTGGGTGAGTTGAGGCGATGGAGCAATTTCGATCAGTTTCTGGTTGCGACGCTGGATGGAGCAGTCACGCTCGAACAGATGAATGACGTTGCCGTGGCTGTCGGCAAGAACCTGCACTTCGATATGGCGTGGGTTGATCACGCATTTTTCGAGAAACACTTCCGGTTTGCCAAACGCCTTTCCGGCTTCGGAAATGACTCGCTCGTAATTGGCAAGCAGCTCTTTTTTGTTGTTGCAACGGCGGATGCCGCGGCCGCCTCCGCCGTTCGTAGCCTTGAGCATGACTGGATAGCCGATTTCATTAGCAAGCTCGACGGCTTCCTCGACGTTCTCCAGATTTCCTTCGCTGCCCGGTACACAGGGAATGCCGGCCGCGATCATGGCATTGCGCGCCTGAATCTTGTCCCCCATCTGGCGGATAACATCGGCGTCAGGGCCGATGAACTTGATGTCGCGGCGCGCGCAGATTTCCGCAAGCTCGGGATTTTCGGAGAGGAAGCCATAGCCGGGGTGCAGGGCGTCGCAGCCACAAGCAACCGCCAGATTGACAATGTTGTGCGCGTTCAGGTACCCGACTACCGGGTCGGAACCAATGTTATAGGCTTCGTCCGCTTTCTTTACGTGCAGGCCGTGACGATCTGCATCAGTGTAGATCGCAACCGATTCTATGCCCATTTCAGAGCAGGCGCGGACGATCCGAACGGCGATCTCACCGCGATTGGCAACGAGAATTTTTTTTATCACAGGGGCGGCACCATTTTTGACACGCAAACCACCAAATTGTACCATGCGCGCCTTATGAGTAAACAAGCCAACATCAACACCCTTGAGTTTGCGGAGAAATCTCTTGAAATTCATGGTACAATCGCGCCCTTCGATCTGGAGCGGCTGGCAGATGTGCTGCATGACCGTGACGGCGAGCTGAGATACCATCTCAAGGGCTGCATTAACAAGCAATTCAAGCCGCAGCTTGAGTTACGCGTGCAGGGTCGGTTGCGTTTGGTCTGCCAGCGTTGTCTGGGTGCGGTCGAATTTTCGCTGGATGGCGTCACCCGCTTTGTGATTGTCGCCAGCGAAGATATGGTGCCAATGCCGGAAGATGATCTGGACGAAGTGGATTACCTTGTGGCCGATCCGCACCAGTCCGTGGAAGCACTGGTCGAGGACGAGGTGTTGCTAGGGTTGCCGCTGGCTCCCGTGCATGAAATTGATGACTGCGCCGTTAAACTTTCCGGAGCGCTCGAACAAAAAGAAAATCCCTTCAAAATATTGCAGGGACTCAAGTTAGGCAAGAGCTGAAATTTATATTTTATTAGGAGTAAGAAATGGCTGTTCAACAAAATAAGAAGTCACCGTCCAAGCGCGGTATGCATCGTTCGCATGACTTTCTGACCAATCCTCCGCTCGCGGTTGAGCCGACCACTGGTGAAGTGCATCTGCGTCACCATGTCAGCCCCAATGGCTACTATCGCGGCCGCAAGGTGATGCCAGCGAAAGGCGAGTAATCTCTTCGCTTAAAACAGACGCGCCGTCTCTATGCAGAGCGGCGCTTTGTTTATGGATATAACTCTCGCAATCGACGCTATGGGCGGCGATCACGGCCCCCATGTTACCGTTCCTGCCGCGCTTGAGGCGCTGAAGCAGTATGGCGATATCAATATTGTCCTGGTTGGAGTGACCGACGTCATCGAAACGGAGCTGCGCGCTCATGGGGCAGCAGTGGGGCCACGCCTGCGTATTCATCATGCCAGTGAAGTGGTGGCCATGGACGAGTCGCCGCAAAGCGCAATGAAGAACAAGAAAGATTCTTCCATGCGCGTATCCATCAATCTGGTCAAGAGTGGTGAAGCTTCTGCCTGTGTTAGCGCAGGCAATACTGGCGCACTGATGGCAACCGCCCGATTTGTGCTGAAAACTCTGCCTGGTATCGATCGCCCAGCCATCGCATCCGTCCTGCCAAATAAAAATGGGCAGACCTACATGATGGATCTCGGCGCCAACGCTGACTGTACGCCTGAACATCTATTACAGTTCGCCATCATGGGCGCCATGCTGGTGAGTTGTGTCGAACACAAGGAACGTCCGACGGTTGGTCTGCTCAATATCGGTTCCGAAGATATCAAGGGCAACGAAGTGGTGAAGCGGGCTGGCGAGCTCTTGCGTGCGAGTCACCTCAATTTCCACGGTAATGTTGAGGGCAACGACATTTTCAAAGGCACCGTCGACCTGGTGGTGTGTGACGGCTTCGTCGGCAATGTGGTACTCAAGGCCTCCGAGGGTCTGGCCCACATGATGGGGAGCTTCCTGTCGGGTGAATTTAAACGCAATTGGCTCACCAAGGTGGCTGCGCTGGTCGCGATGCCGGTGCTCAAGGCCTTCAAGCGCCGCCTGGATCCTCGCCGCTACAACGGCGCCAGTTTTCTCGGCTTGCGTGGTATTGTGGTGAAAAGCCACGGTGGTGCCGATAGCTTTGCCTTTCTGCACGCTATCTATACTGCCGTCGAGGAGGCGCGAAGCGGGGTGTTGCGCAGGATCACCGAACAACTGGAAATCGAACATTTGCAGCCTATGGCAACCGAAGAAAGTATTGCATGACCTATTCCCGCATCGTCGGAACCGGCAGCTATTTGCCGCAAAAGATTTTGACCAATGCCGACCTTGAGCGCATGGTTGATACTACCGACGAATGGATCGTTACCCGCACCGGTATTCGGGAGCGCCACATCGCGGCGGAAGGTGAATACACCAGCGATCTGGCAGAACAGGCGGCGCGGCGCGCGATCGAGGCGGCCGGTATCGCTCCGCAGGATATCGACCTCATCATCGTCGCCACTACCACGCCTGACCGCATCTTTCCCAGTACAGCCTGCCTGCTGCAGCACAAGCTCGGCATCGCCGGTTGCCCGGCCTTCGATGTGCAAGCGGTGTGCAGCGGTTTTGTCTATGCCATGACTACTGCCGACCAGTTTGTTCGTAATGGCGCAGCCAAGTGCGTACTGGTAGTGGGTGCCGAAACCATCTCCCGCATCACCGACTGGAGCGACCGCGGCAACTGCATTCTGTGGGGCGACGGGGCAGGTGCCGTGATCCTTGCCGCCAGTGACGAGCCCGGCATTATCTCTACCCACCTGCATGCAGATGGCAGCTACAATGATTTGCTACATGTGCCCAGTGGCGTGTCGCAGCAGAACTGCAAGCCCACCATCCAGATGGAAGGCAATGCCGTGTTCAAGATGGCGGTGAATACACTGGATGCCATTGTCGACGAAACCTTGGGCGCCAATGGCATGGAAAAGGCACACGTGGACTGGTTGGTGCCGCACCAGGCCAACATCCGCATCATCCAGGCTACAGCAAAAAAGCTTGGCATGAGCATGGAGCAGGTGGTGGTTACCGTTGGCGAGCATGGCAACACTTCGGCGGCCTCGATCCCGCTGGCGCTCGATGTCGCGGTGCGTGATGGCAGAGTCAAGCGTGGCCAGACCATTCTGATGGAAGCCTTCGGTGGCGGCTTCACCTGGGGTTCGGTATTGCTCAAGTATTGAGGATTACAACGATGAAATTTGCTTTTCTTTTCCCTGGGCAAGGCTCCCAATCGGTTGGCATGATGCAGGGTTTCGGCGATCTTGCCGTCATCCGCGATACCTTTGCCGAAGCATCCGCTGTGCTGGGCCAGGATTTGTGGCGCATGGCCAGCGAACCCAATGAAGAACTAAATCAGACCGCTAACACGCAGCCGCTGATGCTGACTGCCGGTATCGCCACCTGGCGCGCATGGCAACAGGTTGGTGGCGCGCAGCCGAATATGGTGGCCGGTCATAGCTTGGGCGAATATACCGCACTGGTTGCCGCTGGCGCACTGGATTTCGCTTCGGCCTTACCGCTGGTTCGCTATCGCGCCGAGGTGATGCAGGGCGCAGTGGCCGAGGGTGTTGGTGCCATGGCGGCGATACTTGGACTGGATGATGATGCCGTACGTGCGGTCTGCAGTGAAGCCGCGCAGGGCGAAGTGCTGGAAGCAGTCAACTATAATTCTCCTGGGCAAGTGGTCATCGCCGGCAATAAAGCGGCGGTGGAGCGTGGCATGGAAGCCGCCAAGGCCAAGGGCGCCAAGCGAGCGCTGATCCTGCCGGTGAGCGTGCCGTCGCATTGTGCCCTGATGAAGCCAGCTGCGGAGAAACTGCAGGCCTATATGCAAAATTTCGCGGTGCGTGCGCCTGATGTACCGGTGCTGCATAATGCCGATGTGGCGGCCTATAATGATGCTGAACAGATCAAGGATGCCTTGGTGCGCCAGCTCTACAACCCGGTGCGCTGGGTCGAGACAGTACAGGCAATGGCAGCGCTAGGCATTGGCCAAGCGGCAGAATGCGGCCCCGGTAAGGTGCTGGCGGGACTCAACAAGCGCATCGTGGTGGAGATGCCCTGCGTGGCCCTGACCGGCAACGAAGTGCTTGCCGAAGCCAAAACACTATTCGATCAGTGAGGATGAATATTATGCTCGAGGGACAGATTGCACTGGTTACTGGCGCCAGCCGTGGTATCGGTGCAGCCATCGCCCGCGAACTTGGCCAGCAGGGGGCGATCGTAATCGGAACCGCCACCAGTGTCGGCGGCGCGGAACAGATTGGCCAGGCGTTGCAGCAGGCCGGTATCAAAGGCGCTGGCATGGCGCTGGATGTGAACGATGCTGTCCAGGCCGAAGCCGTGCTCAAGGAAATTTCAGAAAAATTCGGAGTGATCTCCATCCTGGTCAATAATGCCGGCATCACTCGCGACACTTTGTTAATGCGTATGAGCGAGGATGATTGGGATGCGGTGCTATCCACCAACCTGAAATCCGTTTTTCGCCTGTCGCAAGCTGTGCTGCGCCCGATGATGAAGGCACGCTATGGCCGCATTATCAGTATTTCCTCGGTGGTGGGGCACATGGGCAACGCCGGGCAGACCAACTATTCTGCCGCCAAGGCAGGTATGGCCGGCTTCACCAAATCACTGGCGCAGGAAGTCGGCAGTCGCGGCATTACCGTCAACTGCGTGGCGCCCGGATTCATCGACACTGACATGACGCGTGACCTGCCGGAAGAACAGCGCAACAAGCTGCTACAACACATCCCGCTGGGGCGGCTGGGGCAAGTGGAAGATATTGCCGCCGCAGTGTCTTTCCTGGCCTCGACACGCGCCGGTTATGTCACCGGCGAGACGCTGCACGTCAACGGTGGCATGTACATGGCGTGATGTCTTTTGGAATTCCTCGGGACTTTTGTTAGAATGGCCCGGGTTTTAGCTGTACTTAAAATATGCTGTACTAACTTGAAAGGGGAATCAAATGTCCGATATCGAAGCACGTGTCAAGAAGATTGTTACTGAGCAACTAGGTGCCAATGAAGCCGACGTCAAGAACGAATCCTCCTTCGTGGATGATCTGGGTGCCGATTCCCTCGACACCGTAGAACTGGTGATGGCGCTGGAAGAAGAATTCAACTGCGAAATTCCGGATGAAGACGCCGAGAAGATCACTACCGTCCAGCAAGCGATTGACTACGTCAACGCCAACCTGAAGTAATCCCTTCTTATTTCTCTTCGGAGCCGCCTTGTCCAAGCGTAAGGTTGTTGTAACGGGTCTGGGTATCGTTTCGCCGGTGGGTATTGGTGTGGCAAATGCCTGGTCTGACATCATTGCCGGGAAATCCGGCATTACCCGTATCACCAAGTTCGATCCGAGCGCTTTTGCCTCGCAGGTCGCCGGCGAAGTGAAGGGTTTTGATGTCAGCCAGTATTTGCCGGCCAAGGATGCGCGCCGCATGGATACTTTTATCCAGTACGGGATGGCGGCGGGGATTGAGGCGGTCAAGGATGCGGGAATCGAAGCGACCGAAGCCAATGCCGAGCGTATCGGCGTGAGTATTGGCTCCGGCATCGGTGGCCTGCAAATGATCGAGGATACCAACAAGATTTACCAGGAGTCCGGCCCGCGCAAGATTTCGCCGTTCTTCATCCCGGGCACCATCATCAACATGATTTCTGGCAACCTTTCCATCCTGTATGGCTTCAAGGGACCCAACATTGCCATCGTCACTGCCTGCACTACAGCCACGCACGCCATTGGCGATGCCGCGCGCCTGATCGAGTATGGTGATGCTGATGTGATGGTGGCGGGCGGGGCCGAGGCGGCTATTACGCACCTTGGGGTAGGAGGGTTTGCCGCAGCACGGGCACTTTCCACCCGCAACGACGATCCTGCAACTGCCAGCCGTCCCTGGGATGTGGATCGCGATGGTTTCGTTATCGGGGAAGGTGCTGGCGTGCTGGTGCTGGAAGAATACGAACACGCCAAAAAGCGTGGCGCCAAGATTTACTGTGAAGTGGCCGGTTTTGGCATGAGTGCAGATGCGTACCACATGACTGCGCCGAGCGAGAGCGGCGAGGGTGCCGCGCGCTGCATGCGCAATGCGCTGCGCAACGCCGGCATCAATGCCGACCAGGTGGATTACGTCAATGCCCATGGTACTTCCACACCCGCAGGCGACTTGGCGGAAACCCAGGCAGCCAAGGGCTTCTTTGGTGATCATGCCAGGAAAGTCGCTATGAGCTCCACCAAATCCATGACCGGTCACCTGCTGGGTGCAGCCGGCGGGATCGAGGCGGTGTTCTCGGCACTGGCAGTGCGCGACCAGATCGCGCCGCCTACCATCAACATCTTTAACCAGGATCCACAGTGTGATCTGGACTACGTGCCGAACGTAGCCAGGGAAATGAAAATCGACGTTGCCATTTCCAATTCCTTCGGCTTCGGCGGTACCAACGGCACACTGGTTTTCTGCAAGGTATAAGCGCGCATCCATTGGTCTTTCTGTAGACCGTTCATGCATGCCTTTATCGTATTCAAGTATGCAGAATCAGTTTCTGATCAATGGTAGCCAGAACGGCTCCCTGACCCCCATGGATCGTGGTTTTGCCTATGGGGATGGCGTCTTTCGCACCTTGGCGGTGCGACAGGGGCGTCCTCATTGCTGGAGTCTGCATTACCGTAAACTGAATGATGACTGCAATGCTTTGGGCATTGTCTGCCCGACGCAAGACGTTCTGCTTGCCGATATCCGTCGCCTGTGCGGCGATGAGGACGATGCGGCTCTGAAAATAGTAGTGACGCGGGGTGAAAGTTTGCGCGGCTACGCTGTGCCTCCCTTGGCGCAACCCAATCGTGCCCTTATCAAGTCACCGTTTCCAGATTACCCGGAGCGGAACTTTTCTCATGGCATCAATCTTCATTTGTGCCAATTACGACTTTCCCTGCAGCCACGTCTGGCAGGAATCAAGCACCTCAACCGGCTTGAAAACGTGCTGGCACGCATGGAATGGGTCGATGCGCAAATTGCCGATGGTTTGCTGCTGGACACTGCAGGCAATGTAATCGAATGCACCATGAGCAATCTCTTTATGCGCACTGGCCGCCTCCTGACCACACCTGATCTCGCGCTTTGCGGCGTTGCTGGCGTTACTCGGCAACGCATTATCGAGCAAGCTGGAAAATTGGGATTTCGTGTCGAGACCGCCAGTTTTGGACTGAATGATTTGTTGCGGGCAGATGAGGCGATCATCTGCAACAGCCTGTATGGTGCCTGGCAGATACGTACCCTGAATGAAGCCATATGGCCTTCTGGACCGCTCGCTGCAAATTTGCGTGAATTGCTGCAGGAGGAAGATGCGTCTGCTGCTTAAGTGGCTACTGGTGGTTGTGGTGGCTGCGCCTGTCATTCTCGCAGCCTGGATGTATCACTATTTGCGCCAGCCGCTTGACCTTGCCGAGGCGCCACAGGATCTGGTACTGATGCATGGCACCAGCCTGCAAGGTGTCGCGCATCAGATGGTACGTGAAGGCGTGCTGAAAGAGCCGTGGAGTTTCATACTGCTGGTGCGTAGTCTGGGTATGGCTGGCGATATCAAGGCCGGCAACTACGAGTTACGCAAGGGGATGACTCCCTACGACCTGTTCCTGATGGTTACCAATGGCAGTACCTCGCAAAGCAGCATCACCTTCATCGAAGGCTGGACCTTCAGGCAAATGCGCGAAGCCTTGAATGCACACGAGTCGGTGCGCCACATGATAATGCCGCTGACCGATGCGCAAATCATGGAACAGATCGGTGCCAACGAAAGTAAGCCGGAAGGCTTGTTCTTTCCGGACAGCTACTATTTCAGCAGCGGTATGAGCGATCTTGACATCCTCAAGCGCGCCTACCAGACCATGCGGCAGAAGCTCGATTCGGCATGGCAGGGCAGGGATGCCGGCCTGCCGTACGCCACGCCCTACCAGGCGCTTGTCATGGCTTCCATCATCGAGAAAGAAACCGGGCGCGGTGACGAACGGCCACTGATTGCGCGCGTGTTTCTCAACCGGCTCAAGATCGGCATGCGTCTGCAGACCGATCCCACCGTCATCTATGGTATGGGGGAGGCCTTTGATGGCAACCTGCGCAGGGGCGACCTGCAGGCTGATACGCCTTACAACACCTACACCCGCGATGGCTTGCCACCAACTCCCATTGCAATGCCCGGCGTGGCCTCCATTGAAGCTGCCCTGCACCCAGCGCGCAGCAAGGCGCTGTATTTTGTCGGGCGTGGGGATGGCAGCCATGCCTTCTCCAATAGCTTGAGCGAACACAATAGCGCGGTGGCGCGCTATCAGCTGAGGAATGGGGGCTAGGCATGCCAGCAGGAAAATTCATCACGCTGGAAGGTGTTGACGGCGCCGGCAAAAGCACGCATATACCGACCATCGCACACCTGTTACGTGCCCAAGGCAAGGAGGTGCTGGTGACACGTGAGCCTGGCGGCACGCTGCTGGGAGAGAAACTGCGCGAATTGCTGCTACATCACTCGATGCACGCGGAAACGGAAACACTGCTTATGTTCGCCGCCCGTCAAGAGCATCTTGAGGAGGTCATCAAACCGGCGCTGGAACGTGGGGTCTATGTCATATCCGACCGCTTTACCGATGCCAGTTTCGCTTATCAATGCGGGGGCAGGGGGGTGGCGACAAGCAAGGTGCGGCAGCTCGAAAACTGGGTGCAGGGAACATTTCAGCCCCATCTGACCCTGCTGTTCGATGTGCCGGTTTCGATCAGTACGCAGCGACTTTCCGGTGCCAGGGATCCGGATCGGTTCGAGCGGGAAAATGGTGAATTTTTTCAGCGCATTCGTGAAGCCTATCTGCAGCGGGCGGCGCAATTTCCAGAGCGATTCCGTATTATCGATTCCGGAAGATCGCTGAATGATATTCAAGCAGAACTTGAAGAAATAGTTTCATCATTATAATTATTATGGAACTTTACCCATGGCAAAATGACCAGTGGCAGAAAGTGATGCGTATGCGCGGTCGTATGCCGCATGCGCTGCTGCTACAGGGTCGCAACGGCATCGGCAAGCGCGATTTCGCGATGGCGCTCGCACAATCGTTGCTTTGTGACCAGCCACTGACGGATCATTCAGCCTGTGGGCAGTGCCATGGCTGCAATTGGTTCGCCCAGGGCAATCACCCGGATTTCCGCCTGCTGGAGCCGGAGGAAACGTCAGGCTCCAGTGGAGAGGATGTTTCCGCAGAACCCAAGAGCACCAGGAAAACCCAGATATCGGTAGATCAGGTACGCACCCTGGCCGACTTTCTGGGCCTGTCCAGCCATCGCTCCGGCCTACGCATCATCTTGTTGCATCCTGCTGAAGCACTTAATCAGGCATCGGCCAATGCCTTGCTCAAAATGCTGGAAGAGCCGCCTCCTAATGTGATGTTCCTGCTTGTAACGCACCAGCCGCAACATCTTTTACCGACCATCCGTAGCCGCTGCAGCCAATTTGACATGCCGATCCCGGCTCGTTCTGTTGCAGTGAAATGGCTCGCCCGTCATGGGATAAAGCAAGCCACACAACGTCTGGCGTATGCCGGCGGGGCGCCGTTGCGTGCGATGGAGCAGGACGATGGGAGTGAGAAACGGTTGACGGAACTTCACAGCATGCTGGCACGAGCTGGCGGAATGGATCCTTTCGCGGCGGCTGCATTATGCACAAAGGAGGGCGTTGCACATGCGGTGGATATTTTGCAAAAATGGACCTATGATTTGCTCGGAATGAACCTGACGGGGATAACCCGCTTCAACATCGAGCAAGCGGCGTCTTTGCAAGGTCTGGCCAAAAAGGTAGACTTGCGGAAGTTGCTTGATTTTCAACGCGTACTGACTGAAGCGCGCCGTTTTGCACGGCACCCACTCAATGCGGAGTTGCAAGTGGAAAGTTTGATGATACAGTACACCCAAATCTTTACGATGCCACCAAAACCGTGAGTGACGATAGCGCTACCCTCCAGAAATTCGCTGGTGCATCCAAGCCTGGCGTACTTTCTCTTGCCATCAAGGAAAAGGCTGCCCTTTATCTGGCCTACATGCCATTTCTGAAAGGGGGCGGGCTTTTTATTCCCACAAACAAAACCTATCAGATTGGTGAAGAGGTATTCATGTTGTTGAGCCTGCTCGATGACCCAAACAAGCTCAAGGTGGTCGGAAAGGTCGCATGGGTTACCCCGATTACCCAGGGTGGCCGTCCACAGGGTATTGGCGTGCAGTTCAGTGATGAGGATGGTGGAACGGAAGCACGTAACAAGATTGAAGCCATACTGGGTGGGGTGATTAAGTCGACGCGCCCGACCCACACCATGTAACACCCAGACTTCTGACGTAAAGCCATGCTGGTGGATTCCCATTGCCATCTCGACTTTCCTGACCTTGCCGAGAACTTGCCCGCATTATTCAATGCGATGCAAACAAATGGCGTCAGCCATGCCCTTTGCGTGGGTGTGACTCTCAAGGGGTTGCCGGCGGTCCTTTCCATTGCTGAAGCGCATGAAAATTTATATGCCTCGGTCGGTGTTCATCCGGATTACGAAGACGAGGGTCCTGTCGATGTAGGGCAACTGGTGAGTTTAGCCACGCATCCAAAAGTAGTGGCCATTGGCGAAACCGGTCTCGATTACTATCGACTGCAAGGTGATCTGGAATGGCAGCGTGAACGTTTTCGCACCCATATCCGCGCTGCCATCGCGGCAGAAAAACCACTCATTATCCATACCCGCAGTGCTGCGGAAGACACTTTGCGCATCATGCGTGAGGAGGGCGCCGAGCGCGTCGGTGGCGTGATGCACTGCTTCACCGAAAGTCAGGATGTTGCAGAACAAGCAATGGCGCTCGGTTTTTACATTTCATTTTCAGGCATCGTGACTTTCAAAAATGCCGTTGCGCTAAAAGAGGTGGCAAGACAAATTCCGCTCGACCGGATGTTGGTCGAAACCGATGCGCCTTACCTTGCGCCTATGCCTTACCGCGGCAGGATCAACCAGCCAGCCTATGTAAAGTATGTTGCCGAGTCGATCGCCGAATTGCGCGGCATCCTTCTGGAGGAAGTGGCCGAGGCCACGACAAGAAATTTCTTTCGCCTGATCAAGCGGACCCAGCCGTGCAACTGATTTTTCTTGGCGTTGGCTCCAGTGCCGGCACGCCGGTAATTGGCTGCAACTGCAAGACCTGCACTTCCACCAATCCACGCAACCAGCGTACACGCTGTTCCGCCGCAGTGGTCGCGCCATCAGGGGAGGTTATCCTCATCGATACCGGCCCCGACCTGCGTCAACAGGCGTTACGTGAAAATATCAAAAGGGTCGATGCCGTACTCTATACCCACACGCACGCTGACCATCTGCATGGCATCGATGACTTGCGCAGTTTCTGTCAGCTGAACAGGCGACAGATTCCTCTGTATGGCAGCCTGGAACACATGACCACCATTGCCTCCCGATTCGGTTACGCACTAAGAGAGCCGGGCGACTACTGGGATCTGCCTGTACTTAGCGTTACCCAGGTCAATGAGCCATTTTCACTGTTTGGTCTAGAAATCACACCAATCCCGGTAAGGCATGGCCGCTCCATCATCTACGGATATCGTATCGGAAACATGGCCTATCTGACGGATGTCTCGGAAATCCCGGACAGTTCGATGGCGCTATTGTCCGGACTGGACATTCTGTTGCTGGACTGTCTGCGATACAAGCCGCATCCTACACACATTAATCTGGAACAAAGTCTGGACTACGCCGGTCGTATAGGTGCCGGTAGCACTTACCTGATTCACATGACTCATCAATTGGAATACACGGAGGTCAGCGAGAAACTCCCTCCATGCGTTTATGTGGGGTATGACGGACTGCGCATCACCATTGATGAAGGCTGCAATGTTGACGCATAAATGAGATAATTTGCAACTTTTTACGATTCGTAAATAAAAGGAAACACGATGCAATTCAATAAACTGATTTCTGTGGGAATGGTTACGTTGTTGACGCTTGGCTTGTCATTCAGTGGCAGTGTGATGGCCGATACCAAGTCCACGGGTAAAGCGAAGGTCTACGATGAGCAGCAATTCCTGAGCACTTTCGGCGGGAAATCACGGAAAGAGGTGTCTGCCGTTCTGGGGAATCCGGTGAAGAAGGAGCAATCGGTAAAGCCGACGAGTGCGGATTCCGTAGTCGCAGGGGTCGGGAAAACCGATAACTCGAAGCCGGTAAAGGTTGAGATGTGGTACTACAGCAACATCGTAACTTACGATGGAAAGCGCACTTACAAAACAACCGAGATGACATTCGTCAACGACCACGTACAGAATATCGCATTCTTCAATAACAAATAGCGCGAATCAATAAGAACAGGGGGTAGGCTTGCCCCCTGTAATCACAATACATTACTTCGCATAATGTATATTATGTTAAATAATAAATATATGAAGCAGGAGGCGCTAAGCCCCCCCTCATCTTTACGTTCAGTCATGTGATTCACCAAAGCTTATTTGGATTTCATAATGGCGGCGGCCTCACTGATATCCTTGAGTAGTTGCTGGGCTCCGACTTTTTCTGCCAGTGCTTGGCTTTGCTGAAACTGTTCTTTGGCCTCCGCGTCATTGCCCCTGGCAGCTTTTACCGTACCCAGCATGTATCGACCTTGCGCTTCCCAATAAAATGCGCCCGACTCGGCAATCGATACTAAAAATTTATTGAGCCACTTCTCTGCATCGGCATATTGCCTGGCTACAAGGCAAATCCTTCCCAACTCGATGTTTGCGTTGGCATAGTGATCCAGATCGCCGACGCGTTCCTGCAGCAGCATGGCTTTGAGCTGGTATTCGATGGCCTTGTCGTGATTGCCGAGCAGACTATGTGCAGCCGCAACCCTGGCATCGCTGTCAGCCCGCTCGTTATCGTTGGCGGCCAACTTCATGCCTTGCTGATATTGTTCCAACGCGCCAGTCGTGTTGCCTTCTTCCTGCATCGATTCGCCAATCAGATTGAGATTGATCCGCTGCATTCTGGCACTCTTTTGCTCACGTGCTATGGAAAGGCTTTGCTGGTAATTGTCGATTGCCAGGGCATATGCCTTGCCTGTCTGATACTCATTCCCAAGCGTCGTCAGCGCCACGATGCGCTCGAACGGAGTTTTCGATAGCTTTTCAGCTGTCTTCAAGGCGGCTAGGGCGGTGTTGTGTTCGCCAAGCTCCCCTCGCACACGTCCGAGGCACAGCCAGGCTTCACGGTCGTCAGGAGCGGTGCGCAATCTGGTTTCGGCAAGTGCTGCTGCGTTTGCCAAATTGGCGCCGCCTTCAAGGGCCTGGTCACAAGTCTGCACGGAGGCGGTGGCATCATCCGCAATGGCGGAACATGTTGCTAATGAAATGAAAATAAGAAGGAGTGCATGTTTCATGGGAGATATTGAGACCAGTCGTGCCCGGTTGCGCCGACAGCGAAAAATTCGGGGTTAAGCAGGGATTCCTTGGTGTTGTAGCGAAATGGCTTGTTATCTGTACCGACCAGCCGCCCGCCGGCTTCCTCCAGGATGCATTGTGCCGCCGCAGTATCCCATTCCGAGGTGAGACCGAGGCGCGGATATACATCCGCCCTGCCCTCGGCCACCAGGCAGATCTTGAGGGAACTCCCCATGCTGATGAGCATGTGCGGCCCCATGTTGGAAAGAAAACTCAACAGCCGCTCGCCCGCATGGGATCGGCTGCCTGCCACCGTTATCTGGGATGCATCAAATTCACGGGCATGGATGCGCTGTGATGGTTTGCTGCCCAGTTGCCGATAAGCCCCCGTTCCTTTTGCGGCGTAGAACAGCAGCTTGAGCGCTGGCGCGTAGACGACGCCCAGTACCGGCACATACTTTTCTATGAGCGCGATATTGACGGTGAATTCGCCGTTGCGCTTGATGAATTCACGTGTTCCGTCGAGGGGATCTACTAGCCAGTAGGTGTCCCATTGCTTGCGCACTTCAAAAGGAATCGAAGCCGACTCTTCCGATATTACCGGATAGTCCGGAGTCAGTTTTCCCAGCCCCTGCGTGATGATGTCGTGCGCAGCCAGATCGGCTTGGGTAAGCGGTGAATCGTCATCCTTGCGGGTGATCTGCACGCCCTGCTCATATACCTCCATGATGGCGGTTCCAGCCTGGCTGGCGAGCGCGACAGCATTCTGCAGAAGGTCGTTATCGTGCATGATCCAACATCTCCACCAATCGGCCCTCATCCACAATGGCCACGCCGAGCGCTTGTGCCTTGTCCAGTTTGCTGCCTGCTTCCGTGCCGGCAACTACATAATCTGTTTTTTTGGACACGCTGCCAGCAACTTTTCCTCCCGCAGCCTCGATCAATTCCTTTGCGTGCTCCCGTGTCAGGGACGGCAGGGTGCCCGTGAGTACGAAAATCGTTCCAGCCAGAGGCCCCAACGCCGCAACGCCTGCGCCCTTGCCTTCTTCCCATTGCACACCGGTGGCGATCAATTGAGAGATAACTTCGCGATTATGCGGTTCGGCGAAAAATTGTACCATCGCTTCGGCCACCACCGGCCCTACGTCTGGCACCTGTTGCAGGGCTTCTTCACTGGCCTGTGCAAGCGCATCGAAAGAGCCGAAATGCCGCGCCAGGTCTTTTGCCGTGGCTTCGCCTACGTTGCGGATACCCAAGGCGTAAATGAAGCGCGCCAGCGTAGTGTGCTTGCTCTTCTCCAGCGCATCGACGATGTTTTGCGCGGACTTTTCCGCCATGCGCTCCAGGCTTGCCAGCAGAGGAACGTCGAGCCGATAGATGTCAGCCAGGGTATGCACGATGCCGTTGTCCACCAGTTGGTCCACCAGTTTATCACCCAGCCCCTCGATATCCATGGCGCGGCGCGATGCAAAATGTAGCAATGCCTGCTTGCGCTGCGCGGGGCAATACAGCCCTCCGGTACAGCGCGCGACGACCTCGTCATCAAGGCGCACTACATGAGAGCCGCAGACCGGACAGGCGTGATGAATGGCATCCAGCAGATTGTAGGGCTGCGCCCCGGCAGGGCGACGCTCCGCGATGACCCGCACCACCTCGGGAATGACGTCACCGGCACGGCGCACGCTGACGGTATCACCGATGCGAATGTCTTTCCGGGTGATTTCATCCTGGTTGTGCAGGGTGGCGTTGGTGACGGTCACGCCGCCAACGAACACTGGCTTCAGGCGCGCCACTGGTGTAATAGCGCCGGTGCGGCCAACCTGCACGTCGATGGTCTCGACAACGGTAAGTGCTTCCTGTGCCGGGAATTTGTGGGCAATGGCAAAGCGCGGCGCGCGCGAGACAAAGCCTAGCTCCTGCTGCTGGCGCAGGCTGTTGACCTTGTACACTACGCCGTCGATGTCATAAGGCAGTACGGCGCGTCGCGCACCGATGCTGCGGTAGTATTCCAGCAGCCCTTCCAGTCCACGTACTACGGCGCGTTCGGAGGATACGGGCAGGCGCAGCCCTGTCAGGTAATCCATCAGGGCGCTGTGTGTTGCAATATCGCCGACACCTTCGGCGCTGCCGATGCCGTAGGTGAAAAAGCTCAAGGGGCGTGCGGCAGTAATTTTTGGATCAAGCTGGCGCAGGCTGCCGGCAGCGGCATTGCGCGGGTTGGCGAAGAGTTTCTCGCCACGCGTTTCCTGCTGCCGGTTGAGATGTTCGAAATCCCGCTTCAGCATCAGTACCTCTCCCCTCACCTCCAGCAGTGGCGGCGGCGAGGTGTTGTTCAGCCTGATCGGAATGGCGTGAATAGTGCGCACGTTAGCTGTCACGTTCTCTCCGCTATAGCCGTCGCCGCGGGTGGCCGCCTGAGCAAGGACGCCGTTCTCATAGATGATGCTGATGGCAAGGCCGTCGAATTTTGGCTCCACTGCATACTCGATGGCATCCATGCCCAATCCATCGCGCACGCGGCGGTCGAAGGCGGCAGCCTCTTCTTCCTCGAATGCATTGTTGAGCGACAGCATGGGTACGCGATGGGTGATGCTGGCGAATTCCTTGGCGGGCTGGCCGCCGACGCGTTGCGTAGGCGATTCCGGATTGAGCAGTTCCGGATGTGTGGACTCCAGTTCCTGCAGTTCGCGGAACAGCCGGTCATACTCGCTGTCCGGCACTTCAGGCGCATCTTGAACGTAATAGAGGTAATCGTGGCGGACGATTTCTTCGCGCAATTTTCGGGCGCGTTGCAGGATATGCTCGGGAACCGCCATTCAGGGATCTGCTAGGAAAACAGGCGCAGCGCTGTCGGGCTGCCGGGGATGATGCCGCGCGCCACCATTGCGCCGTGGATCATCGTGAGCTGCTGGCGGATTTTGTCGATTTCGCCATCCGTCAGGGCTTGTTGCCGGTCATCCACCAGGCTACCGTTCAGGGCTTTTTCCAGATGGCGTGCGAGCGTCACCATCTGGTTGAAGGTTTCGGTGCAATTCGCTACCTTCGGCACATCCATCCGGAAACTCACGCCGCGGTAAAACAGCGTGCGCAGGGTTTCCGTCCTGAACGGGCGCTTGTCCTGGCTCACCATGCTGAACAAGGTGTTACCCGCTTCATCAGCAAGGTGGAATGCGCCGTCTTCCTGCAGCTTCATGCCGGCAGCTTCCACCAGCCCGCGCAGCTTGGTGCCGGCGAACTGTCCGGCGCCGCTTAAGACATGAAAGCCGACCGTGACGTCCACGTCGGCACAAAACTGATCGAGTTTCAAGGCATGGCGCTGGGGATCCGGATTGCCCTGCCATACCAGCACTGCGCCCAGCTTCTCGGAGAAATTCTCGCATTTTAGCTGGAAGCTGCGCAGGGTCTCGCTGGAAACCGGGCCGGAACGGTCAACCAGTTGCAGGGCGCAGATGATCCGGCTGAATCCTTCTGCACCTGGGACACTGGACAAGTCACGCCAGATGCCCGCTTCGTCCAGCGCATACCAACGCACAGGCTTGTCGAACCACGGCAGTTGTAATAGCGCCTGTTGCAAGATGGCGCCGTCAACGGGTGCATCGAGGTTCACCGATGCCACCAGATCGATCTTTTCATCGATATTGACTGGCTCTGCGCCACCATCAATAGACGGTGGCGGGCTGGTTACCTGCGCTGCCGGGGCAGGCTCGGGGATTGTTGGGGGTTCTTCTTGGAGGCTCTCAGCCACAACATCATCCGATGTCGCGAAGGGCTCGTCCACCACGAAAGGCTCGTCCTCAATGGTTGGCTCATCCGGGAACTCCTCCGCCGCGAATGCCATGGGAGGCTCAGGTTTGGATCCAGTGACCGGTGTGACTTTTTCCACGTAATCGCCGAACTTCTCTTCGATTGCGATGTGCTCGGCATCGTCGATGCCGGCTACAGCTTGCGGATCGAAGCGGAATTCCTCCAGCAGCGCATCGTCCACCGGGCCTTCGAAACGCCGCATGGTTTCGCGGTTGATACGCCGCTCCTGCCACCGGTTGAAAAGTATGACGCCAAGGATGATGACGGCGCCGAAAGCGATCAGAGCTAATTGCAGATCCGACATTGTTCAGTCTTCTCCAACGAAGTTTTCAGAATTATACGTCACGCAGCGATTTCCGTTTGCATCCATCCCGCGGCTTCGATATCCACTTCAACGATGCGCGACACCCCGGACTCCTGCATGGTGACGCCGATCAGTTGCTGCGCCATTTCCATGGTGATCTTGTTATGGCTGACGAACAGAAACTGCGTGCTTTCAGACATCTTGCGCACCAGGGTGCAGAAGCGCTCGGTATTGCTGTCGTCGAGCGGTGCATCGACTTCGTCCATCAGGCAGAACGGCGCGGGATTGAGGCGGAACAGCGCGAACACCAGCGCCAGCGCTGTCAGCGCCTTTTCACCGCCGGAAAGCAGGTGGATGGTGTTGTTTTTCTTGCCCGGTGGGCGAGCGTAGACTTGGACACCGGTATCGAGAATTTCTTCGCCCGTCAGCTGCAATTGCGCCTCTCCGCCGCCGAACAGGGTGCTGAAGAGCTCGCCGAAATGACGGTTGGCCTCGTCGTAGGTATGCTGCAGCCGGCTGCGGGTTTCCCTGTCGATGCGCCGGATCGCTTCCTCCAGCGTGAGCACGGCCTCTTCCAAGTCTTGCGACTGACTATCCAGATAGATTTTACGTTCCTTTTCTATCGCAACTTCTTGTATTGCGCCAAGATTGACCGGCCCTAGTTCGGCAATGCGCGCCTCCAGAACGGCGCCATGCTGCTCCAGGTCAGCAGATCTGGCGACCTTGTCCAGCCCTTCCGCCAGCACGGCTTCATCCAGACCAGCCGTGTCCAGTTGCGCGGCGCAGTGCTCGAAAGCGAGGCGCGCTTGCTGTTCCTGCAATCGAGCCTGCTCCAGCCTGTCCCGCATGGGATGCAGTTGCTGCTCGGTTTGCAGGCGGTTGCGCTCCGTTTCCTGCAATCGCTGTTCGGTTCCGGCCAAGGCGTTGCGCGCACCCGCCAGCGCCTGTTCACACTGCTGCTGGTGCTGCAACGCCTGCTCCAGGCTGGATTTCATGGCATTGGACTGTACGGACTGCAGCATGGAGCGGGCTTGCGAAAGGCGGCCGGACAGCGCTTCCATATGCTCGCCTATCGACTTAATTTTATTCAATAACTCATCGATATTATTTGATAAGAACTTTTCATTGAAACTCTGCTGCTGCGCGGTACGCTCTGCCTCGATCAGAAGGTCGCGTGCCTGCTTGAGCGTCGCTTCGGCATCCTGTCGGCTACGTCCGGCCTGATCGCGCGCATCACGCAGAGTGATGATTTTTTCCTGCATGGATTGAATTGCTCGCTCGCCATCGCCAAGCCGAACCTCGATTTCCGTTCGCTGCTGTGCAATCTTGGCCTGTTCACCCGACAATTGCTGTTGCCGTTCCAGTGCATGTTGCAACTGCTGCTGCAAACGCTGCACCTCCATGTGCAACGCATGGCCGGTTGCGGTCGCCTGGCGCTGCGCGTGTTGTTTTTCAACGATCTGCCGGCGCATGCTGTGCAGCCCATGCTCGGCCGCATGCAGTCCCGCTTCCTGCCGATGATGGTTTTGTTTCAGGTCGGGTAGCTCGCCGGTCAGTTGGGCCAGTTCGGACTGTCGCTCCAGCACGCCATGCAGGCTGGATTGGGCGGCATACAGCGCGACACTGTGCCGGGTGTACACATCCCCGGCACGATTGACCAGCAATTCGCCCGGCCGCAGCGCTTTCTGCAGCAGATGTGGATCAGTGCCATCTTCCAGCCGATAAGCCCCCGCCAGCCAATCGTCGAGTACACCGGCGGCGTGTGGGTCGGCAGCCACCACGCATGAAACCAGGCTGCGCCATCCCTGCGGGTGGGCCTGTTGCGGCGCATTGCTGTTCCCGGCGCCGTATAGCACAACGGCGGCAGGCGGACGTTGCGATCCGAAACCTTGCAGCACATCCGCCATCACCGCGTTGAGGCGAGCACCGAGCAAGCCTTCCAGCGCGGTTTCCCAGCCCTGCTCGATCCTGACGAACTGCCACAAACGCCGCTCGCCGTTTACACCCGATTGGCGCAGCCACCTCTCCAGGTTGCCCTCATGCTCCAGCGTGCGCTGCATTTTTTGCAGTGCAGCCAGTTGCGCCTCGCACTGAGCGATCTGCCGTGCAGTCTGCAGTGCTTCATGCTGCAGTTTTTTGAGATGCTTCGTCTGCGCTTGTTCAGCCTCAACCAGTTGAGCCGATTCCGTTTCCAGCTGAGCGAGTTGCGCCTGCATGCCTGCACTTTCGGCCTCCTTTGCTTGCAGCAAGCCGTCGTCCGGCAGTACCAGACGGGAAGCCTCGTCTGCCAGTCGTTGCTGTCTCTGGCTTAACTCGTCGCGTGACTTTCTTGCATGCTCCAAGTGCGTGCGTTCCAGCTGAATTTGTTGCTCGGCCTGCAAGATCGATGTTTGTACCTGGCTGAATGCCGCTTGGGCATCGCGGTATGCCTGTTCGGCAATGGGCAGACTGTCGTGCGTAGCCTTCAGTGCCTCTTGCGCCAGCCTTGCTGCCTGTGCAGCCTCTGCGAGGCCGGAGCGCTGCTGCTCCAGTTGTTGCGTATAGTCCTGCTGCTGGGTGCCGGCTTTTTCCTGTTCCGATTCGATCTGGGTGAGCTGTGCGCTCAATCGCTCGCGGTTTTCCTGCGTGTGGCGCAACTGCTGTTCGAGCGAGGATACCTGTGCGTTTGCTTCGTAATAGCGGCCTTGCGCCGCCTGAACCGCTTCGCCCGCAGCGTAATGCTCCAGCCGCAGCTGCTCCAGAATGTTCTCGGTGCCGCGCAGTCCTGCGGTCTGCGCTTCCAGATCGTTGACCAGACGCTCCACCTGGCGCTGCGATTTTTCCCATGCATGCGCCGCCTCGCGCTTCTTCAGCAGCCAGAGCTGGCCGTGCGCCACCGCCAGTTCATGGCGCAAGTCATGGTACTGTTGCGCTACCACCGCCTGGGATTCCAAGCGAGCGATCTGGTTGCCCAGCTCACGCCGGATATCCTCGGCGCGCGTCAGGTTGTCGCGCGTATCGCGCAGCCGCAGCTCGGTTTCGCGCCGGCGCTCCTTATACTTGGAGATGCCGGCGGCTTCTTCCAGGTATACGCGCAGCTCCTCTGGCTTGGCCTCGACAATGCGCGTGATGGTGTTCTGCCCGATGATGGCGTAGGCGCGGCCGCCCAGCCCGGTGCCGAGAAACAGGTCGGCCACGTCGCGCCGCCGCACCGGGGTGTTGTTGATGTAGTAGGTGGAGCCGCTGTCGCGTTGCAGCACGCGCTTGACGGAAATCTCGGCGTACTGTGACCATTCGCCAGCCGCGCCACCCAGTCTGTTGTCGAACAGCAATTCGACGCTGGCGCGCGATACCGGCTTGCGATTGCCCGAGCCGTTGAAAATCACGTCCTGCATCGAATCCCCGCGCATTTCGCGCGCCGAGGATTCGCCCAGCACCCAACGCACCGACTCCATCACGTTGGATTTGCCACAGCCGTTGGGGCCGACAACGCCAACGCGCTGGCCGTGAATATGCAGCGTGGTCGGATCGACAAAGGACTTGAAGCCGGCGAGTTTTAGATGGGTGAGGCGCATGGGAGCTGTATAATTATTCCTTTGATTTATACGGGACACATCATGTCTAGTCAACCCAGCAAGACCCTCGAAACCTTCGACAACCCGCAACCGGGGCGCGATTTCCATATTCACATGGAAATTCCGGAATTCACATGCCTGTGCCCCAAAACCGGCCAGCCCGATTTCGCCACCCTGTATCTGGACTACATCCCCGACCAGACCTGCGTGGAGCTGAAGAGCCTCAAGCTGTACATCTGGTCCTTCCGTGACGAAGGCTGCTTTCACGAAGCCGTCACCAACCGCATCCTGGACGATCTGGCCGCGGCGACGCAGCCCCGTTTCATGCGGCTCACTGCCAAGTTCTATGTGCGCGGCGGTATTTTCACCAACGTCGTGGCCGAGCACCGCAAGCCGGGCTGGCAGCCGGCGCCGCATGTCGAACTCGGTCAGTTCGAGCACCAGCCCAATACCCGCGGATAGGCCAATTCCATGAAAATTCTGCTGTTGCTCACCCTGCTGGCCAGTGGCCTGTTACTGTTCCGCTCCCTCAGCATGGCGGGCCAACTTCCACAAGCGGGACAAGCGGCACCGGATTTCTCCCTGCAAGACCAGAGCGGCAAGACACATCGCCTCTCCGATTACGCAGGCAAATGGCTGGTGCTGTATTTTTATCCAAAGGACGACACCCCGGGCTGCACCAAGGAGGCTTGTAGCTTCCGCGACGACCTTTTTCAACTCGAAAAATTGGGTGCCAAAGTGGTCGGCGTGAGCGTTGACGATACCGACTCGCACGCAAAATTCGCTGCCAAATACAACTTGCCGTTCCCCTTGCTTGCAGACAAGGATGCCAAGACTGCCGAAAGTTATGGCGCGCTGAACAACCTGCTGGTCATCAAAATAGCCAGGCGCTATACCTTTCTGATCGACCCGCAGGGCAAAATTGCGAAAAATTATCTGAGCGTCGACACCTCGCGTCACTCGCTGGAAATCATCGAGGATTTGAAGCGGCTGACCAAGCCGCAATCGCCATAGTTGCGCATTGCGGCCTAAAAATCGTTGACAAGAAGTCCAAGCATCTTTAAGATGCGGCTTCTTTTTCGGGGGTATAGCTCAGCTGGGAGAGCGCTTGCATGGCATGCAAGAGGTCATCGGTTCGATCCCGTTTACCTCCACCAAAAAAAGACAGGTCATTGTCCCCATCGTCTAGAGGCCTAGGACATTACCCTTTCACGGTAAGTACCGGGGTTCGAATCCCCGTGGGGACGCCAAAATTAAGGCGTATAAACAACGGGTTACGATGTAGTGTCGTAGCCCGTTTTTGTTTTTAGGTAACTTTTAGGTAACTTTTAGGTAACACAAATTTACCTAAATCCGCAGTATGTAAAAATCGGCTGAGACTGTTTTAATGTGGAATTTTCCACATTTATTTCCGGCCTACCCCTCGGCATATTTGCAATTCTCGCCGCCACAATCACTTGCTGGCCTTCACAGTAGCGCCAGGACGCATTATCTATATGCTGGTGGTATCAATGGTCATACAGCAATGAAAAAACCCGCCATATAGACGGGTTTTCTCATGGTTCCGCGCTACTCAACCTAGTAGCCGTAACCTGGCGCGGTTGGCAGCACTCACGCCTTGCCGGTATGCAGGCCGAAAGAATTAGGCCGAGGGCATACACCTCAGCGCAATCTTAAAACTTTATCAGCATGCAGCCCCGCGTAACGACTGCTGAAACCGTCCAATAACGATTCGAAATAATCGCGATGCTTGCGGACATGTAGTTGGATACCTTATCCTTCCTCCATGCCGACCAGAATCTTTCTCGTGCGCCACGGCGCGACCTCTCTTACTGCCGAAGACCGCTTCGCGGGATCGACCGACGTGGCACTGTCGGACGAAGGCAGGAGACAGATCGCGAGCCTTGCCGAGCGGCTCAAAGGTGAGAATTTGGACGCGGTCTACGCCAGCCCACTACAACGTACGATGGAGACCGCAAGCATTCTGGCGGCTCCCCATGGGATGCAACCTGTGGCGGAGCACGCGCTTCGCGAGATCGATTACGGACACTGGGAGGGGCTCACCAGATTGGAGGTCGAGACGGCGTTCCGAAAAGAATATGCGATCTGGGAGGAAGACCCATTCACCATCGCTCCCATCGGCGGAGAATCCGGCATCAACGTCCTTAACCGTGCTTTGCCCTTCATGCGGCGCATTGTCGAACAGCATCGGCACCGGTCCGTCGTCGTCGTCTCGCACAAGGGAACCAACCGACTATTGATCAGCAGCCTGCTCGGCTTCGATGTGCGGGGTTACCGTGATCGCCTTGACCAGAGTCCAGCGGCCTTGAGCATCCTCGATTTCATGAACGAAGTCCGGCCCCGCCTTCGTTTGTTCAACGATGTGTCGCACTACGAGGGCATCCCCGAACGCGTACTTGAGGAGCGATTGTCGCGTTGGTGGCCCGTCTCGGAAACCAACGACTGAGAAGGCAGCCCATTCTTGTGCCGAACTTCCGCTTCCTCTTTGGTGGCGAGGGCCGCGAACGTCAGCTTTCCTGTTTCGCCAACGGCGGCTAAGGGTCGAAAGCAGCCATTCATCCAGTATTTTCGCTCGTAATTTTTTCTAGAATTTTTTTGTAAACCCGCGTCGTAAAGTACTTTCCCCCTCTCCGGATTCGGGTGCCCCACTTCGGATTCGTCTTCGTATTCCAAAAAATAATCACGTTTAGCCTGCTAGTTATCTTTTTCCTAAAAACCGGTTGGGGTTATTCCTGTGAGCTTCTGCTCATCCCTCAACACGTTAATAGGAGGCTTTTCCCATGACTCAAACTATCCCACTACATCAATACGTCAGTGCAGTGCTGAATCAATCTCGCGCAACAGATTGACGATTTGCTCTGCCTTGTAACGCTTTCCAACTGCTGCCATTTCCTGCCCTCCTTCGAGCGATTAAGAATAAATCCTCTCTCAACTCGTGGTACAAAAAATGACCTCAGTTCACGGCGCGGTGTTTTCGCAGCATCCACCGGATTGGAAAAACATCACCGGCCCTTGCACCAGCCTCGCTAGCAGGCCTGAAATCGTCCCCACGGCGAGGATGCTGCCGAACAGCAGCAGGGTATGCTTGGCTAATTCAAGGGGTACGGAAGGCTCCATTTTTCGTTAATGGCAGCAGCGCGGCGCCGAATGTTATCCCGGATGCCCCAGCCGCTGCCAAGTCGCCACCACGGTGTCAGGATTGAGCGAGATCGACGAGATGCCCTGCTGCATCAGCCACTCCGCCAGGTCAGGGTGGTCGGACGGCCCCTGGCCGCAGATGCCGACATATTTACCCAGCCGGGTGCAGGCCGAAATCGCCATGGACAGCAGCGCTTTTACCGCAGGGTTGCGCTCGTCGAAGGCTTGTGCCACCAGCGCGGAATCGCGATCCAGACCCAGGGTCAACTGGGTCAGGTCGTTGGAGCCGATGGAGAATCCGTCGAAAAGTTCCAGGAATTGTTCGGCCAGCAAGGCGTTGGAGGGGATCTCGCACATCATGATGAGCCGCAGGCCGTTCTTGCCGCGCTCCAGACCGAACTGCGCCATCACGTCTATCACCGCCCGCGCTTCTTCTAAGGTGCGCACGAAAGGAATCATCACTTCGACATTGGTCAGCCCGATTTCATCGCGCACCTTGCGCATGGCGATGCATTCCAGTTCAAAGCAGTCCTTGAACTCCGGTGCCGCATAGCGCGAGGCGCCGCGGAAGCCGAGCATGGGGTTCTCTTCATCAGGCTCGTAGATGTCGCCGCCGATGAGCTTTTTGTATTCGTTGGACTTGAAATCTGACATGCGCACGATCACCGGCTTGGGCCAGAATGCCGCGCCGATGGTGGAGATGCCTTCCGCCAACTTGTCGATGTAGAAGTCGCGTGGACTGGCATAGCCGCGAGCGCGGCGTTCGATTTCCTCGCGCACGCTTTCCCGCACTTTTCCGTGCTCCAGAACGGCGCGGGGATGGACGCCGATCATGTTGTTGATGACAAACTCCAGGCGAGCAAGCCCGACGCCTTGGTTGGGTAGCTGGGCAAAGTTGAACGCGAGGTCGGGGTTGCCGACATTCATCATGATCTTGGTCGGCAGCGGCGGCATTTGCGACATGCTGGTGGTGGTGACTTCGAAATCGAGTTTGCCTTTGTAGACATAGCCGGTGTCGCCTTCGGCGCAGGATACCGTGACCGTTTCATTCTCCGGCAGGGTTTCGGTGGCGTCACCGCAGCCCACGACGGCGGCAATGCCAAGTTCGCGCGCAATGATGGCTGCATGGCAGGTGCGCCCGCCGCGATTGGTGACAATGGCGGCGGCCTTCTTCATCACCGGCTCCCAGTCCGGGTCGGTCATGTCGGTGACCAGAATGTCGCCTGCCTGAACGCGCGACATTTCCTTTGCACTTTCGATCACCCGCACCGTCCCTGCGCCGATCTTCTGGCCAATGGCGCGGCCCGAGGCCAGCACTTTGCCATGCTGCTTGAGCGTGTAGCTTTGCAACACGTTGACATCGTCCTGCGATTTCACCGTTTCCGGCCGCGCCTGCAGGATGTAGAGCTTGCCGTCCACGCCGTCGCGGCCCCATTCGATATCCATGGCCCGGCCGTAATGCTGCTCAATGGTCACAGCGAAACGTCCCAGTTCCAGCACTTCGCTGTCGTTGAGCGAAAAGCGGCCGCGCTCCGCGGCATTGGTCTGAACTATTTGCGTAGAAGCGCCGGCGGACAGGGCATCGGTGAACACCATCTTGATCAGCTTGGAGCCCAGGCTCCGGCGCACCACCGCGGGTTTGCCAGCAGCCAGCAACGGCTTGTGCACGTAGAACTCGTCAGGATTGACCGCGCCCTGAACCACGGTTTCGCCTAGGCCATAGGCCGCAGTAATGAACACGACGTCCTTGAATCCGGATTCGGTGTCGATGGTGAACATCACGCCGGAGGCGCCGATGTCGCTGCGCACCATGCGCTGCACGCCGGCGGATAGCGCCACGTCGGCATGGACGAAGCCCTTGTGCACCCGATAGGAAATGGCGCGGTCGTTGTAGAGCGACGCGAACACTTCCTTGATCGCTTGTAGGATGTTGTCCAGGCCTTGGATGTTGAGAAAGGTTTCCTGCTGACCGGCGAACGAAGCATCCGGCAGGTCTTCTGCGGTGGCGGAGGAGCGCACCGCAAAAGTCACGCCCTCGTCGGAGTCGTCCACCAGCCCGTGATAATGCTCGGCGATATCCTGCTGCAACCTGGCGGGGAATGGCGTATCCATGATCCACTGACGGATCTGCTTGCCGCAGGCCGCCAGCGCGGCGAGGTCTTCGATGTCCAGGCGATCCAGTTCCGCGTTGATGCGGTCAGCCAGCCCTTTATGCTTGAGAAAGTTGCGGTAGGCATCGGCGGTGGTGGCGAAGCCGCCGGGGACCCGCACCCCCATGGCCGTCAACTGGCTGATCATTTCACCCAGGGAAGCATTCTTGCCGCCGGCCGAAGCCACGTCGGTCATTCGCAACTTGTCAAAAGCGATTACATAATCTGACATGGCCTGCTCTCCCGCAAAGTTCAAATGAGTGGCATTATCTTGCCATATTTCTATAGCTCTAAGGACGTCCATGGCCCAATCTTCCCGCCGCAGCGTGTTTTATATTTCCGATGGCACCGGTATTTCGGCCGAGACACTGGGGCATAGTCTGCTGGCGCATTTTTCCGGGGTGGAATTCCATCAGGTGCGCATGCCTTTTATCGATAGCGTCGAGAAAGCGCGCGACTGCTTCCCTGTCATTATCCAGGCGTTTCGCAGCGATGGCGTGCAGCCTATCCTGCTGATGACCTTTGTCAATGACGAAGTGCGTTCCGTGTTCGAGGATGTCGAAGGGCTGCGCCTGGATTTTTTTAAGACATTCATCGTGCCGCTCGCGCAAGAGCTTGGTCTGGAACCTTCGCTTGGAATTGGCCAGGGGCGCAAGGTGGACGCCAACGCCGGCTACCGGCATCGCATCGAGGCGGTGAATTACACGCTGGCGCACGACGATGGCGCCAGCGAACGCCATCTGAGCGAGGCAGAAGTCATTCTGGTTGGCGTCTCGCGCAGCGGCAAGACACCGACTTCACTTTATCTGGCGATGCAATTCGGCATCAAGGCCGCCAACTATCCGCTGATTCCGGAAGACTTCGAGCGCGGGCGATTGCCTGAAGTGCTGGAACTGCACCGGAAAAAACTGTTCGGACTCACCATCCGCCCTGGACGGCTGCATGAAATCCGCAACGAGCGCCGCCCCGATAGCCATTATGCCGCGTTGGACAATTGCCGTAATGAAGTCAAACTGGCCGAAACACTGATGCAACGCGAAGGCATCCGCTGGCTGGATTCAACCAGCCAGTCGGTAGAGGAACTCGCCACCAAGGTGATGCAGGCGTGCGGACTTGCTGGTCGCGTTTAGGAATTACTGCGTTAGTGAGCTTGCCCCTGTTTTTCGGATACCAAGCATAGCGTTTATGCTGCCAGTTTCTGTTTGATAAGAGGTGGCCCTGTTTGTTTGGACAGAATTTTTCATGTTTTAAGTGAAGCGCCTTGCGATTCTGCCTACGCTACCTTGGGTTGAGGCGGCAGGTTTTCAAAGTAGAACTCATCCGGCGTCATCCGGTCAAGCGAACTGTGCGGACGATGCTGGTTGTACTTGGTGACATACCGCTCCAGCCCTTGTTTGGCAGCCGTCACGCTGTCATAGGTGTACATGTAGACCTCCTCGTACTTGATCGAGCGCCATAACTGCTCCACGAATACGTTGTCCCGCTAGCAACCCTTGCCATCCATGCTGATCCTGATGCCGTTGTCTTTCAGCAAGCCGGTGAACTCCGCACTGGTGAACTGACAGCCCTGATCGGTGTTGATGATTTCCGGCGTGCCGTATTTCCTGACGGCTTCTTCCACGGTCTCAATACAGAAGTTCGTGGTGAGCGTCTTGGACAGGCGCCAGGACAATATCCGACGACTGGCCCAGTCCACCACGGCAAACAGATAGACAAAGCCGCGCTTCCTCGGAATGTACGTGATGTCCGCTGCCCAGACATGATGGGCTGTGTGATCGTCAGGTGGGATCCGTTGACTTCCCCTTGACGAAACAGTCCTGCGCTATTGTCAAGTTGTTGGCGAGGGCATCCTGCATCTTAATGATCGTCCGCTTTCTGAACTGCTGAATGTCGTCTTTGGGTCGTTGGTTGCTCAGCCATAAACAAATAATTCCGGACGTAAACAAACAATTACACCCACCATGCAGGTCAGCGTAAGCAACAGGTCGTATAGCTTCGACATCATGATTTTCTGCTCGATTAGTTGTACTTCCTGAACTGTCCAACTACCACACCAAAGATTTCCAGCTGACCTTTCGGGCGGATGACGGGATAGGCAGGGTTGGCTGGGATCAGGATAAATTCGCCCATTTCGCGACCGAGTGTCTTGAGGGTGAACTCGTTATCGACGATAGCGATCACGATATCGCCCACGTTCGCCATCTGCCGCCTCTCTACGATGACGGTATCGCCAGACATGATTCCGGCATCGATCATCGAGTCACCTTTTACTGGTATAAGCACAGTTTTGGATGGGCGTTCGACCAAGTATTGGTCAATGGACAACGTATCGTGCTTGTCATCTGCAGCTGGGGATGGCATTCCGGCGCGAACTGAGCTGTCCGCAATCATTCGCTCGAAGAACCGAGCGCCGGGTTTGAGTCGTTTATCTGGTGCGGATTCAAGAAAACCTTGCAGCTTGAAGCGAGCCACAAGCGCCGTTACCGCGTTCTTCGACTTGAATCCAAGCAGCTGCGCAATGGCCGAGAAGGACGGCAGGGTGCGGTGCTCCGAATAGTAGTCCTGCAATTCAGCGAGATAGTCGTTATCGTTTCCCATGGGAAGATACGATATTGTACGTTCGTACAGTAGTCAACAATTTTGAGATAAATTCCAGAAACGGGTTCTGTAGTAGAATAAACATATTGAAAAATGTGGAGCTGGTGACACTTCCGGTGACACTGTTTTCGACACCGTTTCTCCGGGTAAGAAATAGCTGAAAGCCGCGCCCCTGCGGGCTTCCATAGCGATTGTTAGACAATCACTATTTTCTCCCCGTGGGGACGCTAGATGCGTCAGAAACGGCCGGCTCCTTTAAGGAGCCGGCCGTTTTCATTTCTGCACTTGCCGGTCCTTCGCATTGATGGTGAAATGCTGCAAATGACGCCGCATCTTTCATTCTAAGCTTAAGAGATACTTCCTACGATCATGGACTGTTCCAGTTTACAGTGATGACCATAGAGGGCTAAATATCATCTATGGCATTATTGCATAGCATCGAAGAATAAGCCGAGCGTTTCACTTAATGCCTTCCCGCGAACATAATTATCACCCCACATATCGCCCAGACATCGATGGTCTGCGTGCCGTCGCCATACTTGCGGTGGTTAGCTTCCATGCCTTTTCATCGTGCATGTCCGGCGGTTTCATCGGTGTAGATATTTTCTTCGTCATTTCCGGATTTCTGATTTCCAGCATCATCTTCCGCAGTCTTACCAGGGGAGACTTCAGCTTTGCCGAGTTCTATGCCCACCGGATCAAGCGCATTTTCCCGGCGCTTATTTTGGTGCTTGCTGTTACATACACCTTCGGATATTTCACCCTCTTGCCCGACGAGCTCGAGCAACTGGGCAAGCATATCGCTGCCAGCGCCGGTTTTGTGCAGAACTTCGCCCTGTGGAAGGAGACCGGTTATTTCGACGTGGCCACCGAGCTCAAGCCGCTCATGCATCTGTGGTCGCTGGGCATCGAGGAGCAGTTCTACCTGATCTATCCGCTCATCATATGGCTGGCCTGGCGCATGGGGCTCAACCTATTCATCCTGCTTGCAGTCATGGGAGTGGTCTCCTTCGCGCTCAATGTCGGGTACATTGAAAGCCACCCGGTCTCCACCTACTTTCTGCCCCATACCCGCTTCTGGGAACTGTTGGCAGGGGGCCTGCTGGCCTCGGCCAAGCTGTTCTCTCCCGAGCGCTTCCAGACTCTTCTAAAGAACCGGGGGCTCAGTGCGTTGTTTTCCAGCCTCTCCCTACCCAGAGAGCGTCAATCGGCCTTTATATCAAATCTTCTGGCCTTCATGGGCGTGTTGCTCATTGCGCTGCCGCTCTTCGTGCTCAACAAGAGCAGCATCTTCCCCGGCTGGTGGGCGTTGCCGCCTGTAGTCGGCGCTTGTTGCATCATCGTTGCCGGCCCGGATGCATGGTTCAACCGAACAATTCTGGCTCACCGCTTCCTGGTGTTCATCGGCCTCATCAGCTACCCGCTTTACCTGTGGCACTGGCCCCTGCTCTCCTATGCGCACATCATGGAATCGGCCACCCCGTCCTGGGAGATCCGCATCGCCGCAGTCGTTCTGGCTTTTATCCTTGCCTGGCTGACTTACCGTCTAGTCGAACGCCCAATTCGCTTCGGTCGCCAGTCCTGGATCAAAACCGCCACGCTTTGCGTGCTTCTCAGCTTTGTGGCTTATGTGGGTTACAACGCTTTCAAGCAGGATGGCTTGGCTAATCGAACACAGGCGTTAATCAATATCACTAAGCAGTTCGAATGGCCCGGGAAGAACAGACAAACCCCTGATTGCTTGCAGGATCACAGTTACATCAAAAATGGCTTTTGCCTTAGTACCGGCCGAGGGCCGGTTGACGCCATACTTATCGGCGATTCCCACGCCAACCATCTCTTTTTCGGCCTGAGCGCTGCCTTCAGGGGCGGGGGGGCAAATCTTCTGCAAGCAGGCAAGAGTGGCTGCCTGCCGTTCTTCGATATCGACCGGCACTCGAAGGGAAAAATCGGCGGATGTTACGAAATGAACACCATCCTTGCCAACGCCATGACGAACGACAGCATTCGTACGGTCATTTTAAGTGGCCGTGACTTGTTATATATCACCGGCAACGGCTTTGGACCGCTGCCCAACGAAGTCAACAAAGACATTACCCTGAGCCTGCGGACAAATCCCGGCCTGAAAGACAATCCTCTCATCTTCGAGACGGCCATGCGCACCACCCTCACCCGCCTGGTGGCGGGTGGCAAGCGGGTCGTTTTCGTCATCGACGTGCCAGAGCTGGGCTTCGATCCCAGGAGTTGTGTCAATGTTCTGCCGCTCCGCTCGCGCGTAAAAACGCCTTGCGCAGTTCCACGTGACGTTGTGGAGAATCGCAACAGGGAATACCGGGCGCTGGTGAAGAAAGTGTTTGAGGATTTCCCGACTGTGCAAGTGTTCGACCCCGTTCCGCATCTCTGCGATGCGGAATACTGCTGGGCAATGAAGGATGGAAAAATGCTCTACCGAAATGACGATCATCTTTCCATGGCCGGCTCCATGTATATCGGCAGCAAACTGGCAGCGGAGATGCACCTGCCTTAGAATCTCAATCTCGGACGCTAAGGAAACGGCAGCCCGAGATTTCTTATCCTTGTTATTTGCAAGGGTAGGCGCTGGTCAAAGCCAGGATCGCCCCCCGGCGGCCACTTTTCTGCATGGCATCGGGGTGTTCGCGCAGCCATTTGTTCACCACCTTGAGCGCTTGGAAGCGGGTCACTCCGTCTTCCGGCGGACATGCGGCCTTTTCTTCGCCTATCCTGTAGTCGCCGATACCGAAGCCATCCAGCAGGCCTGAAATGTAGCCCATGCACCACATAGCATCGAGCGATTCCTTGGCGGAGACATTGCCGCCGTCCATGGATTTTTCCGCGGCTTCGCACCTGCCGAGCAAGTCTGCGCCGGTAAAGGTGGCGGCAGCGGCCGGTTGGACAGTATAAATTATGACAATAAAGCCGAATAAAGCAACAGTCTTCATAGCGCTGCGGAGCCTGTATTTAGGTTAATTAGACAGTTTAAAAACCAGCAGCGTATCGCCTTGTTTGTAGCCCCATATCTGGTTGCCGCCTGCTGCCACCGCCACGTATTGCACACCGTCGATCTGGTAGGTGATTGGCGGCGCATTGACCCCGGCCTCTGCCTTGTATTGCCAGAGCAGCTTGCCGCTGGCGCTATCGAAGGCGTCGAAGCTGCTATTGCCTTCGCCGGTGAATAATAGACCGCCCGCCGTGGCCAGCACGCCGCCGACCAGTGGCTCGGGAGTTTTGTGCTGCCACAGGATCTTGCCGGTACGCAGGTCGATGGAAGACAGCAGTCCCCATTTCGGCTCGTCGATCGGCTCCGAGGCAGTGTAGCGAATGGCCGGATTGCCGCCAGCCGCCGGTGTTTCGTGCAAGGTGTAGCGCACCGGCATGTGCATGGCGGCGACGAAGGCCTGTTGGCGCGCTTCATCCACGGCGGCGGGCGACCAGTTGACGCCACCGAACACGCCGGGATGGACCCGCGTACCTTGCGGCGTGGCACGGGCGAAAAGGTTGGACTGCGGCACGAAGGCTTCCGACTTCAGCAACAGTTTGCCGGTGGCGCGGTCATGCACGTAGAACCAGCCGGTCTTGCTGGCTTGCCCCACCGCGGGAGTAGATTTGCCATCATGTCTGTAGTCGAACAGCACCGGCGGGCTGGCGAGGTCGTAGCCCCACACGTCATGTGGCACTTGCTGGTAAGACCAGCGCAGTATGCCGGTGGCCACATCCAGCGCCACCAGCGATACGGTGTAGAGGTTGTCGCCGGGGCGCGACACGTCGTCCATCTGCGGCGAGGGATTGCCGGTGCCGAAATACAGCAGGCCCAGTTTGGGATCGATGGCCGGCGTGGTCCAAGCCGAGCCGCCGCCGAAGCGCCAGGCATCCTTGTACTGCGCAAAGGCGGCGCGCTCCTGTTCGACATTGCGGTTTAGCGGCACGTCATCGGGCGTGGTCGGGCTGAACTGGCCTTCCCAGCCCTGCGGCGGAATGGTGTCGAACTGCCACACGCGCTTGCCGGTCTGCGCGTCGAACGCAGCCAGGAAGCCCGGCCGGCCATAGCGCCCGGCCACGCCGATCACCGCGCCCAAGGGTGCATCGGGCCTGTCCTGCTCGATATGCAGGCCGTAGCCCACACCGGTAATACCGACGATTACCTTGCCCTGATACACCACCGGTGCCATGGCGATGCCAATGCCGGTACCGCCCGACACCCGCTCCTTGCTCAAGGGGTCATCGGCATGCAGGGCGTCGATGCCCTCCGTGGCCACATCTTCGCTCACCGTATCGATGTCCCATACTACCTTGCCGGTCTTGGCATCCAGCGCCACCAAGCGCGCATCCACGGTACCGATGTATACCTTGCCGCGGCTAACCGCCACGCCGCGGTTAGCCGGACCGCAGCACATCTTCCAGTCCTTGCGGCGATGATGCTCGTATTTCCAGATCTGCTGACCTGTCCTGGCGTCCAGCGCCACTACATGGTTGTAAGGCAGCGAAACGTACATCACTCCATCCACGACGATAGGCGTGGCCTGGAAAGTGGCCTTGACGCCGCTTCGATATGTCCACGCCGGCGTCAATTGGGCAATATTGCCGCGATTGATTTGCGCCAGCGGCGAATAACGCTGGTTGGTGTAGTCGCGTCCGTAGCTGGGCCACTCGACAGATTGCTGATTTTCGACGGGTTGCTGCGCGCAAGCCGTCAGGAATATTGCTGATATAAAGCTTGGAGAATATTTCATAATATCCTGTCTTAATGAGTTGTATGTCTCGCACAGATGCGTTGTAGCGCCGCCGGTTCTGATCCGCTCATGATACCCTGCTCGAAAGAGATGACTTCCAACATAATCGAATAGACCTTCAGCATTTCATTCGGTTGCAGCAGAAAGTCCGGGTTGCGCGGGCGCCCGAACTGCTCCTGCCCCGCCATGAAAGTTTCGTAAATCAGAATCCCGTTTTCCGTTAGGCTCTCCGCCAGCATGGGCAGTAGCGGAAGATGCAGGTAGCGGCAGACGACGATGGAGTCGAACTTGCGGCCCGGATAAGGCCATGGCGCGCCTTCCAGATCGGCCTGCCGCGCGCTGATATTTTCCACCCCCTGCAATGTGGCGATGGCCGCTTCGTAACGATCGACCGCTTCCACCCGCCACCCCTGCCGCGCCAGCCAGCGCGCGTTGCGACCGCTGCCACAGGCCACGTCCAGCACGGTGCCACCCGGCCTGATCAGCGGAGCAAAACGAGTAACCCAGGCGGAGGGGTTTGCAACGTTAAAATGTGCCATCTCATGCGAAAATATGCACTAACAAAGATATCAATACAATGAGCAACGACACAAAACTGGAATGGCGCGACGGGCAGCCGCTTTCGGCGCAATTCGGCGACGTGTATTTTTCGTGCGAATCGGGCATCGCGGAAACGCGTTATGTGTTCCTGCAGCATAACCGCCTGCGCGAGCGCTGGCTGAATCTTGACGGCAATTTGTTCACCATCGGCGAAACCGGCTTCGGCACTGGCCTCAATTTTCTGTGCGCGTGGCAGTTGTGGAATGAATGCGCCCCCGGTTCCGCTCGCCTGCATTTCGTCAGCACCGAAAAATATCCCCTCTCCCGCGATGACTTTGCCAAAACGCTGGCGTTGTGGCCGGAACTGGCCGACCTGAGCGCGCAGCTGCTGGAGCAATACCGCCGGCTGGCGCCGGGCTGGCAGTGCATGAGCTTCGATCACGGCCGCGTCACGCTTGCCCTGCTGATCGGTGATGCGAAGGAAACGCTGCCGCAATTGCGGGCTGCCGTGGATGCCTGGTTCCTCGACGGCTTCGCTCCTGCCAGGAACCCGGAAATGTGGCAGCCGGCGCTGCTTGATCACATCGCTCGGCTCTCGATTCCGGACTGCACCTTTGCCACATTCACCAGCGCCGGCGCAGTGCGACGCGGGCTGGAAACCGTGGGATTCAAGGTGGAAAAAGTTGCCGGGTTTGGCAGCAAACGCGAAATGCTGTGCGGAGAGCATGACGGCGATACGGCCACCCGACGAACACTGTCGGACAAGCGCGCCATCATCATCGGCGGCGGTATTGCCGGCGCCGCCAGCGCTTACAGCCTGGCCACTCGCGGCTGGCAGGTGACGCTGATCGAGCGCCACGGCGATCTGGCACAGGAAGCTTCCGGCAACCCACAAGGCGTGCTCTATCCCCGCCTGTCAGGACACGACATCCCCTTGAGCCGCGTGGCGCAAACCGGCTTCATGACCACGCTGCGCCTGTTGCAACAGCTCTTGCCCAAGGGGCGGGACTGGGACGATTGCGGATTGCTGCAACAGGCGTTCAACACGCGCGAGACCAAGCGCTGCGAGGAAGTCCTGGCGCGCGGTCTTCCGGCAGACCTGGTGCGTGCCGTCGATGCGGAGGAAGCCTCTGCGTTGGCCGGCCTTGCCATGCCGCACGGTGGGCTGTGGTTCCCCAGCGGCGGATGGGTGCATCCACCGGCGCTGTGCCGCGCGCTGGCGGCGCAGCCCGGCATCACGCTCAAAACCTCGACCAGGGCGCTGCAGCTGCTGCATAGCGAACACGGTTGGCAAGTCAGGGATAAAGATGCGCTGCTGGCCGAGGCGTCTGTAGTCGTGGTTTGCGGCGCCAATGACAGCGCGGCATTTTCACAGACCATGCACCTGCCGCTAGGGCCGGTGCGCGGGCAGATCACCCAATTGCCGGCCACCCCGGCCAGCGCCGGACTCAAGGCCGTGGTCTGTACCGAGGGCTACATCAGCCCGGCGCGCCAGGGTTCGCACTGCGCCGGCGCCACCTTCGCCCGGGATGAGCGCGCGCTGGAACTTAGTGCTGCCGATCATGCGGAAAACCTGGCCATGCTCAGACACCTTTCCCCCGAACTCTTCCGGGCGCTGGACGGCGCTGCATTGGATGCTGCACAACTACAAGGCCGCGCGGCACTGCGCTGCGTCTCCCCGGATTACCTGCCACTGGCGGGTCCGCTGCTGGGAGCGGCGCAAGTGACCGAGCGCTACAGCCCGGGCAGCCGCCAGCCAGCGGAACACCTGCCCTGGCTGGAAGGGCTGTACGTCAATACCGGACACGGCTCCAAGGGCCTGCTGACCGCGCCGCTATGTGCCGAGATCATCGCCGCCATGCTGGAACACGAGCCGTTGCCGGTGGATGCCGGGTTGGTGCGCGCGCTCGACCCAAACCGCTTTCTGCTACGGCAGCGCGGACTGAAAAGGCTGATCGGCGCTGCTATCGGTTAGAATCGGCCATCATGCAAGCCCAGCGCATTGAACAATTAAAACTGGCCATCAGGCGCACCCCGCTCGACCCGGAGCTACACTACGACCTCGGCAACCTGCTGCTGGATCAGGGCTTGGCGGCGGAGGCCGGAGACAGCTTTCGCGCCGCACTGCGGCTGGCGCCCGGCCACCCGCAGATCCTGCTGCAACTAGGCAACGCGCTATCCGCAAAAGGCCGGTATGCCGACGCAGCGACACAGTTCCGTATGTCGCTACGCGCCGATCCGGCGCAACTGGCCACGCATTACAACCTGGGCAACGCACTGCGCGAGATGGGTCAGCCGGAACTTGCGGCCGCCAGCTACCGTGCTGCGCTCAGGCTTGATCCGTGCGACGCCGACACCCACAACAACCTGGGCAACGTGCTGCGCGAACTGGGCAACGTGGATGAAGCCATCGCCTGCTACCGCGAGGCACTGCGCCTCAACCCAAGGCTGCACCATGCTCGTATGCACCTGCTGCATCAGCGCCAGCACGTGTGCGACTGGGCGGGAATGGACGAGGAAATCGTGAAAATCCGCCGCATTGTGCGGGAAGATCCGGGCGCGCAAATCTCGCCGTTCGCTTTTTTGGCCCTACCCGGCGCCACAGCGGCAGAGCAACGGTTGTGCGCAGAGCGCTGGGTGGCGAACCGCTTCGCACGGCTGATCGAGGACGGCAGGCGGATGGCCTGCAGGCACGCCAACTCAGCCAAAGCCAGGCTCCGGATCGGCTACCTTTCCGCCGACTTCCGCCAGCACCCGCTGGCCTGGCTGGCAACGGAGCTGATGGAGCTGCATGACAGGCAGTCCTTCGAGGTCTACGGCTATTCCTACGGCCCGAATGACCACACTCCGACGCGACTGCACTGGGAACGGGCCTTCGACCATTTTCTCGACATCCGCAACCTCTCCCTGCATGAAGCGGCCGAACGAATCGACACCGACAGCATCGACATCCTGGTCGACCTGACCGGCTTTACCCAAAGCAGCCGCAGTGGCATCATGGCGCTGCGCCCGGCACCCATCCAAGTCAACTGGCTGGGCTTTCCCGGTACCATGGGGGCGCCGTTTGTCGATTATCTAATCTCGGACGGCTTCATTACGCCGCCTGATCAGGCACAACACTACAGCGAGCAACTGGTGCTGTTGCCCGGCACCTACCAGCCCAACAATCGGGAGCGCCCGCAAGCAGCCATCCCAAGTCGCGCCGAATGCGGCCTGCCGGGGAATGCTTTCGTGTTTTGCTGCTTCAACCAGACCTTCAAGATCACGCCGCGGATGTTCGATATCTGGATGCGGTTGTTGAAGTCCGTGCCGGGCAGCGTGCTGTGGTTGCTGGAATGTAATTTGTGGGCGAAAGCCAACCTGCAACGCGAAGCAAAGGCACGCGATGTCGAGCCCGGCCGCTTGCTATTCGCCCCGCGCGTGCCGATAGAACAACACCTTGCGCGCCATCGCTGCGCCGACCTGTTCCTTGACACTCAGCCTTACAACGCTCACACCACGACCAGCGATGCCCTGTGGATGGGACTTCCTGTCCTTACCTGTGCCGGCGACACCTTTGCTGCGCGCGTCGCCGGCAGCCTGCTGCATGCGGCCGGCATGCCGGAACTGGTGACCGATACTCTAGCCGCATACGAAGCGAGGGCGCGTTGTCTGGCAACGCATCAGGAAGAATTGAATGCGCTGCGCGAAAAGCTGCAGCGTACCCACAGTACCATGCCGCTGTTCGATACGGAGCGCTTCGCACGCCACCTGGAAAATGCCTACCAGGTCATGTGGCACACACATGCCACAGGTAATCCACCACATTCATTCAAAGTGTCAGCACTTCGCTGATTTTGTGGTAAAGTTTTTCTCATTCACTCACTGACTCCATCTATCGATCATGGCCGCTCTCGACATTGTTCCCATTCTAAAATTCATGGTGGAAAAAGGCGCTTCCGATCTGTTTTTCAGCACCGGCGCACCCATCAACATCCACATCGAAAACAACACCATGCCGGTCAACAGCCAGATCATGACCCCGGGCATGATCAAGGAAATCGCTTACTCGCTGATGAAGGAAGATCAGGTCAAAGAGTTCGAGGAAACTCTGGAAATGAATTTTGCCATGGGCGTGAAAGATGTGGGGCGATTCCGTGTCAACGTCTTCAAGCAGCGTAGCGAAGTCTCGATGGTGATCCGGCGCATTTACACTACCATCCCGTCGCTGGAGTCCCTGGGGCTACCGCTCGTTCTGAAAGATCTCATCACCCGCCGGCGCGGCCTGATACTGGTAGTCGGCGCGACCGGCTCAGGCAAATCCACCACATTGGCCGCGATGATCGATCATCGCAACGAAACCGAGTGCGGGCATATCCTGACCCTCGAGGACCCCATTGAATTCATCCACAACCACAAGAAGTCCGTGGTGGATCAGCGCGAAGTCGGCATCGATACCATGTCGTTCGACAACGGGCTCAAGAATGCCATGCGCCAGGCGCCCAACGTGATTCTGATCGGGGAAATCCGCGACATGGAGACGATGAAGCACGCCATCGCCTATTCCGAAACAGGTCACCTGTGTCTGGCCACGCTGCACGCCAACAACGCCAACCAGGCCATCGAACGCGTTCTGTCGTTTTTTCCGCAAGACAGCAAGCAAGCCATCATGCTGGGAATGTCACTCAATCTCATCGCCATCGTTTCCCAGCGCCTGGTGCCGGGGACACAGGCCAAGCGTGTCGCGGCGACGGAGGTCATGATCAATATTCCTTATATTTCCGACCTAATCCTGAAGGGAAAAACAAGCGAAATCAAGGAAGTCATGGCCGACAATACCGACATCGGCATGGGCACCTTCGACCAGTCGCTGTTCCGGCTTTACAAGGCGGGCAAAATCAGCGAAGAAGATGCGTTGCGTAGCGCAGATTCCCGCAACGACCTGTCACTCAAGATCAGGTTGTCCGCCGAAAGCGCGCGCGGAGGAATTTAAGGGGCAAAGACGGCAGCGGCGATGATCATGGCACCGCCGATCCACTCCCGAGCGCTCAGCGACTCTCCCGCCAGCAGGTAGGAGGATATCGCCGCCACCACCAGTTCGAACAGAAAAATCACCGATGCGCGCGTCACCAGCGTATGCGTGATGCCGTACTGCACCAGCAGGGTCGTCAGCATCAGGATGACGCCAATTCCCAGCATCATCAGCCAATGTTGCAGATTGATCTGCAACATTTCAGGCAGTGGCGCTCGGTCAAGAGGCAGGAATGCAAGTGCCAGCACTACGACCCCGATCCAGACAGCCAGAGATTTTTCTTCCAGCGAGAGGTGCGTTGCACGGCGTGTCAGGACATTGGTCAGCGCAAAGCCGAAGCCGGAGGAAAGTCCCATCCATTCGGCTGGATTGCGCGGCAGCGGGAACCCATCGACGGGCTGCCAGAGCATGACAAACGCCCCCGACAGCGACAGGGCGATGGCGAACAGGCCGCGCCTTCCCGCCCGCTCATCCAATAGCAGGCGCGCCAGCAGCACCGTCCACAGCGGAGAAAGATAAAACAGCAACAGTACCCGCATGACCTCGCCATCGATCACGGCCAGGACATAACTTAAATTGGTCCAGCCTGCGGCCAACGCCAGCGGCAGAATTGCCAGAGGATGCATGAACAACCCGTTCCGACCGCGCCAGAACAGGATAGCTCCCATCCCCAGCGCCACGCTGTAAGTGGCGATACTGGCGAAAATGCCGGACAAGCCCGCCAGATCCAGCAAGCGGTAGGGGTACCAGATGATGCCCCAGGCCGTTGCGCCGAATAGCAAACCGAAAGTTGCGAGCGCAGGATGTTTTGTCGTCAGTAGCCTCAACTCTTATAATGCTCCCATGAACCCGAACCTGAATGCACTGCATCCCTACCCGTTCCAGAAACTGCGCGAGCTGTTCGCGGGCATTACACCCAACGCGGATTACAAGTCGGTCAATCTTTCGATCGGCGAGCCCAAACACGCCACGCCGGAATTCATCAAAACCGCGTTGATACAAAACCTGGGCGGACTGGCCAATTATCCCACGACTTTGGGCAGCCAAGAGTTGCGTCTTGCCATCGCCAACTGGATGGTGCGCCGCTATGGCATCCCCTTACCGGATATCGACAAAGCAATCATTCCGGTCAATGGTAGCCGCGAGGCGCTGTTCGCCTTCGCCCAAGCCGTAATCGACACCAGCCGACCCAATCCAGTAGTAATCAGTCCCAACCCGTTCTACCAGATCTACGAAGGTGCGGCGCTGCTGGCAGGAGCCGAACCCTATTACCTGAACACCCTGCCGGAAAACGGCTTCCGCATGGATTTCGATTCCGTGCCAGAAACGGTGTGGAGTCGCACCCAACTGGTTTATGTCTGCTCTCCAGGCAACCCGACGGGTAAAGTGCTGGGTCTGGACGACTGGCGGGAAATCTTCGCGCTGTCGGACAAATACGGTTTCGTGATCGCCTCGGATGAATGCTATTCCGAAATCTATTTCGACGAAGCGCACCCGCCCCTGGGTGCCCTGCAGGCTGCCCACCAACTGGGCCGCAGCTTCGAGCGCGTAGTCATGTTCAGCAGTCTTTCCAAGCGCTCCAACGTACCGGGCATGCGTTCTGGCTTCGTGGTGGGCGACGTGAAAATACTCGAAAATTTCCTGCTTTATCGCACCTACCATGGTTGCGCCATGGGCCCGGCAGTGCAGGCTGCCAGCGCCGCTGCGTGGAACGACGAGCCGCATGTCGCTGAAAACCGCCGGATGTACGCTGAGAAGTTTGCGGCCGTGACCCCGATGCTTGGAGAATTTCTCGATGCGCGGATACCGGATGCGGCCTTCTATCTGTGGGCGCGCGTGCCCGAATCGGACACTGAATTTGCGCGCCGCCTTTACGCGGAAAGAAACGTAACCGTGCTGCCTGGAAGTTTTCTGGCGCGCGAGGCCCACGGCATTAATCCGGGTGCCGGATTCGTGCGCATTGCTCTGGTTGCCACGCTGGGAGAATGCCTGGAAGCGGCCAACCGGATCAGGACGCTCTGATCTGGGAAGGTTCGGCCGCAGCCACCTCGAGGATTTCCGTTACAGGCAGCGCCTCAATGTCGCGTAATTTTTCGTTGTTTGGCATCCCCAGATCCGCTAGTTCCGTCATACGCGAGTAGCTGGAGTCAACCAGCACTTCGTAACCCTCTTCGTTCCTGCGGCGGATGCCGAACTTGATGCGCTTGCGCTGGTCTGTCGAAAGTTTCCCCAGCAGATTCTTGGTGGCCCAGATCGCGCCGCCGCGGGCGAAATCGCTCAGGCGCGCGGTATGGTTGATGGTATCGCCCAGCACGGTGAATTCCACCTTGGTATCGACGTGGAATACCCCAAGCCATTCCTGGCCCTCGTTGAGACCGGTGTTCAGATATAGTTCGTTCACCCAGTTCTTGCGTAATTGCCATTCCTTGCTGATCTTGCGCATCGCCAGCTTGACTTCCTGTGCGCAGACCAGTGCATTGAGAATGTAATTGCAGTCCGGCTGCGGGAAAAAGTAGTACACCATGCCATCCCCGACATGCTTGCCATGCGTGCCGTAGTATTTGCGGAAGATCGGCTCCATGGTGGCCCATATCTGGTTAATCAGCTCAAAATACTCATCAGGCGGGAGTTCCGTGCAGATGCGCACTGAGTTCTGCAAGTCTGCCACCAGAACGGTGACATCGGTCAGCACCGGCAAGCGCTTCTTGAGCAGATCGCGAATCACCTCATCGCGCCTTTCCAGCAATCCAAGCAGGCTGTCGCAGTTTGATACCGGAGCGTAAACGAACAGGATGCCCTCGCGGTAATAGGAGGCATGGACGCAGTATTCAACACGTTCGCCAGTTTCGGCCTGGATGACCAATGGCAACTGCACCAGCGATCCAGAAGGATAAATTCCTGCAAACGGCTGCGTCGAGGATGAAAAAGTTTGCGCCTGGTTGGTCAGCACCCCCATCAGATCGTTTCGGTTGAATCTACCCTTGCCCAGCATGAGGTGAAACTGGATCATGGCTTCGCGGTTAGCGGGGGTCTGCCCATATTTTCCCTTCAGCAGATAGACAAGCGCATTCCGTTCCTTGATGTCCCCCGGCAAGCGATCGAACTCACCCAGCAGCTCGCGTCGCGCATCTTCGTTGAACCACGTGATCTCGAAATTGTAATTGACCATGTAGGCGGGGAAAGGCACCTGATCGATGGTGACCTTGAGTTCACCCGATGCATGCGGCATGGCATGCTGACCAATATCCATGCTTTTGTTTGGATTTTGACGATCGTTAGGCAATTTTAGCGGAATATTTGTAGAGTTATCCGCGCTTGAAGATTCTACGGACGAATCCTGTGCCGGTGGCGGAAAACCTTCCGCCTGCAACTGACGGCAAATCTCGGCCATTGACCAGCCATCCTTTTTCATTTGCTTGATTCGACCGATCCGGGAAATCGTATCTTCCGGGAAATAGCCAATTTGCCTTGCCCGCGTCATGGCATCGGATCCAGGGCTCTTCACGACCGGACGTGGCAGTAGCCCTAGCGCAATGTAATTGTTAAGGGTGGCACGGGAAATCCCCGTCACCTGCATCAACTCCAAACTGGTCAGCATCATCATTGGACAGTCCACATTTAATTAGACGGTCTAATCATGATATGAACAGATTGAAATTGCAACCAGGAATTGAATAACCAACAAACTAAGGTATTCAACTGTTGTATAAATGATACAGTCCCGATGTGAGATGGCTGAACAGTCCAGAATGGCGGCTAATCTTTTTGATTATACTGTCCAATACATTGCCGTCCAGACAGTCTAATGCTTCGGTGTCATCCATGCCACGTAGCCATGTCATCTGGCGTTTGGCGAGTTGACGGGTGGCGGCAATGCCTTTTTCGCGCAGGGCCGCGAGATCAAAATCTCCTTCCAGATACTGCCACACCTGGCGGTAACCTACGCATCTCATGGATGGCATGGCGGGGTTCAGCGACGGATAGTCATTGCGCAGTTGCTTCATCTCGTCTATCAGGCCGAGTGCCAACATGGTATTGAAACGATCCGCGATGCGCTGATGCAGGATGGCACGGTCAGAAGGCAGCAAGGATATCTTGAGCAGACAATAAGGCAGTTGCTCTTTATCGCTCTCGCTGAAAAGCCGGGACATGGGTGTTCCGGTAAGTTCATGGACTTCCAGCGCGCGCTGTATCCTTTGTGCATCGGTAGGCTCGAGCCGATTAGCGGTTTCCGGATCCAGTTTCGCCAGTCTTGTGTGCAGAGCCTGCCAGCCCTGTTCAGCAGCTTCTCTCTCCAACCTTGCCCGGATGGCGGCATTCGCCGGAGGCAGACTGCTCAAGCCACCTTGCAATGCCTTGAAATACAGCATTGTTCCGCCAACCAGCAACGGAATTCTTCCACGCATCGTAATTTCCGCCATCAGATCCAACGCATCGGTTCTGAATTGCGCTGCCGAATACGCGTCGGTGGGAGAAATAATGTCGATGAGATGATGCGGCGCAAGTGCCAACAGGTCGGGCGCCGGTTTTGCCGTGCCGATGTTCATGCCGCGATACACCAGCGCCGAATCCACACTGATCAATTCTACTGGCAGGCGTTGCGCCAGTTCCACAGCCAGCCCGGTCTTGCCGCTAGCCGTAGGGCCCATCAGAAAAATGGCGGGGGGAAGTTGTCTGATGTCGGGATTCACCCCAGATGTTCCAAATGCATCATCGTCTTGATTACACTGTCCGGATTGAGGGAAATGCTGTCGATGCCCTCTTTCACTAGGAATTCGGCAAATTCAGGATAATCGCTCGGAGCCTGGCCGCAGATGCCTATTTTTCGTCCCTTTTGCTTGGCGACGCGGATGACTTGGGAAATCAGTGCCTTGACCGCAGCATTACGCTCGTCGAATATCGGGGAGACGATTTCGGAGTCGCGATCCAGCCCGAGAGTCAATTGTGTGAGGTCATTGGAGCCGATGGAAAAACCGTCGAAAATCTCCGCGAACTGTTCAGCCAGGATCCCATTGCTGGGAATCTCGCACATTACGTACACTTCCAGCCCGTTTTCACCCCGCTTCAGACCGAACTCGGCCATGGTGGCAAGCACTTTCTCCCCTTCGGCAATGGTCCGGCAGAACGGGATCATCATCTTGATGTTGGTCAGCCCCATGTCGTCGCGCGCACGCTTGATGGCTGCGCATTCCAGCGCGAAGGCCGGCTTGTACCGAGGGTGTGCATAGCGTGAAGCGCCGCGGAAGCCGATCATGGGATTCTCTTCCTTCGGCTCGTAGTGTTGGCCACCAAGCAGGTTGGCATATTCGTTAGTCTTGAAGTCACTCATGCGCACGATCACGTCATTGGGATAAAAGGCCGCTCCAATGGTGGAAATGCCGCGTGACAGCTTGTCCACAAAGAACTCGCGCTTGTCGTCGTAGCCTTTTGTACGCTCGGCAATGACATGCTTGAGCCGGTGGTCGCGCAGATGTGCATAGTCCACAGCTGCCCAGTTCAGCGTAGGCGTTGGTGATGGCGCTGGACAGATCATCCGGCAGGCTGGCTGACAGCAGAAGTTCGCGAAGACCTTCTCCAATTTGCTGCAACGTCTGGAGGTTGCTGCCGGCATTCACACGCGCCAGCAGATCACGCATTCTGGGTCGCAGGTTGTTGCTGTCGATGAAATGCCAGTAAGCATCTGCCGTCACGGCAAACCCGTTGGGGATTTTCACGCCTTTGCCGGTAAGCGCCTGATACATCTCTCCCAGCGAGGCGTTCTTGCCACCCACCTTGGGCAAGTCATCAAGACGAATCTGTTCAAACCACAGGACATGCGCCATCATCTTCCCCCTTCTGATTATGCCGTTCGCAAACGCAACATTTATCCTGCTGACTCTGTCATGCGCTGTCAGCCAAGCAGTCTCCTGACAGGCGCATAACTTCTGCGGTGCACAGATGAGACCCCGTGTTGTTCTAGTCGTTGCAAATGCTCCGCCGTTGGATAGCCCTTATGCCGTGCAAAGGCATATTGAGGATACAAAGCGTCAAGACGGCACATTTCCTCATCGCGCGCGGTTTTCGCAAGAATGGAAGCCGCAGCGATTTCCGCTACCTTGCTATCGCCTTTGACGATGGCGTCGACGGGATATGGAACATCGGGACAATGCAGGCCGTCCACCGCGACTCGTTGTGGTGAGACTGACAGCATTCCTACTGCACGTTGCATCGCCAGCAGGCTGGCCTGCAGAATATTGATACGGTCGATTTCCTCCACGCTCACCGAGGCGACTGCCCAGGCGAGTGCATATTGCCTGATTGCATCAGCAAGTTTTATGCGCTTACTCTCTGACAGGGTCTTGGAGTCCGCAAGACCCGGAATTGGCCGCAGAGGATCGAGGATCACCGCTGCGGCATAGACCGCGCCGGCAAGAGGCCCCCTTCCCGCTTCGTCGACACCGCACAGCATTGGTTCGGTTCTCAATTCAGGTAATCCAGCACAACGCGTGCGGCTTTTTCGTCGGTGTTCTGCCGAAGTTGTTCATGGATGGCGATGAATTCCTTCTGCAGGGTCTGCAATGCTTGCTTGTCATGCACCAGTTGCAGCAGGGTTTCGGCCAGTTTTTCTGGAGTTGCCTCCTTTTGCAGCAATTCAGGCACGATCTTGCGCCCTGCCAGAATATTGGGCAGCCCTACATATGGCAGATAGATCATGCGGCGCGCAATCTGCCAGGTCAACTGAGATATGCGGTAGGCAATAACCATAGGTCGTTTGAGCAGCGCAGCTTCTAGCGTAGCCGTGCCGGAGGCAACCAGAACCGCATCCGACGCTTCCATGGCTAGTTGTGCGTGGCCGATCAGGATGTTCAAAGGCAGCTGCCCGGCATCGTTGCGACTCAGCGCATCCTCAAACTTCCAGCGGGTTTCACGCGATATCACCGGCACCAGAAAGTGCACATTTTCGATCTGTTGCCGGATTTGCTGTGCAGTTTTCACAAACAGGTCGGCCATGTAATGCAGTTCGCTTTGACGGCTGCCGGGCAGCATGGCGATGACGAGCTTGTCGGGCGGCAGCCTGAGTTGTTCACGTGCACTTTCCCGGTCAGGCTCCAGCGGCAGACTGTCCGCCATCGGGTGCCCCACATAGGTAACCGGAATGCCTGCCTCCTGGTAGAGCGCCGCCTCGTGCGGGAACAGCACCAGCATATGGGATACGGCGCGCTTGATCGTGTGGACGCGCCCGCGCCGCCAAGCCCAGATGGACGGGCTGACGTAATGAATGGTCTTGATGCCGCGGTGCTTCAGCTTGCGCTCCAGGCCCAGGTTGAAATCCGGCGCATCGATGCCGATCAGCAAATCCGGCGGGTTTTGCGAGAAGTACTTCAGCAAACGGCGGCGCAACAGAAAAATCTCGGGCAAGTGCCGTAGCACTTCGAAAATCCCACGTACCGCGAGTCTTTCCATCGGAAACAGCGTGACTGCGCCTTGCGCCTGCATTTTTGGGCCGGCAACGCCGATGAACTGAAGGTCCGGGCGGTGTGCTTTAAGCGACTTAATCAGGTGGCTGCCAAGCAGATCACCGGAGGCCTCTCCGGCCACGATACCGATAGTTGGCATATCTTGAAACAACTTAACGAATGATACCGCGCGTGGAAGTCTCGAGAAAATCCAGAAGCAAGCCAATTTCGGCACACTCCTTCAGTTGCTCTTTAAGCTCCAGTTTGGCTTGCTCCAGGGTGAGGCCGGATTTGTACAGTGTCTTATAGGCGCGCTTGATCTGCGCTATGGCTTCGGCAGAAAACCCACGGCGTTTCAAACCTTCGGCGTTGATACCGTGCGGCTTGGTATCTTGCCCTCCTGCGGCCATCACGTAAGTCGGCACGTCCTTGAACAACAACGAGCCCCCCCCGGTGATGACGTGCGCGCCTATCTTGCAAAACTGGTGTACCAAGGTGCCACCGCCCAGAATGGCATAGTCATGCACCTCCACATGCCCGGCCAGCCCGGAATAGTTGGCGAAGATGGTGTGATTGCCGACCCGGCAATCATGTGCGATGTGCACATAGGCCATAATCCAGTTGTCATTGCCAATCCGGGTTACCCCCGCATCCTGCGCGGTGCCACGGTTGAGGGTACAGTACTCGCGGATGGTGTTGCCGTCGCCAATCTCCAGAGTGGTTGGCTCGCCTTGGTATTTCTTGTCCTGCGGGGCTTCGCCAAGAGAGCAGAAAGGGAAAATCTGGTTATTACGGCCAATAGTAGTCGGCCCTTGAATGACCACATGAGAGCCAATTTTAGTTCCGCTACCGATGTGCACATCAGCGCCGATGACGGAATACGGGCCGATTTCGACATCAGAAGCGAGTTCGGCCTTGGGTTCAATGATGGCAGTCGAATGGATCATTTGACGGTTTTCAGTACACAGATCAGTTCAGCTTCCGCGACCACTTCGCCATTGACCATAGCTTGCCCTTTGTACTTGCCGACACCGCGGACCAGTCGCTCTACCGACATTTTCAACACCAATTGATCGCCTGGCATCACTGGCTTCTTGAAACGCGCATTATCGACACCCGCCAAATAATACACGGTGTCTTCGCTGGGTTTCGCCCCCGTGGATTTGAAAGAGAGCACGGCAATGGCTTGCGCCATGGCTTCGACAATCAGTACGCCGGGCATGACCGGGTGGTAAGGAAAATGACCAGGGAAAAACGGCTCATTGATTGTCACATTTTTGATGGCGACTATTTCTTTTCCCAGTTCGAGTGAAATGACCCGGTCCAGCAACAGAAAGGGATAACGGTGTGGGAGATATTCAAGTATCTCGTGGATGTTCATGCTGCTCATGGCGCCCCCTTTTTCAATGCTGCTATTTCATGTTCAAGTTGAGCAATGCGCTCCTGCATTTTATTCAGCTGCCGGATGTTGACAGCCGTTTTCAGCCACTTGTCGTGGGTCTGGAACGGCATTATGCCAGTGTAGGTGTCGGCCTTGCCCAGCGATTTGGTAATCATGCTGCAGGACGTCACCGTCACGCCATCGGCGATTTCCAGATGCCCTACGATATTGGTTGACCCGCCGATTCGACAATTACTGCCGATCTTGGCACTGCCGGCAATACCGGCGCAGGCAGCAACGGCGGTATGTGCGCCAATCTGGACGTTGTGCGCGATCATGATCAGATTGTCCAGCTTGACGCCGTCGCCGATCAACGTATCGTCCAGAGCACCGCGATCGATGGTAGTGTTTGCGCCAATTTCGACATCATCTCCGATCAGTACGCGCCCTACCTGTGGAATCTTCACCCACCCGCTACCGTCATGGGCATAGCCAAAACCGTCGGCGCCTATCACCACTCCGGAATGTACGATGCAGCGCCGCCCAAGCTCGCAACGCGCGTAAATAACGACATTGGCGTTCAGTCGGCAGTTGTCGCCGAGCACGACATCATCACCGACCACGCAGCCTGCGCCTATAACGACGTTTTCCCCAAGCTGGACGTTGCGGCCGATGACACTGCCGGCAGCGATGCTGGCGGAAGCGGGGATCGTGGTGGAAGAATCGATTACTGCACCAGGATGGACGCCAAGTCCGGCAGGCGTTTCCGGATTAAGCAGCGTCGACACCCTGGCAAAATAGGCGTATGGATTATCTGTGACGATGCAGGGCAAGGAGGTCAATGTCGGGGACTGCACCACCACCGCACTGGCTCTGGTCTTGTCCAGCAAGGAGCGGTATTTCACATCTGCCATAAAGCTCAGGTCGCCAGGCCCTGCTCCCGCCAATGAAGCCATGCGGTGTACGATGACATCGGCATCACCCTGCACTTCGCCGCCAAGCTGCGAGGCAATCTGCCGCAGGGAATAACTCGCACTCATCGCGGCAACTCGTTATTTCTTACCGAGCGATTTCAGAACTTTATCGGTAATATCGATTTTCTTGCTGGCGAACGCGACCCCGCTGTAAACCACGAGATCGTAACCCTCGGCTTCTGCAACAGAGGACACCGCCTTGTTGATGCGATCCTGCAATGCGGAAAGCTCTTCGTTCTTGCGCAGATTGATGTCCTCGCGCAATTCGCGTTGCTTGCGCTGGAACTCGATCTTGTTGTTGCTGATATCCCGCTCTTTGTTGCGTCGATCGGTTTCGGACATGGTTAAACCATCCTTGTCCAGAGCTGCTTCCTGATCCTTGATCTGTTTTCCAATCCGCTCCAGTTCCTGTGAGCGCGGGTTGAATTCGCGCTCCAGTTTTTTTCCGCTTTCTGAAGTTTGCGGTGCCTCCTGCAGGATTTTGTCTACCTGCACATACCCCACCTTGATTTCTGCTGCCGAGACGCCGGTGGAAAATGCCACCAGAGCCCCCGCCATTGTGTACTGTAATAATTTCTTCAATTAGTTTCTCCTGAAATTCATGATCTAAATGCTAAAACTGCGAGCCCATTTGGAACTGGAATGGCTGAGTTTGGTCACCATCCTTCTCGTTGAGCGGCTTGGCCAGATATACCCTGATCGGGCCGAACGGCGAATACCAGCTTGCCCCAAAGCCTGCCGAATAACGCAGACAATCGCTCATGCCATCGCAGGAATCCGGCGCGAGATTGCTGGTACTCGCATTGTCCCATGCCGAGCCGGCATCCATGAACAGCGACATTCGCCATTGCTTTGAATCCTTGATAAACGGTACCGGAAACAGTACTTCCACGTTGCCGACAAGCTTCTTAGTACCGCCTACCGCATAATCCTGGCCATCAGTGTCCAGTTCGCGCGGCCCGACAGAGCTTGTGTCATATCCACGCACGGTACTTACGCCGCCGACGAAATAATTTTTGAAGAAGGGAAAATCACCACTGCCATAAGAACTGCCATAACCTGCTTCCCCATTCAGCATCAGCACAAAGCTTTTACTGAGGCTTTTGAACCAGGTGTGCTGGTAGCCCAGCTTGTAATACTGGGCGTCTAGGACGGGCAAGGTAACTTCGCCAGAAACTTTTTGCAGTACGCCATCGTTGGGGTATAGCACATTGTCGCGGGTATCATGTGTCCAACCCAAATCAAGACGCAGGCTGTTGTTGTCACAGCCACTATTGCTGTTGCAAAAGTCGATGTAATTCTGCGGACTATTGGACGTGAGATCGATTTTGGTGAAATCCAGCGTCAGGCCGGTCGTCACGGTGTCGCGCTCGTTGAGCGGAACGCCAAAGCGCACACCAGCACCGTAGGATGCGGTGCTGTAATCACCGACATCCAGCGAGTCGGTGTCCACATCCCTTTTGTAGATATCAAAGCCGCGACTGATGCCATCGGGCGTGAAGTAGGGATCGGTAAAGGACAGCGCATAAGTGGTGTTCACCTTGCCGGTGTTGACCTGCGCGGTGACCCGATTGCCAGTGCCCAGAAAGTTGGTCTGGTTTACCGTGAAGTTGAACACGATCCCTTCCGAACTGGACAGCCCGGCGCCGAACATGATGCTACCCGTGGATTTTTCGCTCACGTTAATGTTGAGATCCACCTCGTCTGCCGAGCCTGGAACAGCAGGGGTTTCGACATTGACATCCTCAAAATAACCGGTCCGATCCAGGCGTCTCTTGGAGCGCTCGATCTTGCTGGCATCGTACACGGAGGATTCGAGCTGGCGCATTTCCCTGCGCAACACTTCATCACGGGTGCGCAGATTCCCGGTCAGGTTCACGCGGCGCACATAGACCCGACGACCCGGGTCAACAAAAAAGGTGAAGGCGACCGTATGCTTTTCCTTGTCGACTTCAGGCACCGCGTTGACGTTGGAGAAAGCAAAACCATCATTGCCCAGGCGGTCACCAATGGCCTTGCTGGATTCGGTCAATTTTTCACGGTTGAAGATTTCTCCGGGCTGCACTTTCACCAGCGCACGCAATTCCTCTTCTGACACCAGCATATCGCCGGCCATCTTGATGTCGGTCACCGTGTATTTTTCGCCCTCTGTGATATTAATCGTGATGTAGATATCACGCTTGTCGGGCGTGATCGACACCTGGGTAGAATCAATATTGAACTCGAGATAACCCTGGTTCATGTAAAAGGAGCGCAACGCTTCCAGATCGGCGGTCAATTTCTGCTTGGAGTACTGGTCATCCTTGTTCCACCAACTCATCCAGTTGGGAGTGGTCAGCTGAAACAGTCCCCGCAATTCGTCCTCGTCAAAATCATGATTGCCAACGATGTTGATGGAATGGATTTTTGATATCGCGCCTTCTTCAATATTAAACTGGATGCCAACGCGATTGCGCTCGAGCGGACTGACCACGGCCTTCACCGTGGCGCCGTACTTGCCTTGACTAAGGTACTGGCGCTTAATTTCCTGCTCCGCCTTATCGAGCATGGAGCGGTCGAAGATCATGCCTTCCGCAAGGCCAATTGATTTTAGCCCTTCCTTCATCTTATCGCTGGGGAAGGACTTGTTGCCGGTAAAGTCGATTTGCGCGATGGCCGGACGCTCCTGAATCACAACGACCAGGACATCCCCTTCCGCTTCAAGACGCACGTCCTTGAAGAACCCAGTGGCATACAACGCCTTGATCGCGGCAGCTGCCTTCTGATCATCCATGACCTCGCCCGCCTTGATGGGCAGGTAATTGAATACCGTTCCAGGCTCGGTTCGTTGAATCCCTTCCACCCGGATATCCTTGACCGTAAAGGGCTCCATTGCCTGCGCATATGCTGCGAACAACCCTGTGATCATTAGAGGAATATGGCGGAACTTCATTAAATCAGCCTGTGATAAGTCGATTGATATCGTTGTATAAGGCACATGCCAGAAGCAATCCCAGCAGTGCAAAACCCACTTTTTGCCCAATTTCCATGACATGCTCTGAAAGCGGACTACCCTTGAAAATTTCTACGACATAATACATTAAATGGCCGCCATCCAAAACCGGGACAGGCAGCAGATTAAGCACGCCAAGGCTGATGCTGACCAGCGCCAGAAAGGTTAGAAACGACTTCCAGCCCACATGTGCGCTTTTCCCGGCATAACTGGCGATCGTAATCGGACCACTCACGCCCTTCCATGACACTGCACCGGTCAGCATGCTCCCAAGCATTTTCAGGCTGAACATGGAGGTATCCCAAGTCTTTTCAGTTGCGTGCCATAGCGCAGGGAGTGGCGGGTACTGAACCTGCACCAGCAGCTGGTCAATTTCTTTCTGCTCCATATGATAGGCCGCACCCACGCGTCCTATGCGCTTGCCATCCTCCTGTGCCGCATCTGGGGTAAGACGCAAAGACTCTTCGCTGCCAGCCCGATGGATTCGCAAGGCAAGCTGCTTTTCCGGATTTTGCCGCACCATGCTGACAAAATCCTCCCATTGTGCAATTGCAATACCATTGACCGAAATTATTTCATCACCGACCTTGAGTCCACCTCTTGCCGCTGCACCGCCATCGAGCACTTCACCCACGCGTGCTGGCATGGGGGGGAGATAGGCCACCAGTCCAAGCTGATCGAGTACGTCATGCTTGTCTTCGTCGTGCGCCAGACCGGACAAATCAAGCTGGTGCAGGCGAGTCTCGCGACCATCGACCGAAGTCTCCATCTCGAGTTTCGAAGTTTTCAGAGACTGCTGCAATAGTATCCAGCGCACATCCTGCCAGCTCGCAACCGCAATTCCGGCGACTTTGCTTACTAACTCACCTGCTTTAATGCCGGCGTTGGCAGCGGCGCTGCTTTTCGGTGGCTCACCCAATACGGGCTTCAGCCCGACGACCCCACTCATGAACAGCACCCAGTACAGCCCGATAGCGAGCAGCAGATTGGCCAACGGCCCGGCTGCGACGATTGCCATGCGCTTCCAGACTGACTGGCGGTTAAAAGCACGTGGCAAGTCATTTTCCGGAACTGGCGCTTCACGCTCGTCCAGCATCCTGACATAGCCGCCTAATGGAAAGGCCGCCAGGATAAATTCCGTCCCGGCCCGGCCAATGCGCCGCTTGAATAACGCACGCCCGAAGCCGATGGAAAACTGCAGCACCTTGACGCCGCACAGTCTTGCCACAAGATAATGCCCGTACTCATGCACGGTGATCAGCAACCCCAGCGTCAGCAGGAATGCAAATAGCGTCAGCATCTGGTTCGCTTTTCCACCCAAGCCTGCGCAGTGCGTCTTGCTTCATCATCTGTGGCGATCAGGCATTCAAGCTGCGCGGCTTCATGCACAGGAACCTGATCCAGCGTCGCCTCGATCATGCGCGGAATATCCATGAAACCAATTTTCCGATCAAGGAAGGCTTGCACCGCCACCTCATTGGCCGCATTCAGAATGGCGGGCGCTGTTCCGCCGCGCCGCAGGGCTTCATAGGCCAACCTCAGACAAGGAAAGCGCCCTGTATCCGGTGCTTCAAAATCAAGCCGTGCGATCTTGAACAGGTCCAGCGCGCCAACTCCGCTTTCGATGCGTTCCGGATAGCCCAAGGCATAGGCGATAGGCGTGCGCATGTCCGGATTGCCGAGTTGGGCCAGCACCGAACCATCGATGTATTCGACCATCGAATGAATCACGCTCTGAGGATGAATCACTACCTCGATCTGCTCCGGGGTTGCGCCAAAAAGCCAGTGCGCCTCGATGACTTCCAGCCCCTTGTTCATCAGCGTTGCAGAATCGACCGTGATCTTGGGACCCATGGTCCAGTTGGGATGCTTCAGCGCCTGTTCGGACGTCACATGCGCCAGCTCATCGAGAGTAAATCTGCGGAAAGCACCGCCTGAAGCGGTGAGCAGTATTCTACTAACCCCGACCGCGCTTAGGCCTTGCTCAAAGTGCTGAGGGATGACCTGAAAAATGGCATTGTGTTCACTGTCAATCGGCAGCAATGTACCGCCACCTTCACGTACTGCGTCCATGAACAGGCGACCTGACATCACCAGTGTTTCTTTGTTGGCCAGCAGTACGCGCTTGCCAGCATGCGCAGCGGCAAGCGCAGGCTTCAGTCCGGCGGCGCCAACGATGGCGGCCATCACGGCGTCCACCTCCGGAAGTGCGGAAACTTGCTCCAGCGCCTCCGGCCCGCACAACACCTCGGTTGCCGATCCGGCTTGTTTGAGTTGCTGACGCAGCGTTTCCGCTCCATCAGCATCAAGTACCACCGCGTATGTCGGATTGAACTTGAGGCACTGCCCAAGCAGCGGTTCGATGCGAGAGTTTGCAGTCAAGGCATAGGCGCGGAAGCGCTGAGGGTGGCGTGCGATAACATCCAGTGTGTTGACGCCGATAGTGCCGGTAGAGCCGAGGATGGTAACGTTCTTCGGCTGGTTCATAAGTTAACCAGGACGTCGCGATAGAACGGGAGATAAACGTAGAATGCCACTAGCGGCAATGTCGAAGTGAGTCCATCTATACGATCCATTACACCACCATGCCCAGGCAGAATGCTGCCGCTATCCTTCTTGCCGGCATGACGCTTGATGAGCGACTCGAACAAGTCACCTATTACGGAAAGGATCACGATGGTAAGAAAACCGACCACTAGCCATAAACTGAAGTTTTTCCAGAGACACAGCGCGCCGGCAAACAGCGTCACGGCGATCAGCGCTCCGATTAGCCCCTCCCACGTCTTACCCGGGCTGATTTGTGGCGCCAGCTTGTGCTTGCCAAAGCGCTTGCCACTGAAATAAGCGGCACTATCAGCCAGCGCCACAGTCAGCATCACAACCAGCACCAGTTGCGGGCCGATGTGGCGCAAATTAAGCAACGCAATCCACGGCGGCAGTAGTAGCAGCCAGCCCACCAGCACCGGCGCTATCCTCCCGCCGATGCGCCAGCGATGTGCCAGCCACAGCGGCATCAACACCGCCCAGAACAAAGTTGCATTCAACAGTAACAGCGCAGACAATCGCATGTTCCATAGCTCCATCCCCGGCAGTCCTGGCAGTAGCAGGGCCGCGAAAGCCGCTGTCGTCACTAGAAAAACAATCTTACCACCGCGCGAATAACCCACCAGCCCGCCCCATTCCCAAGCCCCCGCCAGGATAAACACCAGCAGGAACAGCGCCCACGCCAGATTAGGCAGAAAAAACAACGCGCCGAGGAACACGGCGCCGAGGATCATGGCGGTAATCAGGCGATTTTTAAGCATGGCTTTCCGGCTTGAGTTGCTCGCTAGTGCGGCCGAAGCGCCGCTCGCGCTGGCGGTAGGACTGGATTGCCTGCTTGAACGCCGCATCGTCAAAATCAGGCCACAAGATGTCGGTGAAATAGAACTCGGAGTATGCCAACTGCCACAGCAGGTAGTTGCTGATGCGCTGCTCGCCACCGGTGCGGATGAACAGATCTGGCTCCGGCGCATAAGACATAGACAGGAAGCCGGACAGATCCTGCTCAGTGAAGTCATGCGTCAGTTCCGGCCTGGCCTGTAGCATACGTTTCATGGCTTGCATGATATCCCAGCGACCACCGTAATTGGCGGCGATGGTCAGGGTCAGGCGGGTATTGTGCTGGGTGAGCTTTTCGGCGTCGTGTATCGCCTTGACCAGCAAGGGATCGAAGCGGGAGCGGTCGCCAATCATCACCAGGCGGATCTGGTTCTCGTGCAGCCTGGTCGCCTCGCGCTTCAACGCTTCCATGAACAGGCCCATAAGAAACTTGACCTCATCGGGCGGACGACGCCAGTTCTCGCTGCTGAAGGCAAATAGAGTAAGGTACTGAACCCCCATGCTCACACACTGGCTAACCACGCCGCGCACTGTCTCGACGCCGCGTTTGTGTCCCATGACTCGGGGCAGAAAGCGCTTCTTGGCCCAGCGCCCATTTCCGTCCATGATAATGGCGATGTGCCGGGGCGCATTGGTCGGCTGAGGAATGTCTTGTGTGGAACTGGCAAAAAGTGCCAACGTCAGCCTTTCAACAGAAAGTGTTTACCACAGAGGATGGGATGAAAAAGTGCTTCATCCAGGACGGCTCAAATCGCCATCAAGTCGGCTTCTTTAGCCTGCAATGCCTTATCCACTTCGGCGACGTACTTATCGGTCAGTTTCTGGATTTCGTCCTGGGCACGGCGCTCTTCATCCTCGCCGATTTCCTTGTCCTTGAGCAGCTTCTTCAACTGTTCGTTGGCATCGCGGCGCACGTTGCGCACGGAAACCTTGGCATCCTCGCCCTCACCCTTCACCACCTTGATCAGGTCGCGGCGGCGCTCTTCGGTCAGAGGCGGCATCGGGACACGAATCATGTCACCACTGTTAGAGGGATTTAGACCGAGATCTGAATCGCGAATGGCTTTTTCCACCTTGGCCAGCATGGGCTTCTCCCACACCTGCACGGTGATCGTACGCGCATCAGCCAGACCCACGTTACCCACCTGACTGATCGGTACCATGTTACCGTAATACTCGACCATCACCTGGTCCAGCAGGCCGGCATGGGCGCGGCCGGTACGCACCTTGCCCAGGTTGTTCTTCAGCACTTCCAGTGCTTTTTGCATCTTCTGCTCGGCAGTTTTCTTGACGTCATTGATCATAATTCATCCTTTAAGGCAGCACGCGCGTGCCTTCATCCTCGCCCATTACCACGCGCTTCAGCGCGCCCTGCTTGAAAATGCTGAACACGCAGATCGGCAGTTTCTGGTCGCGGCACAAGGTCAATGCAGTGGCATCCATCACCTTGAGATTCTTGACGATGGCCTCGTCAAAGCTGATGTCCTTGTAGCGCATCGCGTCCGGATGCGTCTTCGGGTCATCGGTATAGACGCCGTCTACCTTGGTGGCCTTGAGCACGATATCGGCGTTCATTTCCATGCCGCGCAACGCGGCAGCGGTGTCAGTGGTGAAAAACGGATTGCCTGTGCCGGCACCGAAGATTACCACCCGCCCCTCTTCCAGGTAGCGCATGGCTTTGCCGCGGATGTAAGGTTCGGCCACCTGCTCGATGGTGAGCGCCGATTGCACGCGACTCACCAGACCAATCTGGCGCATCGCGTCCTGCAGCGCCAGCGCATTCATCACCGTGGCCATCATGCCCATGTAATCGGCCGTAGCCCGATCCATACCGGCTGCGGCCGGCGCCACACCACGAAAAATATTGCCCCCGCCGATCACCACCGCCACTTCGACGCCGAGATCGACCACTTCCTTGATCTCCTTGACGATGCGCTCGATAGTGCCACGGTTGATGCCGTAGCTGTCATCGCCCATCAGGGCTTCGCCGGACAGTTTGAGCAGGATACGTTTGAAGGCAGGGGTAGGCATGCGCTCGATTATACCTTGGCAGCGGCGGCCACTTCGGCCGCAAAGTCGGTAACGACCTTCTCGATACCCTCACCCACCACGTACATGGTGAAAGATGCCACGCTGGCGCCCTTGGATTTCAGCAGCTGCTCGATGGTCTGCTTGTCGTCCTTCACAAACGGTTGGCTGAGCAGCGTCACTTCCTTGAGGAATTTCTGCACGGTGCCGTCGGCGATCTTTTCCAGCATGGCTTCCGGCTTGCCGGCTTCCTTCGCCTTTTCGATCGCCACGCGACGCTCGGCTTCGATCAGCGCGGCATCCACGCCGGAAGCGTCCAGCGACTTCGGCTTGGCTGCCGCGATATGCATGGCGATATCCTTGGCCAGCGTGTCGTCACCACCAATAACATCAACCAGCACGCCGATTTTGCTGCCATGCACGTAGCTGGCCAGTTTGCCCTTGGCTTCAACCACCAGGAAACGGCGCGGGGTGATGTTTTCACCGATCTTGCCGACCAGTTGCGTGCGCGCTTCTTCAACTGTGCCATTGCCCATTTTCAGATCGGCAACCGCATCGATATTGGACGGCTTGCTATTGGCAACGATGACTGCCAGATCACGCACAAAAGCCACAAAGTCGTCGTTCTTGGCGCAGAAGTCGGTTTCAGAATTGACCTCGATCATTGCACCAGTCTTACCGTCGGCGCTGATGCTGATGCCTACCGTGCCTTCAGCAGCCACGCGGCCAGCAGCTTTGCTGGCTTTGTTGCCGAAACGTACGCGCAAGATTTCCTCGGCACGTGCCATATCGCCGTCGGCTTCCGACAGCGCCTTCTTGCAATCCATCATCGGTGCATCGGTACGCTCACGCAGTTCCTTCACCATGCCTGCGGTAATTTCCGCCATGTTCCACTCCTTGAATATCACTTGCCCAGCAAAATAGCGGGCACACAAAAATTGGGTATAAAAAAAGGGGCTAGAGCCCCTTTCTTTGGGGCGTTAGTCCGCAGCGACTTCCTCGACGAACTCTTCTCCGGTTCCCGCCTTGACGATTTCGTTCACGGACTGGCTACGACCTTCCAGCACCGCATCTGCCATGCCACGCGCATATAGGCGGATGGCGCGACTAGAGTCGTCGTTGCCGGGGATGACGTAAGCCACACCGTCCGGGGAATTGTTGGTGTCGACCACGCCGATTACCGGGATTCCCAGCTTGCCGGCCTCGGTGATGGCGCCGGATTCATGGCCAACGTCAATGACGAAAATAGCGTCCGGCAGGCCGCCCATTTCCTTGATGCCGCCGATGGAGCGTTCCAGTTTTTCGATTTCGCGTTTGTAGCCAAGAACTTCCTTCTTGCCCAGACGCTCGAAGCTGCCGTCTTCCATCATGGCCTGATAATCGGTCAGGCGCTTGATGGACTGCTTGACAGTCTTGAAGTTGGTCAGCATGCCGCCCAACCAGCGGTGGTTGACATAAGCGCAACCGGCGCGGGCTGCTTCTTCCTTGACGATGTCACGCGCCTGGCGCTTGGTGCCGACGAACAGGATGCGGCCCTTGTTGGCAGCAAGTTGGCGCACATACTTGGCGGCCTCCTCGAACATCGGCAGGGTTTTTTCTAGGTTGACGATATGGATCTTGTTACGGTCGCCGAAAATAAACGGCGCCATACGAGGATTCCAATAACGGGTCTGGTGGCCGAAGTGCACCCCGGCTTCCAGCATTTGACGCATGGTCACTGACATAATGTTGCTCCTATAGGGTTAGTTGCCTCCACACGCCCAAAACACAAATCCTTTCGGACACCCTTGTACGGGGCGTGTGTGCGAATTACCCGCTCACAATTAAGCGGGCCGCGTATGCTACCATAACTGCCTGTTTCCGTTCAAGGTAAAACCACCCATTGTTCCCATGGCAACCACTATCAAAGACAATAACGAAATCGCAAAAATGCGTGTGGCGGGTAAACTTGCTGCCGAAGTGCTGGATTATATTGCCCCGTTCATTAAACCGGGCATCACCACCGGCGAACTGGACAAGTTGTGCCACGATTACATGGTCGAGGTGCAGGGCTGCATCCCGGCACCGCTCAACTATGCGCCGCCTGGCCACCAACCCTACCCCAAATCCATCTGCACCTCGGTCAACCATCAGGTCTGCCACGGGGTGCCGGGTAAAAAAATCCTGAAGAACGGCGACATCGTCAACCTCGACATCACTACGATCAAGGACGGCTACCACGGCGACACCAGTCGCATGTTCTGCGTCGGCACGCCTTCGGTGCAGGCGAAACGGTTGTGCGATATCACCCACGACTGCATGTGGCTTGGCATTGCCCAGGTCAGACCGGGCGCCACACTGGGAGATATCGGCCACGCCATCCAGCAGCACGCCGAGAAAAACGGCTATTCCGTGGTGCGCGAATTTTGCGGCCACGGCATCGGCAAGAAGTTCCACGAAGACCCGCAGGTGCTGCATTACGGCAAGCCCGGCACCGGCCTCAAGCTGCAGGCCGGCATGATCTTCACCATCGAGCCCATGATCAACGCCGGCAAACGCGACATCCGTCAACTCGGCGACGGCTGGACCATTGTTACCAAGGACCACAGCCTGTCGGCCCAGTGGGAACATACCGTGCTGGTAACTACAGACGGCTACGAAATCATGACGATATCGGACGGCACCCCGCCGGCTCCCGCCTTCCTCGCAAAATGACGCACCCTGCGCCAGCCATCGCCGCCACCTGGCGCCAGCGGCTGCAACGGCAACAAGCAGTGCTACGCGAGGAATTCGGGCATCATGCAGATACCGCGCGCCTGCTCAGGCAGCACTGCAATTTGGTGGACGAGCTGTTGTGCGACTTGTGGCGGGAAACGAGCATGCCTAATGCACTGTGCCTGGTCGCCGTGGGCGGCTATGGGCGCGGCGAACTGTTTCCACATTCCGACGTTGATTTGCTGATCCTGCTGCCGCATGACCATGCGGCTGAATTCGATGCGCAGCTGGAGTCCTTGATCGGCCTGTTCTGGGACATTGGGCTGGCGGTCGGCCACAGCGTACGCTCGCTGCAGGAATGCCTGGACGAAGCGGCTGCCGACGTCACGGTGCGCACTAACCTGCTGGAAGCGCGCTGGCTGGCTGGCGACCTGCTGGCTTTCCAGCGCATGCGGCAACAGCTTGCCGCCGCCATGAATGCGCCCGTATTCTTGCAGGCCAAACGGCTGGAGCAGGAACATCGCCATGCGCGCTTCAACGATACTGCCTACAATCTGGAACCTAACCTCAAGGAAAGCCCGGGCGGTCTGCGCGATCTGCAGAACGTGCTGTGGATCAGCCAAGGACTGGGGTTGGGCGACAGTTGGGGAGCGCTGGCGCGCAATGGCTTGATTACCGCGCCGGAAGCCAGGCAGGTCCGCCGCCACGAGTTGTTCCTGCAGATGTTGCGCGTACGTCTGCATTACCTCGCCGGGCGGCGCGAAGACCGCCTGCTGTTCGATTTCCAGAACGAACTCGCCGCGCAGCTTGGCTTGGCTGGCAACCATCGCCGCCGGGCTAGCGAGCAGTTGATGCAGCAGTACTACCGCAGCGCCAAGTTCGTCCGATTGATGAATGAAATCCTGCTGCAGAACCTGCACGAACAGATTTCACCACAGCTGCAGGAAGCCATTTCTATCAATGCACGCTTCCAGGCGCGCAACGGGTTGCTCGAGGCCAAATCGGCCCGCCTGCTGCAGCGTGAACCAAACGCGATACTGGAAAGCTTTTTGCTGCTGGAACAGCATCCGGAACTCAAGGGCATGAGCGCCACTATGCTGCGCTCGCTGTGGCGGGTGAAAAACCTGATTAACCGCGAGTTCCGCAACGATCCGCGCAACAAGCGCCTGTTTCTCGAAATTCTGCGCCAGCCCGCGGGAGTTACCGTCGCGCTGCGCCGAATGAACCGCTATGGCATCTTGGGGCGTTATATCCCGGCTTTTGGACGTATCAGCGGGCAGATGCAGCATGACCTATTCCACGTCTACACCGTGGATGAGCATATCCTTAACGTGCTGAGGAACCTGCGCCGCTTCGCCACGCCAAAATATAGCCACGAATTTCCGCTATGCAGCAAGCTCATCACAGCCTTCGACAAGCCGGAACTGTTGTATCTAGGAGCGCTGTTCCACGACATCGCCAAAGGGCGTGGCGGCGATCACTCTGTGCTGGGAACGGTTGATGCGAAGCGCTTCTGCAGACACCATGGTCTGCTACGGCAAGACGTTGAACTTGTTGCCTGGCTGGTCGAGAAACACCTGCAGATGTCCAGCACGGCGCAGAAATGTGACCTGTCCGATCCGGCCGTGATCGAGGACTTCGCACGCCAGGTGCAAGACGAGCGCCACCTGACCGCACTTTACCTGCTGACCGTGGCGGATATACGTGGCACAAGCCCTGCCGTGTGGAATGCCTGGAAAGCTAAGTTGCTGGAAAACTTGTTCCACGCCACCCGCCGCCTGCTGCGAGGGGACAGCATTAGTGTCGACGCCGAGGTCGCTGTGCGACAGCAGCAGGCAGCCGTCACACTCAGCTATTATGCCATTGCCCCCGACAGTTACCGGGAACTATGGAGCAAGCTCGGCCGCAACTATTTTCTGCGTCACGAAAGCCAGGACATCGCGTGGCACACGCGGCTGCTACTGGCACATCTTAATACTGGGCAACCTATCGTGCGTGCACGCCTCAGCCCCGGTGGGGACGGCATTCAGGTACTGATTTACACGCGTGACCGCGACGACCTGTTCGCGCGTATTTGCGGCTTTTTCGAGCGCATCAATTACACCATCGTCGAAGCACGCATACATACCACGATGCACGGCTACGCGCTGGACAGCTTTCTGGTGCTGGACGAAAGCGACAAGGGTGTGCGTTATCGCGATCTGATGAGCTATATAGAGTATGAACTGTCGCAAAAACTGGTCGTGACAGAACCGCCGCAAGAGCCCTTGCAAGGACGTCTCAGCCGGCAACTCAAGCATTTCCCGATCGAACCCATTATTACAATCACAGCGGAACCCAATAGCACCAATCACCAGCTGTCCGTCATCGCAGGTGATCGTCCAGGGCTGCTCTCGCAGATTTCTCAAACTTTTTTGCGGCAGGCGATTCACTTGCACACGGCAAAAATCAATACGCTGGGCAACCGTGCCGAAGATAGTTTTCTGATTTCAGGGCACGATGGCGCAGCATTGCCGGAAGACGTTGTTCAACGATTGAAACTGGAACTGTCGAACATCCTTTGAAGCGCGAAATCGCAAAGATATCCAGCAAGCTGGAAGATGACAGCGCGCGCAACGGCCTCTATTACATGAACTGATATAATCAAGCCATGAACATCACAACCCGTTTGGAATTCGATGCCGGCCATCGTATCCCTTGCCATAAAAGCCAGTGTCGCAACCTGCATGGACACCGCTACGCCATTGAAATCACCTTGTCCGGCGACATCATCCGGCAGGAAGGTGCTTCAGAAAATGGTATGTTGATGGATTTCTCGGACGTGAAGGCAATTGCGCGTAAGGCGCTGGTGGACATGTGGGACCACGCCTTTCTGGTATACAAGAACGACAGAGCAGTGCTGGAGTTTCTCGGCTCCCTGCCCGATCATAAAACAGTGGTCATGGACAGTGTGCCGACAGCGGAGAATATGGCGGCTGAAGCATTTCGCATTCTCGATGCCCTGTATCGCGACAGCTATGGAAATCATCTGCAACTGGAACGGGTACGGCTCTATGAAACGCCAAACAACTGGGCGGATGCCTTGCGCCCGTAGCTAGTCCGGCAACTGACTCCACATACAGTTGCCACCCGCTGCCTTGTCCAGCCCTACCAGGTAGGCACGATGCGCTTCCAGCTCATCTTCGCCGGCAGGCAGCACCAGGAGTGCCCCGGTTCGCACCGATCCCGTCACATTTCCTTCAACCTGCTTCTGCTCCGCGATATCCATCATCAGGCTTTCCTGACCACGCGTCATTGCGAGATAGACGTCGGCAAGCAGCTCAGCGTCGAGCAATGCGCCGTGCAGGGTACGTGAGGAATTGTCGATGCCATAGTGTCGGCACAATGCGTCCAGATTATTGCGCTGCCCCGGGCGTAGATCCTTTGCCATTCTCAGGGTGTCGACGATACCGCCACAAGCGTTGCGGATGCCTGGCATATCCAGCAACCCCAACTCATGATCGAGAAAACCCACGTCGAATGGAGCATTGTGGATAATCAATTCTCCGTCCGCGATGAAGTCAAGAAAATCGCTGACAATATCGGGGAAACGCGGTTTGTCCTGCAGAAATTCCAGCGTAATCCCATGCACCTGCTGGGCGCCAAGATCGATTTCGCGATCGGGATTGAGGTAGACATGGAAATGATTATTGGTCAGGCGGCGGTTGATCACTTCCACCGCGGCAATTTCAATGACGCGGTGTCCCTGCGCGGGGTCCAGCCCAGTGGTTTCCGTATCGAGGAAAATCTGCCGCATCATTTACTCCCCATGACTTGTTCAACGCCGAGATTGGCCAAGGCATCGGCGCGTTCGTTTCCTACATTTCCGGCATGCCCCTTGACCCAAATCCATTCAATCGCGTGCTGCTGAGCCAGTTCATCCAGGCGGCGCCAGAGATCGTCGTTCTTGACCGGCTTCTTGTCGGCGGTGCGCCAGCCACGTGCTTTCCAGCTTTTTATCCATTCGCTGATGCCTTTGTGCACATATTGCGAATCGGTATGCACACGCACCTTGCAACCGCGTTTGAGTGCTTCCAGCGCACGGATCACCGCGAGTAATTCCATGCGATTGTTGGTGGTCAGCGGTTCGCCGCCACACAACTCCTTTTCCTTGCCCGCATAACTCAGCCACACGCCCCAGCCGCCGGGGCCGGGGTTGCCCTTGCAGGCGCCATCGGCATAAATTTCTACTCTATTTTCCATGTTCCGTTTTTTGACATTTTGTTTTTTGCGTCGGCCTGGGCACCAGCGCACGCGCTACCCTGGATTGATTCCAGTTTGGACGGATCAGGCGCATCCCTGCCACGCGCTTTTTCGCAACCAGAAAATATATACCACCCATCATTGGCCACCAGCGATCTCCTGCGCGATCCATAAATCGACACCGGTTCATCCACGCCACGCTTCTGAAAGGCGGACTGTAGCAGGCCATGCGCCCGCCGCTTACTTCAAATCCTAGCAGAGAGAGCCAATCCTTGAGTCGTGCCAGAGAAATAAACTTGCCATGCCAGGGATAGCCTCTTTTTTTGCAGGTCAGCCGCCCTATCCCCCACAGGCTGAGCGGATTAAAGCCGCTGATGACAAGATGTCCTTCCGGCAGCAGGATGCGCTCGGCTTCACGCAACGCATCGTGTGGATTGTTGGAAAACTCCAGTACATGCGGCATCAACAGCAGGTCGACACTATTTGCATCAAATGGCAGTTGCGCCGAGTCGCATCTCAGCGTTACCGCCCCCGCCGGGGCAGCCTTGAAGCGGAATGGAATGCGGCAGTTGTGCAGCAGGTCAATTTCCGGCATGCCCAGTTGCAGGGCATTGAAGCCGAACAAGTCCGACACAGCGCTATCGAACAATGCCTGCTCCTGCTCAAGCAAATAGGCGCCCAATGGGGTTTTCAGCCATTCCTGTTCGGTGTATGTTGGCATAATGTTTGAAGTAATTCCCATCCCGGCTTTCCGGGATAATTATATCTGGCTGCTGCATCGCGACGGCCACGCCGTGGTGGTGGATCCGGGCGATGCGCAGCCAGTCTTGGCGGTATTGTATGCGAAACAACTTCATCTTGATGCCATTTTGATCACCCATCATCACGCCGATCACATCGGCGGCGTGGCAGAACTGCTCAAGACTTTTTCGGCAAAAATCTACGCTCCCCGCAAAGAAAATTACACCTTCCCGCATCAGGCCGTGAGCGAAGGCGAACATATCAAGCTGGAGGGGCTTGATCTCGACCTAGCCGTACTGGAAACGCCGGGACATACTCTTGGACATGTGGTTTATTACGGTGCAAATTCCCTGTTCTGCGGCGACACCCTCTTCAGCTGCGGCTGCGGACGTCTGTTCGAGGGCAGCTGCCAGCAGCTCTATCAGTCGCTGCAGCGGTTGGCTGCCTTGCCGCCTGAAACCCTGGTTTACTGTACGCATGAATATACCCGGCACAACATTCGTTTTGCGCGCACCCTTGATGCGGACAACGTCGAACTTGCACTCCGCGCGTCGGACGTGGAGCAGCGTCTCAGCCAGGGCCAACCTAGCCTGCCATCGACTGTCGGCAATGAACTTGCCACCAATCCGTTCCTGAGATGCCATACGGCAACGATCCGCAACGCAGTAATGATGCAGACCGGAATAACGGACACCGACCCCGAGTCGGTATTTTGCGCCGTGCGCCAACTGAGGAATATGTTCTAACCGATTGATTCCAAATAGTATAGAAATGAAAATAAGTACTTGACGCCAACACGATATAACAGATACCATTGAAAAGATTTTAGCTCACTAGAGGACCTCCGCATGGTTGCAAGAAATCTACTGAAGCTGGCCCTTCTCGCACTACCCCTACTCTCGCCCGCTCAAGCCGAAACTAATATCGCGGGGGAAGAAATTGTTCTCCTCAACGATTCGGAATCAGGCAACGTAGCCAATGAGCTTTCTAATCTGGATAGCCTTCAGATTTCCGCCCCGAACGACATTGCTTCTTTCGGAGGGTATTCCGGCGAAAGCGAAAATGTAGCTTCTGGCACCGACGGCAAAACTGATCTGTGGTCTCGCATCAAGAGCGGCTATGCCATGCCCGAACTCAAGTCGCAGGCGACGACTACTCATGAATCCTGGTATGCCTCGCGGCCTGATTACATGAAACGCATGGTCGACCGTAGCCAGAAATATCTCTATCACATTGTGGAAGAGGTGCAGAAACGCGGGATGCCCACCGAAATCGCCCTGCTCCCCATGGTGGAAAGCGCCTTCAATCCCAAAGCCTATTCCACCAGCAAGGCTTCCGGCATCTGGCAGTTCATCCCGTCCACGGGCAAGAATTTTGGCCTGAAGCAGACCTGGTGGGTGGACAATCGCCGTGATGTCACGGCTGCCACTGACGCGGCGCTGACCTACTTGCAGAAACTGCATGTCATGTTTGGCACATGGGACCTTGCGCTGGCAGCATACAACGCCGGCGAAGGTACCGTGATGCGTGCCATCGAGCGCAACCGCAAGAATGGGTTGCCGACCGACTACCAGAGCCTTAATCTCCCTGCGGAAACAAAAAATTACGTTCCCAAACTGCAGGCGGTAAAAAATATCATTAGCAACCCTGGACAATATGGCTTGGACCTTCAGCCCATCGCCAATCAGCCCTACTTCACCAAGGTAACGGCTCCCAAGCAAATCGACGTCAATCTCGCCGCAAAATTGGCTGGTGTGTCATTGGATGAATTTACTTCGCTCAACCCTGAACATAACCGGCCGGTGATGAGCAACACCGAGGACTCGCATGAGATTCTGCTCCCGATGGGCGCCGATTTAACCTTTACTGCCAACCTCGCCTCCTATGACAAACCGCTGGTAAGCTGGCAGACATACAACGCGAAACGTGGCGAACGGCTGAATGACATCGCCAGGAAATTTGGCGTGAGCACGGCACACTTGCGCGACGTCAACGACATCAACTCCAAGGATAAACTCAGTACAGCACGCCCAATGATGGTGCCAACGCAGGGCAAACCTACTGAAGTCGCACTTGCCATGGCAGAGCCGGCGCCCTTGATCGAAGACGCAGCAAGCAACGGGGCCTTCACCAGCAAGCGGCACGTCGTCAAGAAAGGGGAAACGCTAAAGACCATCGCCAAGAGTTACGACATTTCAACCAAGCAACTCCTCGCCTACAACCACCTGAAATCCACAAAGCTGAGAAATGGCCAAGTGTTGCTGGTTCAGGCTGGTGAAAGCACGCAGGTCACTAAGACCGAGCGCGTCAAGACCAGAATTGGCATGTCAAAATCGGACAAAATTCATTATGTCGTCCGTCGCGGCGACACCTTGACCGAAATTGCACGTAAATTTGACGTTGCTACCAACGACTTGCAACGCTGGAACAATCTGCGCAGCACCCGCATTACCCCGGGACACAGGCTAAAAATCCTAAAGTCGGATGCTGCATAAGGTTTTGCTTGCAGCATCGCTGGCGCTTAGCGCCTGTGGTCAACCGAACTCCGCTTCAACAGCCAACCTGGATAGCCCCTACCCGCCGCAAACTGGCGGCACCTTGGTGGATGCCATGAGTGGCGAACCCAGCAGCCTGATTCCGATGATTGCGGGCGAATCGGCGGCCTCCGCGATCGCGTCCAATATTTTCAATGCCCTGCTCAAGTACGACAAGAACCTGGAACTTGAAGGCGAGCTGGCAAAATCCTGGGATATTTCCAACGACCAGAAAACCATCACTTTCCACCTGAAACCCAACCTCAAGTGGGCGGACGGCGTACCCCTGACCAGCAACGACATGCTGTTCACCTGGAAGCTGGTGACCGACGATAACACGCGCACTCCCTATGGCGCCGACTACAAGCTGGTAGTTAAGGCGGAGGCACCGGATTCGCAAACCTTCCGCGTCAGCTATGCCCAGCCTTATGCGCCGGCTCTGGATTCCTGGGCCGGCCTGCAAATCCTGCCCAAACACCTGCTGCAAGGCCAGGATATCAACACCACCGCCTTTGCCCGCCATCCAGTCGGCAGCCACTACTATCAACTGGGGGAATGGAACAACGGCGAGCGTATCTCGTTGGTGCGCAACCCCAACGCCACCCAAGGCCAAGCGCGCATCGACCGGCTACTGTCGCGCTTCATCCCCGACCCAGCGGCGCAGTTTCTGGAGTTGATGGCGGACAATATCGACAGCATGAATCTCAGCCCGATCCAGTACGCGCGCATTTTCCCCGCCCGCCCCGATCTGAACAAGAAGATCGCCCTGTACAAGGAGCTAGGCAACGCCTATACCTACCTCGGCTTCAACCTCAAGCACAAGCCGTTCGACGACCGGCGCATCCGCCAGGCCATCAACTTCGCGATTGACAAGCAGGAGGTGATAGACGGCGTGCTGCTGGGACTGGGCGAGCCGGTGGCCTCGCCCTACAAGCCGGGTACTCGCTGGAGCAACCCCAAATTGCACCCCTACCCTTATGACCCAAAGAAGGCGAAACAGCTACTGAAAGAAGCAGGCTACGCCGACCATGACGGTGACGGCATCCTGGACAGGGACGGCAAGCCGCTGGCGTTTGAAATCCTCACCAACCAGAACAAGCAGCGCGAGATGAGTGCGACCTTGATCCAGCGCCGCCTCAAGGAAATCGGCATCGACGTGAAAATTCGCGTGCTGGAGTGGGCCAGCTTCATCGGCCGCTTCATCAAGACCGGCGATTACGACGTGGTGCTGTTGGGCTGGGGACTGGGGCAGGAACCCGACCAGTACAACATCTGGCATTCCTCGCAGCAGGCCCCTGGTCAGTTCAACTTCATCGGCTACAGCAATCCGGCAGTAGACAGGTTGCTGGAACAGGGACGGCTGGAACTGAACCCGGACAAGCGCCAGGAAATTTACCACCAGTTCGCCAAGATTCTGCTGGAAGACAGTCCCATCGTCTACCTGTACGCCGGCTACGGCCTGCCGGCCATCCACAAACGCGTCAAGGGCATAGACAATCCGGCGCCGCCTGCCGGCATCGGCCACAACTCCTACGAGTGGTATATCCCAGAACCGTTGCGCCGCACAGAGATTTCCGCCCAATGACGCGCTACCTGCTCAAACGCCTGTTCTGGATGGTGCCGCTGCTGGTTGGCATCAGCCTGATCTCGTTCCTCATCATGCACTTGGCGCCGGGGGACATCACCACCACCGAAGCTGGCTTCAACCCCAAGGCCAGCGAGGAATCGCGCCAGAAGCTACGGCAGTTGTACCACCTGGACGAGCCGCTGCTGGTGCAATACGGCCTGTGGCTGAAACGCATGGCGACGTTGGATTTCGGCACTTCATTTGCCAGCCACCAGCGCCCGGTGTTTCTGGAGCACAAGGACGAAAAAGGCAATGTCAGCAAGGGCATGATCCAGGAAGCACTGCCGATCACGCTGCTGATCAACGTACTCAGCCTGGCGCTGATCATTGCCGTCGCGCTACCGCTGGGTGTGATTTCCTCGCTTTACCAGAACAAGTCACCGGATCGGGCAATCACTGTATTCGTCTTCGTCGGCTTTGCCGTGCCCGGGTTTTGGCTGGCATTGCTGCTGATGTACTGGCTGGGCGTGGCGCATGATTGGCTGCCAATTTCCGGCCTGCACAGCCTGGGTTATGAACATCTAGCCTGGCCTGCGCGGCTATGGGACACGGCCAAGCACCTCGCCATTCCGGTATTCATCTCGTCGCTGGGTGGGCTGGCAGGTATTTCGCTGTTCGTGCGCAACGGTATGCTGGACGTGCTGCACCAGGATTACATCACCACAGCGCGAGCCAAGGGCCTGCCGGAGAATGCCGTGGTCTATCGCCACGCTCTGCGTAACGCAATGCTGCCACTGATCACCATCCTTGGCCTGTCCATCCCCGGCCTGATCGGAGGCTCCGTCATCGCCGAATCGCTGTTCGCCATCCCCGGCATGGGCAAGCTGTTCTACGACGCTGTGCTGATGCGCGATTTCCCGGTCATCATGGGCATCCTCACCATAGGTGCGGCGCTCACCCTGATTGGCAACCTGCTTGCCGACATCGCCTATGCCTGGGCCGATCCGCGCGTACGGCGGGGGGTGACCGGATGAACCGGGCGCTGTCCAACCCGCTCGCCCGCTGGGGTTTCGCCATCATCGCCACGGTACTGCTGCTGGCACTGCTGGCGCCGCTGATCGCCCCCTATGATCCCGACGCTATCGACGTCAAGGGCATCCTGCTTGCCCCCTCTTCCGGCCACTGGATGGGCACTGACGGCTTGGGGCGCGACGTATTTTCCCGCATGCTGTTCGGCGCGCGCATTTCGCTGCTGGTGGGCTTCGTCGCGGTTGGCATCGCCACAGTCATTGGCGTCATCCTGGGCGCGCTTTCCGGCTTTTACCGCGGCTGGGTGGATATGGTCATCATGCGTCTGGTGGATGTCATGCTGTCCATTCCCACATTTTTTCTCATCCTCGCCGTCATCGCCTTTCTTACACCATCAATCTGGAACATCATGATCGTCATCGGGCTCACCTCCTGGATGGGCGTGACGCGACTGGTACGCGCCGAATTCCTCAGCCTGCGCGAGCGGGAGTTCGTACTGTCGGCACAAACGCTGGGGGCAAGAAACGGGCGCCTTATTTTCCGGCATCTGCTACCTAATAGCCTGACGCCGATCATCGTCAGCTCCGTCCTGGGCATAGCCAGTGCCGTACTGGTTGAGTCCGGCCTCTCCTTCCTCGGCCTCGGTGTGCAGCCACCGCAAGCCTCGTGGGGGAATATTCTTACCGATGGCAAGGAATACCTCGAGTTCGCCTGGTGGCTGTCATTGTTTCCCGGCATGGCGATTCTGCTTACGGTGCTAGGGTATAATCTGCTGGGTGAGGGGCTACGCGATGCGCTGGATCCCCGTGCTACGAAAAACCAGCATTAATTGGGAGGAAAATTATGGGATTCTTGACCGGAAAACGTGCCCTTATCGTTGGGCTGCTAAGCAACCGCTCTATCGCCTACGGCATCGCCGAGGCCATGAAGCGTGAAGGTGCCGAACTGGCCTTTACCTACCAGATGGAAAAATTCCAGGATCGCGTCGGCAAACTTGCGGCAGAGTTCGGTTCCGACCTTGTACTGCCCTGCGACGTCTCGGAGGATGCGCAGATCGACGCCATGTTTGCCGCCTTGGGCAAGCGCTGGGACGGGCTCGATATCATCGTGCATTCCGTCGCCTTCGCGCCGCGGGAAGCCCTTGCCGGCGATTACCTGGACAGCGTGACGCGCGACAATTTCCGCATTGCCCATGATGTGAGTTCCTACAGCTTCGCTGCGCTGGCCAAGGCTGGCTTTCCGCTGATGCAAGGGCGCAACGGTTCCCTGCTGACCATCAGTTATCTCGGCGCCGAGCGTACCATGCCCAACTACAACGTAATGGGCGTGGCCAAGGCCAGCCTGGAAGCCAACGTGCGTTACATGGCGCAGAGCCTGGGCCCCAAGGGCATCCGCGTCAACGCCGTTTCCGCCGGCCCGATCAAGACGCTGGCGGCCTCCGGCATTTCCGGCTTTGACAAGATGCTGGACTTCAACGAGAAGCACGCCGCGCTGCGACGCAACGTCACCATCGAAGAAGTCGGCAATGTTTCGGCCTTCCTGTGCAGCGATCTGGCCAGCGGCGTCACGGGTGAAATCACCTATGTCGATGGTGGCTTCAACATCACTGCAGCCGCTACCGTGGAATGATCCAGTCAGTCAGCATGCCATGAAAAAAGGGGCGGATTTCCGCCCCTTTTGCATTTCAGGCCCCGGCCTTATTGCTGTGAACCAGCGTTCAGCAATTGCTTGTTCACGGTAATATCGGCCTTGCTCTTGAGCGATCCAAGGTAGGCCGCGATGTATTCTGCAGCAAGCGCTTCCTGCACCTCCGCCTGAGTCACTTTCTTCTCGGCCGCATCTTCTGGAATACTGCTGTCAACGCGACTGACGCGAATCAAGGTATACCCGATGTTCTTGTTGTCCACTCCAGCATAAGCGGGCAGCGTGGAAGCGTCGATCTTGAATACCTGTTTCATCACGTCATCATTCAATCCTTGCGCATTGTGACGGGCAATCACCACTGGGGGGATCCAGCTCAGGCCTTCGACCTCTTTGCCCTGCCGTAACTCAGCCAAATCCTTTGTGCCCTTCTCCTTCGCCATGACGGCCGCCTGTTCGGCCTTCAGGTAGTCCTTCAGAGCGGGGGCAATCTCGGCAAAATCGCGAGCAGCAGCAGGCCTGTACTCGATTACTCTGGCAGAAATCAGCGTATTGGGGGCGGCCTCGACCGCCTCAGTATTACGCTTGTCTTTCAGCACCTCGGCAGAAAAAATGGCGCTGACCAGCTTATCGCTTTTGAAGAATTTCGTGGCTTCTTTGCGACTCATCCATTGACTGGTCTGGGCCGGAATGCCAAAAGCCTTAACCACAGGCTGCAAGCTGTCCGACTGTTCATAAACCATGTTGCTGAAGTTCTCCGCCTGTTCTGCAAACTTGGCCAATGCTTTCTGGTACATCAGTTCCGCACGGATTTGTGCTTTCACATCGTCGTAACTCTTCGCCTGCCCCTTAATCTCCGTCAATTTGATAATATGGTAGCCAAACTCGGATTCAACCAGATCGCTGATCGCGCCCGGCTTCATGCTGAACACGGCGTCTTCGAACGGCTTCACCATCATGCCACGGCCGAACACTCCCAAGTCGCCCCCCTTTTCCGCTGATCCGGGATCCTGCGAATACTTCTTGGCTAGTTCTTCAAACTTCTGGGGATTTTTTTGGGTCTCGGCCAGCACTGATTGTGCCTTGTCCAATGTGGATCTTTTGGAGGCCGGGTCAGTTTTTCCACCGAACCCTATCAGAATATGGCTGGCACGCCGTTGCTCATCCCCTTGGAACTTGGATGCATTCTCGTTGTAATACTTCTTTGCGTCCTCATCCGACACCTGCATGGAAGGAATCAGGTTATTGGCGGAGAGCATGACATATTCGACCTTGACCTGCTCCGGCACACGGAACTTGTCCTGATGTTTTTGGTAGTAGTCCTTGACCTGCGCATCATCAACCTTGGTCTGATCGATAAACGCATCCGCTTTGATTTCAGCCACGCTCACTTCACGCTGCTGCCGCTCAATCCTCATTACGCCATCAACCAGAGATCGTGGCGCAAATGCTGCTGCTGCCACACCTTCGCGGGCCTGCTGAACTAGCAGATCGCCGCGCATGCGGCTTTCAAACTGGGTGGGCGACAGATTGTTCCGAACCAGAATGCTGTCGTAAAGCTCTTGCGAAAATTTGCCGTCTGCCTGAAATTCCGGAAGGCTAAGGATGTGCTTGCTGAGCGATTCGTCAGACAAGGCAAAATTGGTGTCGCGAACTTCGGCATTCAGCAGTTTCGACGAAACCAGCCTATCCAGCACAGCCTTCTTGACGGCCGGATCTTCCAGCAATGCTGGATCTACCTTGCCAGCCGCTTGCATCTGATTGCGCACATTCTGCAGGGCGTTGGAATATTCCTGCACTGTAATACTCTGTTTTCCCACCTTTGCAATGGCAACATTTGAGCCTGCTCCCTGCAAATAGGAATCTATCCCCCACAAGGCAAACGGGACTGTAATCAAGGCCAGGATAAGTTTGGCCAGCCAGCCTTTGGAATGTTCACGAAATGTTTCCAGCATAACGACTCTCTCTTGGGAACAAATGCCCGATCGACTATAGAGACCAGGCAATTTTAAAAACCAGTGACTATATCACAGCAGCGGCGAGTCTGGCGTCACGCATAAGTTGCAGAAAATAAAACGGCGAACCAAAAGGTTCGCCGTTTTATTTATTGGCGGAGTGGACGGGACTCGAACCCGCGACCCCCGGCGTGACAGGCCGGTATTCTAACCAACTGAACTACCACTCCAAAACTAGACACACTATGAATCCAATGGCATTTTACTGGTGGGTGCTGACGGGATCGAACCGCCGACATTCGCCTTGTAAGGGCGACGCTCTACCAGCTGAGCTAAGCACCCTTATGCCGAAAAAACGCTAGTTTACAGCATCCTTGAGTGCTTTTCCAGCCCTGAATTTCGGAGAATTTGCAGCTTTGATCTTGATGGTGGCGCCGGTGCGTGGATTGCGTCCACTACGAGCAGCACGTTTGCCAACGTAAAAAGTACCAAATCCAATCAGTGTTACGAGGTCACCTTTTTTAAGGGCTTTAGCAACTGCAGCGGTCGCCGCATCCAAAGCACGGCCAGCGGCAGCTTTGGAGATATCAGCTTCCTTGGCAATTTGATCAATCAGTTCAGATTTGTTCACGAGCAATCCCCTTTCGACATTATTAGAGATAAGTAACAGGCCAACCCTGCACACGCTTTATAACAAGCGGGAAAAGCCTGTGTCAAGCCTTTCTCCGCCCTTTCCAACAATTTACTGGGCCCTCAATGGGTCATGACGGCAGAAGGCTCCGTCAAACTGGCATCGGGGGCGATTTCCGTCCCAGAAATAAGCTCTTTGGCAGGTGTCGGCATACGCTCCAAGGCAATCTCCAGCACCTGATCAATCCATTTGACAGGATGAATGTCCAGTTGATTCTTGATATTGTCCGGGATCTCTACCAAATCCTTGACGTTCTGCTCCGGGATCATCACCGTCTTGATGCCACCCCGGTGTGCCGCAAGCAGCTTTTCCTTCAGCCCACCGATCGGCAACACCTCGCCGCGCAGGGTAATTTCGCCCGTCATGGCAACATCCGCGCGTACCGGGATATTACAGAGCACCGAAACCAACGCCGTGCACATGGCAATGCCGGCACTCGGGCCATCCTTGGGCGTGGCACCTTCCGGAAGGTGGATGTGAATGTCATTTTTCTCGTAAAAATCCTCGGGAATGCCCAGCCGCTTGGCGCGGCTGCGCACCACGCTCATCGCGGCCTGGATGGATTCCTGCATCACTTCGCCCAGTGTGCCGGTGGTAATGGTCTTGCCTTTGCCAGGCAACAGTACGGTTTCGATGGTCAACAGTTCACCGCCCACTTCCGTCCAGGCCAGACCAGTCACCTGCCCAACCTGATTTACCTTGCTGGCGAGCCCAAAATCGTAACGTTGAACGCCCAGGTATTTGTCCAGATTTCGAGGCGTGATAGTTACTTTCCTGGTGACTCCGGATTTAGGCTTCGCTTTAGTTGTCAGCAACTCTTTCACAACTTTACGGCAAATTTTGGAAATTTCCCGATCCAGGCTGCGTACGCCTGCTTCGCGTGTGTAATAACGTACGATATCGCGCACCGTATTTTCCGAAATGCCGATTTCGGAATCTTTCAGGCCATGTGTCTTGAGCTGCTTCGGCAACAAGTATCTCATGGCAATATTGACCTTCTCGTCCTCGGTATAACCGGCGAGGCGAATCACTTCCATGCGGTCCAGTAGCGCCGGCGGGATATTGAGCGAGTTGGACGTCGCCACGAACATGACGTCGGACAAGTCATACTCGACCTCGACATAATGATCGACGAAGGTATGGTTCTGCTCCGGATCCAGCACTTCAAGCAAGGCCGAGGATGGGTCGCCGCGAAAATCCATACCCATCTTGTCCACTTCATCCAACAGGAACAACGGGTTGCGCACGCCGATCTTGGTCATGCTTTGCAGCACCTTGCCCGGCATGGAACCGATATAGGTGCGACGATGGCCACGAATCTCGGATTCGTCGCGCACCCCACCCAGCGCCATGCGCACGAACTTGCGGTTCACCGCCCTAGCGATGCTCTGACCGAGCGAAGTCTTGCCCACGCCGGGCGGCCCGACCAGGCAGAGAATAGGCGCCTTGAGCTTGTCCACGCGCTGCTGCACGGCAAGATACTCAACGATGCGCTCCTTGACCTTTTCCAGGCCGTAATGATCCGCATCGAGAATCTTTTCCGCAGCAGCCAAGTCTTTGCTTATTTTCGTCTTTTTCTTCCATGGCAACCCGACAAGCGTTTCGACGTAGTTGCGCACCACCGTGGCTTCGGCCGACATGGGTGACATCATCTTGAGCTTTTTCATCTCAGCCTGCACCTTTGTCAGCGCCTCCTTCGGCATGTGCGCGGACTTGATGCGTTGTTCCAGTTCATCGATGTCGGCATTTTCGTCCTGCTCGCCCAGTTCTTTCTGAATCGCCTTCACCTGCTCGTTCAAATAGTATTCGCGCTGACTCTTCTCCATCTGGCGCTTGACGCGGCCACGGATGCGTTTTTCCACCTGCAGGATATCGATTTCGGCCTCCAGCAGGGCAAGTAAATGCTCAAGCCGCTTGCCAATATCGAACATTTCGAGAATCTGTTGCTTCTCCTCAAGCTTGAGTGAAAGATGGGCAGTAATGGTATCGGCAAGCCGCCCCCCATCATCGATAGTAGCAAGCGAGGTCAATATCTCGGGCGGTATTTTCTTGTGCAGTTTGACGTACTGGTCGAACTGCGTGAATACCGTGCGCATCAATGCCTGGATTTCGCTATCGTTATCGGATGCGGGATCAATGCGCTCGATTCTTGCGGCGAAACAACCAGCAGTTTCGGCAAACTCGATTACTCTGGCACGATGCACACCCTCCACCAGCACCTTGACGGTACCATCGGGAAGTTTAAGCATCTGCAGCACCGTGGCAATCGTGCCGACGTCATAGAGATCAGCGGCTTCAGGTTCGTCCTTGTTCGGCGATTTCTGGGCAACCAGCAGGATTTGCTTGTCCTGTTCGGAGGCGATTTCCAGAGCTTTCACCGACTTTTCCCGGCCGACGAACAGAGGAATGACGAGGTGTGGATAAACCACCACATCACGTAATGGCAATAGCGGAATCATGCCGGAATCCTGGGTAATAGCAGGTAGGACGTCTTTTGTCATATGAGAACCTTACAAAATCAGATAAGCCGGCAATACACCGGGGGCTAGTATTTAAATGGGGGCATCCTTGCGCCCTTCAAGCCCGGACATGCTGGGTTGACACTAGCTGGCAGATTCAGCAATGCGTGGCTGATCAGAATAAATCAGCAGTGGCGGAGTTTCGCGGCGAATCACGCCTTCATCGACTACCACTTTATTCAGGTTCTGAATCGATGGAAGATCGAACATGACGTCGATCAAGGAATGTTCCAGGATGGAGCGTAGTCCGCGCGCACCGGTTTTGCGTTCCAGAGCTTTCTTGGCCACCAGCTTTAGAGCGGATTCGCGAAACTCGAGTTCGACGCCTTCCATCTTGAACAATTTAATATACTGCTTGGTGAGAGCATTCCTGGGTTCCACTAGGATCCTCATCAATGCATCCTCATCCAGAGATTCCAGCGTGGCAACCGCCGGCAAACGCCCGACAAATTCCGGAATCAATCCAAACTTGATCAGATCTTCGGGTTCTACTTCGCGCAAAATCTCACCCACGGCGCGTGCATCATCCTTGCTTTTCACTTCGGCACCGAAACCAATGCCACCTTTTTCTGATCGGCGTTGAATAACCTTGTCCAATCCATCAAATGCTCCGCCACAGATGAAGAGGATGTTGGTAGTGTCGAGCTGGACGAAGTCCTGGTTAGGGTGCTTACGCCCGCCCTGCGGTGGAACCGAGGCGACAGTGCCTTCGATCAGCTTGAGCAGCGCTTGTTGTACGCCCTCACCTGATACATCGCGCGTGATGGACGGATTGTCCGACTTGCGCGAAATCTTGTCGATTTCGTCAATGTATACAATGCCGCGCTGCGCTTTTTCTACTTCGTAATCACATTTCTGCAGCAACTTCTGCATGATGTTTTCAACATCTTCACCGACATAACCGGCTTCAGTCAGCGTCGTGGCGTCAGCGATGACGAACGGCACGTCCAGCAAGCGCGCCAATGTCTGTGCAAGTAGTGTCTTGCCTGAACCCGTGGGTCCGATGAGCAGAATATTGGTCTTGGCAATTTCTACATCGTCTTTTTGGCCGCTCTGTTCGAGTCGCTTGTAGTGATTGTAGACAGCGACTGAAAGGATTTTCTTGGCTGGTGTCTGACCAATCACATATTGGTCGAGAATGTCGCAGATTTCCTTGGGCGTGGGCAAACTGTTGTTACGCGGCTTGAGGCCACTTTCACCCTGCACTTCCTCACGGATAATGTCGTTGCACAGGTCGACACATTCATCACAAATAAACACGGAAGGGCCTGCAATCAGTTTCTTGACCTCATGCTGACTCTTTCCACAGAAAGAACAATAGAGCAGCTTTTCGCCTTCCGATTTACTTGTCATGACAGAGTCCAAACATTCCTAGAATAGCTATGTTATGCGGCATCGGTACGACTGGCAATCATCTTGTCTACCAAACCATAGCTGACCGACTGTCCTGCGCTCATGAAATTATCGCGATCGGTGTCGCGCTCAATCGCCTCGATCGACTGGCCGGTATGGAATGCCAGAATCTCGTTCAAGCGGCTACGCAGATAGAGAATTTCCTTGGCATGGATCTCGATATCGGATGCCTGCCCCTGATATCCGCCCAAAGGCTGGTGAATCATGACGCGTGAATTGGGCAGGCAATAGCGTTTATCCTTGGCCCCAGCAGTCAGTAACAGAGCGCCCATACTGGCCGCTTGGCCGATGCACAACGTGCTGACATCCGGCTTGATGAACTGCATGGTGTCGTAGATCGCCATGCCAGCCGTCACCGATCCGCCGGGGGAATTGATATAGAGCGAAATATCCTTGTCCGGATTTTCCGCTTCCAGGAACAGCAACTGCGCCACCACCAGATTGGCGGTCATGTCATTGACTGGCCCGACCAGAAAAATCACCCGTTCCTTGAGCAGGCGCGAGTAAATGTCGTAGGCCCGTTCGCCACGCCCACTCTGCTCGATCACCATCGGAATGTAACCGAGTCCTTGAGGCTCCCAACTGCTGTGCATGCTCATCAGGCTTTGTTCCCCATCAGTTCATCGAACGCCATTTTCTTGTCCTTCACCTTGGCTCGTTCAAGCACCCAAGCCACCACATTTTCTTCTGTTGCAAGCCCTGCTGGCTCATCTAGGCGCTTCGGGTCTGCGTAGTACCAGCGTACTACTTCATCCGGTTGCTCGAAGCTCTTGGAAAACTCGTCCACCATGGCGCGTACCTGCTCCGCCTTGGCGTGCAACTCGTTTTTGTTCACCAATTCCGCAAGGATCAGGCGCAAGCTGACGTTGCGTCTAGCCTGATCAGTGAACATGGCCGGATCCAGATTGACCTTACTCATATCGTTGCCACGACGCTCTAGGTCAGCACGTACGGCTTCCATGAGGCGGCCGGTTTCCATCGTGACCAGCGCGCGCGGCAGCTCCGTCGTAACCGCGCCCAGAAGCGCCTGGAATACCTGCTCCTTGAGCATGGAACGCACCCGTTTGGTCACTTCCTGCTCCAAACTTTCCTTGATATCTGCACGCATCTTGTCGACGTCGCCATTAGCAACACCCAGCGCCGCAGTGAAATCGGCATCCACTTCAGGCAGCTTGATCTGGGCGACACTATTGACCGTGACCTCATAGGAAACCGTCTTGCCCGCCAGTTGCGGGTTGGGGTTGTCTTCGGCATAGGTGATATCAAACTTTTTGGTGGCACCAGCTTTGGCGCTGACCAGGTTGTCGTCAAAATCAGCAATGCGGCCATCCTCGCCCAGAACCAAGTCAATACCCTGTCCATTGGTGCTTTCCACCTCTTTGCCTTCGATTTCAGCACGGAAAGCCACATTCACCTTGTCACCCTTTTTGGCGGCACGTTGTACCGGCTCATAGGTGGCGCGCTGCTTACGCAAGACATCCACGGTCTTTTCCACATCCTTGTCACTTACTTCAAGCTTGGGGCGCTCAAGGACTACCGTGGACAAGTCGCCGATCACGATTTCCGGAAAAACCTCGAATGTAGCCACATATTCAAAGCTTTCAGCCGCATCGGAAAGCGGCTTAGGCTCGATGCTTGGATATCCTGCCACACGCAACTTGTTATCGCTCACGGCATCGGAAAAACTGGTCTCAACAGCACCGGAAAGCACTTCATCACGCACCTGCGGGCCATAGTTTTTCTGTACCAAGCTAAGCGGCACCTTGCCCGGACGGAAACCTGCCATCTTCACGGTGCGTGCCATACGTGCCAGACGCTGGCTGATTTCCTCTTCAATCGACTTTATCGGCAGCGCTACCGTCATGCGGCGTTCGAGGTTGCTGATAGTTTCAACGGTTGCTTGCATAAGTTTTGATCCTTCATTAAAAATCTGTTCTGGTGCGAAAGGAGAGATTTGAACTCTCACGCCTTGCGGCGCTGGAACCTAAATCCAGTGCGTCTACCAATTCCGCCACTTTCGCATGGTGCCCTGAAAACGGGGTACCCCTTCGGGAAATTCGTATATTGTAACCGACTCAAGGATGCTGTAAAACCTTCATTCAGGACGAATTGACAAAGACTGTCAGGCAATAGCAAGATGGATCAACTGATCCGAGGAGAATGCCATGCACCACAATATCAATGCTGAAGAAACCGCCCTGCTTAGTACGGAGATCGAACTGCTGATGAGGGAGCGTCAGTCCCTGCTCAAGGTTGCGGGTGCGGCAGCGAGCCTGATCGCAGAACTTCACAGCGGCGACCTGCCGACCACTACGGTGGAGGTGGCTGACCTGTTGGCTGAAAGTGTCAACGCCTTGGCCGAGGAGACCTTGCAGGATGCACTAACCTCGATTCAGGCAAGAATATCCTTGTAAGACGGTCTAGGTCAGATACCGATCCAGATATTCGTTTATAGACCGCTCAATGCGGCCCTTGGCTGGAATCAGCAGCCAGGACAAAGTGGCTGTTACACATACCTCACCCGGCGTCACAATGATCCATCCATGCGCCCCAGGGCAATCAAACTTGAGGCGGTCGCCCTGCCATTGATGCTTGGCTTGCAAATCAGTTTCCAGTTGTTTTGCTACGGCTTGCACCGCCATTCTAGCCTGCTCTTGCCCAAGCGTATGCGTCCGTTCGATTTTAATGTCTGACATCTGTCACCTCACGCGCCAGCAGAGCAAATTGCCCCATACGGGCCCAGCCTGTACACTTGCGATTCGCTAAAGAATCGCACGAGAATTGAACCGCAGAACCTTACCGTTGGCTTTGTATACCGCATGTTTGCTCAGTGCCTGCGCCACGCAAACTTACGATGCAAAACCTATCGAGTCAGCCAGTCTGGAATCGAGCTTCGCTGCCCGTAATCTGGAAGATGCTGGTTTGCGCAATTACATGCTCGCGCAAGGATACCCGCAGAATGCCCTGCCCATCAAGCAATGGGGGCTGCGTGAATTGACGCTTGCCGCCTACTATTTTCACCCCGATCTTAATGTGGCGCGAGCACAGTGGCAAGCAGCACAGGCGGCGGAAATTACCGCCGGCCAGAGGCCCAATCCTGGCGTTTCCGGCGCTCTAGAGCACCACAGCAAAACTGACGGCGGCATTTCACCCTGGACTTACGGCATCAGCCTCGCCGTTCCGGTCGAAACCGCTGGCAAGCGCCAGGCGCGCATGGACCAGGTCACCAGCCTCAGTGAAGCTGCGCGCATCGAAATCGGTCAAAGCGCCTGGCAAGTGCGCAGCCATCTGCGCGACAGCCTGCTGGAATATCAGGCCGCATTACGCCGGATCAGCCTGTTGCAGCAGGAAGTCATCCTGCATGCGGAAATCCTGCAAATGCTGGAAAACCGACTGCAGGCCGGCCTCGCTTCCAGCATGGAGGTGAGCAACACGCGTCTTCAGCTGCAAAAAGCGCAGCACGGCGTGGAAGCAGAAAAAGGCCGCGCGGCGGGTTTGCGCAGCAGCGTGGCCGCGGCTGCCGGTCTTCCTTCCAGCGCGTTGGACGGGGTGCAGTTCGATAATGTGCTGCCGGATCGCGGCACCGTCGGTGACAATCTTTCCGCGCAAAATATCCAGCGTACCGGGCTGCTCAACCGCCTCGACATGCGCAGTGCGCTGGCGCGGTACGAAGCTACCGAGGCCAACCTCCGGCTGGAAATCGCCCGGCAATACCCGGACATCACGCTTTCCCCCGGCTACCTCTGGGACCAGGGAGACGTCCAGTGGTCGCTGGGACTATCCACCATCCTTGCTCTGATGAACAAGAACGAAGGGCCGATTGCAGAGGCGCGTGCCGCACGCGAGTTGCAAGCCAGCCAGTTCAACGCTCTGCAAACCCGTATCATCGGAGAACTGGAGCAATCACTTATTAATTACCAAGCCGGCACGGAAAGAGTCATCAAGGCGGAACATTTACTGGCCGCGCAACAACTGCGCACTGCGCAGACCGAGCACCAGTTTGGGGCCGGCTACGCGGATCGTCTGGAACTGGCACAAGCCCGTCTGCAGGCGCTAGCGGTGGAACAAGGCGTGCTGGACGCGAAGATCAACGCACAACAGGCATTGAACGCCCTCGAAGATGCCGTGCAGCGCCCGCTGGATGGCTCAGCGCCGTTACCGGAAATACCGCAGGAGGTTATCCCCAATGAATAAGAAAACCCTCACTATCCTCGCCCTGCAAACTCTTATCATCGTGATGCTGTTCTGGATGCTGGTGTTCTACGGCAAGGATGAGTATGAAGCCGGCAAGGAAGAAAACGAGGAGGTGATCAGCACTCCCTCTCACATCACCACGGAAAGTGGTGCGATCGCCATTACCCTTTCACCTGCATCACAGAAGTTAAGCGGGATTGCCGTCACCGTGCTGCAGGGCTCCTCGTATCAGGCGCAAATCTCGTCTTTTGGCACGGTGATCGGCATCGAAACGCTGCTTGAGTTGCGCACACGCTACCTAGCTGCCCACGCCGAGGCCGGCGTGGTGCAGGCCTCGCTTGCCAACAGCAGGCGGGACTACGAGCGCATGGAGCAATTGAACCGCGACGACCGCAATGTTTCGGACCGTGCCGTCGCCGGCGCCGAGGCAGCCTGGAAAGCAGATGAATCCAGGCTTGCGGCCATTGATACCGCCACCGCCAGCCTGCGCGACGCCATGCGCCAGCAATGGGGCGATACTCTGGCCAGTTGGGCAACCCAGCAGCAGCCCGGCGATGCGATGCAGCGCCTGCTGCTGCATCAGGATGTTCTATTACAGGTTTCCTTACCACATGATGCCCCGATCCCGGACAAGGACAAACCTTTGCTGGTCTCCCCTGCCGGTGCTGCCAGCCAGCCGGTGAAAGCGACTTTTGTTTCTGCCTCGCCTCAAACCGATACCGTCCTCCAGGGCAAGACTTATTATTACTGCGCTTCTGCCGATAACCTGCGCACGGGCATGCGCGTAACGATTACACTCGCTGGGCAGTCAGCAAACCGGCCGGGGGTGGTCGTCCCGGCCTCGGCGGTGGTCTGGTACGCCAATCAGCCGTGGGTATACCAAAAGCAAGGAGAGGATAAATTCGTCCGCCACCGCATCAATACCGACATCGAAACCGACAGCGGCTGGTTCAATACTGCCGGTATTCAGGCCGGTGACAAAGTGGTCACTACCGGCGCTCAACTGTTGCTGTCGGAAGAATTCAAATACCAGATCAAGAACGAGAATGAGGATTGACTGGCATGCCTGCGCTGCCTAACGGTGAGGCCATCCTGCCATGATGTCGGCACTGGTTCGTTTCTCCATCCGCTTCCACGGTGTCGTCATCGGGCTGGCCAGCCTGGTGATCGTGTATGGCCTGTACAGCCTGACGCGTGCCAACCTGGATGTTTTCCCGGAATTTTCGCCTACGCAGGTGGTGATCCAGACTGAAGCGCCAGGGCTTTCAGCCGAACTGGTGGAAACCCTGGTGTCGCAGCCTATCGAAAGCGCCGTGTCGGGCACGGTGGGGATCGATTCCATGCGCTCCCAGTCCATACCCGGACTGTCGGTGGTAACCATCATTTTCACGGAAGGCACCGATGTTTACCGCAACCGGCAGGTGGTGGCGGAACGCCTCTCCACAGTGACCAGCCAGTTGCCGCGCAACGTCATCCCCAACATCACGCCACTCGCCTCCTCTGCCAGTACCGTGCTGGGGCTGGGCCTGACGTCGGACACGCGCTCAATGATGGAGTTGCGCACCCTGGTGGACTGGACCATACGTCCGCACCTGATGGCAGTTCCCGGAGTGGCGGATGTCAACGTATTCGGCGGCGAGGTGCGCCAGTTCCAGATCCAGGTCGATCCGGCAAAACTGCTCCGCTACAACCTGTCGCTGCAAGAGGTGTTGGCAGCCGCAGCCAAGACCACCGGGGTACGCGGTGCCGGTTTTATCGAAGGCAGCAACCAGCGCATCCTCATCAACAGCGAAGGCCAGGCGCTCACCACGGCGCAACTGGCACGCATGCCGATGCTGCACCGCGACGGGCAAACCATACGCATGGGTGACATCGGGCAGGTAGTCGAGGGCCCTGCCCCCTCAATCAGCGCTGCGGCCATCAACGGCAAGACTGGCGTTTACCTCTCCGTGCAGGGTCAACTGGGCGCCAATACCAAGGCGGTGACCGATGCGCTGGAAAAAGCCATCCACGAACTGGAGCCCTCGTTGCATAGCGAGCAGGTCACGCTCTATCCCCAGTTGTTCCGCCCGGCCAACTTTATCGAAACCGCCATCGACGGCGTCAAGACAGACATCCTGATCGGTTCGGTGCTGGTAATCGCGGTACTGTTCCTGTTCCTGTTCAACGTGCGCACGGCCTTCATCTCGGCGACCGCCATCCCGCTTTCGCTGCTGACCGCCGTCATCGTGCTGGCGTATTTCGGCATCGGCCTCAACATCATGGTCTTGGGCGGACTAGCCATCGCGCTGGGCGAGGTGGTGGACGATGCGATCATTGACACGGAAAACATTTTCCGTCGCCTGCGTGAAAATCGCTTGCTGGAAAATCCCAGACCGGCGCACCTGGTAGTATTCGACGCCTCCATGGAAGTGCGCAGTTCGGTGGTCTATGCCACCATCATCGTCGCCATGGTGTTCATGCCCCTGCTCACCTTGTCCGGCGTCGCCGGCAAGCTGTTCGCCCCGCTCGGCTATGCTTACATCAGCGCCATCCTGGCCTCGCTGGTGGTGGCGCTGACCGTCACCCCGGCGCTGTGCTACCTGATGTTCACTCACGGCAAACTGGACAGCGAGGATCCGCCGCAGATCCGCTTCATCAAGCGTGGCTATACTGGCTTGTTGCGCCGCATCGAGCGGCATCATCGAGCCACGCTCAGCCTTTCCATGGTACTCATCCTGCTCGGCCTGGGCATCCTGCCGCTGTTCAAGAGCCAGTTCATCCCCAACCTGCACGAAGGGCATTACATCCTTCACATGACTGCCGTGCCCGGCACCTCCGAACACGAAAGTCTGCGTATCGGGGAGAAGGTCGCACAGGCAGTGAGCCGGATCAATGGCATCCAATCCGTGGCGCAATGGGTGGGGCGCGCGCAGAATGGCGCCGACACTTTCGGCACCCATTACAGCGAATTCGAGGTCGAACTCGGCAAACTTTCCGGCGAGGAACAAAACCGCATTCTGCGCGAAATACGCGAGACTCTGGCCGGCGAAAATGGCGCAAGCTTCGCCGGCGTCAACTTTGCCATCAATACCTTCCTGACGGAACGCATCGAAGAGACTATCTCAGGCTATACCGCTGCCGTGGTCATCAATATACACGGCCAGGACCTCGATGCGCTGGACCACGATGCACGCAGCGTTGCCGCCCTGCTGAGCAGCATTCCGGGCGCGGCCGACGTACAGATACAATCGCCCCCCGGCACGCCGCAACTGTCCATCCGTCTGCGCCCGGAACGTCTGGCGCAATGGGGCATGGCGCCGCTGGACGTGCTGGAAAGCATCCAGGTCGCGTTTGAGGGGGTGCAGGCGGCACAGGTCTACCAAGGCAACCACGTCATCGGCGTTAACGTCATGTTTACGCCGCAATTGCGCGACGACCTGCGCGAAATCGGCGATCTGCCGCTGAAAAACCCAGACGGCAAGATTATCCGCCTGCGCGAAATGGCCGATATTGCCCAGGAGAACGGCCGTTCCAAGATATTGCATGCTGGCGCCAAGCGTATCCAGACCATCACCTGCAACGTGGCCAACCACGACATCGAGAGCTTCTCGCGCGAAATGAAAAAACGCGTGACGAGTGAACTGCGGCTCTCTCCCGGCAACTTTGCCACCTTTACCGGCGAGGCCGAAGCCAACGCGCAATCGCGCGAGGATTTGATCGTACACTCCCTGCTGGCCGGCGTTGGCGTCTTCCTCATGCTGTATGTCGCCTTCGGCCGACTACGCAACCTGCTGCTCACCTTCGCGAACCTTCCTTTTGCACTGATCGGTGGCGTGCTGGCCGCGCTGTTCACCGGCGGCTGGATTTCGCTCGGCTCGCTGGTTGGCTTCGTCACCTTGTTTGGCATCACCCTGCGTAATTCCATCATGCTGGTGTCGCACTATCAGCATCTGGTGGATAAGGAGAATATGGTGTGGGGGCTGGAAACCGCCATTCGCGGCGCATCCGAGCGCCTGCCCTCGATCCTGATGACGGCACTGGTCACTGCGCTCGGATTGTTACCGTTAGCCGTCGGCAGCGGTCAGCCGGGGCGTGAAATCGAAGGCCCCATGGCCACCATCATCGTCGGCGGCCTGGTAACCTCGACTATGCTCAACTTGCTGATCCTGCCCTCCATCATGCTGCATTTCGGGCATTTCGAAAAAAGGGAATTCTGATTAATCGTCGTACTTCAAGTACTTAAAACGCACATCATCGTTGGGCGTACCCTCCAGCGCACCATCTTCTCTGCCCGGCTGCCACTGGATCACTTCTTCTATTTTTTTCGCCAGCGCGAAGTCCTTGTCGGTCACGCCTTTGGCGGTATGCGTTACCAGCTTAACGATGACAAAGGCATAGGAAACCGTCAGGTCCGGATGGTGCCAAGCCGCCTCGGCCAAATGGCCAACGGTGTTCACCACCATCAACGTAGACTTCCAGCCGCTGGTCTTGTATTTGCGCCGGATCCAGCCATCCTCGTAACACCAATGCGGCAATTCGGTACCCAGTTTTTCCTGAATCTCCTGCTCAGTATAAACATGCTCCACGGGCTGTTTTGTCATGACAATACTCCTATTTCTCAAAAGGCCAGCGCGGGAATGGTCCCAGCTGTCAAAGCCGTCGCAAAAGCAGCGTAATCTGCTTTGCCAACGACATGGATTGGACAGATCAGGCGTGCCGAGAATGCCGGAAAGGCAGCATCCAGCACACCCTCCTCAATCAAACGTTCGATGGGCGCAGGCTGACCGGCATTGGCCGCATGCTTCACCAACACCAGCCGGTCCGCGCCTATCTTGCCACAGAGCCAGGCAGCGAGGCTGTCGGAGGTCACATCCCAGTTCATGGGGATGGCATCATCTGCCAGCACCATGCGGCTTGGCATCCACACCATGGCGCGATGCTGCCAGGAGCGCTCGGCAATTTCCAATTCAGAGGAGGCCATTACCAAGTCAGTTTGCAACGACTTCATGATCAAGCCATATTGCTCCATAGCCAGCAGCGCCATGCGGTGCGCCGTGGCATCGTCGTAACCCCCGCGCGCCTGGGCGGAGCGCACGAGATCGGCAAACACGCCGCCTCCCGGCACGATCACGATGCGGCCATCGCTCCGGCGCACCAGCATCTCCAGCCACTTCTTCAATTCAGGCGAACCGAGCAGACTCCCTCCGAGCTTAACCACCCACATCATCAGCTCCAAAATATGCCATCAGTTGCAGCATGCAGGATGCCTTGTCCAGAGTTTCGCGATATTCATTTTCAAGCTCGGAGTCTGCGACTATCCCGCCGCCGGCCCAGAACCGTATCGTGTTTCCAGAAAAAACCGCAGTACGGATGGCAATGCTGGTGTCCATGTTGCCATTGAAGCCAATGTAGCCGATGGCACCGCAATATACGCCACGACGATTTGGTTCGAGCTCCTCGATGATTTCCATGGCTCGCAGTTTTGGCGCGCCGGTAATCGATCCACCGGGGAAACAGCCTCGCAGCAGATCGATGGCATGCCGACCTGACGCTAAAGTACCGGTCACGGTGCTGACCAGATGATGCACATTGGAGAAACTTTCGAGCTCGAACAAGCGGTCTGCCTTCACCGAACCGATTGCACAGTTTTTCCCAATGTCGTTGCGCAGCAGGTCGACAATCATCAGATTTTCTGCACGATCCTTCAGACTGGCGCGCAGGTCTTCGGCATTAGCCATATCTTGTGCCACATCCGGCGAACGAGGCCGGGTGCCCTTGATCGGCCTGGTTTCCACCTCCCCGTCGCGAACACTCAGAAATCGCTCCGGGGAAGCCGAAAGTATCTGGGCCGACGGCGTGTTGAAGTAAGCGGAATATGGTGCAGGACTGATACGACGCAGTTGTTGATAGGCAATCCATGGTTCGCCTTCCGCGTGTGCTGCAAAACGCTGCGCCAAATTGACCTGGTAGCAGTCGCCAGCCTGGATATAGTCCTGAACCCTGCGAAAAGCGGTGCCATAACGCTTTTCATCCATGTTGGAAAGCACGGGGGAATTTACGCAGAAAGACGCGGTGGAGGCCTCTCCTCGTTCACTGAATAGCTCCAGCAACTGCTGCCAGTTTTGCTGTGTACGCACGTCATTCCCAAGCCCCACCAACCAGGCCTTGCGAATTTGATGATCGATCACAACGGCCCGGTCATAAATGCCAACAGCCATTTCCGGCATCGACTCGGTGTCAACCGCGGTCGCGGGGAGCTTCTCCAGTCGCCTGGCCAGATCATAGCCAAAGTAACCAATGGCACCGCCACTGAAAGGTAGGAAGTCCACCGCTTTCGAGTTCGCATTCGGAAATCGCAGCAAGATACTCTTCAGCAGAACAAACGGATCTTCCTGCGACACATGCGCCCCATTCCGTTCCAGAATTTCCGTGCTTCTGCCACATGTGGTCAGGGTAATGAATGGATCGGCAGCCAGAATATCGTAGCGGCCATAACTGCTGCCAGGATGACCACTGTCAAGATAGACGGCCCACGGTCGATGCGCGATGCGCTCAAACAATACTGCACCATCTTCATGGTAGGGCAGTTCGGCAATCAGGGATGACATTCCGCCTCCCTGGCCAACCAGGCCACTGCAAATGCCGGCAAACAGACGCCTGCCCAATCGGCGGCCTCCGGCGTGGCAGACAGCAGCGCCGACGCATCAAGATATTCTCGCCCTGAACGGCATGCCAGTTCGCGTATCAGAAAGCGGCCGACGCCAGCGCCGAGCAAAGGGGCATCATCATCCAGCATGCCGCGTGAAAAAGCCCGTTCCGTTGCCGACTGCAGCAGACTCATTTGTTGCGACTTAATCGTGTTTGCCAGGCCGCGCCACTGCCCCATTGTGGCATCAGCCAGATCCCGCCCCACCATGCGCGCCAGCCGACGCGCGCTATCTTCAGGCGTTTTGCCCGCACCATCCGCGGTTTCCGCCATGTCATAGCTTTCTGGCAGATCCTCGGTCAGCCGATACACGTCCGCCATGGTAGCAAAATGCTCGGCGGCCACGCCCTGCCATTCGCCGCCGAAAGGTATACGCTGCGCCACAGCCATCACCGGTGTGCGCACGACACCGGTATAGACCAGCTCATCGAAGCGCAAACGCGCGGCATCGGTGTAACCGCGTGCAGCAGGCTTGCCATGATGCAGGGGGATCAGATCGGCAGTCGTGCTGCCGATGTCGATGAACAATCCGTTTTCCACTTGCATGGCAAGAAATGCAGCGCTGGCATGCCAATTGGCTGAGGCAATATCGGCAGCATGCGTTCCGGCA
>Ga0316616_100000002_pt1 | contig 112328 bp, 150 predicted proteins | sample OWC_Aug_M1_C1_D1_FD_207660 | JGI IMG/M metagenome (GOLD analysis project Ga0316616, IMG submission 207660) | Wetland soil microbial communities from Old Woman Creek delta, Ohio, United States - OWC_Aug_M1_C1_D1_B | ecosystem: Environmental > Terrestrial > Soil > Wetlands | place: USA: Ohio... | reverse complement strand
GTTATGAAAGAGCACGAGATCGAAGAAGCCGTAGTCCTGATCCCTCCCCGGCTCCACGCCACAGGCGTCCTGACCGGAGTCCTCCGCAAGCTGGCCACGACCGGCAAGATCGGCGACAGCTTCGTCACCGACAAGCAGCCCACCAGCGTCAAGAACATCGCCCGCAGCCTGGGCATGGAGGTCACCGTCCGCATTGCCAACCTGGAGGAGCACGACAAGAAGAAAAGGCGCTGGCGCGTCTGGCGCACCGATGGCTTGGAGATGGAGGCCGTCAACGAGATCATCCGCAAGCGCCTGGCCGGTGAGCCGGTCCTGGAAAGCAAGCCCTGCGTGCCCCCGCCTCCAGGGACCATCCCGGATCGCCACAAGAAAAAGGGCGCTGGCTCCAGCAGCTCCGAGTGGGGCGGCAGAGGCCGGAAGCCTGTTGTCGAAAGCAAAGGCGCTGCGGCTTAACACAACCCGCTTTGTCGAAAGCCTGCTTTATGAATCCCTACGCCCCCTGGACCCCGCCCTTCCGCTACGATGACGAAGGCCAGATGATCTACGACGCCAAGAACGAGCGCGTCCTGGACATGCGGGGCTGGGGCTTCCTGACCGGCAAAGGGTCACTGGGCTGGATGGAAGCCAGAGCGGCCCGCAAGCAGGACGAGATCGGCAGGCGCGTAGTCACCCTGATGAACAACGACGCGACCAGCTTCGCGCAGGAGCCAGAGCCGGACGCGGAAACCCTGGCGCTCCTTGGATACCCAGCTCCGCGTGATCCAGCTCCCCTACCTCCCCAAGCCTCTGCGGGGCCAGCCGTGTAATGGCTGCGGCTATTGCTGCGCCCAGCAGGTGTGCGCTATCGGTGAGATCGCCCTGGGCAAACAGGCCAAGCCCCCGTGCAGGCTGCTGATCTACCGGGATGGCCGGACCTACTGTGGCGCGGTGGAGAAAGCCAATCGGTTCCTGCGCGTGCTGCTCAAGGCCCGCCTGGGCATCGGCTGGGGCTGCTGTTCGGACGATCCTGACGACTGGTATGCGCCGTAGTCGTATTCGGAGGAAAGGTCTTGACTCCATAAAAGTCAAGGGTTGATCGCCGAATACGACTCTATTGATTTCTCGTCAATATGGGTTGTCCACGAATCCTACGCGAAAATGTTTACTTTTCGGCTTGCGCTGAGAGGCTTGTGGGTGTAAACAGTTTTTTCAGAAGCTAGGTGGCGTCCAGCAGAAGGGCGCTCGCCGACTTCCGTTCTGAATGTTGTGGGCATTGTCGTTCACGGTGACTGTCGTCGCTGCCATCGCTACACGCGACTGGTGCTGGATGATTTGTGCTCGCGCTGCGTCACGCGGCCCCCGGAACAGAGCTTTTGGAATTGGCTTATGAAGAAACTGACTGGATTCACGCTGATCGAATTGCTGGTGGTCTGCGCCATCATCGCCATCCTGGCCGGGCTGGTCCTGGGCGCGGGCGGCGGATGCTCCAGATCGAGCGGCACTCGCGTCGGCACCATCACCAAGTTTTCCTACAAGGGCATCTGGAAATCCACGAAGTCCTGGGAGGGCGACATGGCGATGGAAGGGATCGCCACGGGCGAGGACGGCAAGACGATGGCCAACGTCTGGCATTTCAGTGTGCTCGATCCGAAGATGGCCACGAATATCGAGGCTCTGGTCGGCAAGAAGGTCAAGGCTCGCTACGAGGAGTCATTCGCACGCAACCCGCTTCGGCGGTCCACGCGCTACCTGGTCATCAGCGTCGAGGAGATTGGTGCCAAGCCCAAGCTCGAACAATGAGGCACGAAGTTTACAATTCCAAACTGGGCAAGCTGGTGCCGCCCATCGTGTGTGAGTGCGAGGCGTCAGCCAACGTGCTCTGCAACCAGCTCCGCGATCTCTGCGGCAAATACTACGGCACGAGCGGCGGCTGGCAGGTCCGGCCCAGCAAGACCACGCTGCCAGCAGTGCTGACTCCCTTCCACACCAACCATCCGGCCAGCAGCGCCTACCGGGTCACTATGAGTCCGCACGAGTGGACCTGGACGGAGGAGGAACAGATCGCAATGGCCAAGGCCCTCGTCGAGTTGGACGGGATGCGCCAGGCTGTGAAAGGTGAATCGTGAGCGAAATGCCAGATGCCGTGAATGAGAAGCTGGAAGTCTCGATAGAGCTTATCCACGCCATTCCTGGACAGTTTCGTCGTGGGTTCGATGACTGGCTCACGAAAAACTGGGAGCTATACCTTAGCTTTGAGCAGCAGGCAAAAAACGCAGGCGAGCGCCGTGCTCACTACTCTGCCTACACGGTCGTCGAATACCTCCGGCACGAAACTTTGCTCCGGGACGCGGACAGCGATTTTAAGTTGAACCAGGCGTGGACTTCGAGTGTCGCCCGTCTTTTTGCTCATCTTAATCCAGTGTATAGCACCCTGTTTGAGTTCCGGGAGCGAGAGGGAGGCGTCGTTGACAAATTTAAGCCTCTATCCGAGGCCGTGAAAGGTGAAGCATGAGCCAGGACAAACCCCAATTCTATTCCAAGCTCGCCTGGGGATTCGAGGAGATGACCTGCACCCGGTGCGGTGAGGTCAAGGGCGGGAACCCGTATCGCTTGTGCCGGTGCCAACGCGAAGATCGCGGCATCATGGACGGCAGGCAGCCACACATCAACCCGGAGGAACAACATGGCCAGGAAACGCAAGAAGCGTCCACCGCTGCCCCCAACGCCGCCTGAGCTGATCGCCCTCATGGATCACATCAACAAGGAAGCCGAGAAGGCGGGTGTCCACGTCAAGGTCCAGGCGCACGCCATCGACCCCAACAAGCTGCCCGGCCCGCTCAAGGAGCTGGTCCGTGAAATGTTCCGGCAGATGGAGGCCATCCAGCAGACGGGCAGCCCGCACGGATTCAACTGATATGAGCGAGAAAAGTAAACAATTCTGCCCTCCAGGCACGCCTGCGGACAAGCCGCCGCCCAAGAAGGCCGGGTGGGACCACAGCGAACGCTGCCTGGTTTACTACGAAGCCTGCCCGGAGCTGGGCCTGGTCGAGAACTTCGGCATCGCCTACTACCACTACAACCCGCCCTTCGAGAAGGCCCACTGGGTGGACTTCGCGCATCATGATCGGACGCCGAGCCTGTGGTGGTTCCTGCCGGACAGCGACGTGGCCATCCTCAGCCGGGAGCACGAGGTCCACGAGCAGAACGAATACCTCAAAAGCCTGATCCGCAATCTGCTCAGCGATTTGCCCATGAACCGCGACTGGATGAACCCGCACCTGGAGCGCCAGATGAAGGAGGCGAGCAAGAAATGAATCGCTACGAGATCATGATGGAGATTGAGGGCATCGTCGGCGTCGCGCACGTCGAAGCCGAGAAGCTGGAGCAGAAGGGCCACGAGACTGTGTATGCCGATGGCATCAGGATCGACCTGCCCGGCAACATCCTCCACACCCACAAGAAGCAGCCCATCACCATCCCCAAGAAATTTGTGAAGCGGTTCGCCGAGACCGCGATCAATCCCAAGTATTACGGCAAGTTAACCATCAACCCAAAGAGAGACATGATCGAATTAGGAAGCCAAGTCAAAGACACCATCACCAGCTACAAGGGCATCGTCGTCGGGCGCTGCGAGTGGCTGCATGGTTGCACCCGCGTCATCGTGGAATCCGAAGACCTCAAGGATGGCAAGCCCATCGACCCGCAGTGGTTCGACGAGCAGCGCGTTGAGGTCTTGAAGGGTCCGAGCGCCAAGATCAAGAAGACCATCGAGCAGAAAGACGTGCCGCCTGGTGGGCCGATGCCCGACCCTAAACCGGCCAAGGCTCCGACCCGGTAGTTACTTTTGGACGGCGTGTAAGCGAGGCTGATCGAGTGGGCTACGGCCTGCGGGTTGAAGGCCCACCGTGACAAACAAAGGAGCCGAACTGCCGATGGATCGGCAGCTCCGGTTCGCCAAGCCCCCGCACCTTGGCGCGGCACGCCGTCCATTTCTTTCTTGTGCCACATTGAAATTGTAAACAAAGTCTTGCATGGGTGAGAAGCTGATTCAGTGTGATGTGAGCGATCTGACCAACCTGCCGCAACCCGGCAGCCGGGCCAGGTTGTTCGGAACCTTGAAGCAGACGAGCTGGGCTACCAATTTGCGCGAGGCGCTGATGGAGCAGTGGAAGCCCGATCTGCCCGCAGAAGTCTTTAATGCCCTGTGGCAGATAGAGGACGCGACGTGGTGGTTGGCCAACAAGGACGCCGCCGCGAGCGAAATCAAATGGCCAGAGTCGTGGGTCAACGGGAGGAACCGAGCCACGGGTCAGGCTCCGCCACAGGGCAAAACTTTGATGGAAGTGTTCGCTATGGAAGAAGCCAAGAAGAACGGCGGCAAGCCTGTCAGCCAGACCTGCCAGGAGCAAATCCAAACCGAGCTGGAGCGTCGGCGCAAGCTGGGTCCAGTCGGTGTCATCAACGAAGCGGCGGCGGAAGGCTGGGCCGAGCGCGAGGAAGCGGCCAGGGCTTCGCTCCAGGACATCGAGCAGTTCAAGCTGTTCGTGGCCAAGATGTCCAAGTCGCCAGAGCTGGCCTACCTGACCATGCTCGCCTTGGGTTACCGGGCCACGCGAGACCCACAGCTCCACCGGCTCTATGAGCAGGAGCGCGAGCGCCTGGACGGCCACGTCAATGCCATCACCACCATCTGCGGTCCAGGGCCGAGGCCGCAGCCGATCAAGTGAGTGGTGAGTTCCAGATTTACCGTTGGCCCCCTCCCATCCCCAGGCCCCGAAAGCGCACCCGGCTCGATGACTTGGTTTCCCTCGCCAAGAGCATGGAGCCGGGTGACGCTGTTTTGTTGACGATGAGCGAGGCGCAGATCATGCGCTACATCCTGGTCGCCCAGGGATTTGATTGCGCGACGGACGGATACCGCAGCCCCGACAAGCCCCGCATCCTGGTCTTCAAGCTCCCGCCCGTTCCCGCGCCTGGTAGTTAAGGCGTGGCAGAAGATCGTGGCAGCTTTCGTGACCGGAACATCGGTCACCCGCAGTCCTCCGTGTTCAGGGAACCAGAGGACAACTGGATCACATTCCCGCCGCCGCAGATCGTGGACGCTGGCTCGTTCCACGAGGACGGGTTGTGGGTGGGCGTGGGCGGCGACTTCCCTCCCCAGTTCGGCGTCCTGAGCACCGGCAGCGCCTTCGGCAGCTACTATCAGGAGGGCGTGCCCGACATCGGGGTTGACCAGAATGGCAGCGTGGGCATCGAGGCATTCGGGACCGCCTTCCCCGTGGTCATCGAAGTGGACATCACCAGCCTGGTCGGCACCGACCGGTTGGGCATGGACCTGAACCCAGGAAACATCAGCCAGTATCTCCTGTTCAATTTTGTAAACAATGGCAACGTGGCCATCGCGGCTTTCGGCACCCACTTCAACGCCATTGTGCCGGGCGGCGACATGGGGACCAACAGCACGGGAACGATTGGCTGGAGCGTGTTTGGCACCCACCTGGCGGTCACGGTCTATCTGGACATCGGCACGGACAGCATGGGCACGCTGGGCTGGGCAGCTTACGGCACGGCCAACCTGGTTGTTTTCTCGTCGGACGCGGGCACGGACGCCAACGGAACCACGGCGATCCAGGCTTACGGGACAGCAACTTTCCTGGTGCCTTACTGGGGAACTTTCGTGGATACCAACGGCACATCGGCCTTCACGGCTTTCGGAGACTACACATCTACTTAGAGAGGACAATATGAAGACAATTCTTGCTGGAATCGGATACGGGCTGAGCGGGGTAGCGCAGGTGAGCGTGGTCGAGAAGGGCCGCGTCGTCAAGACGTTTGACCCGATTCACAACCTCATCATGAACCAGGGCCTCGACCAGATCGCCAGCAACCGGATCAACTCCTGCTGGGCGTATGGCGTGGCGGGCACTGGGACCACCGTCACCGAACTGGATTCTGCGGCAGATACTTGCACGATCACCGCAGGCGCAGTGCTGCTGTCGTCCATCGGCTACCTGACGGGCACCAGCGCCGACGTGGGCAAGACCATCAAGCTCGACACCAGCGGCAACAACTATCGGATCACCGCGTTCGGCAGCACGACGGCCTGCACAGTTTCGCCCGCCGACACCATCGGGCCGGACACTTTCATCCTCTACAACACCAACCAGGTCGGCCTGGACACCGAGGTCAAGCGGACCAGCACCTACCTGACTGGACTCCCCAACTGCCAGACGGTGACGATCATCAACACCACGACCTGCACCCGGACTTTCGACTTCTCCGCCGAGGCCGGGCCGATTGGTTACAACGAGATCGGCTTCTCACCGAGCGCCAGCGCAGGCAGCAACATCTTCTCGCGCATCAAGCTTCCGTCCACGGTCAACCTGATCGCCGGGCAGCAGTTGCGCGTCAAATACAGCGTCTCGACCTCGGTCACTCCCTACGTGCCACAAATCTATGGCGTGTCCCCCATCGTGGGCTGGGCCTCGGCCACGGGCCAAATGCAAGCGGAGTGGATTCCGATGTGGTATGTGGACAGCAGCGGCAACATCACCAGCGGAAACAACACGGTCGATGGCAAATACTACTCCGGCTACGGCGATCCGGGAGAGAACAACGGGTTTTACGGGCGCATCTACATTTCGACCGACGCCACGGCGCTGCGGACCTACGGCGGCGGTTACTACAACCTGGCAGGCACCACGGCGAACCAGCAGTGGGCGCAGAGTTCCTACGTGGCGGGCAGCTACACCCGCGACAAGTTCATCACCTTCGCGGTCGGTGAGGCCAACCGGGCAGACTGGCGCTCCTTCGGCCTGGGCGAGTATAACGGCAACACGACCGTCATGCGCTACATCTTCGATACGGTTCAGACCAAGCTCAGCACCTACACGCTGACGCTCGGATTCCGGGCGACCTGGAATCGCGTTCTGTAGGGCATGGTGCTTGAGATACTGAAATTCATCTTCTCCAGTTTTTGGGTGTGGCTTGGTAGCTGCATCCTGGTGTTCTGTGTCACCACGGCCTTCGCGTCGATGCTGAGCTTCATCCTGGGCATGGCGCGGGGCCTTTCCGCCCCTCATGTCTATGAAGTTCCAACTCCTCGTAGCCGACAAGAAGACGCAAAACGGTCGGGTGTATCCCCGGTCAGTAATTGAAGCCGCGATCCGTCGCGCCCAGCCCCGCATCACTGAGCGCACCATGACGATCCACAGCGGCACGCCGCCCACGCTCAACAACGCCATCGGAATTGTAAACAAACTTGAGATGGATGGTGAGCGGGCCGTGGCAGAGGTTGAGTTCCTGAAATTCCCGGAGGCTGAGCAGATCGAGGAGCTGGCTCGCAGCCACAGAGTTCATTTCGTCCCGGATGGTTTTGGGTCCGTCGAGGGCCACGTCGTCAAGGACTATGAGATGACTGCGGTCATCGCCGAGGTCCGGCACTCCAGCGGCAACCATAAGCCCGCTTGAGTTTCTGGTTCTACCGGGCATGAGACTGTTCGACAAGACGATCAAGGCCATGCCTCTGGAAGTGGCCGCTGCTTGCGGCTTCGTCCCCGAAGTCAAACTGCCGCGCCTGCGCGTGTGGTGGAACCGGCTGCGCTGGTTCTTCTGCGCGGTCCCACCCCGCGTCAAAGTCTGGAATCACAAAGAGGATGTGCCGCCGCCCGTGGCCGAGATTTGGGAGCGCCCCAAGGTCGAGGCCATCGTGGGCAGCGCCGAGGCACAGGCCAAGCTGTTCGCCATGCAGACAGAGATCGACCGCGTGCTCAGCCAGGATGCGGTCGAGGCCAACAAATACTGGCAGCAATACGATGCCAAAGCGACCGAAGTGGTCATGTCGGGCACGACCGTAGTGGCCGTGACCGGCACGTATGTCCCCCATAAACCCCTCAATGAGCAAGACGATCCAATGTCCGGTGTGCGAATCCGAGTTGTCGGAGAAGACGGCCAAGTTCAAGCCGGTGAACGGTGAGCACTTCAAGATGCGGTGCGGCATCTGCCATCACACCTGGACCGCTAACGCCCGCGACTTTTACGACAAGCAGCCAGAGCCAGTGGTCGATCCGCCTGTAGTTAAGGCGTGAACGAAGCTGACAAGATCGTCCGACAACTCATTGAGGCTGATGAGCCAGATGAGGGCGGCTGGAAAGAATTGACGATGGTGCCAGAGGAGTCGGCGCAGCTCGCGCAGCTCCAGCAATGGCACGCCTTCGCCCACGATCCTTCCCGCTACGGCGACGACTGCTACTACGTCCACTTCATCGTCCCGGTCTTCACCCGCAACGGCAAGCTGAGCAAGGCCCATAGCTGGGTCGGCTGGACCCGGATGCGTGGCTTCGGCGAGAACGAGACCCCGACCTGGGAGCAACAGGCTCAGGCGGTCAATACCATTTGTCCGAATCGGCTGCCAGGCTTCTACCCGGCCAAGCTCCAGCGCAAGGGCTATGTCATCGGCAAGCCTTACAGCCAGATGGCCAAGCGGTTCATCGACGAGGCGCAGAACACCGGCCTCTGTGCCAAGTGCGGCGGCAAGTGCTGCTCCTGGTATCCAGGCATGACCAGCCCGGAGGACTGGGGAGCGCCCGACGTGAACGTCATGCGCGAGAAGATCAAGGCCGCGCTCGACAGCGACCGCTACGAGATCGACTCCTGGTATGGCGACCCCACCGGCCAGAACCCGGATGCCGAGGAGGACGTGATGATGGTCCGGCCCCGCGCCCGGCGCAGCTTCATGACCGGCAGCGGCGAGTATGAGCGGTGCGAACTCAAGGGACCGGGCGGCTGCCAGCTTGGCTACGAGCAGCGGCCCAAGCAGTGCCGCGAGTTGGTGCCCGGCGAGGAGGAGGGCAAATGCGAGGACAAGTATTCCAAGAAGATGGCAGCCATCGACTGGATGCCCTACCAGAAGCTTTTGCGCGGAATTGTTTACGGCGAGATGGAGTCGTTGGAGGAGCCGGAGGACAGCGAGGATTGGAAGGAGCTGGTCCGCCCGCACCTGGGCGAGCTGGACCGCGTGGCCGCGTTGGAGGTCATGGATCAGCTCAAGCGAGCGGGCTTCAAGTTTTACGTCAAAGGCGACCTGGCTACCCGCACGACCGCGTGGCCGGACCTCGCGCACCCGGTGCAGATCGACAAGCAGCACGTCTATGCCTACGACTCGCGTAAGCGCAACCCGACCACCGGCCACGACCAGCTCTCGATCTACACGGTCATCCCCTACCCTGGGGCCGAGGCGGGCGACTACTACGGCGGCTGGCGCACGCTGATCCAGAATGCGCTGCCTGAGAACGCCAAGGTCTGGATTCACAACCACGACCTGGTGGAGATCACCGTGGACCTGGGCGACTCGGAGATGGAGCCGGAGATGCTGGAGTCCATCCTGCGCGTGGCCATCCAGGAGGCCAAGCCCGTTGACCGCGAGCGGTTGGAAAAAGTTTACAATAAGCTCTATGGCCAGGCAGCCGGTGCGCTGGCCAAACACAAGCCCTGTCAGATCGACACCAAGACGGGCCATGTCACCTGCCTGGGGAGCCGCGAGGGCATCTACTCTGACCCACTGGCTCAGGCCAAGTATGGCGGCGGTGTCGATATGGACACCCTCTGCTGCAAGGGCTGCGAGCATTGGTCGCCCCAGGGCTGCAAGGCTGACAAGCCGCTGGCGTGCAAAACCTGGCTGTGCCCGCACGCGGCAGCCAAGAACCCAGCTCTGGCCCAGCGCCTCGACACTCTCCGGGCGCGAGCAGGCCGGGCCTCGCTTTACAATCCACGCGGCGACAAGGAGAAATCCTTGAGCTACGCCCTGGATGCCTGGAAGCGTTACCGGTCCCCGCAGCAGCGCAAGAAAGACGAGGAGGAGTGGGAGCGCGGGCGTCCGGCCAGGGAAGCTGAACGCGAGCAGTGGCGCAAAGAGTATGAGCAGTGGCGCGACGCGGAGTATGCCAAGCGCGATGAGGACGAGCAGGAAATGATGGCGCGGGCCATCGAGCAGTTTGGCGAGCCGCCCGAAGACCCGGACCAATACGAAGACTGGCAGCAGCAGGTTTACGACTGGTGGTATTATGGCGGTCGTGGCCTGGGTGAGTCTGTGATCCAGGAGGTCACCGGCCACGTCAACATCTGGCTCACGCGCAACGGCCAGCCGGAGTATGCGGGTGCGAACCACCTGGACTACGCGGCCAGGAAGCTGGGCATCACCATGCCGCCCTCCGCTGTGGAGCGCGAGTATTGGACGATGCAGGGCAAGGTCTATCGGGCCATGTATGCGCGGGGCTACATGCGCGTGGCGATCCAGCCCGGCGACAGCATGTTGATCGACGGCGGCACGCCCACCGGCGCTCAGTGGGAATGGATGATGGCCAAGTGTCAGACCGACAAGCTTCGGCTCAAGGATGACCAGGACAACACCATCATGGATTTCAAGAACGAGCCGGAGCAGACCGAGGAAGCTCTGGCCGAGGCCGAGGGCGACATCACGGACCCGGAGGGCAATCCGCTGCCGGTCTATCGGGGGATGAAGAAGGTGCCCAAGCCGGGCAAGTTCGTTACCCGCCAGGGCCGCAGCACGCCCAGCTTTACGACCAGCCCGCACATCGCCAGCGTGTTCGCGGCGACCAGGGACGAGCTGTTTGGCCAGCCGGAGTTCCGGCCCGGCGCGAACGTGGGCAAGTATCGCCTGAGCATGAAGAAGCCGCTGGACCTGCGCGACCTGGGGACGCAGACCACGCTCTGGCAAGCCATCGAGCGCCTGCGCTGGGACTTTAGCAATGCGCCCGCCAACAACACCTTCTCGTGGGATGACCTGAGCGAGCTGATCGGCAACTACCAGTATCACCTGACCAAGCTGGAATACTCGGTGGACTTCACCTGCTCGGCCAACGACATCACCTGCATCAGCGATTGGGGAGACCTCCAGGACGCCATCGACGACCTGGCCGAGATGGAGGAAGACCCAGCGGCCATCGAGAGCAGGCGCATGGAGATTCTGGAGTATCTGCTCGACGGCGTGGAGATCGACACGTATGCGATTGTTGACAATCCCGCTTACGTCGAAGCCGCCAAGGCCCAGGGCTACGACGGCATCATTCACATGGACACGCTCCAGGCCGGAGTTGAACACCTGCCCAAGCTGGCGGGCGTGAAGCCGGAGGAGGTCCAAGGTCTGGACCTGGAGGACGACGCAAGCTTCGTGACCTACCGGCCCTTTGATGGCAGCCAGGCTCGCAGCTTCCTGGTCAAAGAGTCCGAGGATGACTTCGACATGAAGGATGCCGGGCTGGCTGTGCCGGTTGGATTCAAGGTCAACTACGTGTCCCGCAGTGGCCGCAAGTGGATGCCGTTCGAGATCACGCTGACCGCAGCGAGCGAGGAAGAAGCCCGCGCCAGGTTCGAGAACTTCCGCTGGCCGGACACCCGCGCACGCCACATCACCAGCATGAAGCCGGTCTATTCCTGGCACGAGAGCCTGGACGACGAGGGTTCGTGGAAAGAGCTGGTCCTGGGCGAGAGCGAGTGGGTGAAGTTCATGTGCCCGTTCACCCTGATGGATCGGCCAGGCACTCCGTATGTGAAGCATTACTTCTCCGATGAAGTAGGAGATTGGATAGAGGAGTTCGACCAGGCTACGGTCTTCAAGCTGGGCGACTTCATCAACGAGGGCGTCATCGACCTGAACGATTGTCCGTTCGGCACCGAGGCCATCGTGCTCGTGAACCCGGACGGCAGCCTGATCCGCGAGGTTCCGCTCGACAACAACTCTGGCTGGAAGATTGTGGATACCTACCGCAATCCGAACGAGCCGAACGAGAACGGCCTGGAGGAGAGCGATGAGGCTGACTGGAAGGAAACGGTCCTGAGCAATGGGGACGAGCGCGTGGCAGGCGGTCGCGCCAAGCAGTATGACCCGCAGGCGTTCATCAGTTCCCTGGAGACCTTCGGTTGGCTGGACATCGGCTTGTCTGAGCCGGACGCGACCGACCGGACCTGGGACGTGCGCTTCAACGGCGAGTTCAATGAGCCGAACCTGGAGCAGAGCGTGAAGGATGAGCAGGCGTTGAAAGCCGTGACGTTCGCGGCGGAGTATGCCTTCAAGAACCAGGTAGCGGTCCAGATGATACCTGGCGGCAGCGCGGACCACGAGTTCGTGTTCAAGCTCACGCCCATCGCCAATGAGAGCGAGGACGATCCTGATTGGAAGGACGTGGCTTCCGATGACAGCCTGCTGGAGTGGATGGCGGGCCTGGGCTTCCGCATGGACGACAAGTGGCACATGCTCACCTGGCGCGATGATGTGAAGCCGGAGGCCAACATCATGATGACCGTCGAGCACACCGAGCCTCTGATCGACGAGGATACGGTGCGCGAGCGTCAGTGGCACCTGGTCGTGTATCAGCGCCGTGGTCAGGAGGGATATTTCCCGATCTACCACGACACCTACACCAACCCGAAGCGGTTCACGGAGGAGCTGATCCGAAAGATCAGGGCTGCTGGCGGCAATGCCGACTGGCCGGAGAATGTGTGGGGGCCGGTGCGCGAGTCTGAGGATGACCTGGATTGGAAGGATGCCGCGCACTCTGGCAAGCCCAACCTGTTCATCGTCTATTACAAGTCCACGGTGGGTCAGGGCCATTACGGCGTCCACGCTCGCAATGCGGAGGAAGCGGCGGCGATCTTCTCGGCCAAGAACCCTTCGGTGGAAGTGCTGCGGGTTGTCAACAGCCTGGACTCTCCGGGCGCTTACCACCAGGAGAGCGAGGAAGACCCTGACTGGAAGGACGTGGCGGATGAGCAACGCATCTGGTTCCGAGTGAACTGGCATGGTCTCCAGCCTGATGACGACCAGTGGTATCACACCAACGTCATGCCCACGCTGGAGAAGGCGTTGAACTTTGCCTACACGTCGAGTTTGTTCAACAAGGCGGACGAGGTTTACGTCGAGGAGTTCGACATGAAGGACCGCTTCAACTTCCTCAAGCGGCACCACCTGAACCACGACTACGAGGTCGAGCACGTTGAGGAGCCTGGCTATGTCCTGGGCCACGGCGACTACGACCCGAACGATGTGGTCGAGGCTCTGCTCAAAGAGGAAGACGACGAAGCCGACTGGAAGCAGGTCACCCCGCCCAGCGATTACATCGAGCCGCCCACGCCGGAGGAGATCGAGGTCGTCCTGGTTGCTGAGCCGGAAGACGAAACGCCGGAGGATCACTTCCCCATGCCGGAGGATGCGGCCTGGGCACGCGAGCAGATCGAGAACGGCAACGAGTGGGGCTGGTGCTCCGCTCACGTTATTGCTCGGTGGACCGCGCCCAACGGCAAGATGTTCAGCGGCGAAGCCTGGTTGGGCGGTTGCTCCTACCACAGCGCCGAGGACTTCAAGCAGCCGGGCGGCTACTACGACGACATGAAGAATGAGGCCATCGAGTCGCTGATGCGCCGGGTGCGGGTCCACAACGAGGGGGCCATCGCCGATGTTCATGGCCATGACGTGGACGAGAGCGAGGAGGACATCGGCCACAAGGACGTGGTGAATATCGACCCGCCGCCGCAGTTCCGTTTGGGTTTCGATTTCGGCGCAGGCGAGCGGGGCTACAGTGTTTGGCTGACGGTGCCCTACAGCGAGCTGGGAGTGAACAGCCTGGCCGAAGTGGAGAACAGCTTCGAGGAGGGCGGTGATGTCCAGGACAGGGTGATCGACTATGCTCGCCGCACGCGCCGGGACGTGGACAAGGATGACTGGGACTGGTTGGTGGATGTAGTCTTCATTCCGCCCGACCAGGTTCAAGAGTCAGCCGAAGACGAAATCGGAGGAAAGGACTTGACCACTTCGCAGGACATCCTGCCGGTAGTCCAGTTCGTGTTCGATGACGACACCCGCGAGCACGGCCCCAGGATCGAGACCTTGGAAATTCCTTGGGACGTGATCCGGCGCTGGCCCAACTGGAAGGCGCTCAACAAGCAACTGTCGGGAGAATACTACCCATTGGATGATCCGATGGATTACGCCATCTCCTATGGTGAGAAGATTCACCCGGAGTGGCCGTGGGATCAGATCAACGATGTCAGAATTGTAAACAAAGTTGCCGAGTCCGAGGAGGCCGACTGGAAGGAGCTGGTCCCGGAGCTGCGCCTCATCTACATCCAGAAGACGCCCGACCTCCGGCACATCGTGCGCTGCCCGGCCTGTGGGCACCAGGGCGACCTGATGACGGATTTCAGCTACCTCAAGGCGGGCTTCAACGGGATCGAGGCGGGCGACGCCGACGACCTCGATATGCAGGAGTGCGGTGCCTGCGGTGCCGTCCTGGATTGGAGCCACTTCTCCGGCCAGATCATGAACGAGGGCATTGTGGTCGCGGAGACCAAGGCGCTGCCCACGGTTGCGGCCACGAGCGGCTTCGACGCCACGGGCTGGCTGCTCATGGCCAGCGACCAGGAGATCAAGAGCCTGGCCGAGTCAGGCTACAAGCTGAATGACATTCAATTTGATGCGGACCAGGCCAGGGCGTTCCTGGTTGAGACGGGTCGCGTCAAGAGCTGAGCTATGAATAGCGAGCGCATGGAGATCACGACTGCTGTGGGGTGCCCTGTGGCGTGCCCCTACTGCCCACAGCGCGTGATTACGCGGGCCTACCAGGGACCGCGCTTCATGTCCTTGGAGCTGTTTCAAACGTGCCTCAGCAAACTCCCCAGGGAGGCAGAGCTGGATTTTGGCGGCATGTGCGAGCCGTTCATCAACCCGGATTGTGGCCGGATGATTCGGCTCGCGCTTGAGCGCGGTAACCCAGTGACCGTCTTTACGACGACGCAAGGAATGACCCGTGACGACGTGGAAACACTGAAACTGGTCCCTGCCAATCGGATCAGCCTTCATTTGCCGGATGACAGTGGCCGCATGAACCTGGAGGTCACAGACCGCTACCTTGAGACCCTGAAAGAGTGTGCGCGGCCTGGCTGCCACTTTTCGTTTTTCGGCAAGATTAACCACCGCGTCGCGGCCTTGTTTGGGTGGAGCACGGAGGTCATTGGAAGCTGGCCCAGCAGTCGGGCAGGCAACGTGGCTGAGCTGGCGGGGCGAGTTGCGCCAGGACCGATTCGCTGCCAGAGGGGCGTGAGTATGAAGCGCAACGTCCTGCTTCCTTCGGGTGACGTTGTGCTTTGCTGCATGGACTACGCTCTCAAGCATGTGTTGGGCAACCTGGTGAACCAGAACTACGCTGATCTGCACCGCAGCCCGGAATACTTGCGAGTCATTGCGGGCCAGCTTGATCCAAGCATGGACATTCTCTGCCGAACCTGTGAATTGGCCGAGTCAAGAGTTGAGCTATGAAAAACAAAGTCATGATCGAGTTCTTCGAGGGCAAGGACGGCTGGCGCTGGCACGCCAAGCGCAGTGGCCGGGTCATCGCCGAGTGCGGTGAGGGCTACACGCGCCGGAGCAAGGCCGTCCGCACGTTGAACAACTTCCTGGCTGCCATCCAGGCAGTCGCCTACACCATCAAGTAGTCAAGCCGCCCTGTGGGCGTGGATTCCGTTCTTCCATCCGTATGGAAGAAACGCTACATCGCGCCCTGCGCCTCTTTGAGTCTGCCAAAGAGGACAACCCCTACCTCTATTTCGAGCTGGCCTGGACCCGGAAGACCGAGTGGATGTGCTGGCTGATCGACCAGACCGGGGGCGGTCGTGTCGAGCTGGCCAAGGGACAGTCGGACCTCGTGGTCGAGGCTGTTGATCCCGTCATGCAGAAGATGGAGGCGATGGGATACTCGTGAGCGCCCGCATCGTCATGGCGCTGCCCCGCCCGACCCGCTGTTGCGGCGTCAACATTGTGATGAAGAAGCTCAAGGGCAAGGGCTACCTCTGCCGTTGCGGCAAGACCCACTACTACCGGAAAAAATGAGCTGCCAAGACTGCCAGCGCCATTGCTGTGGCCGGTCCACGGTTGGCCCGCCGATCCTGATGCCGGGCGAGGCTGATTTCTGGCGCGGCTTCACGACGCCCATCGAGGGCACCACGCTACAACGCCTGCTCCGCAAGGAGGACGGCACCTGCTATTACCTCCAGGGCAAGAACCACTGCTCGGTCTATCCATACCGCCCGACCGAGTGCCGTCTCTACCCGTGGATTCTGACCTGGAAGGAGGGCAAGCTCGACGTGGAGATCAATTTCACCTGCCCGGAGTGGCAGCGGTTTCCCAAGCCGACCATCCCCCAGGCTGCCCGCAAGGCCCCAATCTCGTTCTGGATAGAGTTTGAACAACAACCAATATGACAAACGAGCAACAACAGATCAGAGAGTTCATGGTCAAGGCGCAGCAGGAGTGCCCGGCGCACCCGACGCTGCCCAGCCTGGAGGTCCGCATCGGTCGGCTCAAGTGGCTGGCCGAGGAGTTGTGTGAACTGGCCAACGCCTGGGGTGTCGAGATCGACCTGAATAACCGGGGCGGGGCCACGGAGAACTTCATCGCGTTCGAGTTCCCGTCAGGGATGAAGCAGTTCCCCAATGAAGTGGACGCCATCGTGGAGGCTTACGACGCGACGCTCGACCTGATGGTCTTCTCCATCGGGAATGGCGTGGCGATGGGCACGGAGCTGGAGCCGGGCTGGCAGGAGGTCCACGCCAGCAACATGAGCAAGTTCATCGACGGTTATCGCAGAGCGGACGGCAAATGGATGAAAGGGCCTTCCTACCGACCCGCGCAACTCAGGCCCATCATCGAAGCACAAATCAATGCAAAAGCTATCACCAAAGCAGCAGGCGCTTAGGCGCAAGCACGGCACGCCCGACGAGTTCGAGGATGCCTGCAAGAATTGCCTGGGCGAGATCAGCCTGGCCGAAATGGAAGCCGCTGTTCAGAAGTATCGGGACGAGTGGGCCAAGGCCGGTTACGAGACCCACTGGTTCAAGATCGGCGTCAGCTTCAAGCTCGGCACGGACCTCCATAGCCTGGGCAGGCTGATGGTCGAGGAGTTTGAGACCCAGTTCAAAGTCCCGGCGATCTACTACGCCCGCTACGTCAACCAGGACAGTTACAAGATCGAGGTCAGCGCGTTCGTGGCCGACGATCCCAAGGCCATCAAGAAGTGGTGGAGGAAGCACAAGGCGGTCGTGGGCGTCACCATCGAGAACCGCGATCCCGGCTCCAACGCGCACGCCTGCGCTTACCAGGTGGTGAAGCGATTGCCGGAGCGGGTGGGTGACTTTGCCGACGACAAGGAGATGATGGATGTCGTCCACTGGATGTGCAACATGCGCGGCTACGACTATATGCGGGAGATCAGATTCTACGCCTATGCCGCTGTAGTTTTCTCGGACATGCTGGCGAAGCAGAACGACCGTGCCCTGGAAAACCTCATCGCCCGTGGGAAGGGAAAGGCCCCAGTGTCGGCACAGCCTGGAAAGGTTTCTCCTGGATCGAAGCCCGCAAAATCTTCTCGCGCTGCTGCACGTAAAGTGCCCGCGAGGCGTCCGAAGAAGTCCGCTGGATCAAGTCCTCGATGACTTCCAAAGCTCTCTGGCGCTCGCGCTCATCGGCATAGGTGAGTGTGGGAGCCAGCGTAGTAGTAGGCTCGGTGACCCGCTCCGTTCCCTGGGGCGGGTCATTTTCGTTTACAACTTCACCTACGATCTTTTTCACGCCTTAGCTACCACGCAGGTCATCCACCGACACATGGGCCTCGCTCTGGACCGGAGCCTGGAGCAGCAGGCGGGAGAGCCAGACGCCCAGGTGGTCGCCCTCGGACTGCTGGCTAAAGATCACTGCGCCGGTGACCGCGATCAGCTTGGGCGACCGGGCGTAGGTCTGGTGGAGCCGGTCGGTCGAGCACTTGATGGCCGGGCCGACCGCGCAGTGGGACCGGCAGCCGAAGGGCCGGTTGGGATAGACCAGGCAGAGCTTGTCCTTGAGGAATGGGCAGACCAAGCCGCACGCCAGGTAGTCCATGACGTGTGGCTCGGCGATGTCCAGGATGTCCGTAGCCTTGGCCTGGGTGAGCCAGGCGCGGGTGCGCTCGATCACGCCGGGCCGCTCGGCATCAGGCAGGTAGCGGAGCGTGAGCCGGGCCTCCAGCTTGGAGCAATAGACCGGCTCGGAGCAGCAGGCTGAGCAGCCCTTGGAGCAGGTGGATACGATCTTCTCGCGGGCAACCTCCCCGGCCCATTCCTGGTCGAAGCGTTGGAGGGCCAGGGCGACGTTGCGCTCACGATTCATCGGACATCAGGGATCGAAGCTTGGGGCTGTCCACGTAGCGGCTGTTGCTGAACGCCCACTGCCGGGACCAGCTCCACTGGTCTTGGACGAGGTTGGAGAAGTCGGCGGCGGACAGGACCACGGTCTTGTCCACGCTGAACTCCAGCATCTTGATGGCCCGGTCGTAGTCGCCGGTGTGATCCTCTGGCGCGGCCAGTTGGATAATCTCGGCCAGGACGAAGGACTTGCCTTCGCGGGCCAGGCGGAGCTGCTGGTCAAGAACCTCGATGGCTCGCTGGCGATACGCCTTCTGAGCTTTGAGGAAAATGTCGCGGTGCTCGTCGCGGTTGGTTTTGAGGATGGCCAGGAGCTTGGCCTTGGACATTCGGACTTCTTTCATGGTTGGTCGGGTAACACGTCTCCCTTGTTGTATTTGCCTGCGGGCACGGCCATGCAGTCGTAGTGCTCGTTCAGGCGTTCGCTCACCGTGGCGAGACGTTTGTCCACAGTGTGAAAGCTGCCGGTGGTCTTCATGTCGCGCCCGGCGATGGATTCGACCTTGCGCGTGGCGATCTCGTAGATCACCACATCTTGGAGTTGTTCAGTTGCCATTGTTTACAATTATGTTGATGGTTACCAGGTAATGGGGGTGAGGTTGACAGAGGCTTCTTTGCACCACTTGCGCCAGTCGATCAGGTGCGCTTTGCACGGGCGCTCCCGGCGCTTGCGGGTGTAGATGATGAGGTCACCGACCACTTCCAGCACGATGCGCTGGAAGACGCCGCGCACGCCGTTGCGGTTGGTGATGACGCGGACCACGCGGTCGCCGGGTTTGGGCCACACGCGAGGATCGTGAGCACTGGCCTTCTTCGTTGAGTTCATGGTCATGGGTAGAGCACCACCAGATGGCGTAGTTGATCTGACAATTACACTTCGAGGACTTTGGCATAGTGCTTATCCCATCCAGGTTCACTGCCCAGGGACTCGACCGTCCGGCCCTCGAAGATCGGGCGGAAGGGTTGGAAGCAGCCGTAGGAGACCAGCTCGCGCACGACCTGGCCCTCCTTGGTCTCGTGGCCGTGATGGCGCTGCTCGCGGTAGTAGCCTTCGTCCTTCACGTTGGGGTTGTGGAAGGTGAAGCCGATGGTCAGGAAGGTGAGCTTGCCATTCTTGCCGCACCGGCCCCACAGCGCCACGTTGGCGTTGCGGCCACGACCGACATACCAGGTGCCCTCCACGAGCTGGTCCTGGGGGATGACCTCGCGGTGCCGGGGCAGTTGGTTGAAGGCTTCATACTCGTCGCCGCCGCAGCGCAGGGCCAGGGGCAGCGTGGCCATGCTGTGCCGGTCGCACCAGTGGCGGGCGTTGTCGTAGCCCGCTTCCTGTTTCAGATCGGTGGGGCGGCGAGGCCGCATCCAGCCGCATGATTCGCAATGCTTGTCTTCGTTCATAAGGTCCATTTGGCTCTTGGGTCTTTACTGGGTTTGAGCAGGTTGGCCAGCTCTTGCGTGAGCGGCCACGACTCACAGTTTTTGCGCGTGCGCGTGGACAGTTCGAGCCACTGCTTGTTTACGTCGATGACCCGCACAATCGTCAGCACCAGCTCGTTGTCCAAGAGCACCGTGTCGCCCTGGAGTTCCAGCATCGTGTCCCGCCTGGTTACGTCGCGCTTCATTGGACAGGATTCGTTTACATTTTTCGCATTCGAGATAGCCCCAGTGGAGGCCGTGGCAGCACCACTGGTATTCAGAACGGCGGTCGAGGCGCTGGCCGCAGATAGGGCGACCAGCAACGACCGCGTGGACCTGACCGCCGATGCGACCTGGGATTCCATAGTAGCCTGTGCTGGTAACGGTCATGACTTCTTGAGCCAGGGGGCAATCTCGTCGCGCCGGGCGCGGAAGCCTTCGTTCAGGTTGGCCAGGGCCAGGTCACGCTCTTTGGCCAGCAGGCTGAGCGCCTGAGCGATCTTGCCGCCCTCCTCCAGCGTCATGACCTTGATGGGCCGGAAGCAGGCGTTGTAGCTGGGGCAGTAGCACAGGCCGTCGTCCTGGAGGAAGCCACGGCTGGCCAGGACGTAGGGGAACTGGTCGTAGCGCCAGAACATCATCTGAAAGTGCTGCTCGACGCCGGTGCCGTTGCACTCCGTGCATTTGTAGCGGGGCACATCGGCCATGCGCTTGGGCGGGTAGCTGGGCGGGGCCAGCCTCTCGCCGCTGCCTTTGCATTCGGGGCATTTGCGTTTCTTGCTCATAGATCGTTTCGTGTTGCAGAGATAGGCCAGGCTGCCGTCCGACAGCGTGGTCATGGTGCCTGGAACCACCGGCGTCCATTCCGGGGCTTTGGGACTGCGTGGCTCCTGGAAGATCAGCTCGTAGTTCGGGTTGGTCTCCCGCTGGGCCAGCAGGCGCTTCTTCACGGCTTGATCGGAGGCGTTCATCAGCAGTTCGAGTTGCGGAACGTGAACACGGTCCCGTCGTTGGGACACTTCCAGGTCTCCTGCCAGTCCAGGGCCTCGACGCCGAACTGTTCGGAGTGCGCGTCGTTGCGGACGGGATCGGTGCGCTCCACCAGGGCGCTGGGCTGGTCATCGTTGGCCCACCACCCGCAGACCGGGCACTGATAGGGACTGGTTGCGTCGTCACTCATAAGTCAGTCGAACAGGCAGCTCATCGGGTTCTGCTTCCGCTTGACGTGCCAGTCCAGGACCACGATCTCGGCCACGCGCCGGAACTCCTCCGGGCTGACACCGTTCTCGGAGGCCAGGGTCTCGGCCCGCATGACGGCCAGGTAGATGGCATCACCGCTTAATGTCTCCCGCAGCAAACCCAGCAGGAGGCAGGTCAAGGCCCGCACGGATTCTTCTGATCCGGTGAATCCGATGGGTATTGAACAACGACATACAGCATCCGGCCCCAAAGGCTGGAGCGAGTCTCCAGAGGGGACCAGGCTTTGCGAGGATGTCGTGGTAGATGGCACAGCGGTTGTCATCGGTCAGGTGTTCGCATTGTTTACGTTTTGCATCCCAGGTGCCGAACGGGCACGGCGTCTTCTTGCAGCAGTAGCCGCACTGGACGCAGGGCACTGCGGGCGGCAGCCCATCGGCGACGCCATCGTAGAGGGGCAGCGGTTCATTGGCCTTGGGCATTAAGGTTGAGTTGGATGCGCTCGACGCAAGTGGCGGGCTGCACATAGACCACCACGCGCTGAGCATTGTTCTCCGGGTTCAGCGTCTCGTTCCAGATCGCCTGGACCTGATAGACGCCGTTGGACGGATACCGGGTGACCACCGTGTCCCAAAACACCTGGGCGCAGATGGCCTCGTGGCCGGGGGCCAGGGCGCTGTGCTCGCTGAGCCACATCAGGTTCAGCTTGTCCTGGGCGACGTTACGCAGAGACTCCTGCATATCGGCGTCCGTGTTCCAAAGGTTGCACAGCGCCTCGATGACGCGGCAGGCGTAGTCCACGCGGCTCGCGTTGGGCTTCCAGGTCTCGGCTTCGCCGGGGGACCATCCGCACTTGATGCAGACTTTGCTGTCGATGAATTTGTGGTCGCAGTGGGCCATACGCGAAAATGTAAACGAAGGTGACTTCGCTGTCAATACCCATGTTCAAGGTATGTCGGAAGCATCTTCGGGGTTGCGCCAGTTGTGCCCGGCTGAGTTGTGGCCATCCTCCGGCGACTGGGGCGCGGCCAGGAGCTTGTTGCCCGCGATGGCTGCCAGGCGATTCCAGCCTTCGTCGCAGGCGAGGAGCTGGTGGATGCGCTCCCGCAGCTCCCTGATCTTGTCCAGCATCCCCAGCATCGTGGCGTAACGCTCCTCGGTGTAAGGCACCCAGTAGGACTTGGACCCCAGGCTCTCCGGCTCGACCAGGGGGAAGGTCAGGGCCGCGCCCATGCCGCTGGCCGGGTAGAAGTCCTTGGCGTGGGCGATGCGCTGCTCCATCAAGTCCTGGGCGCTGATCGGGTGCTGCTCCTGCTCCATCTCGGAAGGGTCCGGGCCGGAGCACATGTAGTGGCCGGGCGGCATCACGACCCACCGGCAGAACAGCCACTTCTTGCCTTCCCAGGCGATGTAGCCGCGCTCGATGTAGCAGCGGATGTTGGCGCAGTTTTTGAGGTTGTTCACCCGGTCGTCCGCCGAGTCGAAGTTGACGTGCATCACCGGCTTCCAGGCCAGGCTGGACAGGGAGCGCAGCCGCTCCTTGGCCCACTGGCGGACCTTGGGCAGCTCGTGCGAGCTGAACCGCTCGTCGCCGTATTCGCACTCGAACACGCCGCTCTCGGAGTCCAGGCGGATCGCCGCCTTGAACGGCCCGTGACTAACGTCCTCGAACTTCTTTGGTTTCCGGGGCATGGTTGGTAAGGGTTTGTTGGTAGGCGTCCAGCGCCGACTGCATGATGCGGATGGCGGTCAGCCGGTCCTGGTCAGCCCGGATACGCTCCTGGGTCTCCCTGGCTTCGCGCTCGGCCTGCGTCGGAGTCAAGAGTGTTGTTCCGATTACGCCGATGGCGAGGCCGATGACCAGCCCGCCTATGAAGCAGAGCTTTGCGATTTTCGTTTCCATTCCAGTTGGCTCTCCGGGAGGTCGTGGTAGTAGATGGTTTCGACGGGTATCCATTGGGCTTCGTTGCCGCTGATGTAGCCGGTCTGCTCGCTGATGACGACCTGCTCTGGCTGGAGGCTGCCCCAGCCAGGCTCGTGCTCGGTCAGGAGCTTGATGGCGCGACGGCGCAGGCTGTCCGGCTTGGTGCCGTAGAGCTGCTGATCCATCGCGCCCCGGATGATGACTCTGGCCTTGTAGCGTTTCATGCGGTTGGCTTGCTGATGCGGGTGCCCTGGCCCTGGAGGCGGCAGGCACGGGCGTAGTTGACGGCCTTCTTGCGCGTCCGGCACGGGACCGGCAGAGGCCACTCGCCGCCCACGCGGCTGGCCGGGGTGATCCAGACCAGCCAGCGGTCGGCGACTGTCTTCAAGTAGGCTTCGTGGTGCGCGTTCATGCCGTGTAGCCCCAGCTTTCCAACGCGGCAGGCAGGTTGGCTTTCAGGTTGGCGATGGCTTCGGACACGGAGGCTCCCCGGCCATCGGTCAGGGTGTGCCGGTCGGCGGTCTCGATGACTTCGATGTAGCAGCCCTTCTCGTTCACGGTCACCGTGGTCCGCCACTCGTCGTCGTTCTTGTCGGCGATGCGTTTCAGCTCCGCCTTCAACTCTTTGATGGCTTGTTGGTCGGTCATAGGTCTTGAGTGATTTCGTCCCACTTGTCGGATACGGCGGAGAGCAGGCGCTTGTGCTCGTCTTCTTCCTCGACGGCAGCGTCCCACTTGTCCGCGTCGCGCACGCCCATGATTTCGTTGCGGATCAGGTCGGCGATGACCTGCGGCTCCAGGGCGTCCAGCTCCCAGGACTCGTCCCCGTGCTCGGCGATGTAGCCCTCGGCCCGGCTGTCGGTGATCTTGGCCGGGTTGGGCGGCGGGTTGTATTGCTGGACCTGGGGCATGTTGAGCGCCAGGCGGCGAAGCTCGATCTTGTGGCCAGCGGTGCCGAACGCAAACTCCTGGAGCCGGTCCTGGATGTCGCGGGTCATGTCGATGCCCGAAGGGTCATGGTCGCCGAAGTGGAGCACCAGCGGGTCTTGGTCGTTGTTCTTCCAGTAGGACCGCAGGCGCATGGCGGCGGACCACATCTCGGACTGCGACGTGTAGCCACGGCAGGAGAAGAAGGGCACGTCGAGGGACTGGCAGACGCCCTCGATGACGCCGACCAGGGCGTCCTTCTCGATCCAGACTTCCACGCGCCGGGGCTGGGTCGCCCACTTGTCGATGCGGAACTGCTTGGCGCACGCGCTGATGATGTCGGTGGGCGCGTCCCAGTGGGCCAGGGAGGAGAGGTTGCGCGTGCGGTCCACGATGGATTCCCAGTCAATCTGACCGGCCAGCCGGGCGTCGTTGATGACATCGCCCAGGTTCTTATACTCGCGCTGGTTGTTGGGGATGAACCCCCGCGAGACGAACTGGTAGTAGAGCTGGCGCAAGGTCAGCTCGAATCCCTGGGCGGCATACTCCGCGATGATGACGTTGGCCTTCTCGATCTTGTCCACGCGGTCGGGCGAGAAGTTCTTCTTCCGGTAACAGATTTTGGGCATAGCGTTTTAGAGGGTAGAACGGTTTAGCTGGCCAGCCCGCCCCCGCCCGCGACCTGGCGGCGTCGGCGTTCCTGCTCCTCGGCTATGGCCCGGTCGTGGACCTGGCTGTAGGCTTCGCTGGCGATCATGTCGGCCAGGAGCGCGGCTCGCTCGGCAGGGGTCTCGGTGTGGATGATCCAGTCCTTGAGCTTGTCGCCGGTGATCCAGCGGGGCTTGCGGCCATCGCGGGCGTGCTCCGGGTTGCTGACCTTGCCATCGAGATAGAACTCGGTCGCGCCGGTCTTGGAGTGGATGCCAAAGGTGCGGGGCTGATTGTCGCCCTCGACCAAGCCATTCGCAGTCTGGACGCCATCAACAAAGAGGCCCCAGGTGGTGTCGTTGATATGTAATTCAATTTTCATACGTCGAAATGTAAACGATTCAAAGTCCCAGGTCAAGAGTGTAAGTGCATTTATTTCTTCTTTTTTCGAGGGGTGAAACGGATGTCCTCGTCGTGCTCGTTGAGGAACTTGACCATCTCGTTGATCTGCTCGTGGAGCAGTTTGCGGTTGGCTTCGGTGTTGCCGCCCGGCATCCGTTTCAGGATGTAGAGCACGTCCCGCTTGAAGTCGGCGGCGTCCTTCTTGGCCAGTTCAGGCGGGCGCGGCGGCAGGCCCAGCCGCTTGACGGCTTGGAGTATCCAGGAGCATTTGGCCAGCCGGTCCAGGGTTTCAGCTACGCGGTCCTTCACGGCTGGCCTCCATTCCGGGCTGCCTTGGCCATCGCCAGGTTGCGCTTGTCGCAGCAGCCCTGGCACAGCGGGGTGTGCTGGTCCTCCATCCAGTAGGGCGTGGGCTGCCTGCAATCCACGCAACTTTCCTGGGGGCAGCGGGCGAACTCGCCCGGCTCGTGGTGAACGGTCACTGGCTTGAAGGTGTAACCCTGCTCGCGCCGGTAGGTGTCGATGGCGTCCTGCTCGACGGTCTCGCACATCATCTCGGCGGGCTTGCCGTGGCCGGGCTGCCAGCGGTGCCACAGCTCGTGCGCCACGAGGCCGACCAGGTGCTCCCGCCAGTCCATGTGCCAGAACACGGGCATGTCCTTGAACTTGGGATAGACGGTCTGGCGTGGCTCCGGGTGGAGCGGGCCGATGAAGACCCGCGAGCGGCTGCCGACGTTGCGGCCCCACCAGCCACGGCTGCTCTTGTGGAGAAAGAGCGTCGTGTTCCAGGCGCGGGACCGGCGAATGAACTCGGTGCCGTGGTCGCGGAAGGCTTCCTTCTGGACGTGGCGGAAGGCGGAGGCGACCAGGGGCCGCATCTCGGCCCAGGGCACGCCCACTCGGTCCTCGAAGTAGGTCACTTCCAGGATGGTCTTGCCGACGCGGAGGCCCTGGCGGTTCTTCATCGCCGGGGCTGTGATCTTGCGTTTAATCATAGGTGTAAGAGTTGAGGGGGCGGGTTGCCCCGCCCCCTGGTTGGGTTACCGCACGTCCCCGTTGGCGAGCACCAAGGTCATCTTGGCGCGGGTGATGGCCACGTAGTAGATGTTGGCCTGCTCCTTGGCCTCCTGGGCGGCGGCTTCGGGCGACTGGGGCGCGGCGTTGATGGGGCGCTTCTTGTTGAAGGTCTTGGTCAGGATGTAAACCTTCGTCCACTCCAGGCCCTTGGCCTTGTGGGTCGTGCTCAGGGTCACGGTCGGCTTGCTGTTCGCGTCGGTGTCCTGGAACAGCGAGGTCAGGCGGTTCTTGACCTCGGTGACGCTGCTCGCGCCTTCGGCGATGGCGCGGAGGGTTTCGGCCTGGTCCTGAATCTGTTCGGCCTTCTCCTCGAAGTGCTTGGTGTCCATGAAGCGGTTGGTCTGCTTCTCGGCCCAGTGCTCGACTTTGCGGAGGAAGTCGGGGACGCTGCGGGCGTTCAGCTTCTCCACGATGTCCAGGAGGGCTTTGCCCAGGTCGCGGCCTTCGATGCGGGCCGGGATGCCTTTGCGGAGGAGGGAGAGGCACAGCGGCATCAGCGGGGCGTTGGAGCGGCTGAGGATCGCGTCGCCCACCACAACCTGCGCGTTGATGGCCGTGGCTTCGCAGGAGAGCACTTCGCCTTCGGGGGCGGCGTCAGCAGCGCGGTAGTCGGGGACGATGGCGGCGGCGAGGGCCACAACCTTCTTGGGGCAGCGGTAGGTGATGGTCAGGCCCAGCTCGGCGGCGTTGAGGGTCCGGCGCATCATGTCCATGCCGTCGCTGACCGCGCCACGGAAACCATAGATGGCCTGGCGGTCGTCGCCCACCACGCACACCCGACCACCGTGCTTGCACGCGGCCTTGGCCATCGTGAGCTGCGGCAGGTTCATGTCCTGGGCTTCGTCCACAACCACGAGGTCGAACCAGGCGCGGGTCCAGTTCATGGCGACCGGGAGCCAAACCATGTCGTTGAAGCTGATGCGGCCCTGGGCGTCGCGGACTTTGGACAGCTCCATCACGCGGAGGGCAGCGCGGGCGAGCATGATGCGGTTCCAGCCGCCGTTCTCCGGGGCCTCGAAGTTGGCGCACTCGATGTCGCGTTCTTCGGCGAGGTCAACCATCTCCTCCAGGGTCGGGTTGATGAGGGTGTTCTTGGCGAAGGCCACGAGCTTCTTGACCTGGGTCTTCACTTCCTTGGGCTGCTGCTCGCCGACGATCTTCTCCACGCGGTCGATCTCAACGTCGTCGGTGGGCTTGGACTGCGGCCAGACCTGCTGGATGAACATGAAGCCGATGCTGTGGAGGGTCTTGATCTCGACGCGGGGGTCGGTGATGGCCTGGGCGGCTTCGACCTGGTTCTTCTTGTTGAACACGGCGTAGAGCATCTTTTCTTCGGGGGCGACGCTGAACGCGGCCTTGATGGTGGTGGTCTTGCCCGTGCCAGCGCGGGCGCGAACTACGAGGGAGCCGGTGCCGGAGTGGAACCACTTGAAGATGGCGACCTGCTCGTCGGACCAGGCATACTTGGTCTCAGGAAGGACGAAGGGGCGGGCGGCAGCGGCGGCAGCCTGGGGCGGGTCTTGATACCAGTTGATGATCCAGGTGTCGCCGTCCAGCTTCGGGCTGACGCCGAGGGCCTGGAGGGCGGGTTTGCTGCTGCGCCACAGGGACCAGAACTGGCCGTGGGGAGCGGCAGTGCGGAGCTGGCGGACGCCGCGAGCGTTGGTGACGATGGTGGGTTTGCTCCAGTGAAGGAGGGCTTCCAGTGACTCGACTGTGATGTTCGTAGCATTCATTCTGGTGATGAATGTAAACGAAACCGAGTCCCACGTCAAGAGGGATAGTGCAAAAAAGTGAAATTATTTTTAGGGCTTGTCCAGCCAGGGAAGGGGGCCTCCGAAAACGAACAGGTAGATGATCCAACCGACCTCCAAGCCGATAATGACGGTCCAGGCCAGGGCTACTTTGAGTATGTCTTTCTGCTTATCTGTCAACTGTTTAGGACCAGCCGCCAGGTGAGGGCCAGGCGGCTGGCTTTGGTTTAGACAACGCGAGTGATGCACAAACACTCGCAGCTAACTGCCAAAGTAACTACAGCTCCACCTTCCTGATGAAGCATTGCATGGGATGGAAGTGGACGAAGCGCACGTCCCCGTAGAGGCCGTCCAATGGCTGGATGAGGGAGAAAAAGAACTCGTTGAGCTTGGCCCGGTTGTTGTTGAAGTCGGTGCCTTCCGGGTTGTAGTGCTGGCCCGGCCAGACCTTCGACCAGGGCGTGGTGTCGAAGTAGGTGCAACCCAGGTCTTCCATCACGTAGTAACCGCCCGGCCTGACGCGGGGCCAGATCAGCTTGAAGCTCTCGATCAGGTGGACGACCAGGTGACTGCCGTCATCCACCACGATGTCGAACTCCTGGCCGGGCGCGGCCTTGGCGATGGCTTCCGGGTCGGCCTGGCTGCCGGTCACGACATGGGTGCGCGGGCCGTGGTTCATGTTGCAGGCCGGGTCGATGTCGATGCCCCAAACCTCGGCGTTCGGGAAGTAGTCGCGCCAGGTCATGAGCGAGTGGCCCGCCAGCACGCCCAGCTCCAGGACTACCCGCGTCTGTTCGCGCACTGGCGCGAAGTAGGATTCGTAAACATCCAGGTAGCTCACTCCCTTGAAGGAGTGGTGAACGTCGGCCTTGTCCGTGATGTTCTTAACGCCGAGAGCTTGTAATTCGCGCATTGTGCCAGAGTTTGGGGTTGGGTTTGCCTTGTTTGAACTTCCACTTCACGGAGCCTTTCTCCGTGGTCTTCCAGTAGCCGCCGCCCAGGGAGGCCGACATCATCGTGTAGCCGGTCGCGTCCCGGTGCCATTTCACCTGGGGAGAGTTGATGCCGTAGCGCCGGGCCAGGCGGAGAGCGTCACCGTGCGCCACGCCTTCGGGCAGCAGCACTTCGACCTCCTGCTCGATGCGGTTGACGAAGCGGCTGCGTCCGTGCTTCCGCACCCAAATGGTGACGCGCCAGCGTCGGGAGTCGAGCTTGATGCCCTTGTCGGCGATGCGGACCATACTGGGCCGGAGCGCGTGGACGTAGGCCATGACAACCTCGTCGAGTTTGCGGCCCCACAAGTCCTGGAGGACCGGCAGGCACATGTAGCCGCAGGCGCGTGCGCCCTCGGCGTTATAGGTCGTGCCCCAGGAGCCGAGGTATTGCTCCGGCTTGATTGGGTCAGGTCCAGTCGGGGGTTTTGGTTTCCACACGAGCTTTCGTGTCCGGGCTTTGATCGGCGTGGACACCAGGTTGAGCTTGACCTCTTTTACGCGGGTCGTTGACTTTCCACTGGCGGACGTGGCGGGCATAGTATTTTTGGGCGGGGTTGTAATTCCAGGAGGCCAAGACCCAGCGCAGTTGCGGGTCAATCTCCTTCACGGTGACCGAGTGGATCGCCGTGCGACGCATGGTGGTGTTGCCAGCCTGCTCACGGCGCACCGTGTAGAGCGTCTGGCCAACCTTCACGTTTTTGATGTCAGGCATATCAGTAGCGGTTGCCACGTCCAGGGACCGGGCCGGTGAACCAGTCCGGCACATGGGTATCGCCGCCTCCCTTGCCGTAGTAATACTGCTCCTTCACGGCCAGCTCCAGGCACTTGTCGCAGTGATACACGTCGCGGCGATGGAACTCTCCATAGCCGGAGCTGCTGTGCTCCTGCTTGGTCTCCAGGTGGACCCAGTGGTGCTTGCAGGCGCTCACGAAACCAGGCCAGGCAGGGGCGGGGTTTGATCGACGGGCTTGCTGCGGGCGATGGAGGCGTTGGCCCACATCACCGTGTCCTCAAGCTGCGTCAGGGCGTGGCTGCGTTCGCGGCTGTCCGGGCACAGGTCGCGGATCATGAGGGCCAGTTCCTTGGCCTTGTTCCGCAGGGCTTCGTAGCGTTGGGGCTGGTCACCGACTGGCTTGTGGTAGGTGAAACGATTCTCGATTTCAGCGTCGCTCAGCATGGGATTCCTTGTTGGGTCGGTCATAGTTTTCCTCCACGTATTCCCGCAGGAGACGATGGGATAGCCCACGGCGGTCGCCGTAAGCTACCCATCGAATCCAGATGTGCGTCTCTGAAATGCGGGTAACGCGGTATTGCTTGCCGTTGGTGCGGCTGGTGATGATCTCGTTCAGCCTCACTGCGGGACCAGGATGTTGCTGCCCGAACCACGGGGCATCTGCATGGGCACGATTTCGGTTTTGACCATCGCCTGGATGTAAACCAGCTCGCCGCCCACCGTCACGATCTTCATGTCCCCGTGGAACAGGAAGCCGTCTTTGAGGCGCTTGTTGATCTCGGTCTCCATTTCCTTCGTGTCGCTGACTTTGACGACATCGAGTTGGACCGGGCGTTGAATGACTGGGATTTGTCCGTTCATAGTTCAGTTTTTCTGTGCTGCCTTTTTTGCCTGGAACGTGGCCAAGTGGACGGCAACATCTCTCAACAGGGCCTCGTCGAACTCTGCACACAGGCTGTCAACCTCCTTGTGCCTGCTCACCAGCCATCTGCGGAAAGCATTGGGGCCTTTCCCTCGCATCTGACTGGAGACACCGGCACCACAGAGGTAACCGATCATGAAAGCCAACCTGATCTCAGGCTCGGCTTTCTTGTAGTTGGCCATCGCCATTGCCTGGCGGATGGTCTTCGGTATTTCCTGTGGCAGCATTCGCATCCTCAGATAGAACAGGTTTTTGGTCGAGGGATTCGGTCACCAGGTTTTCAATCTGGCAGCAGCGCAGCACGCACTTGCCGTTGACGTTGATCCACAGCTTGCGGCAGTCGTGGCTCACCTGGACTTCCACCACCTGGGGTCCAGTGATGTCGATGAGGTCGGGCAGATTCATTTCAGCGTGTTCGTTATCGAGTGCTCCGCAGCCCGGAGTTTGGCGATCTCAGCGGCGTTGGTCTCCTTGGCGAGATCAGCCCGGACGCGCATCAGGGCGTTGCTCAGCGCGGCCTGGAGATAGGGGTTGTTGGTCGAGGTCGTATTCGTCGATACAGCCTTGACCGGCTCAGCGGGCTTTCGCTGGTAATGCTCCAGCACGAACAGGACGAACAGGCCGACGATGCCGATGCCGACAAACGTCTTGGTGCTCATTCCGGGCCTTCGTATTTGAACCATAGCTCGACGACGTTGCCGACCGTCTTGCTGTTGACGGCATCTTTGATGGTGCCCTTGATGCCCAGGAGCGGCAGCAGTTGGTGCTCGATGGCGATGGGGTTGGGGTAGCCTCCGCCGCCCCCGCCGCGCCGGGGCGCGACCGAGATCGAGATGTGGTAGCACCAGCCTGGTCCGTCCGGGGGAGGCGGCTGCTGCTCCAGGGTCATGACGACTCGCCAGCCGTCGAACAGCTCCAGGACAAAGTTGGGGTTGTCGCCGGGGACCGGGCCTCTGCGGCTCATCCGCTCCACCAGGCTGTTCAGGTTTTCTTTGTGCGCCAGCACGTATTCCCGCAACGCGGCGGCTCGTGCTTTGGCGGCTTCGTCAACGACAAGGACTCGCATATCAGTAAGTAGGCTTCTTGAGTTCTTCGACCCTCCACACCTGCGCCTGGCCGTTGTAGAATATCCAGTCGTTGGCCCCGACGTATTTGCCCTTGTCGTCGTAGCCGGTCACAATCACCGGCGTCCTGGGCACCCAGGCCGAGCCGTGGATCGGAACCGTCTGGCCCGGAGCGACGTTGGTGTAAACCAGGGCGCTGTCGATGGTGACGTTGAGGCGGCAGGGCGTGTTGTTGACCTGAGTCATCGGCCCGCTCTCCATGAGCTGGGCATGGCCTGGACCGGACGCCCCGGTGTAATACTGGTTCGCGCACCCGGAGGCGAGCAAACCCACAGCAAGTATGGTCAGTTTCAGTTTCATACAGAACGATTTCCAGGGCAATATCCCACGCTCAATCGAAAATGTAAACAAAATAGTTGCATCCCAAACCAGCTCGCTGAAAGCCGTTCTTCCTGGTGTATGCCAGTCAAAGAGCAAAAGTTTACAAAGACGCCCTTCAAAAAGCAGGCGGACGTGATCTCCGGCGTCCTCCGAACCAACCCCATCCTGAATGACGACGAGAAGAAGTCGCTCCAGGAAACAGTGGGAGTGCTGACCTGGTTGAACCAGCTACAGCTTCACTGGGCGGGCGGGAATGAAGGCTTGCCGGAGAGCATCCGCCTCCAAATCTTCGAGGGCCGCAAGCCGGAGAAGGTCGTTCCTCCTGGAACTTAATCTCGGCAGCCGCAAACGTCTTTGGTGCCGCTCGGTTTGCCGCAGTGGCGACAGAGCTTCTGCCAGCCTGCCTTGGGCTTGGCGGGCGCTTCCTTTTCACGGGAAGTTGAGCCGGGATACGGCTTGGTGCTCGTGGCGTAAATCTTCACTTCGTCCACGCGGGGAATCAGCCTGTCCGCCATGCGCTGGACCCGCTGGGATTCTTCCTGGGACATCAGCTCCATCGCGTCGGCTTTGAGCTGAGCGATCTTGGCCGCGTTCTGCTGATGCGGTGGTTTCGCTTCTTCGGCTTTGATCTCAGCCATCAGCCGGTCGATGTCGGCAGCTCCGGCAAAGCGCATCGGCTCCATCTGCGGCTTGGGCAGATCGAACCGGCTCTTTTGCCTGATCGGGACTGCGGTCCCTGGTTCTTCCAAGCCGCCACGGACGGGCTGGACGTTGGAAACGTGAGGGGCGACGGTGGGAGGACGGTCCAGGAGATCGTCAGCCGAGATGTCGGTCGGCTCCGGCATGTCGCCGGGCTGGCCTTGGGCCAAGGCGGCTTCTTCGTCGGGATGGAGGCGCGGGTTGCCGTGCGGCTTCCACTTCATCCGGCCCGCCCACTTGTTGGGCTGAGGGCCTGGATCGTCAAAGCCTTCCATACCGATTTCCTGGATACTGCGCTTCATGTCCTAACTACAGTGCTCCGTAGCGGCGGATCACGTCCAACGCTCGCTCTACCGGCACCTGGACTTCTGCATCCTCATCGGTCCACTGCATGTGCCAGTTCATGTATTCCCGGTAGATGTTGACGCAGCCTGGGTTGGTTGCGCCGGATACCCGCACGCGCTTGCCGCCTTTGGCCTTCTTCCACCAGTGTTTGATGCCCATGTCTTCATACTGGAAGCCCAGGCCGGGCAAGGTGTCGCGCATCCATTCCCAGGCGTCCGGCTCCTTCCAGGCATCCTTGAAGTCGTCTTCCTCCTCGCTCTCGCCCAGGGTCACGGCCTGCTGGAGCTGCTGGACTAATTCGTCGTGGTAGCCGCTTTCCTCGTCCACCCCGAAGTCGCCCAGGTCCATTGGCTTGGGCACGTAGCTCTTGGGCACGATGCGCTGGAGCGTGTAAACCGGGTCAAACTGTTGGCCGTCAATCTCTAGCCAGGCATGAGGCACCTTCTCGCGGGCGAAGACGGCATAGCCGGTGAGCAGGCGAACGGGCACCTGCTGGGTCTCCAGGAACTTCTTGATGACGTGGTTGACATCGCCGCAGCCGCCCTCGAAGAAGTCAGGGTCGTGCTGGTAAATCCAGCGGGCTGCTCGCGTGGCCATCTCCAGGTGGGCGCTGTTGGCCTCGATGAGATTGTTTACAATTTCTTCTGCCTCCATCTGGATTTGCGCGTTGGTCTCCTCGCGCCAGAGCACCCAAAAGTGAGCCGTCTTGCGCCCGTCCGGCAGCCGGTTGGTGGTCGCGTTACACTTCTCGACCTGGGGCAGCTCCGCGATCTTCCAGGAGATTTGCTGGGCGTAGCACAGGTCGGCGACCTCGATCTTGGTGCCGTCCCTGGTGTGCGTGGGATACCGGCCCAGGATGCCGTCGAATATCATGGACCGGCCTGTGCGCTTCACGTTGATGTCGGTGATCCCGGCGTTCTGGATGATGCTGTGAACCAGCCCCACCGGGTCCGGCTCGCTGACATCCTTGCTGTCGAAGTCTTCGGCGCTCTCGTTGAGGGCCTTGGTCTCAACATACTCCAGGCCCTCGTCTCGGCAGAGCATGATGTCGCTGCCGCCCTCGGCGGGGTAGTTGTTGGGGATGACCCAGCCGTTGTAGCCGTTGGAGCAGCACCAGTCGGCCAGGGTTTCAACGTCGTCGGCCATCGCCATCTCGTCGCGGATGTAATCCATCGTCTCGCCGTCCGGGATGAGGAGCACCTTGATGGGCTGAGAGACTTTGTAAACAATAATGCGGGCGGAGCTTGGCAGCTCCTCGTTGTAGGGGTAAGGCTCCGGCTCACCATGCCAGTTGACGAAGTAGCGGGCGACGCGCTCCTTCTCGCTGAACCAGGCAGGGAAAGCGAGGCTGCCAGCCCGCTCGTCAAAATCCGGCGAGCTGGTGCCGTGATAGAGGAGCAGGCCGCGCTTGAGCGAGGTCGTCTTTAGTCTCACGGATTAACTACCTTCCGGTGAACCTGGCGCATCATGTCCATGCCCCGAATCTCGTGGCCGACCAACCAGTCGGGCTGCATGTTCAGTCTGGCCCAGGGCGCGACTCGCGGTTCCCACATGTCGTGGATCACCACGTCGGGGATGCCGTTGAAGATGGTCCTGGCCGTGCTCACGTCTTCGCCGCCAGGCTCCCAGTCGCCCAGCTTCTCGGACACGAGCTTGGCGCAGCGCCGGGAAAGGCTGTAGCCCGCGCCGTGGGCCTTGTATTGAATCTCGCTGCCAACCAGCGGACGTTTCTGCTTCCAGGCGTAAGTTTCGGTGTAGAAATGGCCGGTGTAGTCGTAACGCTCAAAGGGGAAATCGTTGAACAGCCTGCCGTTGACGTAGCTGTCGTCGTCGCACTTGAAAAACCAGGGCGCGTCGAAGTGCTCCAGCGCCCACACCCACCAGCGCCTCATCTTGCCGGAGAGCGCATACCACTCGTCGCAGAAGCGGACGCTGAGGTAATTGCCGCAGCCAGGGCCTAGCTCCTTGAAGATGTAATCAACTTCCTGGTCGGGGTTGCCGACCAGGAAGATGGGGTAGAATTTCGACGATAACGTCGGAACCCAAGTGTCCAGGCAAGCCATTCGCCGCTCGAAGGCGAACTCCTTCGAGCAGGACTGGATGCAGACTGGAATTTGATCCCGGCACATTACTGTCCGGGCTGCACAGTGATGACCTGGCGGAAAGACCCAGGGCCTCTTGGCGCAATCGGATAAACGAAGTAGCGAATCTCATCCGAGTATGGTCCTTGAACCATGTCGGTCGAGACGGCGGCTCCGCTGAACCAATAGGTGTTGCCGGTGATAAGGTTGCTCACGGTGCAGGTGGTCTGCGACGCGGAGACCGGCAAGATGTTGGTGGTCGTATGGGTGCCGTTGTTGGTGTTCATCAGGCCCCAGTAGATGCGGTAGTTGGCCAGCGGGATGTTGGTCACCGCGAACCAGTCCAGTTGCAGCACCCACGGATTTCTGCCTTGCCAGAACGTCGTGTAGCGGAAGCCAGCCATCTGGTCCGGCGACGGATACGGCGGGGCGTAGCGGATTTCGTTGGAGGGCACGCTCTCCAGCCCGCTGCCCAGGGCGGTCACGTAGAACCAGTAGGTGTTGGGCTGGGTTAAAGCATTGGTCAGCGTATAGACTGTCACGTTGCCGGTGAGCACCGTGTTGGTCGTCGCGTGATTGGTGCCCGACATGAGACCCCAGTAGAGGTTGTAGTTGGTCACGCCCACGTCAGGACTTGCGTCCCACGCGAGGGTGACGGAGGAGGCCGCTTGAACCATCGCGGCTTGAACGAATAGGAACGCTGTTACCAGCAATAATGTTAGCTTTTTCATTTGTTTACGTTTTACATTGTCGGCGGCGACCAGAACTCCGGCTGCGCCACATAAATACCTTTCTCCACCATCCACGGTTGAAGGGTCTGGATGGTGGGGTAGGACGCATACGACGCATACCAACCGGCCACGGTTCCCGCTGACAAAACGAACTCCAGCCCGTCCGGCACGTAAGCTGGCTGTCCCACATCCCCTGGGAGAGAAACCCGGTAAGCTCCGACTTGCCAGAGCGTGCAATCACCACCAGGCGTGAAAGTGGTCACCCCGGCCACGCCGTAGAAGCGTTGGTTGGGGGCATAGACGACAGAGTTGTAGATGAGGCTCCCGGTGGTGCCGCGCACTTCGTAGTAGCGCCCCTCCAGGATCGCACCGCTGACAGCTTGGAACTCGCGCAGGCGCGGGTTATAGCTCTCCTGGAAGCCCATCCACGCTTCGGTGGATTCACGCTCCCAGGAGTAGCCCGTCGCGTTGGCGACGCGAAACTCAGGAAAGTTGCTGCCGACGCTGCTGATGCTGGCCCGGTAGGCATCCTGGTCGCAGCGCAGCGACCGCTCAACCATGTCCTGGCGGAAGCCCAGGTTGCCGCTGGTCATCGGTGTGACCTCCGTGGTGCGGAGATACTGGAGGTTCAGGCTTTCGACCAGGAGCGGAATCTGTGGCTCGCGGCTGAGCGGATTCCAGTCCGTCGAGCTGCCTGGATAGACGCCGGGACTGATGATGTCCGTCGCTTGCCAGTAGATGCCGTTATAGAGCACTTGGTCGCCGGGATAATACGTCCGTGTGGCGTCGTAGGGTGCGCCTTTGGCAATCTTCCAGGTCAGGTCGAAGGTGGGGTTGCTGTCGCCTGTCGCCAGGTAGAACCGGAAGGGCATCACGTCGGGGCAGTCGCGTTCGCCCATCACGTCCAGCTTGGCCGTGTAGTTCTTGCCGCGCCAGGATGTGTCCACGATGTAATGGCTGGTCTGGTTGGTCGTGGACGAGAAGATGAGGCGGCGGATGTGGAGCTTGCCGGACCCGGCAGTCCATTGGATCGAGAGCGGGTAGGCTTGGCCCTGGGCGTTGATGTCAAGTCCACTGCTGGTCACAAGCAGGCCCTTGGGCAGCGGATTGCCGTTGGTATCGGCGAAGTAAAGCGGCGTGGCGTCGCCCAAGAGAATCTGGCCGGGGATGCTGACAATGACACCAAACCCCACGCTGTCCGTGAGCGCGGTCACGTCGTTGGTGTATTCGATCCGCAGCGTCCAGGTGCCATAGGGCAGCTTGATGTTGTATTGGATGACTTCGTTCAGCCCGTTGAAGTTGACGCCACTGTTGGCTGGGACGCTTGTGCCGCCCACCACGCGGTCGATGCCCGCGATGTAAACGGTGGAGGCTGGTCGGATCAGCGCCGTCATGGCATAGGTGCCGGGCGGGCAGATGGGGGCGCTGAACTGGATCGCGGCGGTATCGGGCATCATCAGGGTGAGCGCCTTGGCGCTCTGAAACATCGTGTCGATGCCGCCCGTTGTGGCTGCTCCCGCCGTGGGATAGATGGAGGCCAAGTTTTGCCAGGTGCCGCTCTGGAGCGATACGCGGCCTGACTTCTGCCGCCAGAACTGGGAGTCCTTCGTCTCTGGCACCTGCGGGACCGTCTCCACGGTCTGGCCGGGCAGCACGCCGGGGATCATGAAGCCGACGATCTGCGGGACGTGAACCAGGTCCAGGTTTTCCCGGAGCCACTGGAGGGTCTTGGCCGAGACGTTGTAGATGATCCGGTTGCGGCTGGAGAGCGCCGGTTCCGAGAGGAACTGTCGCAGGTTGGGGGCGCTGATCTGCGTCCAGGCGGGGCTGCCGTAGGGGATGTCGCCGGTGGTGTAGTTGGCTCGATACCACTGCGAGATCGTGTTGGTGATGGTGAAACCCGTGGCCGTCTTGGCACCGTCCGTCGTGACCACGCACTGGGTGGTGCTGATGAAGTTGGTGATCGTGTAGGGCAGGTTGTCGGAGTCCAGGACGAAGATGCGCCCCACGTCGTTGCCGTTGCCGAACAGGTAGCCGGTGGTCGAGATCGTGGCAGTCCCGTCCGCAGCGATGGTCACCGTGTCCGCGCCGGAGTCGATGGTCGGCCTGGTGTATTTGACCTCCTCGTTGGCGGCGTAAACCTGGCCGTAAATGAAGACGGCTTCGCTCAGGACGTAGGTCTCAGTCTCGCGCTCGGCAGGCCCGACGACTTCCACGTAGATGCGCGAGGCATACTCGAACGGGTTCTTGAGCGCCTGGGCGACCCGCGACACGTAGGCCGCGTTCTGATTGTCGCGCTCGGCCAGATACATGTCCGGCTCCTTGAGCATGGCCACGTCCATCGCTTGCGCGGAGTTGGGCGTGACGTTGCGGTCGGTGCCGCTGGCCGTGGCCCAAATGCTGGTGGAGCCGATGACCGCACCGGCAGGGTCTTTCTCCTGGATGGGTTCGATGGGGAAGATGGAGGCAGCGCGGGCCAGTGTCTCGTAGAGCAGCAGGTCTCGGCCATAGAGGTCTTTGTCGGTCGTGAGCACTGCGTCGTAGGGCACGCTGCCATTGCCGACATACATGACGCTGGTGTAGTTCACCGGGAGCGGATAGTTCAGCTCTTGCGGGTCCACGCCCAGGAAGATGTTGGTGCCGGTGTAGTCGGTGACACCCTGGACGCCCTGGAGCCGGGGATAGACCACGGTGCCGCTCCAGACGGTGCGGGCATGGAGCGAGACCTTGCAGACGGCGGCGGCAATGATGTTGTCGCGCTGCTGCAACTCGCGGTCGCGCTTGGAGTAGTCCACGACGTTGAACGGCAGGCCAGGATCGACTTGGGTCATGCGCCCGGTCACGATCTCCGGGGCAGGCAGCGGCGAACCCCATTTGATCGCCTCCTGGAGCTGAATGATAAGGGCAGATTCGAGTGCGTCACTCATAGGGGATAGAACTTCATGCGTAGTTGAGCAGCTTGATGACCCCCGTCAGGGCGACGCTCACGTCCACGTTCGTCGTGTTGTTGCTGACGGTGAAGTAATAGAGGCCAGGCGACCGGTATTCCTTGTAGGCGAAACTGTTTACAGAAATGATCCCAGGCGACTGAGCGGTCAGCAGACAGGACGACGAGCACATCATCGGCGAGAGATAGACGCCTGCGCTCACGATGCCCAGGGGCGTGCTGAAAATGTCGGGCAGCGCCGTGGCCGTGATGATGTTGACCAGGTGCAGGTTCAGGCAGCGAATCCGCAAGACCTGGCCCAGCGTCAGCCGGATTTGGCCGCAGTTGATGTAGCGCCCGCGCCGGAGTTCAGTCTGCGGCAGGCTGATGGGCACATCAAATGTGGTCCCGTAACGCTGAGTTGTGACAAAGCCGTTCATATCTGTCTGTAAGTATTGCCGCGCCTGCGGATGTCCCACGGGAGCGGATCATGGGGCTTGCCGGTGTCGCGCACATCCCGCATCCATTCCCACACGTCGCGGTAGCCCTGGCGCGGAAATTCGCCCGCTCTCAAGAACTGCCTGATCTGCGCCTGGGCGATCTGGTGAAGCTCCTTGTCCGGCATTCGCCGGGGGAAGGTGTGACCGCCCACCGTCTTGCCCAGCTTGTCCCAGTTGGGCCAGCGAGGGCGGATGCCGCGTTCCAGCTCATCGCCGGTGCGGTCGGTCACAAACGGCTCGTGTTTGAAGGCCGGGTCTTCGACCACGAAGTAGTTGATGGCCGCTGCGGTGGGGAAGCGGAAGATGTGGTAGGTCCAGTTCTGGCCGGGCAGCCCCACATCCTTGACCTCAAAGTCGTCTTCGGCAGTTTCCACTACGGCGTCGGGATCACGGCTTTCAAACCCATACTGGTAGTCGTCGGGCCAGCGGCTCTTGGTCTTTCTCGCGGCCCACTCTTTGGCGGCTTCTTTGTCCGGGTTGCGGCCATCGAGCACGTCGAGGGCACACTTGATGGCCCACGCGAACCGGCGCTCCAGGCGCTTGGGCGCATCATCGAATGCCTGGCGACCAACAAGGAACACAGTCTGCCCTGGCTCCAGGTTGACGCCTGCAACCGTGCCGGGTCTGCTCACAGCCCAGCCGATCTGCATGGGCACGCCGCCGTAAAGCTTGACCGGCATGTCAGCCATGCGCGGATAGGCGGCGTAGAGCTGGGGCCAGTCCACGACCTCGGAGAGCTTGGTCATGAAGCGGTCCAGATCGCCGTGCGTCGTGTAGGCCGTCTCCATGAAGTTGCGCGTCAACGTCAACGGGTCCGGGTCAAACTCGGCGATCTCCTTGGTTTCAAAGTCGTCATCGGCTGCCTCGGAAATGTTTACAGGAACCGTTTGCTCGCCGCGCTTCTCCCAGGTTCCCCAAAACTGATCGACGATGATCTTGTCGGTCACGCTGCCCAGGACTTCGCGGGTGATGTTCAGCTCGGCGATCTTGTCGCGGGACAGGTTTTTCTGCGCCCACTCGTAGGCGCTCTGCATGGACACGAACGGTCCCTCGTCTTCCCACACCTGCTCGTATTGGCCATCGGGGTCGTGCGAGTCGTAGGTGTAGTTGACGAAGATTCCGTCATCGACCTTGGCCACTTCTTTCACGTCGAAGTCGTCATCCTCGGACTCCTGGACCGCGCCCAGGCGCGAAAGAAGCTGATCCATGCCAGGGTGAAGCGGGCTTGGCCACTTGCCCGGCTCGAACCACTCGGCGTCATCGTTCTCCCAGTTGAGGCGCGGCTTGAACTCGGCGGGCACGATGACGGCGAAGTTGTGATACTTGAACGTGCCCTTCTCGAAAACGTAAACGAGCTTCATCTCCATCGGCCCGCTGTAGCCGGTCTCCTCCTTCATCTCGCGCTGGGCAGCCGTGGCCGCGTCTTCGCCTTCGTCCATTGCTCCGCCGAAGGTGCCCCAGGTGTGCGGCTTGAGAACATCGCTGGAGCGAAAGCCGATGAGCACGCGCCCGGTGTCCTGGGCGATATAGACGCCGCCTGCCGCCTGGGTGCCCCACTCGCCGGTGCGGGCCAAAGCCTGGCCGTGCGTCTCGAAAGCTTCCTGCTGCGCGTTTTTGTAAACAATGCTGTCTGGCTTGTCCAGGGGGCCGTGGGATTCGGTCCAGTCCTTGATGAGCTGTTCGGGCGGCTTGCCGTAGTGGACGATCATGCCGGTGTAATACTCCGGCCCGGAGTGGTCGATCTCCTCGACGATGCAGATGATGCGGTCGCTGCCGTCGAAACCGATGGGCTTCATGGACCGGCCACTGACGTTGAGCTTCCAGTCCTTCTGCATCAGCGGGCGGGCTTTGCCCTTGAGCGTGCGCGTCAGCTTGTCCTTGAAAGCGAGAAAGTCTGCTTCGGCCTGGTTCTTGTCCGGCACCGGAGGAGCGTCCTCGTCGGTCCCAAACAGGTGCCGCCATTCGCTGTGCCAGTAGCCCTTCTCCCAGTCGCCCGCATAGGAGGCCATGCGGGTCAGCATGATGCGGTAGCCCTCGTTGGCCAGCAGCTCGCGCAGGCGGGTCTCCAGCTCCGGCCTGTTCTGGCCGAACTTGTAGAGCATCTGCTTGGCGGCGTCGTCCACCCATTTGGCCTTGGCCTGGTCGGCGCGGGGCGCGTATTCCTCCGCGTAGCGCATTCGGTCTCGATAGACTTCGGCGAAGTAGGGCCAGATGTGCGAGTAAACGTGGTCGCTGATGTGGTTGGCCAGTGCGTTGATCGTGCCGCCGATGTCATCCTCGTCGGCCAGGAGGTCGCGGGGTTGCAGCTCCATCACCACGATCAGCCGGTGGGCCTTGTCGCGCCGGGCCACGCGGCCAGCGGCGGAGACGGCAGTCATCAGGTTGGTCGTGACGTAGATGCCCTCCAGGCTTTGGCGCGAGGGCTGGATGAGGCCCTTGTGCGGATCGTCGGACCAGGAGCGGACCTTGGGATTGGGAATCAAGCCCTGGGCGAGAATCTTGGGCAGCAGGGTGGAGGTCGTGCCGTGGTAGAAAATCTGGCGCTCTTTCTCGGCCCCGCCGTAACGCTCCAGCAGTGACTCGCGCAGCGCGGGCTTGACCACCACGGCGAAGCCACGCGGATATTTGTCCATCGGGGCGGCGAAGGCGGTGTGGCGAGTAATCTCGACGGCAGGGTTCTCCATGACCGGGAAGATCGCCTTGTCGATGGCGTAGCCCGCGTCCCAGTGGTCGAGGTTGATCTTGCCGTTGATGATGACGTGCTCCGGGTTGACCGCGCCCCTGGTCATGGTCACGTCGGTCACGCCCGGAATGGCGGTGACCAGGCGGAGGATTTCGGAAGCCACGTCCTCCGGGTTGGTGGTCGCCAGGTCTTTGGGATGGATGTCATCTTCCTGGGACTCGCTCATCTGCTCGCGGTCCTGCTCCGGGAAGTCGAGGGGATCGACGCCCTTGAAGAACTGGGCCGCGTCAAACCGCTTGGCCTCGAAGGAAGCGCCATCGCCCTGGCTCCAGAAGCCGCTAAAGGCGATCTCCACGCCAAGGAATCCCTTCTGGTCGAGCAGCCACTTCCACTCGGCAATGGTCGATTCGCTCCACCAGTTGTCCTGCTCGTTGGCGTCCTTCCACCACTGGCGGGCAGCCTCTTGGGCGTCGGGCTGGAGTTGCTGGTAGGTGAATGGGCCTTCATCATCCCGCTCACCATCCTCGGTGAAGTGGTAGTCGTTTGCTTCCAGAGTGTCGGCGATGTTCTCGTCCTCGTAAGCCCACTCGTAGTCCTTCTCCAACTCCTGGTAAATCTTGTGGTTCCAGGCAACGATGCGCTCGCTGACATACTTCTCCAGCTCGCTGATGAGCTTGTCGATGCGGACTTCTTCGGCCTCGCGCTCCTCCTGCGGCATGTCGTCCGGCCAGTTGTAGCTGTTGTAAAGCTCGAAGGTGGTGCTGCGCTCGTGGACGTAGCGGGAACTGCCACGCTCGACCTTGCCGCTCAGGTCCAGGACGCCGCTGGCTACAAGCTGGGCCAGCTCATCGAAGGCCCCGCCCGTGACTTCCTTCATGTCGAAGTCGTCGTCCATCGCTTCGGCGACCAGCTCATCTCGCCAGCCGAACTTGGCGATGGGCACCCAGCGGTCCTGGTGATAGGCCAGGATGTGCTCGTTCTTCTTTTTGACCCAGCGCAGGTCAATGCCCTTGAGCTTGGCCAGCGCCCGCAGCCGGTCGATGGCCTCGAACTGGGCCTGTTGATACCAGCCGATGGGCACGCTGCCAAAGGCGGGCGTCATCCCCAGGCGCGTGAGCCAGGTGAACACCCGGCGCAGCTTCGCCTCATTGCCCGCCAGCGGCTCGGAGAAGTCCACAGCCTTGGGGTCATTGGGGAAGAACACGTCCTTGGAGCTGAGGTCATCCTCATCCTCCAGGAGCGCGGCCAGGATGTCATCCACTTCCTTCATTGCGTCGGGTCGAGTTCAATGCGCCACTGGCCGGTGCAACTCACGCGGAAGTCCGCGCTGTCCGTCACCGTGAGGTAGGGGTTCTGGTTGCTGTATTGGACGTTGTTGACGGCCAGCCAGGTGTAGGTGCCGGGCGTGCTGATGATGAGCGGATTGCCAAGGCGGGTGAAGACGCCCAGGCTGCTGGCGCTCACCTTGTCGAGCTTGGTGAGCTGCGAGGGGTCGCCGTTCGTGTAGTTCAGGAACAGCCCCACGTAGCACAAGCCCATGCTGGAGTTGATGTAGTTGACCGTTTTGATGTTCTGCAAGTCCACGGTCGAGCTGATGAAGTTGAAGTGGAGCATCCGCACCGCGAGGCGCGAAGGTGCGGTCAGCTTGATCGTGGCGATCACCAGCCAATCGGACATCTTGAGTTCCGTGGCGGGCAGGGCGATGGGCACGTCCAGCGTGTTCGCCATCTTGCGTTCAGTTAAAAAGCTCATAGCAAGTAGTTAAAAAGTTTAATCAACAAAAATACTGTCAGCGTTCCGTAGAGCAGGGTGCTACCAAGTATGATGATAGCCAGCCCGCGTTCCGGGTGTTCCCTGCTTACTCTTTCTTTCCAAAGTTGTTCATCTCTTTCGGTCATGTTATCGGGTCGCCAGGAGGCCCCGATCAAAAAACGGTTCGTTGCTTCTGGCGACGTTGCCTAACTTTTTACGGTTGCGTCTCCACCACTCAATGGCGTGGCCCTTGCCCCATGCGTTACCGGGCGCGTCCCATCCAGGAGGGTAAAACCCATGCACCTTGTGCAGTTGGGCCATCTCCTCCCGGACGCGCTCCGCTACGTCATAGTTCGGTGCCAAGAACAGTCCTGCTTCCTGGCCATTGAAGAAAATCTTGTATTCCGCCGACGTGTTCACCACGTCCCCCGGCGCGACATTGTGGTCGTAATAGTTGGGGATGCGCTCGATCTTCCAGAGCCAGGGTGCCTGGTCATCCTTTCGGCGGATGAACATGCGGGCGATCTTCTGGCCCTGCTCGTCCAGCTCCCGGTCCACGCGGTAGTCGCCGTGCCTCACGTTGATGAAAGGCCGGATGGCTTCCAGCGCCCGCTTGGCCCCATTGATGTAGGCGACGGCGTTGAACGCGGGCCAGGTGAACCGCAGGAAGATGTCGTCGCCCTCACGGTCGGCTCGCTCGATCTTGAACCCGGCTCCCTCCAGGGCGCTTACGGCGCTGGCCACGGGATCGAAGGCGAACTCCTTGAAGTCAGGCTCGTCCTCATCGGCTTCGTCAATCAGCTTGCCGACCAGGCGGCGAACTCGCTGATGGTCCTTGGCCTCGTTGCGCGGGCGCAGGCGCTCGCCCCAAATGTAGCGGGCGGCGTCGAGCTGCTGCGGAAAAAGCTCAGGGATGGCTTTGGGCGATGACGGGTAGGGCAGGTTGCTGATGCGCCAGCCTTGGAGCTGGTTGCCCTCGCCGCGCACGGCTTCGATCTCGCCGATCCACATGTGGGGGACGTGCTCCATGCCCAGCTCTGAGCCGTCGATGTAAACATTCCACACCCCGCTGCCCCACTGCTCCCGGCCCTGCGGATCGCGCTTCACCAGGAAGTTGAACGTCGGGTATTCGCCGCTGTAAACGTCCTTGAAGCCCTCGTCATCTTCGACCTCCTCGCGCAGCTTCTTCATGCCGATGCGGTCCTGCCAGATCGCCATTGCGGCATCCTCTCTGGTCCTGAACCCGCGCTTCCAGATGTAGCCCTTGTTGGGCACGAAGGTCACCACCCAGTCGCCCGGCGTGGCCAGGTCTTCGGAAACGGTCCCAATGAACTCGCCGTAGGCGTAAACAAAAGTCTGCTGGTTCTTCGACTTGGGATCGGTGTCGAGCTGCAACTCCGGCGTGACGTAGCCCGCCACAGCTTTTACGTCGTCCTCGTCGCCCATCAGCTCGGATTCGGCCAGCGGCTCCAACTCGTTCTGGCGCATGGAAATCATCTGCCAGTCGTCCGGGTGCCCCTCGACGTGAACGAACATGCTTCCGGCCTTGTTGGTGCCGGTCAGGATGGCCTTGCGCCCGGCGAACTCGCCCTGGGTGATGCGCCAGAGGATGCCGGGAGGATACTTGAGGTCGTGGGCGGGAGCCAGGCGGTCGGCGGGGTAGAGGATCGCGCTGTTGATGTCGTCGTCAGCCCCGTCCAGGTGGACCCAAAAGCCGCGCACGTTGTTGCCCAGGTTCCCCATGCCCATGACCGTGCCTGGCTCGCCGGTGTAGTCACCATCGGTGACCTTCACGCGGCTGCCGATGCCGTAGGGCATGTGGATGTCCATGTCCTTGCCGACGAAATCTTCGTCGGACTCCAGCACGCGGGCGAGGATGGCCAGGGCCTCAGACATTCAGCACCCCCAGGCTGGCCAGTCGCAGGCGGGTTGGAACCCGGATGATGCTGCCAACCTCTGGCCCGATCATCGGGTCGAGGTCAACATTGCAGCGCGAGATGGCCCACCATAGCTCCGGGGTGCCGTAGAACTTTTGCGAGATGAGGTCAAACCGTCCGCCGCCTCCGGTCGGAACGGTGAACAGGATGTCGGTGGGATCGGGGACAACAGGGTCGCGCTTGAGGCCGAACACGATTACCGACTCTTTGCCGGTATCGAGTTCAGCGTCAATCTGATAAGCCGGGGTTGCCGCAAACATCGAATACGGCACCAGCTCAACACGGACTGCTGCTGGCTCATTATCTGCCATGTCATAACTACCAGGACGAACGCACTCCGCCCGTGGAAATCTCAGCTTCCAGGCTGGCGGATGAACGGCTCGATTGCGATGCGTCCGCTCCCAGCCGCGACGAAGCTCTCGCGGTTAGTCGAATTTGTAAACAAATATAATGCGTATCCGCCAAATCCTCCCCCGCAATACTTTTTGGCGATCTCGCCGACAGAGGGCAATTCGTCCATTCCCTCTTGACGCTGAACCGTGTAGCTCAGGTTGATGCCCGTCACCAGGGTCATGAACGACCCGCTGCGGACGGCATTGCGGCAAACTTTACCTGCCTCGGCAATCATGTCCCAGTTGCGTGAGTTCGAGACCAAGCTGGGCGTGTTGTGGGGCTTGCCGGTCCAGGCCAGCGCCATCATGCCCGCCAGCCAGTCGCCGGAGGTCTTCATGTCCAGGACCGGGCGTGGCCCGGAGACCCAGGAGCACAGGCCGGTCTCGGTGATGACGGCGGGGTCTTGCCAGCCAACGCCCAGCTCCAGCTCGGTGTTGACGGCGTTATTGCCCATCAGGACGTTGTAGGCGGCGGACCCGCCCAGCCCGCCGTTGCGCTCGTAGCCCCAGTTCTTGAGGCTGACCATCGGGGTGACGGCGCAGTTGACTACGAAGCTGTCAGGCCGGGCAAACCGGGGCACGTCCAGCCAGCCGCCGCCGAAGTCCACGCGCACGGGAACGTATTCCGGGGCTTTGAGAGAGTTGCGGAGGTCAGTTGTGCTGACAGGCTCGTATTTGAGGGTTTTGGGGAGCTTCACATATTCGGCTCCAAACCGTTTACAGAGCTTCCGCTTCCCGGCCTCGAATTTGTCATCTTCGGTGACGGCCAGGATCGCGGGCTTGATTTCGCCGAACTTGGTTTTGAAGTTCAGCCCCGCGTCCGGGTCATCGCCGACGACAACCTCGTCCACCATCGAAAGCGACTTGAGCACGTCCATCCGGTGATCCAAGGGCATGGCAGCGGGGCGCTGCTTGTGCCGCTGGATCACTTCGTCCGTGGGGACGCAGACGACGAGCTTTTGGCCGAGGGCTTTGGCTTGCGTAAGGAACTCGATGTGCCCGCCGTGGAGGAGGTCGAAGCACCCGGAGACGAACACAGTCTTGACTGCATCAGCTTTAGGCCGGTCTCCACGAGCGTTCCGCCCACTGTCATCTTTAGCTCTTGTGTCTGATTCCATAGGTCATCGAACTCATCTCTGAAATACTTAACGACCTCGACCAGTTCACTGGCCTTGGCCGAACACATGTCCTCCGAGATGTCATTGCTGATCTGGAGGATTCGGTCCTCGGAGATCAGGTATTGTCGCCGGGGATGCCCTGCTGCTTCTTCTGGAGGGCTTCCACCTGGTCCTGAATCGTCGGCTCCGGCCCCAGGTGAACTTCCGTGGCTACAGGCGCAGCCTCCTCCCACGGCACCCCCGCCGCAACAATGATGCTCCGGCGCGTGATCCCGTGGCGGCTCCACAGGGCCACTCCCAGCAGGTTGTTGATGGCGATGGTCTGTTCCTTGCCCTCTGGCACGAGCTGCATGATGCCGTGAGCCAGGGTTTTGCAGGCGTTTTGAATTTGTTGACATGCGTGATGTTGCTCCGGGGTGACGGGAATGCCGAACGTAAACACATCCTCGATCTCCTGGCGTAGCGCCTCCGGGTCGAGCGGCGGTCGATCAACTTGTTCGTTTTTCATACTCCCAATAGAACGGATTTCAGACTTTGAAGCTCTTAACGCGGGTGTAGCCAGGGGGCATGTTGATCTCGATAGGCGGTTTCTCCTGGATCAGCCCCTCCAGATTGCGCGTGGAGTGGATGCGCGGGTTGTTGGGGTTCATGATGGTGACCTTCTCCTCGCTGTTGACGGCGTTGTTGTAGGCCCCCGCGCAGGCGTCGGTCGTGTCCTTGGACCCGTTGGGCGGGTGATCCACCTTCTTGTCGGTGTCCAGCAGGTTTTCGGCTTCCATCATCATGTGGCGGTGCCGGTAGGGCCGGAGCCTCAATTCCTCAACGGCCATGCGCCAGTTGATGTAGGCGTCCTTGTTCCGGTCAACGCTCTGTTTATCTACCTTGAAGCCGCGAGCTTCGAGCATCTGGAGGCTCATCTCCGACTGGAACTGGTCGAACGTGACCAGGCCGAAGTTGTAGCCGCACTTGGTCGCCAGCCAGAGCAGGAAGTTCTGAATCTTCTCCAGGCTGATGGGCTTCACCTGGCCTGCCGTCAGGGTCAGGATGAAGTCATACTCCACGATCAGCCGGTAGTCGGAGAAGGGCACGCCGGGGTTGGAGGACGAAACCATGCCCTCGATCAGTTGTTTGCCGACCAGGTGACAGACGGCCAGGCCCGCCATGTTCTGCGTGGCCAAGTCGATGTGGGCGTAACGCTGGGAGTAAGGGTGCCGCTTGGGGATGATCTGCGACTGGACGCGGGTCAGGAAGGTGCGGTGATCGAGGTAGTCCCAAATGTTTTTGCCGTCCTCCATCGAGACCGGGATCATCTCCAGGGCGGATGTGACCGGGCAGAGCACGCCGTCTTTCTCGGCCAGCTCGACGCAACGCTCGAAATCCACCATTGAGCCGAACCAGCGGTTGACGCCGCCCGTGCTGATACCGCACACGTCGCGCAGCGCGTTGAGCGGTCGGCGCTTGAACTCGGAGAAGTAAAGCTCCGGCACCAGCTCAGTGCTCGCGCCCGGCGCGGGGGACTCGTGAGTGTCCTGGCCGGTGGGAGTGCCTTGCTCGTCATACCAGCCCGCCAGCATCATGGGCGGGATGTTCTTGAGGCCGTAGGCGACTTTGAACCAGCGCGGTCCAAGCTGGAGGGCGTGCCGCTTGATTTTGTAAACGCTGTTGCGATAGACCTTCTGCGTGTCCGGGTCTTTGGCCGCGTCGATTTCCTTGATGATCGTTTCCGTGAAGCTCGATTCGTCCTTGGCCGACGACGCCAGGATCGAGATGGCCGGGAGGTAGCCCGCGACTTTGCGGAAGCGGTTGTTGATACGATTTCGGACTTCGTTGAACAGCTCGTAAGCCTTGGTGTCCGGCTCCGCTTCCAAGCGCCAGTTGCCTTCGTCCAGGCCCACGCCGATCACGTTACGACCCAGCAAGTGCTGGCCCTTGGACCCGGCTGTGAGCATCAGCGAGTTTTTCAGCGGGATGCGGAAGTTGGTGTAGCTGTTGTCCGGGTCGTAGCCGCATTCCTCCAGGAAGTAGGGGCAGTTCGACATGAAGTTCTGCGCGTCGCCGAACGCCGTTTCCGTGACTGCTGCCTTGGTGACGGACAGGAGGTTGAAGATGATCTTGGTGCCGCGAGTCAGGCCGAAGAAGTTGTGGGGGTTCCGCAGGAGCGTGGCCAGGAGCATCCGGTAGAGGAGGATCGTGACCATCACGAAGGTCTTGCCGATGCCCAGCGACCCGGTGATGACGCAGTTGTGGATCGCGCTGTCGTAGTTGAAGTCGCTGACCAGGATGTCCTTCCAGGTGGGGAACAAGCCCTCGGAGTCCTGGCTTTTGACCATCAGCGACCCCAGGTAGAAAGGATCGGTCAGGAACTCATCCATCGTGGGCGGCTTCTCGGTGTAGTCGGCGACCTTGAGCTGTTCCAAAAGCTCAGAATCGCCGGACTCACGGAACTGGGTCAGCATGTCCTCCCATACCTTTCTCGCGTAAGGAGAAAGAGAGGCAAGCATGGCGTTGATATTCTCGCCCTGTAACCCTTTGGCCAGAATGTCTTCGACCTGCTCAGTGAGCGTCTTTTTGTTTACCTTTCCGACAGGCATACCTATCAAGGAAGAACGAACTGTGGACCGCACGCAGCCAATCCTCCGGTTTTTGCTCGAAACCGATGACGAAGACCTGGTGAAAGACGCCGGGTATCAGCCGGTTACTGTCGAGATCAGGATGAAGGACTCCCTCTGGAATAGCCATGAGCAAGACTGGCAGCGCAAGGCCCCCAGGGAGTTCGCGGAAATGGAGTCGCTGTGGGACCGGGGCTACGAGTTCAAGGTCCAAAGCCGACCGACTTCTTACCCCTGGAGCGACAGCGGCCTCGACGCCGCCTTCCGCCCGGACGACCGCGAGGCCGACGTGATGATGTGGTTCGAGTGGGACGCCCATCAGACCGTCCTGGAGGAGCTTTACGGCCCGCCAGGGGACGACGAGGAGCAGGAGATTTTCGACGACCTCCACATGGAGCTGGTCGAGTGGCTGGAGCAGCGCAATCTTTCGGAGGTTGTGCCCGGCAAGCACCGCTTCTTCATCGTCCGCACCGTCGAGGGGCTGACCTTCACAACCCTCGTCATGGCCATCGGTGATCTGGAGAACGCGCTCATTGTTGACGAAGACAAGTTGGCGGGTGAGTTTGCCAACTGGAAACGGGAGATGAAGCGCAAGTATCACATCGAATGACGCTCCGTTCTTATAGGCGTGTGGCGTCGGAAGAAACGAACTCGCAAGGCACCCAAAGCCTCCAGCAAGGCGGAGAAGTGTGCTGCCAAATGGTGCCGTAATAAGGCCGCGATCAACAACACTGGTCGCAGGCTGAGGCTTTGTTGGAAGTGCCGGTCCCGCCAGCTCAAGGAGCGCCATCCTGAAACCTACGTCCTGAACGCGATCCGGCAAAAGGCCAAGAAGCGCAAGCTGGCTTTCACCATCACCCTGGCTGAGTTCAAAAAGTGGTGCCAGGAGACGGGCTATATGGATAAGCGCGGGCAGAACCCCGACTCGATGACCGTGGACCGGATCGACCACGATAAGGGTTACCATATCTGGAACATCCAGCCCCTATCTCACGCGGAGAACAGTGAGAACGGGCACGTCGTTCCTGGCCAGGAGACCATGCAAAACGACTCGAAGCCTGACTGCGTGGACTACGGCTACGAAGGGCCTGTGCCTGACTACGAGCAGCCGGTCTCAGATAACGAGCCATTCTAAGTCAGGCTTTTCCAGCGGGTGGAGCGCCAGCACGGGATTCGCCGATCAAACCTTGACCGGAAGTGCGGTAAAGACTTGATCGACGAATACAGATTCCGATGCCGCTCGCGGCAGGTCTGGATGCCTTCGCGGGTGGGCTGGTCGTTCCACATCCTCATCAGTGCGACCTCGGCTTCGGTCATGACCTGATGAAGCTTGAAGGCGTGAACGAGCGCGGAGAGGTCGGGCGGCTTGGGCGGCTCGTAGGTGTAGTCGGAGGAGTTGCAGACGATGATGTAGCTGGTTTCCGACCGGGCCAGGGCGTTGGCCATGTAGGTGGTCGTGCTGTCAGGAGTTCCGATTATGGCGATCATTTGAACCAGTAGGCCGCTCCGACGCACCCTCCTTTGTCTTGGTATATCGGCGCGGTGAGTTTGCGCTCCTCGAACAGTTCTTCAACGGCGCTGGCGGGTCCGCTCAGGCACCAGTCGTCCACATAGACTATTCCTCCAGGAGCCACTTTGTCGTAGAGGTAGCGCAGGCAGATTTCCGTGGATTCGTAGAGGTCGCCGTCCAGGCGGAGGAAGGCGATGGTGCCAAGCTTGTTGTCTGGCAGAGTGTGCTGAAACCAGCCCTTGTGCAGCTCAAGCGTGACGCCGGGGATTTTCCAGGCGTAGAACATCTCCCGGCAGGTGTCGTGGTCGGCGACCATTGACTTTGTTCCGACCAGGCGTTTTTCCAGGGGCAAGTTGCGGTCCATCTGAAACCCACCCAAGCCTGGCTGGAGACTGTCTTTTGGCCCGGCACAAGGAATACCAGCGAATGAGTCGTAGCCGTGAATTTCTCGGCGGTCGTTAAGCCTTTCCATCGCCATCGCCATGATCGCCAACTGAGCGCCGTAGGCTGTGCCGCATTCGACAAAGACGCCTGGGATGCGGCGTTCCAGCACGGTGCGGCTCAGGACGTAGGTCTGCTGGCAGCCGCCTGTCGTATTGAGCGCGTAGCTGCCTGCCTTGGTGATTCTCGGATCATCTGCGAGGGCGGCGTCGAAGATTCCCTTGATCGGTTTCAGAGTCACGTTTCTGGTTCAACAAGTTCGACAGTTTCAGTCGTGGTCCGCGTCAGCCTGGCGGCGACCATTGTCTGCACTTTGAACCCAAGCTTCCGCAGAATTTCACGTTCCTGGGGTGAAGCGTCATTGAACTTGTGTTGAAGCTCCTTCCGGTGGAGCTGGGCAGGCAGATTGGACTTGGTGACGAGTTCATGCGGCTCGCGCCCGCTGACCAAATCTCCCGAACCCCGCTTGGATCGGCGGCTGAAAATCTTGTCCAGTTCGGCATTGAAGTAAGCCTGGACCGCGATGCCCTCGGTGACGCTGATGTCGGAGCGCCGGAGGCAGCCGTGGAGGAAGTCCTCAAACTTGGACCGGCTCCTGAATATCTCGATCACACGCTCGTCGTCCAGCACGTCGGCCAGCTCTGCTTGGAGTTCACGCCGGTCGCCTCGCCCGGTCAGGTGGAGCGCCACGGCTTCCATCTGGTCGGACACGTCCCTACCGTTTTTGAAGCCATCGGCCAGCTTGCCCATCGTCACCAGCACTCCGTCGCTGGTGTTTGGGGGTGGTCCCTGGAGATCGCGGAGCTGCCGGATCATGACGCCCGCGACTATGGGGTTCTGCGACGCCAGGGCTTCCAGCAGCGGGACCGGCTGGTAGGGCATCGGGATCGGGATGTGGCTGCCGTTGTTTACAACTTCGACTTCAACGGGCGCGGCCTTGGGCGCGTCGATTTGGGGTGCCTCCACCGGCTGTTTGGGCGGCGGGGGCGGCGGGGGAGCCTCGGCCTGAGCTTTGGCCTTGCCCTTCTTTTTCTTGGGTTCCGCCTGGGCCTCCGGCGCAGGGGGAGACGGGGGCTGCGCCGGAGGCTTGGGGGCGGATGGGGGCGCGGGTAAATCTTTGACATCCGCCTTTGGCTTTCGCCAAGGCGCTGTCGTGACCGGCGCGTCGATAGGCCGCAGTTGTTTCAGCTCAGCCATAGAGATTCTGGACAACTTTGATCGGGCCGGATTCGGCCACGGGTTGTCCAGTCTCGTTGACTGGGCGCTTCTTCTCGACCTTCGCGGCTTCCGCCTGCGCGGTGTCTTGCTTCTCGTGGAGCTGACCGGACACTCTCTGCCCGTTCTGAACCACCACGAACTTGCCATCGTCTGGATGTGCCATACTCAATAGAACAGATTACGCTTCCAACAGGTTCTTCACAATCTCGGCGGCATGGGATTCGACTACGCCTTTGCTGTAGCCGGTGCGCCTGCCGCTGTAAATCTTCGATCCGATCAGGTCGTTGGCCGCACGAACCTGCTCCTCGTCCCTGGTCTCGACGGACTTGAGGAACGCTTGGAGGTCATCGGAGAGCGCCTGCAAGTCCTCCATCGTCGGGCAGTAGGGCTGCTGGTTCATGCCGCCGCGAGGGATGTCGGTCCAGCGGTCGAAATCTTCAAAGGCCCAGTGCGTGTAAAGCCAGCAGTGTCCGCCCGGCAGGCCAATAGTGATCTTGGCGCTGGCATAGTAGGGAGCGCCGTTGACGCGCACTTCGTGTGTGGCCTCATAGACGGCTTCACCGTCCGGGTTGGTGTGGTCGAGCGTCATCCAGGTCGAGAAGGGATTGTCCGGGTAAGCTCCGGCGTCGGCCAGCTCCTCGTGGGCTTCCTCGACTTCCCTGGGCATCTCACCCAGCGCCCGGTTCCTCATCGACTGCATGTAGGCCCGGCCTTGGCGGTCAGGGTGGTGCTTGTCGGGGAACTCGCCCTTGGCAATCGCTACCAGGTGGGCCACGGCCTGCTCCTTGGTCTTGAAGCGGGCGGTCTCCATCCCCCACCAGGCGACCCAGGGATACATCTGATGGAGCTTGAGCAGGACCGGAACCTTCGGCATGTGCTCCTCCGGCTCCAGGAAAATTGCGCCCAGGTGTTGGCCGTCGTAGCGGGTGACGAGGTATTCCTCGGTGCGATGGGTAGGGACAGCCTGGAGCGTGGGCGGCGGCTCCGAGACTTCCTTCATCATGTCTTCTTCCTCGCTCTCGCGCATACCGGCCCGCGCCCGGACATCCCAGTCCACGTTGGACCGGTGCGTGGGATCGCGGCGTTTGATGAGCGCACGCAGCTTGGCGTGCCTGCGCTCCTTGCGCTCCGCATACTTGTAGTCCGGCAGGCCGACATTGGTGCCGCCATCGCCCGCGAACGAGGCTTGGGCGGACGGCTCGCCGTTGGTGCCGTCAGAGAAATCGCTGGTGTTGTTCGAGAGGTATTCCCGAAGCTGGTGCTGCCGGAGAATCTGCTGGACCTGTTTCTGGCGCTCGCGCTCCTCTGCGTCGCCCGGCAGCTCCAGGCGGCGGTAGTGGCTGAGGGGACGGCCAACCTTCCAGTGCCCCCATTTGTTTTGGTAAAGGGGCATGTTGTCGGCTTCCCAGCGGTTCTTAGGCTCGCCCTGCGGGCCGAAGATGTGCGCCCAGCTCTGCGTGTCGTTGTGCTGGAGGATGCGAAAAATCTCCTCCCTGGCTTCGGCTTCCGTCTGGAACTTCCGCCGCGACATGTAGCGGGACCACCAGCGAATATCCTTCTCAGGGATCGCTTCGGCGTCCGGCACATACAGCTCTTTGAAATCGTCATCCATAGTTGGGTCCGCGCCTCTGGAGGTTCCTTTTGGGTTCCGCTTGCGGGCGCGGCTTAGACCGCGTGACGCCAGAAGTTGCCGTGAGCCGACTGCATCGACTCGTGGACAACGCTGGTGTAGTGGACGGTCTGCCGTCCATACTGATCGGTGCGCTTCTCATCGTCACTCACGTAAACGATGTTGATAGCGGGCGTGGCGTTGGGGTCGCCCCAAATGGCCGTGATGAGCGCGTCGTGCGCCACAGCCACAGGGTCAACGAACACCACCTTACCACCGACTGTCAGTTTGGTTTCTGTCATGTTTCTCACCACCTTTCTGTTTTAGGTTGAGGGCGGATTTGGAGGAAGTTGGGGTATCTGCGGAGCGCGACCAATGTCCGGGATCGTCGGACCCGTGGCACCGGGGCTGCCGACCGCGCCCGCGAGGGGCTGCGGTGACATCAGCTCGTTGATCTGGTTGATGCCGCCCTGCACCTGGTCAAACTTCTGTTGCATGGCGTCATTCATGATCTGGCCGTTGCTGCCAAGGAACTGCCGCGTGTAGGTGTCGAAGTTCTCCTGGAAGTCGGTCTGCGAGATTTCGTTTACGAAATTGGTTGCGGCGTCCACACCGGCGCACGCGGCTTGGAGACACTGCATGAACTGCGTGCCCTGGTTGAGCACTTCGTTGACCTTACCCTGGACCTTGTTCATCTGGTCCTGGAGTCTGCCCATCCGAAGCCAGGGATGCTGGTAGAGCTTGCTGACCAGGTTGCCGTAGGCGGCAGCGACCTGGCTTTGGAGCTTGCCGATGTCTTCGGTGCTCGGCGACTTCGGCAAGTTCAGGAAGGGGCACGCGGCGACCAGGGTTGCGTAGGAGCTGAGGTCGATCAGGTAGATCGGGATGAGCGCCCCGATGTTGGGGATGAAACCGCTGATGTCGCCGATCTGTTCCAGGAGTTGGGAGAGACGCTGGAGGGCGGCGAACTTTCGATTGATCGTCTTTAGGGCCTCGTTGTAATCGTTGGCCAGTATGTCGGTAATGGCACAGGGATTTACAGGCATAATGTTTACAAATTATTTCCAGCGGCCAGGCCGCTTGACCAGCATGTGGTCGATAAAGTTTACAACTTTTTGCGCGTCGGCGGCGATGCCATACTCGTCCAGGTAAGCCTGGACCCTGGGCAAAGCCTCTCCCTTGTCCTGCAAAAGCGCCCAGTTGGTCATCCAGTCATGCCGACCCACCCCGATGTCTTCCACGAAGTCGGCGGCGATGTCCTCGATGGTGTCAACATCGTCATCAGCGAGAAGGACTTCCACCATGAGCTTGGCAGCGTTGGTGCGGCTGTTGGACTCAGCGGCCTGCCAGAGTTTCGACCACATCTCCAGCTTATGCCGCTTGTCGTCCAATTTTCTTCGGAGCGTGACCAGCTCCCCGCGATAGTCCACGCCGCCTGACCGCTCGATCCGGTCCTCGGCAGCTTGGTATTGCGCCTCAAGCGCCTCGATCTCGGCCTTGAGCTTCGGTATCAGCGTGCTCGCCATCAGAGTAATTACAGGGCGGATGATCCGCGAAAACAAACATCAAAACTATGAAGAAGAACAGACTGTTCGCATTGGCACTCACCGCAATCCTGGCGATTGGCTCACCGGTGGTGTTTACAGGTTGCACAACCACGTCCTCCGGCAAGAAAGTGCTCGATCCGGCTGCGGCTGAAAAGCTCGCCCCGATCCTGCGAACATCTGTCGCTGGCGCAGTGGTTTATGGTTACACGAAGGACAAGAACTCCGTGACCTGGATCAGCGTCGTTCAGACGGCTCTCCAGGAGTTCGTCCTGTCCACAAACATGTCGCCGTCCGCACTCCAGGCCAAGATTTACGCCTTGCCTGTGAAGGAGTTGAAGACCCCGGAGGCTCAGTTGATTATCACGCCTCTGCTTTCAGCCTACGCTGCCTTTGGCCAGCAATACGTTCAGGCCGGGCTGGAGGAACAGGTCGGGTGGAAGATGCTGGCTCAAGCCCTGGTTGACGGTGTGAGCGATGGCCTCAAGGGCATCGACCAGATCAAACAGGGGGCACAGTAATCGTAGTTACTCTCGGCCCCACGGTGTGGGGCAACGAGTAAACTACTATGAAGACACTAAAGCAAATCACAGTGGCCTGCGCCGTCCTGCTGGCATTTACGCTTGTGGCCCTCGCCCAAGTCACCAATGCCGTGCCTGCGGCGTCAACCCCGGTCAACCCCGTCCTGGTCAACATCTGGAACGGGCTGATTGTCCTGGTGGTGCCGCTGGTGGTGCTTGGCATCAAAAAGGTGCTTCCGTCCTTGCCCAAGGTAACCTGGCCGTTTCTGGCTGCGGTTATCGGTGTAGGTGCGGACTGGCTCTTGGCGAAGTCGGGCGTCATTCCCCACAGTTCGTGGGAACTTGGTGCGCTCTGCGGTGCGGCAGGCGTCGGCCTGCGCGAAGCGTCCAAGCAGGTATTGGTGTTGACGGGATTCGGCGGCGGTGAGGAACCACCGGCTGCCAAACCGGCAGCTCCGACCACGTAATTACGGCAAAGGGAAGGGTTGGTTGCCGCCAGGTGATTCGTCGCCTGGCGGTTTTTCTTTGATCGTTTCGATGTTGTAGCGGTGAAGCTTGTTATAGAGCGTTTGTCTTCCGATGCCCAGTCGCTTGGCGGCTTCGAGCTTGTTGCCGTTGGTTTCGATCAGGACGTTCTCGATGGTGGTCTTCTCCATCAGCTCCATGCGGCTCAGCGGCGTGTTGAAATCAGGTTCTTTTTGCAGATGAAAGTCGATGTCCTCCGGGAGCGCAGTGGCCTTGCTGATGACGGCAAGCCGGTGCATTTCGTTGACGATCTGGCGGACGTTGCCGGGCCAGTGGTAGCCCTGGAGGATGGCCACGACTTCCGGGCTGAGGACAGGCGGCACGCGCTTTTGTTCGGCGCTATACTTCTCCAGGTAGGCGCGGCAGAGCGGCAGGATGTCGGGCACGCGCTGCCGCATCGCGGGAACCCGGATGTGAAACGTGCCGATGCGGTAGTAGAGATCGTCGCGCAGGACTTTGAGTTCGACGCACAGATCGGGAGGCCGGTTGATCGACGAAATGATCCGCACGTCCACCTTGTTCCACACCGTGTCGCCCACGCGCCGGATCATCTGGTTCTCGACGACGCGAAGCAGCTTGGCCTGCAAGTCGAACGTCATCTCGGAAAGCTCGTCGAGGTAGATCGTGCCCGTGTCCGCTGCCTGGAACAGCCCGCGCCGGTCCACAATGGACCCGGTGTAGGCACCGCGCACCGAGCCGAACAGTTCGGACTCCAGGAGGTCTTTGGGGATGGCCGCGCAGTTGACGCGAATGAAGGGACTGTTCTTCCGTTCACTATAAAACTGGATCATCTCGGCGATCACTTCCTTGCCTGTGCCTGTCTCACCAGAGATCAGCACAGGAGCCGTGGAAGGTCCGATTTGCTTCGTCAGTTCATGCACACGGCGCATTGCCGGGCTTTCGATAATCCAGGCCATAATCTCTGCGCTACCTACTTGACCAAGGTGGACAAAAAGGATTCAAGGCCAAGAAAAAGTTAAGAATTTGTTTGTAAACATTTATGATTCCGAGAGAAATCTTCTACTTTCGTTTGGAGCAGCATTGCAAGGTCTGTTCCGAGTGGGATGGCGTCTGTCTGCGCGGGCACGCGCTCCAGAGTTCCGCTGGGTGCCCCATGCGTAAGTTCGAGCCGATCCTGTCGGCAGATTACGCGCCGGACAACGGCAGGGTCGTCAAACCAAAAGGGACGGGCGGGTGCGCGGGCTGCGGTGCGCCAGTGGACCCCAATGCGCTGCCGGTGCTCACCTGGCCGCAGGTCGTCAAGAATTTTGAGGAGTCAATGGCTCGGTGGATCGCGGCGGGGATGCCGGTCATGTCCAAGGCGGACCACGCGCAACGCTACCAGGTCTGCCAGAGTAACAAGTGTGGACAGTTCAAGGGCTACTACTGCCAATACTGCAAGTGTGTCTGCTACACCAAGGCGGGTCTGGCCACGGAATACTGCCCGGTTGGGCTGTGGTGATTAACCCCAGCGCACGACTGCCAGCTCAACGATTTCAACAGTGGGCGTCAAGCGCGGCCAGGAGAAGAACACCGAATCCCAAAGCATGTTGCCGGTTACGGTCAGCGTGGAATTGTATTGAATCTGAGTGCCGGTCAAGGTCGAGGTCTGCAACCGGTCGTAAAAAGTGCCGGGGTCGAGGTCAACTCCTTGGTTGGAGTATGGGGCATTGCAGAGCAGGGTGTAGTTGTTCATCGCGGGGGTAGCTGGGTAGCCCCGCGTGATGTCCAGGTAAATGGGAGTTCGATTCAGGTAAGTGGTGCCTCCAGGGGAACTCATGCCTCCCATTTGCAGGGTATAGCCGCTCCCGGTTACTGGATTGCTGGCAACGATAGACGAGCCGATTTTCTGGAAAGCAGTTCCTCCGCCAGCGGGCGAGGCAAAGCTGTTGTAAGTCGCGCTCCAAGTGACTAGCCCGCTTGTCCAGGTAGGTCCGGTGTTGCCCGCTCCCCATCCAAAAGCATCGACCGTGGTGTCACCGGCGAAGATGGGGCTATTGCCCAAGCACACGCCCAGTGCCAGGAACGGATAGCCTGTGGCAGTCTGCCAGCTTGTAGCGTGGTTGATCTGAATGAGCACCGCGATCCGCAGCGAGTTCCAATTTGTGCCGAAGGACAGGGGGCGGATCATGTCCTCCTTGGCCAGTTGGAGCCGGTTACTGAGCGTCAGGCGTTGGACAATAAAGGCCATGTTAATAGAAGCGAAGAACGGTGATGTCGTGAATCTCGACGTTGGGGCATGTTCTTCCCCAGCCCACAAAAACAGTGTCCCATAGCTGGGAGCTTCCGGCAACGCTCATGGCAGGTGTTGTGTTTTGATAGTAGGCAGAAGAAAACGTCCCCGGAGACAGCTCATTTTCCATCGAAGCCAGGTGGTTGTATCGGGTCATGTTGACGCTGGCGGATGTGCTGTAAGGTGCCCACTGGCTGCACTGCACGGTCGAAGCTGAGAGTTTAGTGAAATCCCAGTAAACTGAGTTCAGGACATTGGTGGCGGGCTGCGCGGCCAAGGTGACGGGATAGCTGCCGGTGGCTTGATTTGCGGTCCACACGGCTCCAACTTTCCTGACAAAATTCACGCCGGAATTGACGGTGAAGGTGTTTGTGCCGTAAATCCAGCCTACGCTCGGCATGTTGGAAGAAGCGCCAAACCAGGCAGCCAGAACGTCTGTGCAGTCCACGGCGGAGTAGCCTTTGTTGCCTTGGCACACGCCGCCGTAAAGGCTGCCTCCGTTGAACGCTGATCCACCTTGGACAAAAAACCGGATGCCCAGGCGAACTTTAGTCCACTGGATGCCGAAATTCATGGTGCGGAGAATTTCTTCGCAGCCCAGTTGGAGCCGGGTGTCAGGCACGAGCAGATTTTGAACGATGTATGCCATATTAGTAAAAACGAGTTACGCTGATTTCGCTTATCAGCAAGGTTGGGATTGAGCGCGTCCACCAAACGCAGACCGAATCGAGCAAAAAGTTTCCAGCGTAAGTCAGCGAGGCGGATAGCAGGTTGCTCGTGTTCAGAGCAGGATCAGCTTCGTTTTGCATGGAGGCCAGGAATTGGGATCGGCTCACGTTCGACGGTGTGGTGTAGGTGATCCACGTCGAGGGAGTCAGCAGCGCCGAGGAGGCGTTGCGGGGATTCATGGCGAAGTCGAAAAACCAGGCTATTCGGTTAGGAGGAATAAATCCATAGATGCTGTTGGAACCGCCTGTGACCGTCGTAGTGCTGCTGCCATATTTCCAAATCAGACGGCCAGGGTTCAAGCCAGCGGACCAGTAAGTCGTAGTGGCATAGTTCAGGGCCGAATTAGAAGTGAAAGGGGCGAGAACAATGGCGTCCGTGGGAGTGGGATTGCTGAATCCGCTGTTCACACCCTGGCAAACTCCGACATAGAGATTGACGTTGCTTCCAGCATAAACGCTGGTGTTCACGCCAGGATTTCCGTAAACGCCAAAGAGCAAGCCGATGCGAATTTTACGCCACTGGGCACCAAATGCCATCGGGCGCACGAACTCCTCCATGCCAAGCTGGAGGGTGTTGTCTCCGACGTAAGTTTGGGTGATGAAAGCCATATCAATAAAACCGGGTTACCGCCATGTCGGAAATCAGGATCGGGTTGATGGCGTTGTCCCAGGAGACTGAGACGGAATCGAACGGGTAGGTGCCCGCGTAAGCCCAGGAGGTCATGGCGTTTGTGCTTATAGCCCAGCCTGAGATAAAGGTTGGAGCGTAATCCACTTCCATCATTCGATAAAACTGATCGACCGTGAAGTCAGTTTGAGCGGTTGTCGGATTGGTCGGAGTCTGCCAGACCAGATTGAGCGTGTTGCCGCTGCCCTTTTGCAGATCGAAATACATCAGCCCGCGCTTGGGAGCGATGGGGCCATAGGAGGTCTGAGAGCTTGATTGGGTAATCGACTCAGTTGCTCCGACTTTATATGAGTAGCGATACCAGTTTGACGACCAGTAGGCAGGCGGTCCAGCCGCGTAGGTCCAGGTGCTTTTGGACACGCCGCCGACGCAGGTTCCGATGAACTCCACCGTGTTGGCGCTGCGATAGCCGTAGGTGGTCCCTGCGTTGAACCCCATCATCATGTTGAAGTTCGTCAGCGTGGCTGACATTTGGGCGCTCCAGCGCAAGCCCAGGCGGATAAAGCGCCAGTCGTTGCCCCAGGGCATCTGCCGCAGCAGCTCCTCGTTTCTCAGTTCGAGCTGCTGCTCTCCAACGATAGTGTTGACGATGATGGCCATTGCTCAGTAAGAGAAAAAGGTTCCATAGCTTCCCCAGCCGGTGCCCTGGTTGAGCTGCGTGATGGTGCCCAGCGAATACTGCTCCATGCTGTCCCAGGGTGACCCGACGCTCGTGCCGCCCATGTCGAGTTGGGCCGACGTATTTCCATAGGTCGTGCCCGCATACCAGAGGGCATTGAAATTTCCGCCCCAGTTCGAGCCATTAGCCATGACCGCGATGCTGCCGACCTGGTAAGTCTCGAAGGTATCGGAGGGGAACACTTGGGTTCCGTAGAACGCGGTGCCGGTGTAGGGAACGAGGTTGGGGTAGGTGCCTGCGATCAGGAACGCACCGCCCCAGTTTGTTCCTCCGTTCATCACCCCGGTCAGGACAGTTCCAGTGGCATACTGGTCAAACTGGTCGTCCATCCCGACTGTGGTTCCGTAGAACTGCGTTCCAATGCCGGTGATCGGGCTGAGGTTGGGGTAAGTGCCCGCGATGAGGAGGGCGCTGTTCCAGTTGGTTCCGTAGTAAGTGGCTCCGGTCAGGACAGTGCCGTTGGTGTATTGGTCAAACTGGTCGTCCATCCCGACCGTGGTCCCATAGAATTGAGTTCCGATTCCTGTGATCGGGTTGAGGTTGGGATAGGTGCCTGCGATGACGAAACCTGTCGGCCAGTTGGTGCCCGCCGCCAGAGCCAGGCTTAGCGCCGTGCCGGAAGCATACTGCTCGAATGGATCGTCGAGGCCGGTCGAAGTGCCTGCCATGCCGAAAGCAGGCGTGCTGTTACTCGTCCCTTGGAAGCTGTAGCCGGAGACCCAGCCTTTGCCGCTGTTGACGCCTGCGGCATTACCCACCGGCGCTCCGGTGTAGTAGTCGTATCCGCCTGGCGTGAATGGGTTGTAGGTGCTCTGCGGCGTGTTGTTGTCGGAGAGCAGGCAGGCGCACGCGGCGTAAAGCTCCAGCGGATAAGTTGCACGGCTCCAGTAGATGCTGAACGTGTCGAATGCGCCGTTGATTTCGCTGGCTTGGAGCGAGTTGGCTGATGAGGACCAGGTATCGTTGTCGGTGATGATCGTGGCGCTCGTCTGCATCACCGCGTCCATCAGTTTTCCAGCGTCCCAGTCTTGTGCCAGAATCGTGGCACTGTTGCCTGGGAAGTGCATCCTGAATGAGTAGAGCGAACCTGTGCGCTGGATGTCCAGGACGAAGGGGTATCGGCGTTTGCGGTAGCCGATTCCAGCGACCGGGATGCCGAAATTATTGCTCGATGAGGCCGCGAGCACATACGTCTGAGCGTTGGTGACCGGATTGGTGTAGCGGTGGAAGAACTGGCCGGTTTGGTTTACGTCGTAGTAAGGGTAGCCAGAGTTGGCGTTGTAGCTCCAATTCCGCAGGTTTGGCGGAGTGGGATTTCCACACAGGCACATGCCGATGGCATTGTCTGCGATGTGGCCCGAAGTCGTGCCGTAGCGCCCGCTGGTCAAACCGACCGTGAAAGTTGCATTGTAAATCGAGGCTGTGCTGTTGGGCCGGATGGCGACGAGACATCCCAGCCGGATGCGATTCCAGTCGCCCAGCCGACCCAGGGGCCGAAGCCATTCCTCTCCACCCAACAACACGTAGTGGTCGGGAATGTAATTAAATAGCCTTATAGCGATTTGGGCCATAGTTAATATACTCGATAGACCACGATACCGTAAATATCGAGGGTCGCGTTGGCTGCGGCCCAGGCGACAGAGATCGCGTCCAACGGCCCTGCGTTGTCGTTCTGTGCGCCCGTGCCGCTGGCTTCATCGCCTTGCATGGCGGTTGCTCCGACGTAGGGGGTCTGGTTATACATTTCGGTGATTTCGAGCAGGTTGTCGAAGGTCCAGTCTTGAACCACCAGCCCTGCTGTTGTCGTGCCGTAGCCCCGCGTTCCGTCTGTGCCTTTGACGATTTCAACAACGTGCATACTTCGGCGCTGGAGTGCGCCGGTTCCGCCTGCGGCCATCGCCTTGGTGGTCACATTGCCTCCCCACCAGCCGCGAGATTTGAACTGCCGGTAAGAGCGATACGTTCCGCTCATGTTGTAGTAAGGATTGGCTCCTCCGGTGTAGGTGACAATGCCTCCAGCCGTGGCGTTGAATGTTCGGCCATACCAGTTTGGGCACGACCAGGATAAAAGCCCCTGGGGTCCGAGCAGGCTGTAGTTGCAGACGCCGATGCCGAAATCAGAGTAGGCGAGGGTTCCGGGCGGTCCAACGATGTTGAACAGAAGGCCGATTTTGAGCCAAGTCCAGTCCGAGCCAATGGCCAGCGGGCGGATGTATTCGTCCTGGCGCAACGACAGGTAAACCTGGTTGCCGCCAACCGCAAAAACTCGTTGTCCAATAACGGCTGACATAGCTATGATGTGAGTGGGACTCCAAAAGCGGCGATGCCGTAAATTTCAAGCGGCACGGCGGCGTTATCCCACCAAATACTCAGGCAATCGTAAACTCCGGCAGTTTCAAGGGCGCTGCTGTCGCCCTGCCCTCCCGCAGTTCGCGTGATGGTTGTTCCTCTCAAGATCAGGCTGTCCATGTTGGCTTGCTGGCACCCGTAGTAGATGTCGTTCATCGTCCAGTTGGTCTGCGCCAACGCCGCGCTGGTGGGGAGGTAGGAATACCCGCCCATGCCACTGAGTCCGCTTTTCCAGAAATCAGCAAAGAAGAATCCCCGCGCAGCGCCAGCCACGGCCATGAAGTATTGGGTGCCGTTTCCTCCTCCACCCGCCCAGGTCGCTCCAACTTTTCGTGAAGCTCCCGTGAAGGTCATGCTGTAGTAGGGGATGCCGCCGCCCGCGTTGTAAACGTAGCTGGTCGGGCTGTAAACATCATCCAGGGAGACGGCCTGGATCATGGCGTTTTTGCAGGAGGACGACTTGAATCCCAGCGTCGCTGAGAACGGGCTGGCCGAGCTGGCGATGCCGACCCCTGCGTTGTTCAAAGTGAAAGTGCCGCTGCCTTGGACCGACCACAGCACGCCAATCCGCAATCGCTGCCAGCCGTTCAGCCAGGAAAACTGGCGGATGAACTCCTCGTTCTGCAACCGCATCAGAACGCTGGTTCCGTCGCCATAAACTCTGCTGCTAATGACTGCCATATCAGTTCACAATTCCATCGCTGCCCCAGCCGACACCGCCGTTAATCTGGCCGACTGTGATCGTGCCCGCAGCATAAGTAGCCAGGGTGTCCTCAGTGTAATTCATGGCTACGCTCCCGGCGTTCCATGAACTCGACCAATACGTGCCTCCAGCCAAGGTGCCAGGTCCGGGGATGGGGCCGATGACCGTTCCAAAAACGGCGTAGCTCTGGATGCTGTCCCTGGAGACATAAGCATCGTTGGAGACTGTCGCTTGCAGGTAGCCGCCGTTGATGTTGCCGGTGCCATACCAGTAGCTCATCAGGTTCAGCTCTCCCGGACCATTGGTGAGCGGGCCTGGGGTGTAATTGTCGAAAGTTTCGACGCTCGCCGAGGATTCTCCAAACGACGTGACGAGACCGTTTTGGATCGTGATTTTTACGTCAGTGCGGGCGTTCTGCACCTGCGAAATGAACATCGAGCGCGTGCCGGTGCCCGTGAGGCCGATGGTCGTGCCCAGCCAGGTCAGGACGTAGGCGTTCAGGACCGTGCCCGCGACGGCCAAAGCGAAGGCGGCATTGGCCCCGGATGTGCCCGACTCCGCGATGTAGCTGACTTGCGGGATGCCTGCGGTGCCGTTGACGGCAATCGGGAAGACCTGCTCGACGCCTGCCGTTCCTGAGTTGGCGATGGGAAAGACCTGGTTGACCCCGGCTGTCCCGCTGTTCGCAATCGGATAGACCTGGAAGATGCCGTTGGTGCCGTTGACGGCGATCAGGTATGCCGTGTAGGCCAAGGCTCCTCCGCCCGCCGCGCTCTCCGTCCCCATCATGGCGATCTGGAGCGCGTAAGCCGCTGCGTCGGTGCCGACGCCTGCCAAGTAGATCGCAAAGTTGGCTCCGTTCGTGCCCTGGGTCGCCAGGTAGAACGCCTGCTCCGCGCCAGCCGTTCCACTGTTCGCAATGGGGTAGAGCTGGTTGACTCCGGCTGTTCCGCTGTTGGCAATCGGGTAAACCTGGTTCACCCCTGCTGTTCCTTGCCCGGCCAGGAAGATGCCGAAGTTCGCGCCGTTGGTGCCCTGGGTCGCCAGGTAGTAGGCGTCGTTGGCACCGCTGGTCCCCTGGGAGGCGAGGTAGATGCCAAAGTTCGCCCCGTTCGTTCCCTGCGTGGCCAGGTAGAAGGCTTGGTTGGCCCCTGCCGTGCCGCTGTTGGCGATGGGGTAGAGCTGTTCGACGCCAGCCGTGCCCGACCAGGCGGCGTCACGAGCGCCCTGGTCAACCGGGCTGAGGGTGCCGAGCCAGGAGAGGGCCAGGATCGCCAGCTCGGTGCCCTTGTTGGCAATCGGGTAAACCTGGTTGACGCCTGCCGTTCCGGCGTTGGCGATGGGATAGACCTGCTGGACCCCTGCCGTGCCGCTCCAGGCTGCCTCGCGGATCGAGGCGTCCATCTGCTCGTTCGTGCCCAGCCACTCCAGGGCGAGCAGGGCGAGGTTGGTGCCCACGCCCGCGAGAGAAATTCCGAAGTTGGCCCCGTTGGTGCCCTGCATCGCCAGGTAGTAAGCCTGGTCCGCACCGGCAGTGCCTTGCGTGGCGAGCTGGAAAGCCTGGTTGGCCCCTGCCGTGCCAGATTCAGCGATGTAGCTGACCTGGACGACGCCGTTGGTCCCGGAGCAGGCGATGGCCAGGGCGAGGTCTGCTGTGTTCGTGGCGACCTGGGCGAGCGCCAAAGCGGCCCCCGCCGCCGTGCCCTGGAGGGCGTAGTCGTAAGCCTGCTGGGCGAGGCTGTAGGCGTTGCTGCCGACGTTGGTCCCGATGCAGGCCAGATCGAAGGCGGAATCAGCTCCAGAAATCGCGCTGTTCGCCGTGCTTTGGGCTGCGTCAATCTCCTCTCGGAGTTGGGCGTAGGGATCGACTGGGCCTTGGTTGATAAGGCTCAGGATCGACCAAAAATCTGAGTGGTTTCCCTCCGGTGCGGTCCCGGAAACTGAAACCAGGCAGTTGTATCTGGCACCGCCGTAGTCGATGGCGTCAAGCGGCCCATAATTCGTTGTCCCGGAATAGGTTCCCCGTAGATGGAGTTCCGCTTCCGCGATTACAACTCGCCGGAATGAGCTATCGGCGTAAGCATATTGCGTCTGCGTCGCCACGCCATAACTACACCCTGATCCAGCCCATTGAGAATGTTGACAAAGGCGATTTCAGATAACGAGGCGGGTTGCGCCCAGGTATCCGACATCCAGCGGGTTGGGCGAATCGTTCCAAAAGAGGTCGAAGCAGTCAAAAGCTCCCGCAGACTCGTCGCAGGCAATGGTCACTCCGCTCATCTGAGCGAGTGCGTTGGTCGGTGGGTCTGAAATTGAGTTCAGGGCGGCAGTGAACATCGCCGTGTCCAAGTAGGGGTTAAAGACGTTGACGTATCGGAAAACGCTGAGTGTGTAGTTCGGACTTCCTTTGGTGATGTCCACAATCATGAAGGCTCGAAGGGAGGCAGCCGTGTAGTGGCCGTAGAGAATGGACCCGCTGCCATTGCCGATAGTTGTGGTGCTCCCGGATCGTTTGATGACGACCGTTCCGCTCATGCTTGCATACCACGGAGGGCCGTAATTTGCCGTAATCGTTCCGGTCAAAGAGTTTGAGGACGTTAAGTTTACACCGACGAAATTGGTCGTGGTAGCGGCTGCATACGGATTGGTTTTTCCAGAACAGACTCCCAGGACAAAAGAGGCGCTGCCAATGCTCGTGGTTGAGCGAATCGAGTAGCAGATGCCGAGGCGAATCTTTGTCCAGGCAGAGCCGAAAGAAAAGGTGCGGACGTATTCCTCGTTGCCGAGCGTGAGAACCTTGTCTGGATTCAGCGCCAGTCCATAAGCTGTTGAAACGATTGATGCGGCCATAATCAGTATGAGGTTACCACGGGTGCTCCGTTCCAGTTTGCTCCTGCGGTCAAGCTGGAGCCGTCTCCAACAGCTCCCTCTCCGTAAGACTCGAAATCTTCTGACGATGTGGTCGGAACCCAGTCGAAGACGACAGGTGCTCCGCTCCATTCGGTTCCACCGGTCAAGCCGGAGCCGTCTCCAACAGCTCCCGCTGCGTAAGACTCGAAATCTTCGCTTACGCGAACAAGGGGAGTATTGGAGGGAAGGGTGACGTTTCTTCCGATGGGCGCTCCGGTCCTGGTTTGCGTCACTCCCTGGGTTTCGTCGTAGTTGCCTGGCACGGTAACGCCTTCTGCCGTGTCTTGCATCGGAATGTAAACAATCAGGGTGCCGGGTTGGATGGTGGGCGGCAAGCCGCGCTGGCCTGTGGCCAGTTGTTCAACTTCGGCGTCGCTGAGCTGGCTGCTCCAGATGGCGTATTCACACATCTGGCCGGTAAAAGGAGTGTTGCCACCTGGAAAAGCAGCAGCGAGCCAATAGTCATTGCCGCCCGCCCAAAGACTCGAAACTGGATACGAACCTTCCGGCTGTCCGTTGACGTAAATCTTTTGCAGGCCATTGGCTGTGGCGGACGCGGTGACGTGCTGCCAGGTGCCAACAATCGGAGCGGTGATGCTGTTGACGGTGGTTCCGCCTGATCCGCCGTAGGTGTAGTTTTGCCAGACTGATCCACTTTGCTTTAAGGAGTGCGACCAGGAACCCATAGGCCCGCCGTCACTTCTGACGGTAACACCTGTGTTTCCAGGAATGGACGGGCGCAGCCACGCAGAAATCGTGTAGGCTTGGTGGGCCAGGGTTACGCCTCCTCCGGTGAACCGGACATACGTGGAACCGTTGAACTCGTAACCTCGGCTCACAGCGGCAGGACCGGCAGCAGCAGGTCTCCAAAGACCGCCGATGTATTGAAAGTTGCGGAGTCCTAATCTCATATCTGAACGCTGGCCGCTGCCCGGATGCTGCCGAGGTTCCCGTCGAAAGCGGTCATGGCGATCAGAATTTCCTTCGTCGAGATCGTGCCGGGCGGATACGTCCCAAACCACTTGAAAGAGGAATAGCCCAGCCAGTGATTCGTGTTGTCGGGAACCAGGATCACACCGATCTCGCGGCCAGCTTGCAGGTTTTTGGCGCTGATCCAGACGTTCTGATCGACCGTGGTTGTTTGGTAAGAAGCCGCTGATCCGGCGAAGTCGAAATAGAGCGTGCCGCTGACGGCCTGCGCGGTGGGCAACGTGCCGGTCGTGGAAATCGTCCCGTTGATCGCTTGGTTGTAGGCGACCTGGGCCAGCCCGTTGGCGCTGGTCGCCAGGGTGTAGGCATTGGTTCCGACGTTGGTGCCAATCGCGGCCAGATCGTAAGCAGCTTGGGCCAGGCTGGCGTTGGTGCCGGTCCAGGTCATGGCCAGGAGTGCCAGGTCCGTGCCCGCATTGGCGATGGCGTAGAGCTGCTGGACACCTTCGGTTCCGTTGATGGCCAAGGCGTAGGCGGCATCGGCGCGGTTGGTCCCAGCCACGACAATCGGGTAGAGCTGGTTCACGCCTGCCGTGCCTGCCGTGGCGATGGGGTAGAGCTGGTTGACACCGGCTGTTCCGGCGTTTGCAATCGGGTAAAGCTGCTGGACCCCTTCGGTGCCGAAGACAGCCAGTTCGTATGCGACCTGGGCGACCGTGGTGCCGTTTTGGGCCATCGCGTAGGCGTCGTTGGCCACGTTGGTCCCGGCCACGGCGATGGCGTAGGCGTCATTGGCCGCGTTCGTGCCGCGCTGGGCGAGCAGGTAGGCGGCTTCGGCCATCGCAAAAGCAGCCCCGGCGCTGGTCCCGGCCACGGCGATGTCGTAAGCCTGCTGCGCGAGGTTCAGGGCGTTCGTCCCGACGTTGGTGCCGATGGCAGCCAGGTTGTAGGCCGACTGCGCGAGGGTCAGGGCATTGGTGCCGACGTTGGTGCCGATGGCCGCGAGGGCGTAAGCCTGTTGCGCCTGGTTCGTCCCGATGCCTGCGATCTGGTAGGCCGACTGCGCGAGGCTGTCCGTGTCGGCCAGGTCCAGGGTGATGACCTGGAGGCCGTTGGTGCCCGTCTGAGCGGTCACGAGGGCCTGCCAGGCGACGTTGCTGCCTGCTGTGGCCAGATTCAGTGCGTTGGTGCCGACGTTGGTGCCGATGGCAGCCAGGCTGTAGGCGGCTTGGGCAACCGGCCCGTCGCTTGGCTGGGGAGTAGCAGCCAGGAGGTAGGCTTGCCAGGCGAGATTCGAGCCGGTTGTTGCCAAGTTCAGGGCATTCGTCCCGACATTGGTGCCGATGTTGGCCAGGCTCCAGGCGTCCTCGGCGATCTGCGGGAAGCTGGCTTCGGAGGCCAGCAGGTAGGACTGCCAGGCCAGGTTGCTGCCTGCGGTCGCCAAGTTCAGGGCATTCGTCCCGACATTGGTGCCGATGGCGGCGAGATTGTAAGCGGCTTGGGCCAGGTTGGTGCCCGCGACAGCAATCGGATAGAGCTGATTGACGCCAGATGTCCCCTGGACCGCGATCTGGAGTGCAGAATTTGCACCAGAGGTTCCGCTGGCCGCGATCTGGAGCACTTGATCGACGCCCGCCGTGCCGTTCCAGGCCGTGGTCAAAGCGTCCGTGGCGATGTCCACGGCTCCGTTGGCGGTGTCGATGGCCGTCAGGGCGAGGTTGGTCCCGGTGACGGCCAGATCGTAAGCGGCTTGAGCCAGGTTGGTGCCCGCCACGGCGATGTCGTAAGCGTCTTGGGCGAGCGATCCGGCTGCCCAGGCGGTGTGGAGAGCGTCCCAACCGAGATTGGTCCCGGTGACGGCGATGTCGTAAGCGGCTTGGGCCAGAGGGGTGTAGTCCGGGACGGAACCCTCCTTGTAGTAAACGAGCTGCGCCCAAACCCGTTGGCGCATAATCGCCGTGGGGGTGATGCCGGTGTTGGTGGTCAGTGCGAGCCACATCGCCCCGGCGTAGGTCACAGCGTCGCCGGGCGTTCCATTGGAGGCGGGCAGGTAGGTCGTTCCCGCCGCCCAGGTTCCGCGCCAGTTCAACTCGGCGTCGCTCAGATACCGGGTGACCCGGTTCAGGTCGTAGTAAGCATAGACTGCCACGCCTTAACTACCGGGAGGCTTGGCACTGGAATCGACCTTGATCTCGCACATCAGGTCTTCGACGCACTCGGTGAACCGCTTCATGAGGTAGGGGGTCGTGGCGGTGATCTTGTTGACCAGCCCCTCGGCCAGCTTGACGAACTGTTCCCGGTCACCTTTGTTTACATTTGCTTTCTCCCGGAGCGCCCTGGCCGTGGCCAGAAACTCGTCGCACTCTTTGCCCAGCTCGATCATCTCGTGCTGGAACTGCTTTTCGACGTGCTCCAGGCGCGTGGTCGGCGGTTCGTCGGGCGCGGACAGAAACTTGCCGTCCCGCCAGGTGATCGTGCAAGGCGACCCTTCCGAGCAGTTCAGCGAAGCAATCGCCTCGGCGAACTGGAGCGGGGTCATGGCGATCTCCAGGATGCGCTTCCTGGCGTTGATGAAGTAGCTGCCTTCGGCCTCATCCACGTCCACAGTCGCGTCGCTGATTTCGATGCTTATGCAGTTGTGGTTGGAGCCAGCGGCTCCGAAAAGCCGGTCGCGGTTGCTGGACTGCCTGCCAATGGTTACGTGTCCGAAACTGGGGTGCTCAATCGTTTTTCTGCTCATGTTTACGTTTTCTTTCTCGACGCCCGATCTTGAGCAGGTCCACGACCCGCCGCTTGTGGCGGTCGTAGATTTGCTCAATCCTGCTGACCGGGAAGTCATGAACTATTTCCCGCAGGGTGCTGTAGAAGAATTGTTTGCCGGACTTGAGCGTAACCCGGTAGGGGGCGGAAGATACGCTCAGGTCCGGCTTCGATAGTTTTGATAAAGTGAGTGACATAGCCAACGCTGCTCACCCACTTTACGGGGTTGCCTCGAAAATGTAAACGAAATTCCCTACGAGGCTGAAAATTTTGGACCGGCGATCTGTTTGCCGCCTTCATAAACCCGGCGCTCCTCATGAATCAGGTTGATCTCGGATCGCCACTCGTGCGGCGTCATGGCGTGAATCTGCTCCTCGGTTCCTCCGCGTGCTTCGGCCAGGACCAGCATGGCCAGCACTTCGGCGGGATCGAGCTGCCGCGACGGGTCGCCCTTCATGGCGGAATGGATTGCGCCGTCGAGCTGGCACTTCGCGTTGAGCAGTTTGATGAAGCCGTTTTCCAGCTCCAGGGTGATGCGGACTTTTTTGGCCATGTTATTCCTCCTGGTCGGTGTCGATTTCTTCGACCTGATCCCGGTGCCACTTCACCCAGCGGTTCATCGCTTTGGGTCCGGGGACGCCGTGAATTTTGTAGGCGCAGGTCGGCACTCGGTTGTGGATGAAGATGACCAGCTCCGGCAGCGAGACCAGGGCCTCTTTGTCGGCGCGGCCCACGGCCTCGAACAGATCGTTGCAGAGCACGGCGCTCAGGAAGTGGCCGGGGTGACGGCCTTCGTGAACGTAGAGGAAGATGCTTTGGAGGATGTGGTCGGGAATCTTGCGATACTGCTCGTGCTTCCTGGCTTCCTCCAGGGTGATCTCGCAGCGGATTTGTTTGAGTTTCATGACTGTTGGATGACGACGGTTACGGTTGGCGGGTTTTGGGTGCTCGACATCCCGACGTTGGGGATGGCGGAAAAAGCCAGGAGGACTTCTTTCTGTTCCTGGGGTGTGCGGCAGTGGGCGGTGCAGAATACGCGGTCGCCCAGGGCTTCGTAGGTGACGTGTGGGTCGAGCCACACGACGTGGTTCAGAGCTTCCTGGATGGTGGTCATGCAGACCAGTTGGGCAGGCGTGGGAGCGTTCATAGGGAGTCCGGTTTTGGGTTTAGGCAAACCCTGGGGATGGTCGCGGTGCCATTGCTCGCGCTCGGACGCGCTCATCCCCAGGTAGGTTGCGGGTGCCAGTTTCATCAGGCTTGGCCAAGGCTTTTGATTTCCTGACCGGCGAGGGACTTGAGGGTCTGCGCCCGGCAGCCTTCGCGGAAGCGGCGGTCGCGGGCTTCCTGGCGGCGGACGGAGCGGCGTTGCTCGACCTTGACCTTGCGCTCGCGGGCCTTCTCCAGTTGCGCCTTGTTGGCGGCGTTCCTGAGCATCCAGGAGAACACCGACTTGATCTCGGCGGTGTAACGCTGCCGGGTGCCCATCGGCCAAATCTCGATTACGTCACCGGCCTTGAGCCGGACAACCAGCTTGCGGCCACGGTCTCTGCCGTAGTGGCCGTCGAGTTCGCCGCGTGTGCATCGGACGACTTCGGCGCAAACGACCTTGGTCTCCGGGTTTCCGTCCGCGTCCGTCTTGAACACGAGCTTGCCGTGCTTCTTGGTGCGGACCTTGATGGTCTTGCTCTTTCCAATCTCGATCATAATGTTCCGTTCGTTTTGGCCGGGCTACGAGCCTGGCCGTCTTTCATTCTGGAAAGAAGTGTAAACGATTTCGATTCCGGTGTCAAGAGTGGAAGTGCATTTATTTTTGGGCTGCCTCCTGCGTCTAAGGACGATGGCGCACGTAGTTAAGCGCAGAATGGCCGATCAACGCATTCCGAGATACCAGGAACTCGAAAAGCCTGAGTTCAAGTCCGCGATCCCTCCGCACTTGGTGAACAAGTTGTCGGAGCAGGAGAAGTATCTCGTTGAGACTCTTTCTCGGATGGAGGCTCAGAATGAATGGCTTATCAAGGCCGTCCTTGAGGGCAACCGTAGCGCCATCGAGACCGATCTGCGCGTCCAAGAGTTACAGGACTGGAAATCAATGGTCAGCTCAAAATGGGCAGTGGTTGCCGCATTTCTGCTAATCTGTCTTCCGGTGCTGGTAAAAGCGATCCTGGACCGGCTATGGAAGCCGTAATGTCGTCCATTATGGCGCACCATTTGCCCAGGGCCATCCAGCACAACTTCCTGCCTACCCACAGCTTATGGCAGTAGGCTGCGGCCACTAAGTGGACGATCCAGCCTCCAATCAGAAGTGGATAGACAAGCTCGTCCTGGAACACCAGGAGTAGCGCGATTGATCCGAAAACGACAGACAGCAAGACCATCACGTTGGCCGCGTGTTGTCTTCTTTCGCATCGGGCAACTTGGGTCTTGATGCGTGTCTGCATGGTCGATATTTCATTCACGCCAAGCTAACTACAGGCGGATCGGATGGCTGTGGCGCTGATGGCCTCGGTCTCAGCATCCAGGCGTATCTCGCGCACGCCCCAGCCGACGCCTCTACCGTAACATACCTCAGTGATGTCTGGAATCGAGACGACCTGCACCCGGCTGCCGAAAGCTTTTCTGAACATCTCCCGGCGCTCCGCCAGCGTATATGGGTTCGATTCGTTGAGCGTGGTATCGCGCAGGGCAACTACAACTTCGCGGCCTTCGTCGAGCACCTTTTGGATCAGCTTGATGTGGCCTTCGTGGAGTGGCTGGTAGCGACCGATGAACATGCTCTTGGCTGTGGTGCCTACCAGTCGGTCCCTGATCTGGAGCGCGAGCAGCCGTGGCTGCCGGAAGTTGTCGATCACCAGGTCGGGCTGCTGTGGCCGCTCGAAGATTTTGTCGGTGTCCGGGAAGCGGCTGTGCTTCACGGTATCCATGAAAATGGTGAAGCATGGGCCGAACGCGATCCGCGTTTGCTCGGTCGGGCAGATGAAATCGGCAATGGCGAAGTGACCGGCCTTGACCACCTGTTCGCAGAGCCAGCCCATGCGCTCGGCCTGCGTGATGCGGTCGGTCATCGTGAACCCAAGGTCTCGATTGATGTTTTTGCGGACCTCATCGTTGTTGAACACGACTGCTCCCAGGAGCGGAGCCAGCTCGCCGGTGAGCGTGCTTTTGCCGCTCCCGGAGAGTCCCATGACCAGGATTTTCTTCATCTTCTTTGTGGCTGTGGACAACATCAGGGTAACCGGACGCCGTTGGTGTCCACAGGCACGACGCGGTAGTATCGACACGAGCGGAGACCAGCGGTGAAGTCAATGACGACAATGGTATTCGTCACTGGCTCTGTGTCGTAGTTGATGCTGGTCCCGATAGTTTCCCAGGTGAACAGGTTCGTGCTGCTGTCGATCCTGAAACACGCATTGGTAAAGCAGGGCCACTCCAGGTGGACGTTGGTCCCTTGCACCCAGGCACGGGGAGCACAGGGGTCCGTGGCCGAAAATGTAAACGACTGTGGGGCGGCAGCCGGTGCGCCCGCTGCTGCCAGGGCCATCCTGGCAATGCGAGCTTTTGGCGCTGCCGAAGGCAGGGGCGGCATGGGCGGCAATGGCGGCATCACAACCGCCGTGGTGGTAGCGGGTTTTGACACGGGCGGAGTTGAACATCCGGCCAGTGCAGCGACGACGAGAACAACGACGAAGTTTTTCATGACCGCCATTAACTACGGGCCGAAGAACTCACGCGGGATGCCGACCCCCTGGCGCACAGTATCCGCAAGCCGTTGAACGTCTTCGGCCATCTGCGCCCCTTCCGGGGTAATGGTGAAGTCCAGGACGATGTGCTCCGGGGCGCGGGTGAGGCCAAGCATCTGCTCTATCCAGGCCCGCGAGTGACCACCGGGGATCGGCGGGTCGTCCGGCATGTCGGCGTCCGACATCAGTTCAAGGCCGTCGTTCATTCTTTCTGCGACCGTATCCGAAAGGTTTACGTTTGCCAATGAGCTGGCCGTCGAGGTCTGCCCTGGTTTCGCCGCAGGGGCACATGTAGAAGCCCTTGGCCGGTATCCAGAGCAAGGTTGGCGACCCGCAGCACTTGGCTGGTTCTTTGAGCGTTAACGGTTTCATCCGCGTGACGAGTTGTATTCTTTCCAGAGCGAATCCCAGTAGTCAAAATACTCCCCCGCGCACTGGTCGCAGAGGACCGGCCTGACGTTCTCTTTCGGGTCAGCGTAGGCGGTCATGCAGGGACGCACAGTGACATCCGGGGCCACGACCTCGCATCGTTCGCAGGTCAGCCAGGTCATGTCGAGCGCCAGCTCTTTCAGATCACATACCGCCTCGGAACTCATCTTTGTCCACATTCCTAAGCCAGACCTTCTGCTCGATTTTGTCCCACACCTTTTTGCAGGCTGGGAAGATCATGCCTGTGGCCCGCCAGAGCGTGTGCCAGAACTTGTAGTGCTCCACCCAAACGTGGCTGCCGTGGTTGGTCTGGTATTCGCTGAACCCATACACCCGGATGATGCGGTGCGGCCATGCCGCGTGGCTTTCCCAAAACCAGTAGGCGACCGCGCAGATCAAACGGTTGGTGGTGCCTCGGCTGGTTTGCTCTTTCATGAGACGGTTGGGTTTGAGTCTTTGTCGCGCCAGCCCATGTCCCAGTAGTGCGCGGCGTAGATGCCGGGCGGCAGATTGCTGGCTTTTTCTCGCTCGTTCCACAGGAACGGCACGAACTGGTAGTAAGGCAAGTCCGGTTCGACGCCGACCTGTTTGGCGACACGAGTGAGGAAACCAGGTCCGGTTGCTCCAACTACGGGCCAGTCCTGCTTGAAGGCGCTGTCAGGTAGCTCGCGCAGCAGAGCCTCGAACAGCGGATGGCGCGGTTCGGCTCCCAGGTAGCAGTTGCAGATCATGTCCGTGCGGGGCGGCGGGCTTTCGTAGCAGAGCGCGACTCGCTTGCCTTCGAGCACGGGGTCGATGGCGCGGAAGCACTGGGTGTCCATGTCGCAATACCAGCCGCCAAACTGGTAGATCAGTTCGTAGCGCAGCACGTCGGCCCTGGCTCCATAGTTGTTCAAATGATCGAAGATGTGCCGGTTGGCCATGCCCGGCAGATTGTCTTTCGTCCACAATCGGTATTCCCAGCCGGGGTGGTGCTTTTTCCAAGTCTCCTGGTAGGCCACGTAGCGCGGCGGCAGCTCGTGGACGTTAAACCAAATCTGATGAATGATTTTCGGGATCATGCGGGAAGCCAGGGGAATAGCCGTTCCAGGAAAGGTCGCCGTCGCGGCGGGCCATACTTGAAGTCCATGTAGAAGGTAGCGCCGGTTGGCAGGCTCATTGGCTGAACCTTAACGAGCTGGTCGATCACGTCCGTCTCGGACATGTTGGCGATGATCGGAAAAATCCAGCGGTCGAAGTTGCCGATGCTGGCGCGGGGCACCACCAGTGGCTTCCAGACGGGTTTGATGATCTTCGGAATGAAGATTGTCGGGCCGGTCGCTATGACCAGACCGGACGCCAGGATTTTGAAAAAGCCGCGCCGATTCATTGATTCCACACGGTGCTAAATTTTGTAAACAAATTCAAGGACCATCAGTGAAGGCCCCCAATTCGCACCAGGTAGAACTAAAATTCGATGTCTCGGAGATTGGGCGGCGGCAGCGGTTCGCGCTCAGGCGGAGGTTCCCCTAGTTCGCTGGCTTCCATCGGCGGGTTGAGATAGAAGTGGAGGGAGCTGCGGGTGCCGTGCTCGTAGTGGTAGCCCAGGCTTTTGCAGACCAGATCGAACTCGTCCTGGATGCGGAAGTTCTCCTCCCATTCGTCGGCCAGGAGGCCGCTCAGGGTCATGGAGAACTCGGCGTTTTGGGCGTATTCCGGGTAGGGACCGCGATAGGTGCCCTTGGGCCAAAGCTTGAACTCCCCGCGCATCTGGTGGGCGTTCATCCACTCCGCGATCTTCTGCTGGGCTTCCTCCGGGCTGGAGGGGCTGGCCAAGTCCTTCGCCTCGAAGTCTTCTTCGGTTTCGGCAAAGGACCGGTAGAGTTGGTGGGCACGCTGGCGGCTGACGTGCATCGTCTTGCCGATCTTGGAGAAAGGGACGTGGCGCTTCCGCAGCCGGGCGACGTAGGCGGCTCGCTCGCGGCGAACCGGATCGTCTTCCAAGAGAAAGTCTATGATGTCCTGAACGGCGTCGTTCACGCCTTAACTACCCACGGCACTTTCATCGACGAAAGCCGATGCCCGTCATCATCCTTGACCTGGCCGCTGCTGTCTTCGCCCAGGACGTGAAGCTGGCCGTCAGAGTAGGCCAGGTGGACGTGCTTCGGGCAGTTCCGGCACCAGCGGCGGAAGGAGCTGACCCACAGGCGCACGTCCATCGGAAGGTCGTCCTTGTTGAACATGGCCTTGGCTCCGGCGCTGGCCAGGGCTTCCTCCCCGCGCTTGGTTAACCGGATGGAGGCAACCTTGTCCGTGCCAGGGACGCCAGTGAGCACGTCGCCGTCGTGGCCGATCAACTGGATATGGGCGCGGTAGCGGAGCGCGTTCCAGATGTTCTTGCCGGTGACCTCCAGCTTGCGATCAGCGATCTGCTGGAGCAGGTCAATGGGAACGGCTTTCATGGTCTCATGCTCCGGCGTGGACCCACGGGTGGGTGGATGACTTCGGGGGCCTTGACCTCCGGGTCAACCTGGCCGGGCACGCGATGGCACCTTTGGCAGCAGAGATTCCCCTGGACTTCGATCAGGACGCCAGAGCAAAACTCACAGATGTCTCCGGCCTTGGCTTGCGCCTTGGCTTTCTTTTTCACTTTCGGCATAGCAGGTAGATTAGCGCACACTGGCACAGGCCAAGAATCCAAAACGTCACACCAAACTGGATGGCGTTACTGGTTCCGTTCCGGCACCAGGATTGCAGGGTTAAACTTTGGTGTTTCCACGGATGGCTGGCTGGCAGCAGCGGCTTGAGCAGCAGCGTCAGAAACCATACGGGCACCAGGGCTATCGTTTTCAGCAGGTCGTGCATCGGACTCTTTCCATCGGACCAGGGTGTGGTCCTGGCTCTTGGCGAGGTAGGGCTTGTGCGCCATGTCGTTTCGCACCTTCTTTTGAAACCGCTCCAGGCCCTCCTGGCAGTCAAAGCTGAATGCGGAACCCTCCATGAGCGATTGCACGGCCACGTCGTATCGAAGCCGCACAACCTCTCGGTTCTGCAAAGCCCCGCACGCGCTTTGTGCGTCTGCCCGTCGTTCAAAAACCTTCGCTGCATGATCTTTGCCTTCCAGCAAGTAGCCGTCTTTCCTACTTACCACCAAAAACCCGATGTAGTCGCTCATGCCGGATAGAACGGAATCAGCGAGCGATGGCGAGGCCGGTAAGGGCGAAAAGGAGGGCGATCAGGTTGCCGATCAGGGCCATGACGAGCACAGCTCTGGCGACGGTTTTGGCGTCCTTCTCCAGCTTGAGCAGCCTGGAAAGCGCGATAGCGCCGAAGTTTCCGGCGACGATAAAGACCAGGGTCAGGACGACCCATTCCATGAACTCATGCGGCGATACAGGCATTGGGTTTCTTTCGGGGTAAAGGTTTGAGCGTTCCTGCCGGGAACACGCGGGTCAGCTTGAGGATTTCGTAAAGCTCTTTGATGCGCTCGAACTCGCCCTGGAAGACCCAGGAGCAGTCCTCCACGTTCGGACCTCCGGTGACGTGGCAGTGGCCGGGCGGCGTCAGCGAGAGCTTGCCGTTCTGGAAAGCTTTCATCTGCTGCGGCGTCAGGTCGAACCGAAAAACACCCCTGGGGATCGTGTTGCTGATGCCGATGACGACGTTCTTCTCCGGGATGACCTTATACCAGACGGACTGGAAGGAGCTGTCGAACGGGCTGATGCCCTTGAAGCCCAGGTGGGCAACGTGTTTACGGAGTATGTGCATCGGGTGGGGGTGGTGGGAGCATTCGATTTAAGGCCGCGCCCAGCAGCTCCAGTTTGCCGGGCTTGACCAGTTCAGCGACTCGGTTGTTCAGCTCCTCATACTTGGTTTTGAGCAGCGCCAGGGTCGCCATCAGGCTTTCGTCATAGTCAAAAACGTGGACAAATTTCTTCTCCCAGGAATAGCCGTTGAGCAGGTTGGCTGCTTCCTTGAGGAAGTAGCATTTGGACTCATCTTCGTCCTCGCGCCGGAAGAACTCTCCGGCCTGCTCGCCGGTCGCGTAGTCGAACTGGAGCTGGACCGCAGGATCGCGGCGTTCGCGGCCCATGAACAGCTCCTTCTCGTGCTCCGGCTGGAAGCCGACGATGATGACCTTCTTCCAGTTGAGCCGCAGCATGGCCTCGACATGGGCCTGGCAGCGGTCGCGGAGCTTCTGGATGGTGTCCTCCTTGATCGTGACCAGGGCAAATTCCTTGGGGTCGATCTTGGCCTTCTCCATTGACCGGCTATCCACTTCGGCGCTGAACTTGATCCAGGGATCGGGGTGGTCCTCGCTGCGCTGGGGGTCGCGGGCGCGGTGGATGAAGACCTTAAAGACGATGATCTTGTGGTTGAACCGGAAATGCCACTCGTCGATTTCCTTCTGGACTGGGGTGCCTATGCGCGAGGGGTTCATGCGTATGCGATGCGCCCGGTGCGCGTGCCGACGATTTGGTAGCCTGTTCGGTCGGGTCCAGCCGCCAGGTCAATGCCGTGAACCAGGTGAACCATGTGCCTCCAGCCCCGGTTGACAATCCGCTCCTCCCGCTCCGTCTGCTGGTCGGTTTTGCAGGGGCGCTGGTTGCTGCGGTAAAGCACGCTGTCGTAAGCCGTGCGGTCGGACAGCAGATGTTCCAGCTCAAAGCGTCCGTGGTCGCCCGCAGGCCCCAGGCGGCTCTTGACGATCTTCCAGCCTGTCCGGTTCATGTAAACGGCGGCGTCGGCGATGAAGGCGACGTGCGCGGGCGGCGGGTGCTGGAGCGTGAAGTCCGCCAGGAAGTCATCGTTGGGGCCGACGTTCCGGTGCATACTGACCGTCAGGAAGGCAGACTTCTGGCTTTGCCTGGCCCGGTCCCGCATCCACTGCGCCCGGTTGTTCAGGTCGTGCGGATCGAGCTGGCAGTGCGCCCCTTCGTCCAGGTAGTAGCAGTCGCCATCGAGGAGCTTGGTGATAGCGGCGAGCAGGGCGGTTTTTCCACAGGCACGCCCGCCGCATATCACCACCAGGGGACTGCCCTTGAGAAGACCTATGAGGCGTCGAACACTTTCCAGCGACTCGTCCGCACAATCGGTCATCTCCAGGGCAAGCTCTTTGAACTCCTCGGCATCCATGTCAGGAGTGCTTTGTCGCCTTGTAACCCTCCCGAACCAGCTCGTTGACCTTACGGTTGGCTTCCTGGTGGGTGATGACGGTTTTGTTGGTGTCGAGGTTGCCCCCGACAGTTTTCGAGACCTCGGCGGTTTCAGCGAGAAACCGGATTTGGACCCTGACCTTGCCTTTGGTGAGTGTGTAATTCATGGTTTGATTAGCATTTCGGTGAGCACGCGCTGCGCGAGCAGCAGACGTTCCTGACTGTCGGCATCGCGGCACTCGTTCTTGAGTTTTTCCGGCCAGCCTGCCCGCAGCATGAACAGGCGGAGTTTGTTCCAGTTCTCCGGCACCGTGATGAAATCGCGGAGGGCCTTGATGAACTTCTTGTCGGACATTTTGCAGTTGGGCGGCTCAATCGGCAGAAACTCCCGCGAGTCGAAGTTGATTTCGCAGTCGATGGGATTGATGTAGATGAGCCGTTCCAGCGCGTAGTCCACGCTGAGTTTGCGGCAGAACTGCTTCAAGGACTTGAATCCGGCGATAGGGTGCTTCTCCAGGTGTTGGAGCAGCATGTCGGCTTCGGTTTCGCGCAGGCGGAAGGACACGATGTGCGTCCGTGGCTCACGTTTCTTAGGTCGGGTCGGTGTCTGTTGTTTTTTCATGAGTAGTGATCTGGTTAGCCGCAAGAACGAAATCCCGAACGATGCGGGCTTGCTCTGCGGTAAGACGGTGACAGTTCACCTGAACGTGATACGTGCCGTCTCGGTTGCGCCGTCTCTCATACCCGGACAGGTATTCACCCCGGAAGTGATCGGGGTTCAACGGCAGTGGAACTTCTTCCTTGGCGAGCGTTTCAAGGCGCTCGCGCTCATTCTCCTCGGCCCGGTATTGGAGCCTCGACTTGAGGCGTCGTTTCAGCTCCTCGACATGGGCTTCGATGATTTTCTCCCACGGGAAGTCCTCCCACTTCTCGGTCGCCCTCGCGTAGTTGACCGCGTGGCGGTCGCGCTCTACCCTAACTTTGATCCCCTCAGCGAGCTTTGAAAAATCTCGCACCTTTGGCCAAATGCAGATCGTGGCATCAGCGGTGATACCGGTAGCTTCGTCCTCGACAGTGGTAGTGATCTTGTGCCCGTCTGCCTTGCTGTTGAAGCCCCTGGTCGCAAGCTGCGTCAGGAGCCATTCACGCGCCTTTTGGCAAAGGCCGTGAAATCTCAGGTTCGTGTCCCGTAATTGCTTACTGGTATCGTCCATACGGAATAAATGTAAACAAAAGCGTCCACCGGGTCAAGTGGGAAATGTTTACATTATTCAAGGCTACCAAATCTTGGTTGCCACGTTGTTCCGCATGGCGTCTTTCCACTCGACGCAATACTTCTGGCCGAAGGTCAGGAGCAGGGCGTCCTCGTGGGAGTTGGGGTCACCGGCGAGCTGGATGAACAGGCCCGTTTCTACGTCGGTGCAGGTCGAGATCACGACGGCGTTGTTGGCGATGCGGGACCGCCACATGGTCTGGTCCTGGAGCAAGCTCGCCGATGGGTTGCTCTGGAAAAACAGCGTTTTGGCCGCTTTGTAGAGGTTCGTGATCTTCCGCTCATCCAGCTTCGAGCGATACTTCATGAGCGTCGCCTGGAGCGAGTGGATGTGCTTGGGGTTGATTTCGTTAGGATTTAGCATAGAGCACCTTTACGTTCAGTCGTTCCTCGCCCGTGAAGCACCAGTATTTGATGGTCAGGCCGAGCCAGATACAGCAGTCCTCGTCAAAGAGCGCGTCGCACACGGCCTTGCCGATGTTGTCCCAGTCTGGTTTGGACCGGCAGGGCTTGCCGTTCAGGGCGGCTTTCTTTTTACCCGACCAGGACAGCGGCATGGGGCAGTAGGCGGTGACCAGCACCATGTCTGCCTTTTCCGGCAATACGCCCGATGCGGCCCGGAGGGAGTCGCAGAAGGCGCGGTATTTGAGAACGCGGGGGCGCTTCTTCCACTTGTCACTTCGGGTCATCCTGGGTTTGCCGATGGGCGACCCGTGGTAGGTGAACTCCCTGGTGTCGAATGCCGGGAAGGGTAGCAGGGGCCAGGGCCAACCCACCATCGGCGCAGCCGTAGCCGTGGCTGGGACGGGAGCCGGACGAGTCGCCAGGCCCTTCTTTCGGTTGGCGTCGTTCCGCGCTTCCATCTCACGAAATTGTTCAGGGGTGATGCCCATGTTTACATTTTCAATCGTTCAGCCGACAATCATGCCGTTCTGCACTGTAGAGAACGTATTTAGGTCTGATATGCCGGAACCAGTCGAACAACCAGGGCAGGCCCCGGAGGAAGCTCCGAAGCCCAAGACTCGCAAGAGTCCAGAGGCCACGCTCAACAAGCTGAAAAAGAAGTATCGGCTTGATGATACGGTCTCGATCAATGCGGTTGGCCCTGATAACCGCCCGCTGGGCAAAGGACCGCTCCTGGACCCGGAGGTCTTCAACAAGTTTGCCGAACTCGATAGCACCCCGGACAAACGCTACCTGGACTGGATGCTCTACCAGGCGGGCGGCGGCTCGGAGGCATTCGAGAAGGCCAAGAAGCAGTGGGGCGATGGGTTCCCGGAAAAGACGCCGGAGGACTTCTTCCGAAAGTTCCAGGCAGAAGCGCCGAACACCCGTTTGACGACTCAGGAAATCAGCGACTACGCCCGCACCACCGGGTTGCAGCAGCTCACCAGCCTGACTACCGCCCTGGCTTCGGCTACATCTTCTCCTGACGTGGGTGCGCGGTTTACTGGCATCCTCAACGTCCTGCGGACCAACAATGTCGCGCCCGGCAAGGAGGAGAAAGTGGCGATGGCGCTGGTCAGCGGCAAGATCAAGAAGTGGATCAAGAATCAGCTCGAAACCAAGGTCCGTGACCGCGTTCATGCCCTGTTCGTTTACAGCAAGCTCATGCGCGGTATCGACCGTGAGGCGGCGGAGCAGGAGTGGAAGTCGGTTGAGCCGGATCGCCGCCGCGAGTATCTGTTCGGCGACGAAGATTCCAAGCACTACACGCTGTTCGGCTTTTGGCGGCACTGGCCGGGCGGCAAGGAGGGGCGCTACGAGATCGTTTACAACGCGATGCGCCAGTTCCTCATCAACAAGGAGCGCGTGGAGCGCCGGAACTCGCAGCTCGACGCCTACAACGCCAGCCTGGCACAGAAGAATCAGGGGTTACCCCCGGAGCAGCAAATCCCTCCCCGCGAGCCTATCGACATCAACCTGGAGATCGGCAAGGTCACGCTCAGCAAGGGCGGCGACCTGGTTTACAAGGGTCCATATCCGACGATCCAGGAAGTCAACAAGGCGAATGAAGCCATCTCCAATCTGCCCATGCGCGAGCGCATCCTGGGTGATGTGCGCTATGCCGGGGCCAAGGGGAAGGTGGGCCGGAATGAGCGTCTGTATTCTGACGCCAATGTTGATGTCTATGTCCCGCTCACCCTGGCGGCAGCCGTGCGGGCCGGGCAGAAGGAGTGGGATATTTCCGACCCTGAGCAGCTTACCCAGGTCACGACCGGCTCCCGGCACAGTTTGACGCCCTGGTCGCAGTTCCAGGCGGGCATTGACGCTTACGATTACAGCGGCGATGCGGGTATCAGGCCGTTCAAGAAAATCCCGATCATGTTCCACGTCAAGACCGGGCAGCCTGAGAAAATTCTGGCCGTGGTGAGCATTGATGACCTCGTGGAGCTGAGACCGCCTTACCAGGGCGTTGTTTTCCGCCGTGGCCAATCCGAGGAAAGGGCAACCTGGGCTGACATCATTCAGGACTGGCGGCAGAGGCTCCAGCCCGCTGAATTTCAAGCCCTGGCCCGGAGCTTCAATCGGGCTTTTCGCACGATCCGTGAGTGGGGCGAAGGCTTTGACCCGTCGAACATCATCGCCGATCCAGCCGCCTATCACAAAGAGCGCATGGGGCAGAAGCGCGGTCTGCGCGAGCAGATCGAGGAGCGTGCCGCCCAGCTCGTCACCCTCTTGCTGCAATGAGAGAAGAAGCCCTGTTGACCGCGCCGGAAATCGTCCGCCATCTGCTGGAAGACGAGGATGACTTTGACGTGAAGGAGGTTGATGACCCCCAAAGTGAGGATGGGTGGTGGGAGCAGATCGACGGCGACTTCGGCAGCGCGTGGGACTACGGCGGCTACTTCTACAACCCGATCAAGCGGATCATCTGGTATTTCGAGGGCATGGATGTGATGGATCAGTTGGGCATCCACGAAATCCAGCCCGAAGACGTGGAGGTTCCGCCCCAGGTCATGGCCAATATAGAGCATCGGTTCCCCTCCAATTACCTGGACCCGGACGGAGACCTGGAATGGCAGCAGCGCACGCGGGACGACAATGAGCGCGAGCGCGAACAGCTCGTCAGCCAGTATCAGACGGCCCGTGCCGCCTTCCTGAATGAGCGCAAGCGGTTCCCCTGGTATGAAATCCACGTCAGCGACGACGGCAAGTTGGACTCCTGGCTGGAGCAACACGCCGAAGGGGCTGCCCAGGCGATGGGTCAGACCGTGGAGGAGTTTCGATCATGGCCGCTGCAAAACCAGCTCTGCGAGCTGACGCGCTACGTCGGCGTGGACGAGCTGGGCCACAAGTTCGAGATGTCGAAGCGCGAGGCCGAGCAGGCGCTTGGGCAGCGGATTTAGCGCATCCCTTCCAGAATGTCTTTGATGATCCCGTGCGTGGCTTCGGCGACGCTGGACTCCGTGATCCCGTTGGTGCCGCACACCCAATCCGCCAAGGCCGTCCCAAAGTCCTCGAAGATGTCCTTCGAGCTGTAGGCCGAGACCAGCGGGATCAGGACGTGGTAGCGCCTGCGGTTGGCGTATTCCTGCGTGGCACCCCATTGCCGCAAGTTTACATTTTGGACTTGGGCGTAGGGGACACCCTTGGCGATCAGCGCGTTGGCCAGATTCAGGGCGACGTAGCGGTCCATCGCCGTCTTGAAGGACTCAACCAGGCTGCGGTAGCTCTTGAACTCCGGCGTGAGCTTGCGCTGAACTGCGTCGATCTGTGCGCTGGCGGGCAGGCAGAGCTTGTTCGTCCACCGGCGCTTCAATGCTTCCGGGGCTTTGCGGTAGAGCAGGTGACCGAACTCCCGGATCAGAATGGAGCACGCGAGCTGTTTGGGCTTCTGCGTGAGCGATGGGTAAAGGGCGATTCGGTGTGAACCGTCGCGGGCAACTTCGGCGTCAGTGGACACGCGCTGGTCTTCCACCTTGTTCCAGGTCACGTCGGCCCACATGCGCTGGATGTGCGTCAGCTCGCTGATCGGGCCGTCTTTCAGGAGTGCCGAAGCCTCCTGGATCAAACCGTCATATCGGCCTGCCGTCTCGACCAATGGCGACTGTGCTCCAGTCGCTCGCGTCAGCATCGGTGATATAAAGGTTCTTATTGAGTCCATACTTGACGGGGAGCTTAAATTCATTTGGTCGTGTCTTCCAGGTTTTGCATTTCCCGCTCACGCGCACGCGCTTGGGATACCCATTCGCGTGAAACTCGCTGCGGCTGTAAAATTCTTGCCCGTGGTGCGCGTTCACGCACACCCACTTATTTACCTGACCTGGCTCCGTGGGAGCATCGGGGTCCAGCGGGATGTCGCCCAAGATCGACTTCACATCCTCGATCTCATCGTCCTCGAAGGATTCGTTTACAGTTAATCTGTAAACTTTTGCCATTGCGCCCCACTGCCGGTAGCTGCCGTGGTCGAAATCCACGATGTGGCCGCTGATGGACTGGCCGCTCTCCAGCTCCTTCACGACTTCCGCCCAGGGGATGAAGCGCCGGTCGGCGGCGTTGGGCTTGATCCCCATGAAGCGCCACTGGCCGCTGAACTGGCCGAGGTCTTTCCAGCCCTGGCGACCGATCAGGCCGGTGTTGGTCAGCGGGTAGTATTCACGACCATCGAAAATCTCGTAGCGGATGTGATCCTGCACCGGCAGGCCCACGTCCTTCACCTGGAAGTCATCGTCCTCTGCTTCGCCGATCACGGTCGGTTTCTTGAGCGGATTCTGGAAGATGTTCTTCTGCGGCTTCTCCGGCTCCTCCACCTTGGCCACGTCCTTCTTGAGCTTGTCAACGGCAGTGCGGTTGCACTGGCGGCATTTCAGGTTGGCTTCGGCTTCGGGGTAACTCCTGAACGCGCCGTGGAGCGTGCCGCAGGTGGGGCATTTGCAGGTGTAGATCGGCCCGGTGCGGAGCTGCTTCACGAAGATGCCGGTCCCTTTTTCAGACAGCAGGCCGGTGAGGATGAGGTCGGTAGTTGTCATTGGACCCAAATCTGCCGACCGGTTAAGCCGTCGATCAGCTCCTCGTAGTTGCCCGCGTGATCCATGACGATGACGTATTGGCTGCCCTGGGGCATCCGTTCGCCCTTCCGCATCGGCAGGAGCTTGTCGGTTTCCTCGTAACGGATGTCATCGTCGATGGCCTCGGTGTTCACCCACACGCCGTAATCGCTGCCGTCGCCGGGATGTGATCCGAAGTAGGTGTAGGGAGGCGTGTGCCTGTTCAGCACGTTCCAGAGGGTTTCGTTCAGGAACTCCTCGTCGTCGTTGGCAATCTCCTCCGCGTAACCGGCTCGAATCTCAGCGGCTTCGTCCGGGGCCACGCTTTCCAGGGCGTCCAGGAAGGCCGGGATCAGGTCTTCCGGGCGCATGGTGTGGTGGATCACCGTGCCCAGGGGCAGGTAGGCGGTCGGCTCGACTCCACCGTAAACTTCTTTGAACTCGTCCTCCTCGTCCTCGTTCAAGCTCTCCGCGAGCTGCCAGCCCGTGTCAGGGTTCAGGTAGAGCAGCGTGGACATGGTGGAGTGAGGCTGCTTCTTGCCGAACTTGCCGAAGATGAAGGTCTCGCCCTGGGGATTGGTGAATGGCTTGCCCACCCAAACGCACGGGTAGCCCAGGTATTTGGACTTGCGATCAATGGCGGCGGGCAACAGCTCCTTCAACTGGCGGTCCAGAATCTCCTGGGGAATACCCAGGAAGTCCTTCACGCCCGATTCGTCATCGGCGTCGGACTCAAGCAGTGCTCGAAGGATTTCATCACTCTGGCTCATGGGGTTCTTGGCTCCGGCGCTCACTCTGTTGCCAGTCCCACATTTCAGCTTCATCCGGCTCGAAGTCAGCGAAGAACTTACCGAGGTCCGGGTCTTCTCTGCGCCAGGTCGATCCAGGTCGGGGCAAGCCTTGTTCGCCGGTATCGTGGTGCTTGCCGTGGCCCGAAACCCATTGGCTTGCCCGGCGAGCTGCTTCACTGCCCGCTCGCATCACGGGAGCAACGTGGTAGAGCCGTTTCTTTTCGCGGGGCTTCAATTCCATCGTCGCCATCAGCTTCTTGAACAAGCCTGAAATCTCGTCCTGCTTCTTGTAGGCAAGCTGGGGATACTTCACCCGGAAGTAGCCTTCCGGCCTCCACTCCGTGGGAGGTTCCCACTCTTTGTTGTCCTCGCGGTTTTGCCATTCCGGCGACTTGTAAACCTGGCTGATCCACTGCTGGATGTGGCCGTTGGTCGTGGGCGACCACTGTTTGCGCGTTTGGTAGAAGGCGTCGAGCAGCTTGTCGTAGTAGGCGACAGGAGTGAGGTAGGAAATCAGGAAGGTGTAGTGGGGCATGTCCACAACCTTCCAGCGCCCGTGACGTGTGACCTTGGCCTGGCCTGCTACCGGCTCTGTCGGCTCAACATCCTTGATCCCGAAGTCTTCCTCCTCGGCTTCGAGCAGGTGCGCGAGAATGGATTTGACTTCGTTCATTGCTCACGGTGAGGTTCGATTTCGACGCGATCTTCGCGGTCACCTTTGAGGCCGGTTTGAATCTTGTTGTAGGGGACCGCCGACAGTTTTCGGGCGTGGCGCTTTGTCCAGCGCACGCGGCCAGCCCGCATCCTGAACAGCTCGATCATCTCCTCCTGGGGCATCGTCTTGGCACGAGCTTCCAGGTCGGCGTAACGGCGGAAGCCGCCGCCAAAACCGATGTGGTCCGCCCACTTCTTGATGTGGTTGAGCGTGGCGTTCGACCACCGCTTTTGGGTCACGGTAATGCCCGCGCCCGGCTCGTAAAAAGCGACCGGGGTGAGGTAGGAAACGCACCAGTTCCAGTCTCCCATCTTCACGTCAGCCCAGCGGTCGTGCCGCTCGACTTCGCCCTGTTCGGGAGCTTGTTCTGGCTCTTGATAGTCCGCGCCGAGGATGTCCTTAATCGTATCCTCGTCGTCGGCCTCCAGGATTCGGCGTAGCAGTAACGTGTTCATGAAGCTGCCGCACCAACAGTCGCCACGCTTCCGCCAGGACGCTGAGGACTCGTCGGGACGACGCTCACTTCATCCTTGGAGAAAACATGCTCACCTTGTGGCCTCTCGTTGTCAGGGAAACCAACTTGGAAACGACCATCGGGCAGAAGCTTCTCGATCACACCGTTGAAAGACTTGCCTTGGCGCGACACCATGACCTTGGTGCTCACTGGCATGTCCGCTCCCGGCGTTCCCCTGGGGGCAGTGGGGGAGACGGGAGCCTGCGGCTGTGCCATGCTGGACAAACCAGGCGACGGCGCACCCGTCATGGGGGCGGCAACCTCCTGGAGACGGTGGTTGCGCTTGGTGTGGAGCAAGGAGATGTCGTGGCTCTCGGCGACGGGCATCGCTTCGGGCTTGTATTCCTCCGGCTTCATCTCGGCCAACCGGCGCATTTCAGCGATGACACCCAGGTCTTTGCTGACGCACAGGTAGCCAGACTCCTCCACGTCGGGCACGAGCCAGCGTTGTTTCAGCGCCTCGGCGACCCCATCGGGACCGATCTCGGCGGTGATTTCGCCAGGCAGAATGACGTGGGTCATCCTGTTGCGGCGTTCCAGGAGTGCTTTTGCGATTTCAGGATGTGTCTTGCTCATAACGAATTATTTGCGTGTTTTGGACTCAGCAAAGGCGATTTCTTTGTCGAGTTTTTCATCTTCGCCAGGCTGTTCCAATCCAGCTCCGGCCTCCGGCCCCAGTTCCTCCTCGGCACCGAGGTCACCAGGAGCTTCTTCCTCCGGCCCGAAGTCGGGACTCATCGGCGGAGCGCCAGCGCCCAGTCCGCCCGCCATCGGGTCAACCTGGTTGGTGTCGATGCCGCGAGGCAGTTCAACTTCGGTCGCTTCGAGTTTGCGAAGCTTGCCTTTGAGGCTGCTAAAGTAATTCCGAAGGGGCCACTTGACGGATGCCTGCTGCTCGGCGGCTGCCTTGAGCGGCTTGATCTCGTCAATGTTCATCGAGCCGGTGATTTCGTTCTCGCGCCAGGTGTTCAGGAACGAGCGAATGCGGTCAGCATTCTCGAAATTGCGGGAAGCTTCCTGGTCGTCGAGCATCCGCTGGAGCTGATCTTCGATCATGCTATACCAGCCCACGATGTCGCTACCGCGAAAGGCTTCGAGCAGAGGCGGCTCCAAGACTTCGAGGGGGCCTACTGTGCCCATGCTCTCGTAATCATGAAAGATTTTGGCCATTACGATGCCTTTTCAGGGTTGGGTTTTGCCGCGCCGGGCAGAGGTTCGCTCAGAAATTCTTCGGCAGATTCGGTGCGGACCTTCCGCTTGATCTGCTGTTTGACGACCGGCTGCTTCACGGTCCACTGGCCGGGCATGGCGAACTTGGTGCCCTTGCCGTAGGGCTTGGGCTTCTTGATGATGCCCGCTCCGGCGATACCCTGGGGACCGCCTTCGACGGTGCCCATGCTCCCGGTCGAGGTCATTTCTTGCAGGCTGTCGTGGATGGCCTTTTCGGGGTCTTCACCCTCTTTAGGCTTACCCACTCCCGTCTGCTTCTTCCCCATTTTACCGGTATCCGTTTCCACCGGGTTGTCTTTGTCATCCCGGTCGAGCGGCGTGGTAGCGAACTCGCGGGCCGCTTTAGTGATGGCTTTGACCTTTTCATCGGGCTTGTCCGAGTCACCAGTGTCAACGGTGGTGATCTCAAGGAAGCGGATGCGGAACTCAGGGGGTTCGTTGGTCATTGCGGCGTCGCCAGGCTTGGTCACAACCCAGCCCATCTGAGCCAGCTTGTGCATGGCGTCGGCATCACCCAACACAGCAAGAATGTCGGTGTAGCGGTCCCGATTATCGGTGCAAAGGCAGAATCCCTCCGGGTCCATCTGGAGGTCGGCATCGGAAATACCGAACTCGCCAAGGGCTTTGGCCAGAGGCGTCTTCTTGGACTCCAGCTCGCCCATTTCGATGTCGGCTGCGGCCTCGAACAGTTGTTCCAGGTTCTCAGCGATGCTCAAATCGCGGCGTTCCGCGTCTGCGGCATCAGCCTCAGCCGACTCCAGGAACAGGAAGCTTAGCAAATTCTTTTTCATGCCGTTCAATTCGACCTAACTACGCCCCCAGTTTCGGCCCTTCTCACGAGTAGTTTTGTAAACATTTACCGACTACCCTTCCGTTTAGGCCATACCAGGGCATCCGTCCACCACCGGGGAAACATGTGACTCTGCCGCTCGTAAAGCTGGAGAAAATCGCTGTCCAGGATGTAGGTCTGGCCTATATCCGTATCCGACCGGACGATGCGCCCGCACGCCTGGATGATCGACATGACCGCCTGGAGGTCATACCAGTCGGCGTTGATGTCTTTCTTGGCGGCGACCTGGCGGTCCCCCAGGTAAGGGTAGGGCACCTTGGCGATGATCTGCCAGCGGGCCAGGTCTTCGGCAAAGTCGAACCCTTCGGTCATGGATGGGCTGATGATGACGGTCGGCGCGGGGGTCACTTTGTGCCGGGCGAACGTCGGGTCGCGTTCATCGGAAGACTGGGGAAAGAGCAGCCGGGCACCGTGCTCGGTGCCACGGAAGGCATCGTAGATGGCTTTGCCCAGCTCGTAGCTGTTGCAGTGGATGATCCCCTTGGTGTCGTAGTGGGTTTCCATGATTTTCGCCGTGAACCGCAGGAAGGCGGGCATGGTGTCATCCCGGTTCCTCCGGCTCATCGAGCCAATCGTGGTCAGGAAAATCTGCCGGTTCTCGACGGGGAAGGTGCTGTTCAGGTTCAGCCAGGCTACGCGGTTGCTGTCCAGGCCCAGGCTGTCGCAGAACACCTTCTTGCTGCCGGGGTAAGCGGACATGAAGATGCGGACGCGGCCCATCTCGAAGATCAACTCTTGACCAAACGGAGAAGCGTCAAGAGGTTTGGCGAGAGCTTCGAGGTTGCCGTGCCGGTCTTCCTCTTGCCAGAACACCCAGTTTTTGGGGTCGTTGATGACCAGCTTGGCCCCGGACAAGACCTGGCCGTAGTGCTTTTGCAGGTCCAGCTTCTCCTGGTTCAACTGGCGGTCTTGTTCCGAGTCGGAGGTTGACTCCCACTCGATCAAGGCTTCCAGGCGCGGCTTGATGGTCGGCAAGTAGGTGTTCAACAAGTAGTTAGCGAACTCCACCACGTCATCAAAGTGGGGCACCTGCTTGATGGTTCTGGCCCACTTTCGGAGGCTTTCCTGGGTGATGTTGATTTCGACGAACTTGAGAATCTGGCGCTCCAGGCTGTGGCACTCGTCCAGGACCAGCACCTTCCTGGGCAAGAGTTTGTTGACGAGCTGATGCTCGGTGAACAGGTAGGGGTAGTTGGTTACCGCCATCTTCGCCCTGCCAAACGCCATCCGGGCGCGGACGTAGGCGCAGGTGCCCTGGCCGACGCAGGCGCACTTGGTCTTTCGGCTCATGCCGAAGGCGCAGTTGCCGTGCTTCGGGCAGGAGTATTCGGAGGCTGACTTGATCGAGCAGCACTGCCGGGCGGCGTCGGTCATCCGGTATTTGGGGATGTCCCGCTGGAGCTGGTCCTGGAGCATCTTCTGCGTGACCAGGTAGTAGCCCCCGTTGTCGCCATCCTCGTCGAGACTGTTCGACCACATGCAGGCGGTCGCCCCAATCGCGGACTTGCCAATGCCCGTGGGAGCGGCGATCACAATGTCCTTAAAGCCCTCATAATACTTGCGTTCAATGTATTCCAGGGCAGTGACTTGTTTGGCGCGGGCCTCCTGGAGCACAAAGTGCCCCATGATTTCCGCCACTGGTTTTTCGTCGGTCACATTCACATTCAAGCAGAACTCAAAATTGTAAGCAATTTCTACTTCGTATCTATGGCATGGCGAATCAACGCTACACCTACGCGAACGAGCGTTTCTTGTCCGGCCAGCTCAACTGGCTCACCGATATGTTTCGGGTCGTGCTGGTTGACACGCGGAACTACTTTGTCCAGATCGACGTTCACCACACGCTGGCGGACCTCCCGCTGGCAGCGCGGGTCTTTACCAGCAATCCACTTAGCGGCAAAACCGCCACGGGCGGCGTAGCGCGGGCGGATGATCCCACAATCGGGCCGGTGTTCGGCCAGGACGTTACGGCGTTGGTCATCTACCACGATACCGGGACGGAGAACACGTCGGAGCTGGTTTGCTACCTGGACACGGCGACAGACCTCCCCTTTACGCCGCAGGGGGAAGTGGTCCGCATCCATTGGGACACCGGTCCCAACGGCATCTTCAAGCTCTGATCCGGTTCTAACCGTCATGGGAAAGAGAACGACTTTCGGGCAACAAGCCGCCGCTGTGGCCAAAGTGGCGGCAAAAAGCAACGATCCGGCCTTGCGGGATGCGATTTACACTTTGGCGCAGGTGTCAAAGATCGCCGTGGAATGCCTCAAGGAAGACCCGGACGATGAAAAGGTAGCGGCGATCATGGCCGATTTGGTGACGGGTAGTTAAGGCTATGGCGACAGAGAATACGCTACGATTTATCCGCGTCGATTACCAGGCGCACAAGGACGCGCTCCTCCAGCGCGTTCGCGCTCGGTATCCCCGCGTCTGGAACGACTTCCTGAACAACTCTTTCGGGATCGTTCTGGTCGATCTGATCGCCTGGTCAACCGCCACGATGGCCTTCCTGGTCAACCGGGCGGCGGGCGAGAACTACATCAACACGATGACCCTGCGGGAGTCTGCCGTGAACATCGGCAGCCTGACCGGATACGAGTTGCGCGGGCCGACCGCCGCATCGGTGTCTTGCGAAGCGACCATCACGGCAGCCCTGGAGAGCGCGACCGTGACCATTTCCAAGGGCACCGTCATCCGCAGTTCCTCCCAGGATTCCATCCCGTTCGAGGTCGAGAAGGACTATTTCATTCTGCCGGGCAACACGACGCCGGTCACGCCCATCGTCACGATTTCCCCTTCGGCCACAGGTGCCAGCGTGCTGTCAACCTTCGCCCTGGTGACACCCGGTTCGTCGAACGTCGATCTGCTCGACACCACCATCAACCTGGCTGATTTCGTCCAACCGGGCCAGGTTTTCAAGGTGTCAGGCGAGCTGGACACCTACTTGATCCAGGACATCCAGGCATCGCCGGGGGCCATCACGAACAACAGGCTGATTCTGTCCACCCCCTACGAGGGCAGCATCCAGGCGTCCGTGACGGCGACGATCTACGACCAGCGCATCAACTGCGTCCAGGGATTGACCGTGGTCGATAGCTTCGTGTCGCCTTCGGATTCCACTCCCTCTTTTGTCGTCAAGCTGAGCACCACCCCCGTCATCGAAGGCTCTGTTCAGGTCGTAGTCAACGGTGCGATCTGGAACCAGGTTACCAGCTTTGCCAAGTCCACCGGCGACTCCACCGATTTCGTCTTCAAAACCACCGCTTCCGGCCAGCCGCTCATCATCTTTGGAGACGGCACCCTGGGAGCCGTCATCCCTACGGATGCGACTATCAACGTCACTTACCGGGTGGGCGGCGGGTCCGCAGGCAACGTCGAGATCAACGCCATCAGCACGTCCATTACCGGGCTGATTAGCTCCACAAACAACCCGATCACCATTGCGATTACGAACCGGACAAACGCCGGATCGGGCGGGCGCGAGGCTGAAACCCTGGAGGAAGCGCGGGTCAACATCCCCGCCGCCACACGGGCCAACGACCGGGCGGTAACCTTAGAAGATTACCAGACCATCGCCATGATGTATCCGGGCGTCACCTTTGCCCGCGCCACAGTGCGGACGGAGAACTCGCTCTTGGAGGGCAATCTCGTCTTCATCTACGCCTGGACGAGCGGACCCAATGGCACACTGGTCAACTTGACAGCTTCGCAAAAGATCGACCTGGAGAACTACATGCAGACGAAGGCCATCGGCACCGATCTGGTCCGCCTGGGCGACGGCACCGCCAGGCCCATCCCGGTCAGCGTGCGCTACAAGGTCTTCACCGGGTTCAGCGTCACCGATACTGGGCTGCTGGTTCAGGACACGCTCAACAGCTTTGTGGACGTGCTCCGGCCCGGCCAGCCGGTGCTCTACTCCAACCTGGTCCGGGCGCTCGACGAGGTTTACGGCGTCGATACGATCAACATGTCCACGCCGACTTCGGACCTGTATCCGTCCAACTCGCTGGAGCTGTGGACGCGACCCGACCAGGAGTTTGTTTACGCGCTCAGCAAGCAGTCGGTCGGCACTCCGGTTTACAGCACCTACGACCAGGTGACGGTGAGCCAGTATTCCGCGCAGCTCGTGATCTATCCGATTTCGGCCTGGTCCGTGCGCCTGTTCCTGGGCATCCAAGAATTGACGGTCGTGCCCGGCATCATCCCCGGCACCGCCCAAGTGTTTGGCGACAACCTGAGCGGCACGCTCGACTATCCCTCGACGATCAACCTGCTCACCGGCCAGATCACGCTTTGGATCAAGGGCGTGCCCGGCGACTTGAGCATGAAGCTCATTCCCATCGTCGGCTACGCTTCGGACAAAACTGTAAACATTTACGTGGGCTACACCGGCGACACGTCTCAGAGCAAGCGCCGGGAGATTCGTTCCGCGATTCGCGCCTGGGGCGACGGCCTCCAAATCGGCTCTCCGATTTATGCCAGCGAGGTATCCGGCATCGTCGGTTCCAAGTCCAATATCACTGAGGTCATCGCGGCAATCAGCGGCGTGGTCGGCGTCAACCGTGTGGCCCTCGACACCCCCGGCAATACGACCAAGATGCTGTCAGCGGTCGAAACTGAACTTCTTCGCATCGGCGACGTTATCCTGAACAACGAAGTCGATTGATTTCGTTCTTCAAGGATATGTCGAAGAAGACTCAAAAAGTTGACGTTTCCGCGCAGCTCGAAGCTGCCTACCAAAAAGGCCGGGCCGAAGTCCAATCCCGGCTCGATGAGGTCCAGGGCCAGCACGCCCAGCTCCTTGTCCAAAACGCGGATTTCGTCCGCCAGATCAACGAGCTGAACGTCCGCTGTCTCGATCTTGTCCGGCACAACGAACAGCTCCACTCCAAGGTTGGTGCGCCGGTGCGAAAGCGCCTGCCGGATACCCGACGCGCCGTGACCCACAAGTTCACGGTCGGGGGCCACGAGGGCTACCTGACGGTGGGCATGTATGACGATGGCGCTCCCGGCGAGTTGTTCATTACGATGGCCAAGGAAGGCTCGACCATCGGCGGGCTGATGGACACCATTGGGTGCCTGACGAGCATTGCGCTCCAGTTTGGCGTGGACATCGACACCCTTTCCACCAAGTTCAGCTACCAGCGATTTGAGCCATCCGGGTGGACGGGCAACCCGGAGATTCGCCAGGCTTCCTCGATCATCGACTACGTGTTCCGGTGGATGCGGATTTACTTCGTCCAGAATACCCCCGTGCTCCCGGCTGAGCCGACCAAGCTGTCTCCTCCCACGGCTGAACCGCCGAAGGAAATCACTGCCGCTGTGGCCCCGCCTCATGAGAAGGAAGTGCGGAATGACGGTCCACCGTGCCCGAAGTGCGGCACGATCACCCGGCCTGCCGGGAAGTGCCATGTCTGCCCGAACTGCGGGGAGACGACCGGCTGTTCATGAGGAAGATCGCGGCAGTCAGCTTGGAGGTCACAAGCCACTGCTCCATGCGGTGCCCGGATTGCGCCTGCGGCATCCCGGATAAAAAGGCGGTCGAGCGCGAGCATCACTCCTGGGAGTATTTCGAGCACGCGGCTCGATACTTTTACGGCATCGAGCAAATCCACTGCACAGGCGGTGAACCTACGGTCCATCCCCAATTCCCGGAGTTCGCTGCGAAGTTCAAGCAGCTATTCGGATGTAAGCTCTTGACGATTGAGACCAATGGCTACGGCGCACGCAAGTTCCCGGAGGTCTTCCGCCTGTTTGATGAGGTCTATTTCAGCACCTATACTGAGGCAAGTTTCCCAGGTTGCCCCAATAACCTGGATGCGCTCCGCACGCTGTCAGGGATGGGCTTAAAGAAACTCGTCGTCGGCACCATCGAGTTCACACCGCGCACCCAAAGGGGAACAGAGATGTGCTACCGGGGTCAGCTCAGCGTGGCTTATGCCAGGGGTTTGCTGTATCCCTGCTGTGTCGGTCCTGGCCTGCCGGAGCACGGTATTCCGCTGACGGAAAATTGGCGCGAGGAAATCTCGCGCTGCCATCCACCCTGCGACAAGTGCTGGTTTGCAGTCTAAGCCGCGAAGACGGTGTTCGCGTAAATCTCACTGAACTTTTCCAGCGAGATAAAGGGCGTGGAGGTCATCTTTTGGAAGGCAGCGTGAACTTGCCAGCCGTCCCTGTAGTTGCCCAGCGATGGGTTCTCTGAAATCTCCAATACCAGATAGCCGCAGGCTTCGGCCAACTTGTGGTAATGGGCCATCGTGAAGTAGTGGAACCCGTGCTTGGGCCAGTGGCCCGTCTTCGGATTCATGAAGTAGAGCAGTCCGCCCTGGCGGCACCAGCGATGGCAGTTGGCCCGGCAGTTGTAGAGGGCTTCGATGGTGGTGCCAACGTGCTCGCTCGTTCCAAAGTCAGTCACCACGTCGAATTGGCCGTCCCACTCAGGACGGTTGATTGGGACCGACAGATCAAGGGCAATCGCTCCAAGCTGGCCATTGGTGTCGATGGATGTGTGCTTGGCCCCCATGCGCTCAAACCAGGACTTGGCCGCGCTGCCTTCGGGGATGTTGTGGTGACAATACATTTGCTGGTCACCCAGCTCCATCATGTGGCAGTTTTGCAGCCCGCCCACCACGGGCAGGTAGCGGTAGAGGAAGTCGAGGCTTAGTGGAACGATACCCATATTATTTCTTTCGTGCGACGGTTAGGGAGAAGGCTTCGCCAATGATCGCCCAGCGATCCGGCTGACCGTAAACATTTTCTTTTGCGACCTGGCTGGGGCCGGGATGGAAGGGAGCAGCTTCATGCCGACCCATCCGGGAATCGTGCATAGCCAGGATACCTCCGACTTTAAGCAGTGGGGTCCACTCGTTGAAGTCGCGCAGCACACCTTCATAACGATGGTCGCCGTCGATAAAGAGGAAATCGAGCGGATTCTTCCACGTTTTGACCGCGTTCCAGGAGTAGTCTTCGATCAGCGCGATGCGCTTGCCAAAGGGCTTCACGTTCGCCAGGAACCGCTCCAGCTTTCCCTGGAGGCAAGGCGCTACTGGATCAACAATGAAGGGGTCGATGCTGGTCAGGTGGAGGTCCGAGACGGCCAGGATATTGACCGTGCTGTAGCCGTCACAGCAGCCAATTTCAACTCCGAAGCCGCTGCGGCCCTGGAGCACGCGGCGGAAAACATCAATTTCAGTGGGGTGGAGTCCGGTAAATGATCCTTCGACGATGTTCATGGTTACATGCCTGCTGCCAGAATTACAGTGGACGGGTCGAACTGTTTTTTGTCGTGCCCCCAGTCCCGCCAGGTCGGAGGATACGTGATGCCCATGCCCAAGCGATGGGCCAAAATTGACGCCACGGACTGATCGGCAACATGGCCGAGGCAGCGGTCGTCGTTTGAGACAGAGTGGTTCACGTTGCGGAGTTGACCGGGGAGCGTGGTGCCATCCTGGCAAAACTTGCAGAAGCCCTCCAGCCATTTGCGCGAGCGTTCGTGCGTCAGGCAGATGCCCATGAACATGCCGCCGATCAGCGGCACTTCCAGCGCCTCGTCGCGGGTGATGCCGAGGTTGGCCAGGGCTTCGTCTTTGAGCCACTGCCCGGCCTTCCAGCCTTCGTAGGAAAAGACATGGCCCTCCTGCTCGATGTGATTGAACAAAGGCTCCAGCGGACGGATGGCCCAGCAGGAGCAGTCCAACCAGAGGATCGTGTCGTAGCCCTGCTTGACCACATCCTGAAAAGCGTAGGACTTGAAGCCATAGGGCAGCTCCGAGTGCGGCGGGCTGCCAGGAGGCCAGCTATCGCGCCAGCAGATGAAGTCGCCCTGGAAGCCCACAGCGTGAAGGCTGGTCCGAAGGCGGTCTTGGCCGCGAGGATACCAGGCTCCGACAGCGACGTTGATGACGCAGCGTTTCATGACATCATCCCTTGGCCCAGCAGAACGGTGTCGGGCGAAATTTTGCTCATGTCGTTGGGCTGGCCATACTGGTAAATCGCAGGCCCGTAGTAGTTCAGCAGCACGGGAGGTTGCAGCTCCATTCCAAGCTGCGCGGCGATGATGCTCGCCACGGACTGGTCGTGGCGATGGCCTTTGCAGCGCGGGTCTTGGGATTCGGTGCCGAGGTCATTCGTCCAGTTGCCGCGCACGGCCAAGGTGTGGTGGACGATGTGCTCGAAGCGGTCGAGAAACTGGCGCGTGCGCTCGTTCCGCAGGTCGAAGCCCATGCAGCAGGCCATCAGCATGGGCATTTGGTCGGCCTGGTCGCGGGTGACCCCCATGATCGAGAGCGCCTGATCGTTCGTCCACTGGGCGCAGTTGAAGCCGGACATGAAAAACAGATGGCCGGTCTTCTCAATGTGGTCGAATATCGGGTCCAGCGGCTTGATGGCGAAGATCGAGGCGTCGGCCCACAGCAGGCTGGTGCAACCGCGTTTGGCTGCTGCCCGCAAAGCCGCGACCTTGAAAGCATAGGGCATTTCCCGATGCGGCAGCACGTTCAGCTCAGACTCATCCCGGAACAGGATGACCTGGCCGTCGAAGCCCTGGTCAAACAGGCTTCGCTCCAGCCGGAGCTGTCCGCGTGGATACCAGGTGTTCGGCCACGGAGCAGCCTTGGCAAAGTTGACCACGCATCTCATCGAGCCAGGATCAAATTCTCAGCGTTCGTCGTGATCTGTTTGAACCCGTGGGCGCTGGCCAGGCTGGTCATCGCGTCCGTGTGCTGGTCGTGCTCGACGCAAATGACCTGGACCCTGCCCAGGAAGTCCCAGGGGAGTTTTTGAAAGAGCTGCCAGTTCAAGCTCTCCACGTCCAGGTTGATGAACTCGAAGTTCACGCCGAATTTTGTAAACAATTCTTCGATGGAGACCGACTTCAAGCTGAATCGGGTGAACTTGACCCCGGCGTTGTGGCTCCACCGCTCGACGTGGGCTTTGTCCGAGGATGAGACGGCATCACCGCCGCTGTCGTAGAACTCCAGCCAGCCGCCATCGGTGCTGATGGCTGCGTTGACGAGAACGATCTCCGGGTTGTTCTGGTGGACCTTGAGCAGCCCCGTAAATGCAGTGGGGGATGGCTCAACACAGACCCCTGACCAGCCCAGTTCCGCCAGGCGCAGGGTGTTGCTGAAAGTTTTTCCGTCGTAAGCCCCGATGTCCAGGAATCGGCCCGTCTTCAAACCGGCCTTTTCCAGCAGACCCAGGACCACCGTTTCTTCGTTGTTTTGCGAGTATGGCATATCGTCTCCCACTAAGAACGAAACTGCCTGGCTGGGCACCCCCTGAAAAATTCTTCACAACACCCTTGACGCGGGACTGGAAATTGTTTACCTTTTCTACCGAATGAACAAACGACTGCTCAAAGACGTGCTCCGGGTGCCGACCAGCACCGGCCATGAAGGCACTATGGTCGAATGGCTTATGGAGTATTTCCGAGGCACAAACTGCGTTGCCAAGAAGGACTCCAGAGGCAACATCTACGTGACGAAAGGCGTTTCGGACGTGTATCCCTGCGTGGCCGCTCACACCGACACCGTTCACGCCCCTACCAACGTCATCATCCACGAGGAGGGCGACAAGCTCTTTGCAACCGACTGGAGCGAGAAGCAGGTCGGCTGTGGCGGCGACGACAAAGCTGGCATCTACATCTGCCTCCAGATGCTCGAACAGCTCGACGTGTGCAAAGCAGCTTTTTTCGTCTCCGAGGAGAACGGCTGTGTCGGCTCGCGCCACTGCCTGGAGGAGTGGTTTCTGAGCGCGGGCTACGTCATGGAGTTCGACTCGCCTTGCGACGACATCCTGACCTTCACCTGTGACGGCACCCAGTTGTTCCCAACCCAGGGGCCGTTCTTCGACGCGGTATGGCCGGTTCTCCAGAACTATGGAGCGGTGAACTGGCAGCATCATCCCTACACGGATGTCTCGGTGCTCAAGCGCAAGTTCAGTTTTCCTTGCCTGAATCTGCCTGCGGGCTACTTCCGAATGCACAGCCGCGAGGAATACGTGCAGATGAGCGTTGTCGAGAACTCGTTTCAGATGGGCATGGCCCTGGTCAAAGCACTGGGCCGAAAGGCATACGTCTTCAAGGCAGTCAACGTCAACGGACACGAAGTGGAGACTCCGGTCCCGGTGACTTACCTCAAGACTCACGATTTTGGAGCCAGGTTGACCTCTCCCAAGAGCATGGATGCTCTCCCTCCCAGGGTTGACCTGGCTTCCAAACTTCAACGTCTCCAGAAAGGCAGCAAGAAATGAAAACCAGCTACACATATCTCAAGGGAGGCGCAGACCATCCTGTTTGCGCTGACTACGCGCTCGCGGGTGCGTCTGGTGACTTTGCCTACGCCATCGTCTGTGATGGCCAAGGCCGAGACGGCATCCAGGACATCGACTTCGGTGTGCGGGCGCTTGCTTATGCGGCCAGAGAGACCGTGCGCTTGTGCCGGACAACTGCGCTGCTGCCTGCCTTCTTCGGCACCTACACGATTGGCAAGGCGTCAGCGACGCACGCCATCTTTCCAGCTCTGCATCGCATGGCACTCGATGCCTCTTTGCTTGCGGCCTGGGTGAACGGGGACAAGCTCACTGTCTATCTCTACGGCAACGGCACGCTGATTCACAAAAATCACAACCACGTCCGAGTGGTTCACGTTAACCTGCCGGAGCCTGACTTTCTGGCTTACCAGCAGGACGAGGTTCGTAAGACGAGCTACCTCACAGAGCACCGCACCGAGGTCAAGGCTTACTACGATTGCATCATCCAGAATGGCAACGAGAGCGGGAGTCAGAGGCCAGCTAAGCATTTGGAGCCTGTCGTGATCGAGTCGGTGGTTCAGCCCGGCGACATCATTTACCTCTGTTCTGACGGCATTGATGGATTTCGTGACAAGCACGCAGGTTTGCGCGATTGGCGCGAAATGCTCACTGCCTACACAGAGGGCCAGCTTTCCTTGGTGATGAATGACAGCTTCGCCGAGGATGACGTTTCGATGGCGACAATCGCCGTCTGAGTCCACCAAAACACAAACATGAAAAAATACCGATGCAGAGAAAAGGGGTGCGATCACGCACCGTTTGACAGTCCCCAGGCCGAAGCCATGCACTATGGCCGCGTCCACAGCAAAACCATCGTGGCGCTCGGCCAGAAGCGGCCAGAGCGTGCCCTGGTGCGTTTCAACGGCAGTGGCAACGGAGGAACCGCTGTGGCTCTGGAGGAGCAGCCGGTCAAGGTTGACCGCCGCACGAGGGCCTGGCGCGAAGCTCACCCGGAAGAAGTCAAGCGCCCGCAGTCCACCTACTGGGCCGGGATGAGCAAGGAGGAGCGCAGCGCCGAGATCAAGCGCCGGATGAAGAAGCGGACGAACAAGCACGCTGCTGTTCGGGAAGTCACCATCAACTTTTGTCCAGAGTGCGGGTGCCACATCAAGGCTGTGGCAATGGGCATGGCCGTGGCCGCGCACATGAAAGGCTAAATGAGCACCAGCAAAGAAATCGAGAAAACCGCTCGCAAGCTCTGTCGGCACAAGATCGTCTTTACCGACATCAGCGACGCCCTCGTAGCAGTTCGAGCTATGCAGGGCCGGAGCACCAAGGCCATTGCCAACGAACTCGGTGTCAGCGAAACCCAGGCTCAGTATCGGGTCATGAAGGCCCAAAACTCGATGGGAACGAAGTTCCGCTCTGACTACCGAAACGGCACTGGGCCGGTAGCCAAGAAGATGCTGCGGGCCACGGAAGCGATTGGCCTGCGGGTCGTCGAGCGCCAGATTGCTCCCAAGTTTATTCCGTTTGCCAGTCCGGGTGTCTCCCGGAATCCGGTCCACGTTTAACCGATTCGGTCCACCGGGGCGGGGGCACGCCGGTTACGATTCCTGTTGGGGCGGCGATTGTTTTGACGGTCGCCGCCTCCATCGTCTTCTTCGGGATTCCATTCAATCTTCTCCAGGATCGACATTTTCATCGCCGTGGGATCGACTTCACCCCGGTAGTGCTGGAACGCTTCGCCGTGCCGGTTCAGGAAGACGAAATAGCGGATGATGTTGTCCATGTATTCCTGGTCGCTGGCGCACAGGCCGATGGCCACGTCCACGATGCCCGCCTTCTCGAACGACCCTTGGAATGACTTCATGCTCGGCACGGCGTGGCCGACCGTCTCCTTGTTGCAGCGGTCGGGCAGGATCACCGGGCACTTGAACTCCGCCCCCAGGGCGCGGGCCTCCAGGTAAATCTCGCCCTGGGCACGCCACTCACTGGTCCGCTTGGGGTCTGCCGTGGACTTCACGGTTTCGGCGAAGTCGATGAAGATGGCTCCCGGCTGAATCTGAAACTGCTGGCAGACCGTCAGCGCGTGGGAGCGGATGTCCCCGGCGATGGTCGCGGCCCTGGCCGGAAATCCTTTAATGATGAGCGGCTTCTCGCACTTCTCGATGATGGCCTGCGTGGCGATCTCCGCGAACGTGTTCGGGTTTTTGTAAACGAAATCGCTGGGAGTGTTGGTCAGGTTGCAGGCGCAGCGGACGGCAGCAAGTTCCTGGGTGATTTCGCACGGGTAGTAGAGGACCGGTTTCTTGAACTCCGTGACGATGTTCATGGCCAGGTTGATGCAGAACGCCGTCTTGTAACGCTTCGGGGGAGCCAGGATCGAGATGAGCCAGCCTGGTCCCCAGCCGAAAGGCCAGAGCTTGTCCAGGTCGCTAAAGCCGGTCGGTGTGCCGTAGTCCTTGCTCTTGATTTTCTCCATGATTTTGGCGAACTCATCGGGGTAGTCCTTCCAAAACTTGTAGCCCAGGTCTTCGAGGTTCATCCCGATTTTGAGCGCGTCCTCAAACATCCGGCTGAATCCTCCGGGCGGCGTCTCACCTGACTTCAAGAAGTCATAAGATTTCTGAATGGCGATGAAGATGGCCCGCTCCTTGGCGAACTGAACCACGCGCTCGACCACATACTGTGCGTCCCCGGTGTCCATGTCCCGGAGCTTCCGCACGTAGGCCATCACGTTGTCTTCCTCTTTGGCCTCCGTGCTGCGGATGATGGAATCGTAAACAATCTGACCCAGGGCTTCTTCGGTGGGAAAGCGACCGTTCTTGCGCCAATAAGCGAACAGGGCACGGGCCGTGGCCGTGCGCTCGACCCCCTCGAAGTAGGCCGAGTTCAATGTCCCTGCGTTGTGCAGGAACATTTTCGGGTGCTTCATTATGCAGGCCAGGAGCAAGTCCTGGAAGTCGCCCGAAAAATTGTAACGCTCAAACATGGTTCAAAGAATCGAATTTCAAGTCGTAAAGACAGAGGTATTTCCGTCCACTAATTTGAGCAGTTCCACCTGCTGGATTGCGACCGCGAGCCTCGACCAGAAGCGGATCGAGTCCGTGACGACGCTGCGCTCAATCATGAAGTCATCCGGCTGGAAGCCGCGCTGCGCCAGGACGCGATGGATCGCTTCCGGCATGATGCGCTCTCTGGCGTGAAAAACCGCCACGGCTTTGCGCTGCCGCCTTTTGAGCTGGCCGTGAATGTGGACGACGGTCCAGCGGTGCTTGCGTATCAGGGCGGACAGGTTTGGGTCCGGGTGATTAACGTGGCCGCGCAGAACGTGCTCGTAGTAGGTCGGCTCAATCGCCAGCCAGTAGGGGTGAAGCAGCGTTTCCTTGTCGGCGTATAGGTTCTGCGCGACGTTGCCGGACTTGAACATCTTGTAGCCGATGATCCAGTTGCCCGCTGTCATCTCGGAGCTGAGCAGGATTTGGTCGAAGTCCTTCCGGGCCACGTCGGACCCCAGCAGCCGGTCGAGCGTTGTGGTGTCGAAGGCCCCGAAGCGTGTTCGACAAACCGAGGCAAAGGTCTTGACCTGGTGGACGGCGGCATCGCCCGTCAACATCTTTGAGTAGAATGGCTGCTTGCCGTTGGCCTGTTGCCAGGCCAACATGTTGCAGAGGAAAAAGAGCTTCACCGAGGTCTCTGCTTCGCGCACGCGGTTGAGGACCAGGTGAAACTGGTTGATGCCAATTTTGTTGGCCGGGGCTTTGTCCTCGAACACCCACTTGTGGCAAAATTCGTAAACTTCCTCCATCGAAGCCACATCCGGGTCAACACTGTTTACGTCTGCGTTCCGAAAGTCCATCAGCCCATCAGGCAGAAAGCTGAACGTGGCTTTGTCGAGGCTTTCACGCCGCGCCAGGTAGTCCATGACGCTGGCGCACTCCGGCTGATGCGGGCACTTCGGGCAGAGCGGGTTGTCCAGCGTTTGCTCTAGCCCAAAGCACTTTATCGGCGGCTCTATGGCGATTCTTTCCACGAAAGTAAGAACGGCATCTGGTTCTTTGGGGCATGGCTGATGAAGCAAAAGTCGATGCTCCCGTAGCAAAGAAGCGGAAGAACGCTCCACGGGTTTACCGGACGCTCGCGGGCGAACCGGTGAGCTACAAGGGGATGAAGAAGTTCTTCCGCGACATCATCGCCTACCACAACGGGGTCCGCGCCTGGGAGAAGTCGGAGCTGGTGGAAGTGCCCGACGCCAATGCTCCGCTGGGAGAGAAGGAAATCACTCCTGGCCGGAACAGCCCCATTTGCGCGGCGTGTGGTCTCGACCAGATGGGAGCCTACAACCCCTACCTCGAATACGTCGGCCCGGAGAACCCCGTGGCGACTGTGATCGTCGAGTCTGTGTCGAGGGCTGAGGACAGCAATGGCGGGCTGGGATCGGGTAAAGGCCCGACCTCCAGCATGGCCGCTGTCATCTACAAGCTCCAAAAGGTTCATGGTGTTTCCATCGACGACATCCGCTGGGTGCCGCTGACGCGCTGCGCGTTCCGCGACGGCAAGCAGCCCAACTACAAGACCAAAGGCAACTGGTGCCGCTATCACGTCATTCGTGACCTGATGCTCCATCCGCCCAAGGTTGTGATCCCGGTAGGCACCAACGTCCTCGGTCTGCTGTCGCACAAGAGCAATGCCCAGGACTGGTCGGGTAAACTACTGACCTGGCGCGGCTGGCCGGACGACTGGCTGACAGAGCCGGACTTCATGCTGGACCGGCCTGATCCGCTCCACGAAGGCGGCTTCGTCAAGGGTCATCCCATCTTTGGGCCTCCGCCCGACATTCGCATTCCGATGGTGCCGGTTCAGAATCGCAACCTGATACTGAGCTACCAGAATCCGGTGCTCACCCGCGAGTGGGAGGAGCATCTGATTTACGCGCTCAAGGTCGGCAAAGAGGGCGTGCCCGCGCCCAACTACATCCGGCCCTGGTATCGCATCACCACTGATCCGAACGAGGCCATTGAAAGTCTCAAGCACGCCATCGACCTGGCCAACCGCTTCCAGCCGCTCAAACTGGCTTACGATACCGAAACCACCGGCTTGAAAGCCTGGGCGCACTTCCGCCGCGTCAAGGTGGAAGGTTCGGGTGAGTCGCCGGACATCCCGGTGGAGAAGATGCCCGACACGGTGGTTCGTTCGCCGGACCCCAGGATTGTCTTCATGATGTTCCGCTGGGTCAACCCGGAGACCAAGCAGGAGGAGTCCATCGGCTTCCCCTGGGACTACGAGACCAGCGAGCTGAAACCCTTCCTCGACCAGATCGTTCCTTACGTCATTGAGCTGCTGGCAACGGCTGATGTGGTCGGCCACAACCTGACCTTTGACGAGCTGTTCACGATTATCACGGTCGGCAGGCGCGAGAACGAGCACCTACCGTTTCTGCCGGACGGCCAATGGAACCCGGACTGGTTCGCCCTCCAGGACCGCATCAACCTCCTGGCGAGCGCCGGGGGCTGGGACACCTGGCACATGGCGTTTACGTTGCTCCAGCGCCGGGGCAGCCTTGGCCTGGAAGTGCTGGCCTACGACTGGGCACCGAGCCTGGCGGGCTACGAGGAGGAGATGACGCTCCTAATCGACCTCTTTGGTGACACGATGAACCCGGCGAACAACAAGGGCGGGCACTATGCCAACTGCCCCAAGCCGCTGTGGGACTCGCACTTGAAACCCTACGTCATGGGCGACGTGGAAGTCACCTACCAGGCCCGCGATGCCCTGGAGGAGCGCCTGGAGAAAACAAAAGTTTACAAAATACCTCTGGCGTGGCCGGGCCGTCCCGGTCACTTCCGGCGCTACGAAGCTCCCAACCGGCACTGGGTCTATCGCAACATCGTTTCCCCCGCCTCGCGCACGCTGACCAAGATGATGGCCAGGGGCATGTTCATCGACCCGGAGGAGCTGGGGCGGCAGGAGGAGGGCTTTCCGCACAAGGTCGAGGCAGCCAAGAAGAAGCTGCGGGACGTGGATGAAGTCATCGAGCGGTGGTGCCAGACCAAGGCCCAGGAAGCCGCGCAGCCCACCGAATCCGCGCCCGAAGGATCAACCTGGGAGCTGGACCTGGAAAACAAGGGCCAGTTGAAGGAGCTGTTGTTCGGCATCCTCAAGTGCCCGATCCACCGGTTCACCAAGGCGGGCCGCAAGCTTTACGGCGACGACCCGGCTGACTGGGGTCATCTGAGCCGCGAGGAGCAGGTCCAGTATGCCGCCGTGGATAAGTTCACGCTGAACAAGCTCGCGGTCGATCATCCCAACCTGCGCCCGCTCCAGGAATACCGGAAGGTCTTCAAGCTCTACAGCACCTACGTCCGGCCTCTCCGCAACATGATGGCCGAGCACCTGGATAAGAAGCAGCGGGTCAAAGAGCCGCACCTGTCGGTTGACCACTGCATCCACGCCAGCTTCATGCTCACGGGCACACGCGGGGGACGGTTGTCCTGCCGTGACCCAAACCTCCAGCAGCTTCCCAACGACGGCATCGTCAAGCGGCTGTTCAGCTCGCGCTTCGGCGGGCGCGGTTGCATCTACGCGGCGGACCTGAGCCAGATCGAGCTGCGCCTGATGGCGGCTGCCTGCGGCGACGAGTCAATGGTCAACGCCTATCTCCAGGACGTTGACCTTCACTCCCTGACGGCCAGCAAGATCAAGTGGAAGGACGGGATGCACAGCTATGAGGAGTTCACGAAGAAGCACATGGAAGGACTCCAGAAGGCGGGCAAGGCCGACCAGGCAAAGAAGCTGGACCTCAAGCGCAAGGTAGCAAAAACTGTAAACTTTTTGACCGGTTACGGCGGCGGTGCTTTTGGTTTACAAAATGTTCTTGCGAACAACGAGGTCTATATCCCGCTGGAGGAGTGCGAGGACATCATCGAGTCCTTCTTCGAGGCGTATCCGGCCCTCAAGAAGTTCCTCGGTGTTTACAAAAATTTCATCGAGGAGAATGGCCGGGCGGTCTCCATCTTTGGCCGCGTCCGCCATTTCGAGGAAATCTGGAGCGACGACAACGAAGCCCGCAACAAAGCCCTCCGCGCTGGCTGCAATCACCTGATCCAAAGCACGGCTTCCGACATGATGCTCCTCTGTCTGATTACGATTGAGGCGCTTATGCGGGATGCCGGGCTGAACAGCCTGCTGGTGTCCACGGTCCATGACAGCTTAGTCGTGGATACGATCCGCGAGGAGCTGCCGCAGGTCCATGACATCGTGTTCAACGTCATGAACAACATCCCCACGGTGATCGAAAGCCTGTTGCCGGATTTCGACACTTCCTGGATGATTGTGCCGCTTGCGGGCGATTCCGAAGTGGGGCTAAACTATCTGGAAACCAACAAAATCTCCGGGGACAACCCGGACTGGGAAAAACTGCTTCAACCCTGGGGCAAGCACGAGTAGTTAAGGACGTGAACGCGAGAGATATTATCGAACGATTGGCCGCTCTGGACGAGGCCCCGGCAGCACCAGAGGTTGAACCGGATGTCGCGCCGGACGTTGATCCTGATGTGGCCCCTTCGGCACCGCCTGCCCCGCGCACTCCGCGTGAGCCGTCGCCAGACCCCTGGACCGTGCCCCCGGATTACGAACCGGGCACGTTCCCGCACCCCAAGGCGGGCGACGAGAGCGAAGCCATCGAAGGCTGGCTGGAAGCAACCCAGCAGCCCATCCAGGATTGGGAATGGGATGGCGAGAATTTGCGCCTGCTCCTCCAGGACGGCACCGTTGAAACCTATACGCGCCAGCAACTTGACGAGATCGGCGTGTTCGGTGAAATGGCCTTTGCCGAGAGCCTGAAAGAAGACGAGGACGAAGGCGAGAAGGACGGCGACAAAGACGAGGGCGGCGAGGAAGGCGGCGAAGCTGAGTCCTCCGACGAACCCCCGTTCGGCAAGGAGGAGGGCGGCGAACCCGGTGAAGACGCGGGCGGCTGTCCCGGCGCTCCCCAGGATGACACCATCGCAGCCATCCTTGGCACCGCCGACATGAACCCCGAAGTTGTGGCCGGAGAACCGGCTCAGCAGCTTACCCAGGCCGTTGACCAACTGGTCTCGGCGATCCTGGGCGTGGTTCAGGCCCCCACGCAACCTGCCGGGGAACCGGTCGGGGAACCGATGCCGGGCGAAGGCGACGAATCAAGCGGCGAGCTGGCCCTGGCAGCCCCCGACGAGCGCCCCGACGAGAATTACGACGAGGCTGAGCTGGCCAAGGGCATCCAGATCGAGCTGGAGCACACCGACGACCCGGAGGAGGCCAAGAAGATCGCCAAGGATCACTTGGACGAAGACGCCCAATACTACGTCAAGCTGGAGCAAGTCGAAGGAAAATGAAAGCCTGGGAGATCATCGAGGCAATCGACGATCCCAGCGGCTTGATCCACCCGGAAAAGCACCAGGCGATTGCCGGTAGGACGCACCCGCTGGGAGGTCACCCTGCTTACCCGGAACACCGGGCCGGGCCAGGGGAGCACGCGACCAACTACGAGGAAGTCCTGGCGACCCGCCAGTGGCAGAAAATCCTCCAGAAAGGCCAGCAGTATCTCGGCGTCCCCCTCACGCGCCAGGCGCTCGGCACGATCCAGCAAAAGCTGATTCAGTCCATGCGCCTGATCGCCCAGGCCGAGGCGACTCACAAGGAGGAGCTGGAGGCCCTGGCTATCGAGCTGGTCTTCGAGCTGCCGGAGTTCAAGAGCGCCAAGAAGGCTTACGAGGCCAACCGCATCCAGATTGACGCGGAGCTGACCGAGGAGCCGAGCATGGAAGGCGGCATGACTTCCGATGAGCCGGAGGCTCAAAAGCCGCTGAGCCAGGAGCGCACGCCAGCCGAAAAGCAGTGGATCGAGAAGATGATCCAGCGGCGGCACTTTACCAACGCTTTGATCCAGGGGTCAGCCGTCAGCAACAACTACCTGTTTGAGCTGGGCGGGCAGGCCCTCGACCGCATTCATCCTGGTCTTCGCAAGGCATACGGCACCCTCATGGTCTCGACCGAGATCGGCTACTGGATGTTCCCGCAAAGCGCCGTCATTGCCGGGGCACGAGCTGAGCTACAGGTAGGCTCGGCGAAAGTCGGCTTCACCGATGAGGAGGAGCCAGAGCAGGCTGAACAGCCGGAGGAGCAGCCCCCACCACAACGGCGGATGCCCAAGGTCACTGCCCAGGCCATGCACTTCCCGGTCTTGATCCAAGAGATTATCAAGGGTCTGACCGAGCTGGCATCCTTGCCGAGCCTGCCTCGTGACCCGGAGGAGCGCCAGGAAGTGCTCAGCAAGGCGGACCTGGTGGACATGGAAGCCTGGCACATGATCCTGGGACCGCAGCTTTGGGATCAGTTTGTGGCCATCACCGACGCCGAGAATGAGCGCGAGCTGGCCATGCACCTTTACTCCTACATCCAGCGGATGGGTGTGGATGAGTTCAACGGCTTCATGAAGGAGCTTTACGCCAAATCGCCGCGAGGAATGCAAATGCTCCGGCAGTTGGCGCAGCGGGTCAAGGCTGACATGGCCGAGGCCGAAGGCGACGACGTGAGGGAGAGCGCCCAGGAAATCGTTCGGGCGCTGATCGGCTAAACTTTCACGGCTACCGTTGCTCCGCAGTGCTCGCAGCGGTAGCGCATCTCTGTTTTTCCCGGCCCCTTCGCGTCCACCTTGATGGGCGGGGTTTTGATGTTCTTGTGGCAGTTGCCGCACTCCAGCAGAAACTCATTTTGGGGCGGGACGGATTCGCGGGGTTCGGGAGGGGGAAAAGTGCTGTCAACTGGCTCGACTTTTTGCACCAGGACCGGCGCTGTCTGAACCGGCTGTGGAGCCGGAGCGATGAAGTTGGCCGATAGGCTGGTTGTGGCCGTTGCGCCCGCCGTGGTGCCTGCCGTGGCCGTAGTCAGAAATACCTGTGGCTTAGGCTGAAACATCTTTCCGCGCACGTAATCGTGGGCAGCTTTCACGATGGCAATGGTGATCGCCAAACCGGAGATTCCTCCGCAGGCGTAGAGCAGGTCCAGGAACACGTCACGCATCATACACAATTTTGTTTACTTTTTCGATCTGAGCCGTCATCTTCGATGGAAAGAACGATTTTTATGAGCATGACAGACGCACAAAAGATTCTGGCGCTCCGCAAGGAGCTGACCGATCACTCGTTTCGCTACTACGTGGCGAACGCCCCGTCCATCTCCGACCAGGAGTATGACAAGAAGTTCCGTGAGCTGGTTGCCCTGGAGCGAGACCACCCGGAAATGGCCGACGCCAACTCACCCACCATGCGCGTGGGCTGCCCGATTCCCAACGGGCTACGAAAAATCCGGCACAAGGTCAAGATGCTCTCGCTGGATAATGTCAACAATGCCGAGGAAGTCGCCACATTTTTCGACGGCCTGGAGGACCAGGAGGTTATCCTGGAAATGAAAATCGACGGCCTCAGCCTTCACCTGAGCTACAAGGAGGGCCAGCTCATCCAGGCGGTAACCCGTGGAAATGGCACCGAGGGCGCAGACGTGACCGAGAACGCCAGGACGGTCCACTCCATCCCCCTGGTTCTCCGAAAGCCGGTCACCATCGAGGTCCGAGGCGAAATCTACTGGAGCTTGACCTCGTTCAACGCCTACAACGCCAGCGTGTCCGAAGGCGACCGCTTGGCTAACCCGCGCAATGGAGCTTCCGGCAGTATGCTCCTCAAAGATTCCAGGGAGGTCGCCAAGCGTAAGCTCAGCTTTGCCGCCTACAGCGTTCCTTCCGACCTGCCAGCAGCCGTGACCACCCAGGAGGCCCTGCTGGAATACCTCGAAAGCCTGGGCTTCCCCAGCACCCTGACCCTCCCCGTCCGCCAGGACATGGCTGGGTTGCCCTATATGACCTGTCTGGCCAACGAGGAGCTGATGCCCGCGATCCAACACCTGGACGGCTACCGCAAGGCCCTGGACATGGATACGGACGGACTGGTCATAAAGGTCAACTCCCTGGAAAAGCAGCGCGACCTGGGCGAAGGGGAGCGGTCCCCGAAGTGGGGCGCGGCTTTCAAGTTCCCGCCTGAGACCAAGGAGACGCGCCTGAACGCCGTCATCATCCAGGTTGGCAAGACCGGTCAGGTGACGCCGGTTGCGGAATTGCAGCCGGTGAACTTGGGTGGGGCGATGGTCGCCCGCGCTTCGCTCTGCAACCAGGATGAGCTGGACCGTCTCGGTATTGACGTGGGCGATTACGTGCTCGTCCAGCGCAGCGGCGAAGTGATCCCGAAGATCGTGGGCCTGGCGCGGCCTTCGCCGACCAAGAAGAATCACGGCAAGAGCTACCAGATGCCCAAGACCTGCCCATGCTGCTCGACTCCCCTGGAGCGGCCCCCAGGCATGGTTCACTCCTACTGTGTCAATCCTGACTGCGACGACCAGGTGTTTGCTCGGCTGGTTTACGCGGTGGGCAAGGACGCTCTCGACATTGACGGCTGTGGTGAAACGACGGTGCGGACGCTGATGGACAAGGCCGACGTGAAGAAGCTTTCGGACCTGTATGCGATCAAGGATTTCAGCTTTTTGAAACCGGCCACGGCCAAGAAAATGCGCGAGGGGTTGGAGAAGGCCAAGTCCGCAC
>Ga0316616_100000001_pt1 | contig 120336 bp, 117 predicted proteins | sample OWC_Aug_M1_C1_D1_FD_207660 | JGI IMG/M metagenome (GOLD analysis project Ga0316616, IMG submission 207660) | Wetland soil microbial communities from Old Woman Creek delta, Ohio, United States - OWC_Aug_M1_C1_D1_B | ecosystem: Environmental > Terrestrial > Soil > Wetlands | place: USA: Ohio... | reverse complement strand
TTGGCTACCCGTGTTTCATCAAGCCGGTGATGTCGTCCTCCGGCAAGGGGCAGTCGCGAGTAACTGCGCCAGACCAGGTGGCCGCCGCATGGGATTACGCCGCCAGCGGCGGACGCGTGAATCAGGGCCGGGTGATCGTGGAAGGGCAGATTGACTTCGATTACGAAATTACCCTGCTCACCGTGCGCGCCAAAAACGCGGATGGAGTAAACGAAACCTATTTCTGCGACCCCATTGGCCATTTGCAGGTCAAGGGCGACTACGTGGAAAGCTGGCAGCCGCAGCCGATGAGCATCAATGCGTTGCAGCGCTCGCGCGAGGTTGCCAAGGCGGTGACCGATAACTTGGGCGGCCGGGGGCTGTTCGGCGTGGAGCTGTTCGTCAAGGGCGATGCGGTGTGGTTCTCCGAAGTCAGCCCGCGTCCGCACGACACCGGCATGGTGACCATGGCCAGCCAGCGTTTTTCCGAATTCGAGCTGCATGCGCGTGCCATCATCGGGTTGCCGGTGGATGTGGCCATGCGCGCACCCGGCGCCAGCGCAGTGATCTACGGTGGGGTAGAGAGCGACAATCTGGTTTATGAAGGCGTGGACGAGGCGCTGGCGGTGCCGGAATCCGACCTGCGCCTGTTCGGCAAGCCGGAGTCCTTCGTTCGCCGCCGCATGGGCGTGGCGCTTGCTACGGGCCGCGACATCGAGGAAGCGCGCACTCGTGCCAAGCTGGCCGCAAGCAAGGTGCGCCCGGTCGCGGAATGAGCGAGCAGCCGGCAACATTCTACGAAGTGGTCGGCGGCGAGGAGGGCTTGCGCCGCCTGGTGACGCGCTTCTACGAAATCATGGACAGTGAACCCAAGGCCGCTGGCATCCGCGCCATGCACAAGCCGGATTTGAGCGAGGCGAATGAAAAGCTGTTTCTGTTCCTGTCCGGCTGGATGGGTGGGCCGCCGCTCTATGTCGAAAAGTACGGTCATCCGATGCTGCGGGGGCGCCATCTGCCGTTCCCGATCGGGGAAAGCGAGCGCGACCAGTGGGTGTACTGCATGGTGCGCGCCATGCATGACGTCGGGCTCGAGGAAAAATCGATGCTGCAGCTTGGCAACGCGCTATGGGGTGTGGCCGACTTTATGCGCAATCAGCCAGAATCCGATTCCAGGTAGTTTCCCCCATCGTCCGTGCCTGACTCCGCTAGTGGCTAAAACCGGATTCCAGGTTCTGTCTTCGACAGCCCCGGAATGACGGAGAGTATTTCAGTCCTTGCGCAGCAGGCCGCCGAGCAGGGCGGCGACTTCCCGCTTCTGCTTGGTCGTGCGGCGCGGAGTGTGGCGTACAGGGGCGTCGCTGCTGTCTGGTTCGTACGGGCGGTCAAACCAGGGGTCGCCGCTGGATTTCCTGGCCGGGGCAGGCGCCGAGCTTCTGCCGGTCTCGTGTGCAGGGCGCCGCTCTGGCGCGCGCTGCGGGCGCGGGGCCTTCTCTTCCTGGAATTCGCGCTTGATCAGCTTTTCGATTTCCTTCAGGTATTTTTCTTCTTCCGGTGCTACCAGCGAGATCGCCACGCCCGAAGCCCCGGCGCGGCCGGTGCGGCCGATGCGGTGCACGTAGTCTTCCGGCGCGTGCGGAATTTCGTAGTTAATGACCAGCGGTAGCTGGTCGATATCCAGCCCGCGTGCCGCCACGTCGGTGGCCACCAGCGTCGTGATCTTGCCCTGTTTGAAGTCTTCCAGCGCCTGTAAACGTTCTTGCTGGCTCTTGTCGCCGTGGATGGCGTCGGCGGCAATACCATCGCGCTGCAACATCCTGGCGAGTCGGCCGGTAGTGAGTTTGGTCTTGGTGAACACCAGCGCCTGTGCATTCTCGCGGCGCAGAATTTCGGCCAGCAGCGCGTGCTTGTCAGCCTGCGCCACGCGGTAGATTTTCTGCTCCACGTTTTCCGCCGCGGCATTGCTGCGCGCGACTTCCACCAGGATCGGATTGGTCAGAAAGTCATCCGACAGCTTCTTGATATCGTTGGAGAAGGTGGCGGAGAACATCAGGTTTTGTCGCTGCTTCGGTAGCAGAGCCAGGATGCGCTTGAGGTCGGGCAGGAAACCCATGTCCAGCATACGGTCGGCTTCGTCCAGTATCAGCATCTGCACCTGGTTGAGCTGGACCGTGCGCTGCTCGACGTGATCGAGCAGGCGTCCCGGTGTCGCCACCAGGATTTCCACGCCGCGCATCAGCGCCTGCGTCTGCATCTTCATATCCATCCCGCCGAACACCACCAGCGAGCGCAGCGGCACGTGCTTGCCATAGGTCTTGACACTTTCTTCGACCTGGATCGCCAGTTCGCGAGTCGGCGTCAGGATCAGCGCGCGCACCGGATGACGCGCCGGCGAGGCGCTGGTGCTGGCTTGCGGCAGCAGCTTTTGCAGCAGCGGCAGGGTAAAGGCGGCGGTCTTTCCAGTGCCGGTCTGTGCGCCGGCCATCAAGTCGCGACCTTCCAGGACTAATGGAATCGCCTGTGCCTGGATCGGCGTCGGTTTGGTGTAGCCCTGCTCCTCGATCGCCCGCAGAATCTCGGGCGCGAGGTTGAGGGAGGCAAACGTCGTAATATTAGTACTCACAGTTGGCAATTATACGAAACTACGGCCACCGCGCTTGAACGATTTATCGCCCTCGCGTTTTTTTTGGCCGCCAAAGCCCTGGCCGGCGTCACGATTACCGGCGCCTTTGTAGCCGCCGCCCTTGTTGGCCGGGTGGCCGCCGGTGCGCGGCTTGCCGCTATCGCCAAACTTGTGCGGCTTGGGTTGCTGGATGCGCTTTGGTTCCAGGCCGGAAATCACACCAGCTTCAAGGCGCTGACCGGTGAATTGCTCGATCTTGCGCAACTGGAAACGCTCTGCGTGTGAAGCGAATGAAATCGCGACTCCGCTCTTGCCGGCACGACCGGTACGGCCGATGCGGTGTACGTAGTCCTCGGCGAATTTTGGCAGGTCGTAGTTGATCACGTGGCTGATGCCAGCGACATCGATGCCGCGCGCGGCAACGTCGGTGGCGACCAGAACGCTGATATCGCCGTGGCGCAGTTTGGTCAGCGTGCGGTTGCGCGCACCCTGCGTCATGTCGCCATGGAGCGCCGCAGCCTTGTGGCCGGCAGCGATCAGGTCTTCCGACAACAGATCGGCGTGGCGCTTAGTGGAGGTAAACACGATGGCCTGCGTCATTTCCGGGGCGATCAGCAGATGTTCCAGCAGCTTGTTCTTGTGGCCCATGTCGTCAACCATGTGCAGGCGCTGTTCGATATTTTCGTGCCGGGCCTGTTGCGTGGCGACCTGGATGGTCTTGGGGTTGCGCAGGATCTGCGCGGCGATCTTGCCGATGGTGCCGTCCAGCGTGGCGGAGAACAGCAGGGTCTGGCGCTCGCCGGTCAGCGCGGAGGTGATGCGTTCCACGTCCGGCATGAAGCCCATGTCCAGCATGCGGTCGGCTTCGTCCAGCACCAGCATCTGCAGGCGGGAGAAATCGATGCGGCCGCGTTCCATGTGGTCCAGCAGGCGGCCCGGGGTGGCGACCAGAATATCCACGGGTTGCGACAGCAGCTTGTTCTGCAGCGGATAGGGCATGCCGCCGACGATGCTGACGGTGCGGGCGCGCAGGAACTTGCCGTACTTGCGCGCGGCTTCGTTAACCTGTTGCGCCAGTTCGCGCGTCGGCACCAGTACCAGGATGCGCGCGCCGCGGCTGCGGGAAGGGTGTGGCGTGGCCAGCAGGTTGAGCGCGGGCAGCATGAACGCGGCGGTTTTGCCGGTGCCGGTCTGGGCGGAGGCCATCAGGTCGTGGCCCGCCAGGATTTCCGGGATGGCTTGCGACTGGATCGGCGTCGGCTCGGTGTAACCCGCCTCCTGCAGTGCGTGGAGGAGGGTGGGGTGTAGATCTAGATTTTCAAAAGTCACTTTATAGCTTCCTTAACGAGAGGAATAACAAATACGCAAGCAGGCACAGCCCCGAACCGTTGTTCGGAAGATGGCGCAGAATTCTGTGAGGAAATTCTTACCGGCGCTCGGGCATGGCCACTAACCGGTAAAAAAAGAAGTACGAAACGACTTCTGGAGGGGTCAGGGCGATGAATCGGCGATTGCATGGCAATCACAACGAAGCGCGCAGTATACGCACATACATCAGCGTGTCAAACAGTTTGTGTTAGAATGCGCGACTTTTTCGTACAGAGAATCAAACAATTATGTCGCGCGCCCTCCGTAATATAGCCATCATCGCCCACGTTGACCACGGCAAAACCACCATGGTGGACAAGCTGCTGCAACAGGCTGGCACCTTTGCCGCTCACCAGCAGGTCACCGAACGCGTGATGGACTCCAACGACCTGGAAAAAGAGCGCGGCATCACCATTCTGGCCAAGAATACTGCAGTCAATTTCGAAGGCACGCACATCAACATCGTCGATACCCCCGGACACGCCGACTTCGGCGGCGAGGTGGAGCGCGTGCTGGGCATGGTGGACGGCGTGGTGCTGCTGGTGGATGCGGTGGAAGGCCCGATGCCGCAGACCCGTTTCGTGACCAAGAAGGCGCTGGCGCTGGGTTTGAAGCCCATCGTCGTCATCAACAAGGTGGATCGCCCCGGTGCGCGCTGCAACTGGGTGATCAACCAGACCTTTGACCTGTTCGCCAATCTGGGCGCCACCGACGAGCAGCTGGATTTCCCGGTGGTGTACGCCTCGGCATTGAACGGCTATGCCACCCTCGACCTGGATAAGCCGTCCGATACCATGCGCCCGTTGTTGGAAACCGTGCTCAAGCACGTGGAGCAGCCCCAGGGCGACCCCGAGGCACCGCTGCAATTCCAGATTTCCGCGCTGGACTATTCCAGCTATACCGGCCGCCTCGGCGTGGGTCGTGTTCTGAACGGCCGCATCAAGCCGGGACAAGTGGTTGCCGTGATGAAGGGCGACGAGTTGATGGCGCAAGGCCGCATCAACCAGGTGCTCGGTTTCCAGGGACTGGAGCGCGTGCTGCTGGAACAGGCCGAGGCTGGTGACATCATCATTATCTCCGGTCTGGATGAAATCGGCATCGGCGTGACGATCGCCGATCGCGATAACCCGGTTGGCCTGCCCCTGACCGCAGTGGACGAGCCTACCTTGACCATGGACTTCATGGTCAATTCCTCGCCGCTGGCGGGCACCGAAGGCAAGTTTGTCACCACGCGCCAGATTCGTGATCGCCTGGCCAAGGAGCTGCTGGTAAACGTGGCGTTGCGCGTTGAAGAAACCGGCGATGCCGACGTGTTTCGCGTCTCCGGTCGCGGTGAATTGCATTTGACTATCCTGTTGGAAAACATGCGTCGCGAAGGTTTTGAAATCGCCGTGGGCAAACCGCGCGTGGTGGTCAAGGAAATCGACGGCGTGAAATGCGAGCCGTATGAAATCCTCACCGTGGATCTGGAAGACGAAAACCAGGGCGTGGTGATGGAAGAATTGGGACGCCGCCGCGGCGAACTGCAAAACATGGCTTCAGACGGCAATGGCCGTACCCGCCTCGAATACCGTATTCCGGCGCGCGGCCTGATCGGCTTCCAGAGCGAGTTCCTCACCATGACCCGCGGCACCGGCCTGATGGCGCATATTTTCGATGAATTCGCCGCGCTAAAGGCCGATATGCCGGGCCGTCGTAACGGTGTGCTGATCTCCGCAGAGCATGGCGAGGCGGTGGCCTACGCACTGTGGAAGCTGCAAGATCGCGGCCGCATGTTCGTGGTACCGGGTGACAAACTGTATGAGGGCATGATCATCGGCATCCACAGCCGTGACAACGATTTGGTGGTCAACCCGATCAAGGGCAAACAACTGACCAACGTGCGCTCCTCCGGTACCGACGAGGCTGTCCGCCTGGTCCCGGCTATCCTGATGTCGCTGGAATACGCGGTCGAATTCATCGACGATGACGAACTGGTGGAAATCACCCCGAAATCCATCCGCATCCGCAAGCGCCACTTGCAGGAGCATGAGCGCAAGAAGGCGTCCAGGGAATAGGCCTTGGGTTGGTGAATCAGGCAGAAAAAAGCCCGGCATTGCCGGGCTTTTTTCTGGTGTCAGTTTTTCAACTGATAGAAGCGCTCGGCCAGCAGCTTCCCGTCCTTGATCCCATCCAGCCGGTTTCCGACGGCATCACCCAGTTTCACCAGGCGGTCGTCCGGGTGCGGGTGTGTTTTGAACAGCAGGGCGACGCTGCTGTCGTCCTTGCCGACATGGCCGATTTCCTGCAGCACTTCAACTAGGCCATAGGCGTCATAGCCGGCACGTCCGGCCAGCACCACGCCGATGCGGTCGGCTTCGAACTCGGCGTCCTTGTCCAGGCTGCGGGCGCAGATTTCCGCGCCGCTGCCGATCAATTCCTGTACCAGCTGATTATTCTTGCCTAGCGTGCCGCCTAGCAGCCCGGCGCCGAGATTGAGCGCCTGCTGCTTCTGAATCAGTTTCAGTTGATGTTTTTTGACCACATGGCCGATTTCGTGGCCGAGCACGCCAGCCAGCTCCGCTTCGTTATGCAGCTTGCGGTACAGTCCCTTGGTAACGATCACCCAGCCGCCGGGCGCGGCAAAGGCATTGAGATCTTCGGATTCGATTACGCCGAAGTGCCAGGGCAGGTCCGGCCGTTCACTCTGCAAAGCCACCCAGCGCCCGACCTGATTGACGTATTTCTGCAGTTGGTCGTCCTTGACCAGCGGTGCCGCGCCCAACAGGTTTCCGGTGATTTCGCGCCCCAAGCGGATTTCGTCCTCGCGCGAAGGCGTTTTCAGGTTGATGGGCGGCTGCGCATCGGCAGAGCCCTGCGTCGTCGGGCTGGGCTGCGTGGTTTCCTGCAGACCTTTAAGGGCGTCGTCAAGGTTCAGCGCCTGGGCGGGCAATGTGGTGAGCGCAAGCATCAGGATGGGGAGGGCGGATGTTTTCATTGGCTGGTTCCTCCAGCTGATTTCGGTTTTGGCAGGTAAGCCAGCTTGCTGGCCTGCAAACCACCTGCTTTCGCGAACTGTTGCGCCTGTTCTGCTGAAACGCTGTAGCCTTCCAGTTGCTTTACTTCCGCCTCGTTGAACTTGGCGGCCTTGAGCCCTTCCTCATTGAGGCCGCGCACCCCGGTGGTGGAGACCACCTGGCCGGTACCGGCGCGACCGCTGGCGACACTGAGTACGCCGGCCACTTCGTTAGACTTGCTGGCCTCGCCGCGCTTGACCGACAGCAGACGCACCCAGCCGCTTGCCTTGGGCGCCTTGACCTTGAGCCAGGCGCCTTTCTTTTCCAGGATGTCAACTTTATCGCTACGCTTGATCGCGCCAGAGGCTTTGGCATCGGCGTAGGGTTCAACGCGCAGGGTGTCGTCTTTCAGCGCGGTACCGCTTTCGGCGATGGCGAGCAAAGGTACTAGCAGGAGCGCCAGCCCAAAATATCGAAGTTTCATGTTTGTTCCTTTTGATGTTCCAGTCCTAACACGGCCTCGGCAAATAATGCGCGCCATTGCGGGGCCAGCGCTTTTCCGTCAGTGATCAGCCCCTCGTGCAGCGTATGGCGTGTTGCCGTATCCTTTGGCAGGCCGATTTTGCCTAGCAGTTGCGCTAATCGGTCAGCGATTACAAAGGCTTCTCGGCGAATATCCTCGATCTGCGCCGTATCGCCCGGCGCGCAAGTCCAGCCGACTACCAGCATGTCGCCGAACAGTCCCCAGATGCCGCTTTGTGTGCCCTTGAGCGCTTCCACGCTCTTGGGCAGACTGCCGATGGCCTCAATCTCGCGCGTCAGTTTTTTGAGTAGCGCATCGCCCAATGGTTCATCACTCTCGACCAGCACCGGCATCAGCATGGCGCGCAGGCCGGCTGTTCCCACTTGCGTATTGATGGCCAGCTGGCGTTGCAGTGCCCGGTCGGTGGCCAGCGCGTAAATCTTGGCGACACTGAAATAGACCACTGCCCAGGTTACCGGCCCCGTCAGGTCGATGAAGACATTGGTCAGGTTGATAGTGACATAGGAAAACACCAGCAGGCCCACCTGGCTGCTACTGAAAATCCTGTTGAAGCGGTCGCGATCGACACTGCGATAAAACATGGTTGCCGTCAGCCAGATGAGCAACAGGCTGATCAGCATATAGGGCAGGGCGCCGCGCCAGAATTTCAGGTAGTCGGCGTGCTCGACGTTGTCGATGGCAGTAGCGAGAATTTCGACACCCGGGTGAGCCTTGGCCATGGCCGTGGCCTTGAGATCGAACAGGCTGGGCGCGGTAGAGCCGATGATGACGATCTTGCCGGTAAATTCGTTTTGCGGACGCTGCTTGATTTTGCTGCCCATATCCTTGTACACGTCGGAAAAACTGACGTAGCGATAGGTAAAAGGTCCACCGCGCCAGTTGAGCAGGACGTTTTGTGACGCCGGCATGGCATAGCCCAACTGGCTGCCGATCGTCAGTGGCAGGGAGGGCAGTTTCCAGCCGTAGTCTTCGCGCCACAGGCGATATTCGCGCACGATACCGTCTGGATCCGGGTAGATGTTGTGCATGCCGAGCCGCCCGGATGAAATCGCGGCCTCGAAATGTGGCAGCACCACGGCAATGGTGGATTCCGGGTTGCCTTGACCAGGTGCTGTTTCACGGATGCCGGGAATCATGCCCGGCTTGACCTTGCTCAGGCCGTCATGTGCTTCTGGCAACCGCAAGAAAGGGAAAAAGGTGTTGCCGGTGGCGGCGATCGTGTCGTTGAAATAGGCGTCGCTATCCGGGTTGTAGACGTCGGCATCACTGAACAGGATGTCGAACACGATCGCCCTGGGTTTTTGCAGCTCGATCTGCTCCAGAAATTCGCCGAATACCTGCCGTGGCCAGGGCCAGCGCCCATATTCGCCGGAAAGCGCCGCAAGGCTGGCTTCGTTGATATCGACGATGACGATGTTCGGGTCCGGCTTGGGGGTGATGATCCTGTTGCGCACCACAAGGTCGAATGCCTTTTGCCGCATGTTTTCGCCGATATGGAACACACTTGCGTCCAGCAGCAGAAGAACGCTGAACAGCGCGGCCAGATACAGATAGAAATTGTTCCTGAAGCGCTTGGCGAGGGCTGCCGACCAGTGATCGAAGAAAAGCCGGATGCGCGTGATGATCATGCCAATATTCCGGAAATTCGTTGCGCCGCCAATAGCCGCGCGGCCAGCAGACGAATGTTTACGGGTGAGCGCATCACTTCGTCTACGCCCGCTTCATAGGCATCCATCATGCGGCGCTCATCCTTTGAATGACTCAGCAGGATGAAGTACAAGGGCTTTTTCCCGAGGAGGGTGCGCACATCGGAACAAAGCCTGATGCCGTCCATGCCTGGCAGGAGCCAGTCGGCAATGATTACCTCCGTATGTTCCCGCGCAGTCGTTTTCAGTGCGGCTGCCCCGTTGTCAGCGATGGAAACGGAATGGCCGGCGGAGGTCAGAAATTTCTCCAGATGATCCCGCTGGGTTTTTTCCGCGCTGACAATGGTGATACGCAAAGGAGTGGCCGCTTGCGGGATGACTTCCGCTGCGGGTTCTGTTTTTAGGGTGACAGCGGTTTGTGGTCGGGGTAGTTTGCGTGGCGGATAATGCTGCAACTGAATATTCATCAGACCCGCCCAGTTCCGTAGGCCGGCAGTGGTTTGCTCGGTGACGTCGTCAAGCTGTTGCGGTTCGAGCTCCAGCGCTGCTCTCCATAAGGCGATCTGGGCAGCCAGGTCTTCATTCATCTCCCCCTGCATGCTGGAATCCGCCAGCAAGGATGCAAGCTTGAGCGTCAGCGTGAGGCGCAGCAGACGCGAGTTCTCCGGAAAGCCTGAACTGGCAGGGTCTTCGTGATGATAGAGCGCATCCATGAATAGCTTCGGCATGCCCCAATCCTGCAGCACCAGCGCCATTGCCTCGCGCTGATCAATGCCCAGGCGCTCGCGCTCGGCTTGCATGATCTCCTCGGGAAATGCGTTCGAAAACTGGCCAAGGATCTCGCCATAGATTTCAGGATGCGCGGTCGCCAGGGCTAATTGCCCGATGCCACTCATCAATCCGCAATTGAAAATTTCCGGGGACGGGGCGACCCTGCTGACCAAGTTGATTGCATGTGCCGCGCTGGCCGTTGCGACAGCACGCGACCAGAAATACTCATAGTCGAACGATTTGCAGGGTCCGTTCTGGCAATCGGAAATGACCGACATGCCAAGCATGGTTTGTCGCGTGGCGTGGATACCAATCAGGGCCAGGGTGTCCGTAGTCACCGATGCAATCGGCCTGGATTTGCTTGGGTTGGCGCCATTGGCAATCTTGATAATGCGCCCTGATAGCGCCGGATCATGCTGTATGGCGCGTGCGAGTTCCATCAAGGATACTTTTTCATCCTGGCACAGGCGCATGACCACAAGGGCCGCACTTTTGGAGGAAGGCAGCTTGCCGACGGCTCTTTCAATGAAGTCGTTTGGTTCGATCACGCCATGGGCTTTTCTGATTGTAGCATTGCGAGAGTGTGGCACAAGGCGGCTGTGTTTTGAAGCACCCATTGGGCGCCAAGGGTTGCGCTATAATCGGCGCTGTCACCATGCTTCAGTATCTTATCCTAACCCTGCTGGTTCCGACTCTGGCCATTCTGGTCTGGGTCGCTCTGCAGCTACGCCGGCAGCAGGCGGGTCTGCCGGAATTGTCTGCCCAACTGGAGCAAAAGCATCGTGCCATGCTGCTAGATCTGCATGACGGCCTCAACAAGCTGGGAGACAGGCTGAACGCGATCTCCGGCGAATCCTCCGAACGTTTGCGTCATTCTGTCGCCCACGAGCTGACGCAGACGCGTGACGCGATGCAGGCCTTGCAGCTCTCGCAAACCCAGAGCCTGGCACAGACGCGCGAAACCGTGCTGGAAAAGCTTCATCAAACCCTGGCGGAACAGGGCAAGGCCGAACAGACACTGATCCAGGACACCATGCTCAAGGCAACCAGTCAGCTTACCGCCAGTATCGAGGCTCTCACTAAAATTGTAGATGCCCGGCTGGAGCAAATCGGCGGCAAGGTCAGCGAGCGTCTGGACGAAGGTTTCAAGAAAACCAATGAGACCTTCGCCAATGTCATGGCGCGGCTGGCGACCATCGACGAGGCACAGAAGAAGATAGACGGACTGACCACCAACATGGTGAGTTTGCAGGAACTGCTGGGCGACAAGCGTTCGCGCGGTGCATTCGGCGAAGTGCAGTTGGAAGGCCTGGTGCGTAACCTGCTGCCGGAGAACGCTTTCGAATTCCAGTACACATTCAGCAAGGGTGTGCGCGTCGACTGCGTGCTCAAGCTGCCGGAGCCAACCGGTCTGGTGGCGGTCGATTCCAAGTTCCCGCTGGAAAATTACCAGCGCATGTTCGCCGAAGGTGCCGATCGCGTCAGCCCGGTGTTGTTCAAGGCCGATGTGAAAAAACACGTGGATGACATCGCGGCGAAGTACATCATCCCCGGCGAAACTAGTGACGGCGCGGTGATGTTTATCCCGGCGGAAGCGGTATTTGCCGAAATCCACGCCCATCACCGTGATGTGGTGGATTATGCGCAGAGCCGGCGCGTCTGGATTGTCTCGCCCACCACGCTGATGGCTGTGCTCAACACTGCTCGCGCGGTGCTCAAGGATGTGGAAACCCGCAAGCAGGTGCATATCATCAAGGATGAGCTGGGTAAATTGGGCAAGGACTTCCACCTGTTCGATGACCGCATGAAAAAGCTGGCCGATCATATCCGCCTGGCCCACGAGGATGCGGAAAAAGTTCAGATCAGCAGCCGCAAGATCACCCGCCGCTTCGCCCAGATCGAGGCGGTGGAACTGGAAGGCGAACAGGCGGCAGTGCCAGCCTTGCCCGGTAACGACGAAGATAACTGAACCGAGGAGAAATGTATGGAAGACGAAGGCATGATGATCGTGCTGATCCAGCAATACGCCGCCAAATTTGGCATCACCTTCAATTCGAAGGCGATGGATGACGAGGAAACCAGGCAGAAAGCCTACTCGCTGATGATGCAGGCCTTGAGCGGCCAGCGCGGTCCGGTGACGGACGAGGATCTGGGGATATAGATCCATGCTCAAGCTGCTGTATTTTGCCCGCCTGCGCGAGGCGCTCGGCATCGCGGCCGAGGAAGTCGATGTGCCGGACAGCGTGACTGACGTGCAGGGACTCATGGGGTGGCTGGCCAAGCGCGGTGGTGTCTGGCAGGAAGAATTCACGGGCTGCCGTCCCTTGCGCGCTGCGGTGAATCAGGAACTTGTCACCAATGCCGCGAATTTCAAGTCAGGGGACGAGATTGCATTTTTTCCGCCGGTGACCGGGGGTTAGATTTTTTCCCTCTCCCTTGAGGGAGAGGGTTAGGGTGAGGGTGGCACTCTGCCGGTATCGATAGCTCAACCCCCATCCTGACCTTCCCCCTAGCAGGGGGAAGGAACCGTTGAAAGAGGGGTTCAATGACGGTTCGCATTCAACAGCAAGACTTTGACGCTGGTGCCGAAATCACTGCGTTAAGACTCGCTCGCCCCGATATAGGCGCGGTGGCTGCCTTCGTCGGTCAGGTGCGCGACCTGAACGAAGGCACTGACGTGTTTGCGATGACGCTGGAGCACTACCCCGGCATGACGGAAAAAGCGCTGGAAGCCATCGTTTCGCAAGCCAAAGCCCGCTGGAATATATATGACGCGCTGGTGATTCACCGCATCGGGGAACTGAAGCCGCTCGACCAGATCGTGCTGGTCGTAACGACAGGGGCGCATCGCGGCGAGGCCTTCGCCGCCTGCGAATTCATTATGGACTATCTCAAGACAGAAGCGCCGTTCTGGAAGAAGGAACGGATCGGCAGCGGTGAGCGCTGGGTGGATGCACGTGCCAGCGACGACCAATCCAGACAGCGCTGGGAAGCAGAATAATGGCACGCATACTTTCAGCCACGGAACTGACCGTGGCGCTGGACCCCGCCGAACTGGGGTTCACCGATACCTCGCAACTGCTCGACCAGTCCTGTGGTTGGATCGGCCAGCAGCGCGCGGAAAAAGCCGCCCGTTTCGGGCTGGCGCTGGAACAACCCGGCTACAACCTGTTCGTGCTGGGCGAAGTGGGCAGCGGGCGTTCTTCGCTATTGTTCCAGGCCATGCAGGAGGTGGCCGCCTGTCGCCCCACTGCCCCCGACCTGATTTACCTGTACAACTTCGAGCAGCCGGAACGACCGGTTGCACTGCGGTTGGAGGCGGGTAAGGGTTCGGTATTGCGTTCCGCGCTCGAAACCTTCTCTGTCAATATCACGCGCGAAATTCCCCACAAACTGGATGAGGAGGGCTTTCGCCTCGACATCGAGCGTCTGAAAAAGGGCTTTCGTCAGCAAATCGACAAGGCCTACGCCGCATTGGCCGCGTTTGCATCCGGGCGACATTTTGCCTTGCGCCGCGACGAGGGCCGGCTGGTGTTTACCCTGCTCGACGAAAACGGCCAACCAATGCAGGAGGACGCCATTCTGGGGCTATCTTCCGAGCAGCGGGTGGCGCTGGAAAGCGACGAGCAGGAACTGCGCGCCGAGATCGGCAGCTATCTGGAAGCGGTGCGCCCCATCGAACGGGAAATGGAGCACGCGCTCACCCAGTTGCGCCGCCAAGCGGTCGAGCCGGTAGTGGAACGCGAAATCGGCAGCATACGCAACCTGCTGTCCGGCCAGACGCTGGACGCCGACAAATTCGCCAGGTACCTGGAGCATCTGGCAGAAGATATGCTGAATGCGCTGGATGTGTTTTCTTCTGACCATGATGATGAAACTAACGCCTCTGCGCTGGAAGTGCTGTTGGCGCGTTACCGGGTCAATGTAGTGGTGGACAACCGCACGCTTAACGGCGCGCCCGCGCTGCGGGACGATGATCCGGTGTTCCGCTCCCTGTTCGGCGGGGTCGATTACCAGGCCGAGAACGGCGTGCTGGTGACGGATTTCATGCACATCCGCGCCGGCAACCTGCTGCGCGCCCACGGTGGCTATCTCATGCTGCATTTGCGCGACGTGCTGCGCGAACCATCGGTATGGGAAAAGCTGCAGCGCTACCTGCGCAACGGCCGCCTGCAGATCGAGGAGCCATCCGCGAACATGGGGGCGCTTGCCACGACTACGCTGGAGCCGGAAGCGCTCGATGTTCAGGTCAAACTGGTGCTGATCGGGTCGCGAGAAGACTACTACGACCTGCACGAAGCCGACCCCGAGTTTGCCCGCCATTTCCGTATCAAGGTGGATTTTGCGGAACATTTTCCTGCCGACATGGAAACACGCCGTGCCGTCGCGGCCTTCATTGCCCAGCGCTGCAAGGCACTAGGTCTGCCGCATTTTTCAGCGGGTGCCGTGGCACGGCTGCTGCTCGATATGCAGCGCGAAATCGACGACCAGCGCCGCATCAGCACGGCCTTCGGTCGGCTCGAAGCGCAGTTGGTGGAATCCGCCGCTTGCTGCAAGGCGCGCGGTGCGCCATTGGTTACCGCGGCAGATGTTGTCGCAGCCTTGGCCGCGAGCCGAGTGCGCCACGACTATCCCGAGCAGGCACTACTGGAAGCGATTGCCGACGGTGAACTGATGATACGCGTGCAGGGCAGTGAAGTCGGCCAGATCAACGGTCTGACCCAGGCCGATCTGGGTGATTACCGCTTCGGTACGCCGGTGCGTATTTCCGCGCGGGTTTATGCCGGGGACGAGGGTGTCCTCAACATCGACCGCGAGGTCGAGATGACCGGCCCCACGCATGACAAGGGCGTCATGATTCTGAGTGGATGGCTGTCGGCGACATTCTCCCGTCTGGCACCGCTGTGCCTTTCCGCCTCGATGGTATTCGAGCAGGAATACCACGGCGTCGAGGGCGATTCCGCCTCGATTGCCGAACTCTATGCACTGCTCTCGGCGTTGTCCTGCCTGCCGCTTCCACAGGGCATCGCCATGACCGGCGCCCTCAACCAGCATGGCGAAGTGATGCCGGTGGGCGGCATCAACGAAAAGATCGAAGGCTGGTTCCGCACCTGTTCCCGGCTGGGGCTGGACGTCAGGCAGGGCGTGATCATCCCGGCGCGCAATCGCGCGCACCTGATCCTCGATCAGGAAGTGCTGGATGCCGTGGCGCGCGGCGACTTCAAGGTGCACGTCATCGACCATGTACTGGAAGGCATCGAATTGCTGACAGGCGTGCCTGCCGGGGTGCCGGACGAGGCAGGCAGGTATTCTGCGGATTCTATTCTGGGTAGGGTGCAGCGCACACTGGAAGATTTCCGCAAGGCGTATGACGAAAGCGGGCATCCGCGCGAGCATGAGCATCACAAATGAGCCTGGGGTTCCGGGAACTCCCGCGTAAGCCACTGCCGCGGTTTCCCGGCTGGTGGGTGGCGCTGGGGCCGGGCATCGTCTGGATGGCGCTGGCGCAGGGCAGTGGCGAACTGATCTGGTGGCCGTATATCATTGCCAAATACGGCCTGACTTTCCTGTGGCTACTCATCCCTGCGTGCCTGCTGCAATACCCGGTCACCATCGAAATCGGCCGTTATACCATGCTCACCGGCGAGAGCATCTTTCACGGCTTCATCAGGCTCAATCGTGGTTTCGGCATGTTCCTCTGGCTGCTGATGAGTTTGTCCTTTCTCTGGTTCGGTGCTTTTGCCAGCGCTGGCGGCACGGCGCTGGCGGCGTTGACGAGTTTCCCGGTTGGGTGGACAGCAAAAGGCCAGTCGCTGTTCTGGGGCTACGCCACCATTGCCGTCTTCGTACTGGCCATCGTGTTCAGCAAAGTGGTGTATGGGCTGGTGGAAAATTTCATGAAAGTGGTGGCTGTGGTCACGCTGTTCGGCCTGGTGTGGGCATGTTCCACGCCCGAAGTGATGGCGGTGCTGCCGGAGTTCACGCACGGCCTGTTCGGGCCAGTTGGGGAGATGCCGCGTCCGTGGGATGGGGCGGATGCCACCAAGTTGCTCACGGCTATTACTTTCGCCGGTTTGGGCGGCTTCTGGATACTGTTCTACTCCTACTGGCTGCGTGACAAGGGCAGCGGCATGGCGGCGCAAATGGGGCGCATCACCGGGCCGCTGGCAGGCAAGGCGGAGGCTGTCACCAGCGAGGGCGTTTTGCCGGAGAATTCCGGGCAGCAACAAGCGACATGGCGCGTATGGCGGCGTTTTCTCTCTGTCGATGTTTCCATAGGCATTCTCGGCAATCTGCTGACCACTCTGATGGCGTGCCTGCTGGCTTATGCGCTGCTTTTTCCCAAGGGCTTGCTGCCGCAGGAATACGAAATTGCAGTAGTGCAGAGCCGTTTCTTCGAGGTGAGTTGGGGTGAGATCGGCCGGCTGTTGTTCCTGGTTGTCGCCGCCGCTTTCCTGGCCGATACATGGCTGGCGACCGCCGATGCAGTGAGCCGCACGCAGGCCGACGTGGTGCATATCCTGTTCCCAAAGGCGCGCCGCTATGCCATGCGGCAGTGGTATTTCCTGTTTCTGGGGGTGCTGACGGCGATCACCGGACTGACCATGTCTCTCAATACCCCCGGCACGCTGATCCTGATATCTGCCGTCATCGGCTTCGTCGGCACGGTAATTTTCCCGGTGGCGCTGTATTTCCTCAACCATCGCATGCTGGCGCCGTCACTGCCGCAATGGGCGCGGCCGTCGAAACTTTCCGCCGGGCTGCTCGGCATCAGTTTTTTGGCCTACCTCATGCTCGCAGTGGCTTATATCTGGCTATTGATCCGGGGCTGAAATGAGCGAAGAAAAAGACAACGGCAAGGTCCGCCTCGACAAATGGCTGTGGGCCGCGCGCTTCTTCAAGACGCGCGGGCTGGCCGCCGACGCCATCGACGGCGGCAAGGTGCGCTATGACGGGCAGCGTCCCAAGGCGGCGAAAGAAGTGAAGATTGGCGGCATTTTGCGCATCACCCGCCCGGACGGCGAGTGGGAAGGGGTCGTGCGCGGGCTGTCCAGTCAGCGCCGGGGCGCGCCGGAAGCCGCCTTGCTGTATGAGGAGACCGAGGAGAGCAGGACACTGCGCGAACAGGCTGCCTTCACGCGAGAAGCTGACCACGCCACGCGCGACCGCGGCATGGGACGCCCGACCAAACGTGACCGGCGGCTGATCAAACGATTCAACGAGAATTTCTAGAACAGCGAGGGGTGCTCTTGCCGAAGGGAAGTAGAGGGACCTGTCTCTATCGCCCTAATTCAGGACTTTCCTATGACGCTGTCGGCTTCTCGCAGTCGGCGCGACCTTCCAAAAAGTCCATTGTATACGGGCAGCGGTTAAGGCGACGTATTGCTGCCCTGCGCTTCTTGCCCCGGCATCCGGTGTCGATATATGGTGTCTGGCTGATGCGCTCGTAGCCGGAGCGCTCGAGCTTTTCCGCAGTGGTTTCGAACAGGCTGAGTGGATTATCGATGTTCTGCAGGGTGATTGACTTTCGAGTCACCTTGATCACGCTGTACATCACCAGCTTGTTAGCGCGGTGCTTGCCGTAAATCTCTCCTGCCCTGATTTCCATCATCCTGCTCCGAGGCCGATGCTTATAGAAGGAGTTTACACCGGCTCTGGCAGCCTGTCAGCGTGAGCGTGCCAGAAGCAATCAGGGCTTGCGGACTTGCGGATTGGGTCTCAAATAATTTTGGACTTTTGAAGAACGATAGTCGGCAATACTTCTTAGAAAAGACCAAGCTGTTTTTCTTCGCCAGTTGCTTTACTGCTGGGCTGCTGAAATTTGGAGGTATCGAGGTTATCCCGCGCTACATTCAGCCCCAGCCGCCGGGAGGCCAGCCGGAAGCGTTTGGCGATGAGTTCGGCGAAAATGCCCTGGCCTTTCATGCGGGTGTGGAAGGCCGCATCGTAATCCTTGCCGCCGCGGCTCTGGCGGATTAGGCTCAGTACGTGATTGGCTTTCAACGGATAGTGCAGGCGCAGCCAATCCTCGAACAGCGCCGACAGTTCGTGCGGCAGCCGGAGCAGCACGTAGCCCGCGTGGCGCGCACCAGCTTGGGAAGCGGCTTCGAGGATGTTTTCCACTTCGCTGTCGTTGAGGGCGGGGATAACGGGCGCCGTCATTACCCCGGTGGGAATGCCGGCCTGGGCCAGTCGGCGCAGCGTTTCCAGCCGCCGTTCCGGCGCAGCCGCTCGCGGTTCGAGGGTGCGCGCCAGTTTGCGGTCCAGCGTGGTGATGGTGACGAACACCAGCGCCAGCCCTTGTGCCGCCATCGGCGCCAGAATGTCGATGTCGCGCTCCACCAACGCGGATTTGGTGACCAGGCTGACCGGGTGGTTAAATTCTGCCAGCACCTCCAGAATGCCGCGCGTGATGCGGTACTCACGCTCGATGGGCTGGTAGGCATCGGTATTGATCCCCAGCGCGATGGGCTTGCAACGGTAGCCAGGTTTGGCCAGCTCTTTTCGCAAAAGTGTGGGCGCATCCGGCTTGGCCAATAACCGGCTCTCGAAATCCAGCCCGGGGGAAAGGCCGAGCCAGGCGTGGGAGGGGCGGGCGTAGCAGTAGATGCAACCGTGTTCGCAGCCGCGATAAGGGTTGATGGAACGGTCGAAGGGCAGATCGGGCGAGGTGTTGTAGGCGATGACCGAACGGGAGGCATCGATGGCCACTTCAGTGCGCAGCGGTGGCAATTCCTCATCCAGGCTGCCCCAGCCGTCATCATGTTGCTCCCGCCCCATGCGCTCGAAGCGGCCGACGGTGTTGCTGGCCGCGCCGCGACCTTTGAAATTCAGCGGTTTTATGTCTGGATTGTCCAAGTTTTTAATTCTAGATGAACACTAGCCTTATGTTTTTGGCCGTGCAATTTGCACCCTTGGCCCAGATAGACAGTATGCCTAGTTTCAATGTGTGGCTCATGATGAGCCTCTGGTTTTGGGTGAATTAGGTTTTGGGTATGCGCCAATAAATCGGCGTGAATTTGACGAGCCAGCCAGTGAAGGCAATCAGCCACAGCAGGGCAGAGCAAAGGTATAGGTGTGATGCATAGGCATGGACGATGGGAAAATCGGCCATCACCCGGGTCAGCGCGGCAATCTGGATGCCTATGAAAATAGCCCAGGCGCTGTTGTCGGCGCTCAGCGGCCGGCCGGAATGGCCGAGCGTCACACGCGTGGACATCGCCACCAGCATGCCTGCGAAGTAGCCTACCATCAAGGCATGCAGCGGCGCACGGTTGAGCGGGAAATCCGCGCCGATCAGCAATGCGAAGCTCTGGATGCCATAAAGCGCCAACGCGATGCCCAGCCAGGCGAAAGCGACATGCAGCATGGCGAGGATGCGGATATGAAAAGTCTGCTTCAGTTGCCACGAATACGTCAGCCAGAGCGCTGTTGCTGCCATCGGCAGGTCGACCAGCCAGGTCCACTTTGGCATGTCGGCCAGTTCCAGTGCGCCATGCAACAACCCTCCGGTCATCATCAGCCACAACGTCCACTCCGGGCGGATGACCTTGTAATCCGGCAGTACCACGCTGGAAAAGAACGGAATCAGACGGTGGCTGACGGCGAAAAATACCGGGGACAGAAACCACCATATGCCGCCGCTACGTGCAACAGCCACCCAGCCAGGATCGAGTCGGTAGATGCCGACGGTATAAGTCAGCAGCAGGCAAAGGCCCAGAATCAGGACGCCGCTGGTTACGCGTGCGTGCATCGTGTCGGGGCGTTGTGCACCTTTATAGACGGACAACAGCGCGTACAGCCCGACCGCCCATCCAGCCAGGTATAGAAGCAGGGCGGCCAGCAATGTCTGTTTTCCCGTTATCAGGCCGATGTAGCCGAGCAGCATGCCCGCGCCGAGCAACGCTGCTGCTGCCAGATAATGTTTTGCCGCCACTGGCACGCCGTCCATCCATTTGGGATAGGTGGTCATCAAAAAGCCGAACATATAGAACGGAAACAGTGCGTAGACCATCAGATAAAGGTGTGCCCAGGGCGACGGAACTGCCCATGCGATGGGTGCGTACCATCTGCCGTAACGGCCGCCCAGATCGACCAGCCACCACAGCATGACCAGCACGGCCTGCAATGAACCAAGGGCAAACAGGATGTGATGCGGCATGGAGATGAAGTGCCGCCAGCGGCTGCCGGAACCTGCGAGAAGTGGACTGGGCTCCTGAATCTGGTTGATAAAGACTGATCCCATTGGCTTCATGCGGTTACTCTCCGTAACAAATGCTGGTTATTTTTGCAGACGCCCTGGCGGGTCGCCGGCGCGCGGAACTCGCCCGAAGCGAATTCGTTTTGCAGCAGCTTGCCATTGATCATGTCGAAAAGCCAGCCAAGCAGCAACCTTCCTCCATCGGATTGAGTCATGCAGCAAGGTTAATCCTGCATACACAACAGAACTATTCATCTGAAGGAGTGGAAAGGAGGGAAAAGAACTAGTTCTTTCGGCTAGTTACCGCCACATTTGCTTAGTCGTATAGTGTGCCTGTGACAAAGTGTCGCACCTGTGGCATTAAGGCTGCATGGAGCACTATTGAGGAGAATAAAAATGTCAGATGAGAATACCAGCACACAAAGTACGCCGCTTGATCTCGAGCGTCGTAAGTTCCTTAACACGGCAGCGGCGGCTGGCGTTGCCGGTACTTTTCTCACGGTAGGGTTGGCCGGCTGCAAAAAAGAAGGGGCGCCTGCTGCAGGAGGGGCGGCTGCGCCTGCAGCGCATCCTGCCGGTGTGGGAGCGAATCCGCACGTGGCTCCGGGCGAACTCGATTCCTATTATGGACTGTGGAGCGGCGGCCATACCGGTGATGTACGCGTGCTGGGGCTGCCTTCCGGGCGCGAAATCCATCGTATCCCTGTGTTTAACTCGGATGCACTGGTTGGCTGGGGTATCACCAATGAATCCAAGGCCGTCATGGGCACCAAGGCGGATGGCAGTCTGCGCTATACGGTGGCGGATACTCACCACGTTCATGCCTCCTACAAGGACGGCACCTACGACGGCAAATATGCTTGGGTGAACGACAAGATCAATTGCCGTATCGCGCGCATGCGGCTGGATGTTTTTGACTGCGACAAAATTACTGAAATACCGAACATTCAGGGATTCCACGGGATTTTCCCGGACAAGCGTGACCCGGTGGATCAAAGCATCAATTACACCACGCGCGTATTCTGTGGCTCCGAGTTCCATACGCCGCTACCCAATGATGGCCGCGACATGGATGATCCGACCAAGTATCGCACCTTGTTTACTTGTGTGGATGCCGAAACCATGGACGTGCGCTGGCAGGCACTGATCGATGGCAACTGTGACCTGGTCGCGACTTCCTACGACGGCAAGCTTGCGGCTACCAACCAGTACAACACCGAAGGTGGTGCCAAGTATACGGAAATGATGTCAGCCGAGAAGGATGCCTGCCTGTTCTTCAACATTGCCCGCATCGAGCAGGCGGTGAAGGATGGCAAGTTCAAGACCTATGGCGATTCCAAGGTGCCGGTAGTTGATGGCACGCTGGCTTCCAACACTGACCCCAAGACCGCGCTGGTGGCCTCGGTGCCGGTGCCCAAGAATCCGCACGGCGTTAATGCATCACCGGAAGGCAAGTATTTCGTTTGCGCCGGCAAGTTGTCCCCGACCGGCACTGTCATCGACCTGAGCCAGGTGCTGAAATGGTTTGACGGCGAGTTGAAGAACATTAACGAAGCCATCGTGGCTGAAGTGGAACTGGGCCTCGGTCCGCTGCACACCGCCTTCGATGGCCGCGGCAATGCCTATACCACGCTGTTCCTGGATAGCCAGGTGGTGAAGTGGAATCTGGAAAACGCCATCAAGTTCTACCAGGGCGACAAGAACGCCAAGTACGTGGTGGATCGTATCGATGTGCAGTACCAGCCGGGCCACCTGAATGCCTCTATGTCTGAAACCATGCAGGCCGATGGTAAGTGGCTGGCGGTGGGCTGCAAGTTCTCCAAGGATCGCTTCCTGCCAGTTGGCCCGTTGCACCCGGAAAACGAACAATTGATCGACATTTCCGGTGACAAGATGGTGATGGTGGCTGAACACCCGGTACGCCCCGAGCCGCATGACTTCATCATCGTCAAGCGCGACATCATCAAGCCGCGTCAGGTCTATAATCTGGATGAGTTCCCTAATGCGGTGAAGGATCCGAAGGAATGCGGTGTGTTCCGCAACGGCAACAAGGTGACGGTGAAGATCACGGGGCAAGCACCCGCGTTCTTCCTGACCGACTTCAAGGTCAAGGTTGGCGACGAAGTGACTATCATCCTGACCAATCTGGACAAGGTGGAAGACCTTACCCATGGCTTCGCGATCGAGAAGTACAACATCAACTTCATCGTGAACCCGCAGGAAACCAAGTCGGTCACCTTCAAGGCGGAGAAGGCTGGGGTGTACTGGTGCTACTGCTCGCATTTCTGCCATGCATTGCATCTGGAGATGCGTTCGCGGATGATTGTGGAAAAGTAGCCTGTCATTGACGCTATCATCCGGGGGGGGGGGCTGAGCCTCCCCCTTTTTCTTCCAGAAGTTGACGGTAACCCTATGCGTTTGTTGAATCCCTTGCTTGGCGGAATCTGTGTGCTGCTGCTGATGGTGGCATCAGTGGCGCACGGTAATTCCTACGAGGCGCCTCTGCCGGCACAGCTTTCCACCGACCCTGACTTGTGTGCCTACGTTCCATGCAAGGATGTCATTGCAGGGGCCGACAGTTTTTCTGAGCGCAAGGGCAAGCCGGCCTATGTCGAGGCCTATCGCAGAAAGAAAGACGATCACGTCGAGAAAAATGGTCATGAGGAGAAGAGCGATGACCATGAAAAGAATGGCGACCATCAAGGTGAGAATGACGACCGCGAGCTAATCGGCTACGTGTTCCTGTCCACGGACATCGTGGATATCCCTGCATACTCTGGCAAGCCTGTGGTTACCCTGATCGGCATGGATACCAAAGGCCTCATTACCGGCGCAAAAATTCTGCGCCATAGCGAACCGATTTTGCTGTTGGGTATTCCAGAAGCTGAGTTGACCAAGTTCATCAAGCAATACGTGGGCAAGTTCGTAGGCGACAAGATCGAAATCGGCAAGCCGCGCGAAGGGCAGGGCTATATCGGCCTGGATGCCATTACCGGCGCCACCGTGACGGTGGTTGCTCAAAACCAGGTGATGATGCGTTGCGGCGTGCAGGTCGCCAGGCAGGTGGGCATCCTCAAACCCACGATACGGCCACAGGCGAAATTCACTGTGCTTGCTGCAATGCCAGCCTGGGATGACCTGATCGCCGACGGCAGCGTGCAACGCTTGCTGGTCAAGCGCGAAGACGTTGGGCTTGAGGCCAATGGCACCCCCTACATTGATCTGTGGTTTGGTTATCTGAACCAGCCGACGCTGGGCCGTGCGATCCTTGGCAAAAACAACTACGAAAGCCTGATGGAGCGGCTCAAGCCAGACGAGCACGCGATCTTCATTATCCGTACCGGCGGCGGCGAATCCTTCAAGGGCTCCGGCTTTGTGCGTGGCGGCATCTACGACCGTATTCAGGTGGCTCAGGACATGGACACCTTTACCTTTCGTGACCTGGATTATCTCAACCTGTACGGCATCGAGGCCGCGGGCGCGCCTGCCTTCACCGAATCAGCCATCTTTATCATCCGCTCCAAGAGTTTCTCGGCGGCTTACCCGTGGAAGCTGGTGTTTCTGGCGAACAGGATGGACAAGAACACCGGGCATCGGACGTTTACCAGCTTCGACGCCGAATCCTGGCTGCCGGATGCTTACTTGCAGGGTGGCCGACCCGAGATTGTGGTTCCTGATCCGACCTGGTTGCGTATCTGGAAGGACAAGGTTTTGGGTATCGTTGCCTTCACGGCTTTGCTGATATTGATCGGCGCGGTTTACGCCAAGCGCGACTGGCTGGTGCGGCGCTGTACTCGCAAAAACAAGCACTGGGTGGACGGCTTCAAATATTTCGGCTGGGTGGTGAGCATAATCTTTGTCGGTTTCACCATGATGGCGCAACCTTCCATTACCCAGGTGCTGACCTGGTTCCATGCGCTGCTGTTCCAGTGGAAGTGGGAACTGTTCCTGACTGATCCATATATTTTCATTTTCTGGTGGTTCATCATCATCACCGTGTTCATCTGGGGACGCGGCTTGTTCTGCGGCTGGCTGTGCCCGTTCGGGTCTTTATCCGAACTGCTCTATAAAGTGGCGGGGTGGGTCGGGCTAAAGCGCTTCCAGTTCCTGTTGCCGGCGCGTATCCATCACCAGCTGAAATGGCTGAAATACGCGATTTTTTACGGGCTGCTGGCGGTTTCGTTCTTCTCCATGGGGCTGGCGGAAAAACTGGCGGAAGTGGAGCCCTTCAAGACCACCTTCCTGGTCGGCATGTTCAACCGCACCTGGCCATACACCCTGTTCGTCGCTGTCCTGCTGGGCTTGTCGATCTTTACCGAGCGCCCGTTCTGCAAATATCTGTGCCCGCTGGGCGCTGCGCTGGCAGTGCCGACCACTTTCCGCTGGTTTGGCCTAAAGCGCAAACAGGAATGCACCAAATGTACCGCCTGCGCCGTGGGGTGCGGCTCGCAGGCGATCAACCCGCGGGGGGAAATCGATCAGCGCGAATGCATGCTGTGTCTGGACTGCATGGTCATGTACTATGAAGAGCATGCCTGTCCGCCTCTGTCGCAGGAGCGCAAGCGCCGGGAACGGGCGGGACTGCCACTGACCCCGATTGGTGACGATGGTTACTACATACCGATTAAACCTGTACCCATGGACAACAACCTCCCGGAAACTGCGAGATGAATACCAGAAACATGGATCACGACCTGCCGTCTTATGCGGATTCGTCCAGCGCCTGGCTGCTGCATGAAGCCATAGACCATTTGTGGCCGTGGAGTCGGCGCGGGTTTCGCCACCACAAATGGGTGCTGGCGGCAGGGGTTGTCCTGGCGCTGGCGGTAAGCGTCATCTGGTTGCTGGCCGGACTGGGGAAAGTCACCGCCGGTGCAGTCATCGGTTGGTGGGCAGGCTGGAGTATTTTCGAGATTGCGCTCCGCATGGTTTCCAAGCCCTATATCAAGGAAGGCCCGTGGTGGGGGCGCAATTATCGCCCGGCCAGTGTGATGGACATGCTGTGCTATGTCTCGTTCAAGAACCTGCTGGTCGGCGCCACGCTGTTTCTCGGCTTAAAGATGCTCGGCTTGATGCAAATGTAATTCGGATGTTTCGTCGAGTTAACCAGTTTCTATTTCTTTGTCTGTGCCATGCCGCCTTCCATACGCATGCTGCGGAGTGGCGTGTGGCGCCGGGGCAGCGCATCGCCGATGCCATCGCCCAGGCAGCGCCTGGCGATACGGTGCTGGTGGCGCGCGGCTTCTATACGGGAAACCTGCTGATCGACAAACCGCTGCGCCTGCTTGGCGTGGATCGGCCGACCATTTCCGGTGGACTCAACGGCGACACCATCCGCGTGACTTCACCGGACGTGGTCATCGAAGGCGTGATCGTCAGCAACTCGGGCGGCGACCTGGGCAAGCAGAATGCCGGCATCTACATCCAGCCCGGCGCGCATCGTGCGCAGATACGCAATTGCGACCTTACCTACAATCTGTTCGGGCTGTGGATCGAGAAAGCTGACAACGTGGTGGTTGAGCACAATATCATCACCGGCAAGCGCGATTTCTTTTCCAGCCAGCGCGGCAATGGCATTCAACTCTACAATACAGAGGGTGCGAAAATTATCGGCAACAACATCAGCTTCGTGCGCGACGCCATCTACGTCGATGTCTCGCACCATGCGCAGTTTCGCAACAACCGCGTGCATCACAGTCGCTACGGCACACACTACATGAACTCCTACTACAATGTGTGGGAAGGCAATGAAAGCTATCTCAACCGCGGCGGGCTGGCGCTGATGGAAGTGCGCAACCAGGAAGTGCGCAACAACATCGCCTGGGGCAACTCCGATCACGGCATCATGCTGCGCACCATCCAGGATGCGGTGATCGAAAACAACATCGTCGCCGGCAACGCACGCGGCTTTTTCATCTACGATGCGGAATACATCACACTGCGTGGCAATCTGGTGGTCGATAACCTAACCGGCGTGCATCTGTCGGCAGGTTCCACACACAACGTGGTCGAGGCCAACGATTTCATCGCCAACCATGAGCAGATCAAGTATGTTGCTGCCCGTGACGAGATCTGGGGCGCGAAAGAAGGCAACTACTGGAGCAACTATTTGGGCTGGGATCGGGACGGCAACGGTCGCGGCGACATTCCTTATGAGGCCAACGACATGGTGGATCGATTGTCATGGAAGCATCCGATGATGAAGCTGCTGCTGGGCAGTCCGGCGGTGCAGACCTTACGTTTAATTTCTCGGCAGTTCCCTCTGTTGCGCGCACCCAGCGTAGTGGACCCGAATCCACACATGCAAGCGCAACATACCGAGTGGAGGCAGTGGCTTGGCAAATATTATCATTGAGGGGCGTGTCGTCTCCCGGCATTTTGGTGCGATTCGCGCAGTGGACGGCGTGGATCTCGACATCCGGGCTGGAGAGTTGTTTGGCCTGATCGGCCACAACGGCGCGGGAAAAAGCACCTTGTTCAAAATGATGCTGGGCTTGCTGTCGCCGACCAGCGGTGAGATTCGCATAGCCGGCGAATCGGTCAGCGGGCGCAATTTCCGCAACGTGCGGCGCAAGATCGGCTACTTGCCGGAAAACCTGGCCTTGTACGACAACCTCACCGGCCTGGAAACGCTGCATTTTTTCGCTAGGCTCAAAGCCGCCGATGTGCGGCAATGCGTGGCCGGATTGGAGCGTGTTGGGCTTGCCCATGCGGCCAACCGTCGTGTGCGCGAGTACTCCAAGGGCATGCGTCAGCGCTTGGGGTTCGCCCATGCATTGCTGGGCGAGCCGCGCCTGCTGTTTCTGGACGAACCGACCAACGGCCTCGACCCGGAGGCGATCCGCGAGTTTTTCGCCATTCTGCGTGGCCTGCAGTCAGAGGGCGTGACCATGATCCTGACCTCGCACATCCTCGCCGACATTCAGGAGCGGGTGGATAGACTGGCCATCATGAAAAACGGCAAGATCCAGAGCTGCGGCAGCGTGCAGGCATTACGCGAAACGGTGAACCTGCCGTTGATACTGGAAATCGGTGGCTTCGTGTCGGCCAGTCAGGTCGCACATGCGCTGGACGGCTTGCCAGTCATCTCCATCGAAGCGCGTCATGATCGCCTGTGGGTAAAGCTGCCGCCTGAGGCCAAGATGCCGGCGCTGGCGAAGCTCATGACAATGGGCGACGCCATGCAGGATTTGCATGTGCGCGAGCCTTCGCTGGAAGACGTATTTTTCGGATTGGCAGAATGATAGAACTCAGACAAATCTCCACCATTGCTGGCAAGGAATTCCGCGACCGGATCCGCAATCGCTGGGTGCTGGCGATTGCCGTGGTGTTCGCAGCCTTCGCTCTGGTGATCGCCTATTTCGGCGCGGCACAGCAGGGCACAGTGGGCTTCCGCTCCATCGAAATCACCATCGCTAGCTTGGTCAGCCTGGTAATCTACCTGATCCCGCTGATTGCCTTGATTCTAGGCTTCGACGTCATCGTCGGAGAGCGCGAGCGTGGATCGCTCGACCTACTGCTGACCATGCCCATCACCCGGTTGGAGCTGCTTCTGGGAAAATATCTTGGCTTGTCCGCTGCACTCACTTTATCTACCGTGGCCGGCTTCGGTCTGGCGGGCATCGCCATGGCGAACCAACTGGATGCCAATGCCCTGATGCACTATAGCGGTTTCATCCTGAGTTCGGTGTTGCTCGGAATGACCTTTCTCAGCCTGGCGGTGATGATCTCGGTGTTTGCAACCGATCGCGCAGGGGCCTCCGGGCTTGCCATCGCCACCTGGTTCTTCTTTGTTCTGGTGTTTGACTTGCTGCTGCTGGGCGCGCTGGTAGCGACGGGTGGTCATTACGGCGGCCAGGTCTTTCCTTACCTGCTGCTGCTCAATCCCGCCGATGTGTTCCGCGTGCTCAATATTTTCAGTCTGGAAGATGTGCGTACCCTGTACGGCATGGCCACGGTCTTTCCGGAGGAGTTGGCGAGTCCTGGTCTGCTGGGCGTTATCATGCTGTTATGGATTGTGGCGCCGCTTTCAGTCGCTTTTTGGAGATTCAAAAGATGAAACTTGCGATAGTCAACTTTTTCTCTTCCCGCGGTGCCTGGCTGCTGGCGACCGTTCTGCTTGTCGGCTGCAACCAGCAGAACGGGCAAATTCTTGCCCCGGTGGAAATCACGCGCGCGACCGCGTGCAGTCTGGATGGCATGACGCTTGCCGACTATCCCGGCCCCAAGGCACAGATTCATTACGCCGGTCAGGCTGCGCCGGAATATTTCTGCGATTTGATTGAAATGTTCAATATCACCCTCAAGCCGGAACAGACGCGTAAAACTCTCGCAATTTATGTGCAGGATATGGGGCAGACCCAGTGGGAGGAGCCAAAAGGACACTGGATTGACGCAAAAAGTGCGTATTATGTCGTCGGGTCAAAAAAGATGGGCTCGATGGGGCCGACGTTCGGTTCTTTTGCCAAAGAGGATGACGCCAAGCAGTTCGCCAAGACCAATGGCGGCAAGGTGTACAAATTTGGCGAAATCACGCCGGATATGGCGGCGCTCGATGGCGGGGCCCTGCACGATCAGCATATGTAGTGACCGCATTACGCGGCAACGTGCCGGGAGTAATGCAGCACAGTACCTGTCCGGCATATATGTTGCCTTACCTTTCCGACCCGATGGCTGAGAGGGTCGAGCGCAGGCATCAGGTCGTTCAGTCATGTCATGAGGAAATAATAAATTTTCTGTAAAACCGGAAGCAATCGCCAAAACATAAATGGTGATTATGGGTTGTTCTTTTTTTGTAATACTACTTGAGATGATTATGGAAACAGCAAAAGCAGATATCGGCCTCGTCGGATTGGCCGTCATGGGCCAGAACCTGGCACTCAACATAGCCGACCACGGCTACACGATCGCGGTATTCAACCGCAACCCGGATAAAACCCGCGAGTTCGTTGCCCATTGCGAACAGCATGAACCTTCGAAAGACCGCGTGCTCGGTTGCGTGGATATGGCGGAGTTCGTTCGTAGCATCAATCGCCCGCGCAAGATTGTCCTGCTGGTCAAGGCGGGCGAAGCCACGGATGCAACGATTGAAAATCTGCTCCCGCACCTGGAGGCGGGCGACATCATCATCGACGGCGGGAATGCCCTGTGGACGGATACCATCCGCCGCGAAAAGCGCCTGAGCGGCCTGGGGTTCGCCTTCATCGGTTCCGGTGTTTCCGGCGGGGAAATCGGCGCGCGTTTTGGCCCTTCGCTGATGCCGAGCGGTACGCTCGAAGCGTGGCAATCGCTCGAACCGATCTGGCGTGACATCGCCGCCAAGGTGGACCCTGATACCGGCAAGCCGCTGGAAGGAGCCGCGCCGGGCAAGCCTGTCGAAGGCGGCGTTCCCTGCATGGCCTATATCGGTGAGAACGGTGCCGGGCACTACGTCAAAATGGTGCATAACGGCATCGAGTACATCGACATGCAATTGATCTGCGAAGCCTACTGGTTGATGAAGAGCCTGCTGGGCATGCAGGCGGATGAAATCGGTGCGATTTTCCGCGAATGGAATAACGGCGAACTTTCGAGCTTCCTGATCGAGATTACGGCGGACATCCTGCAGCAGAAGGATCCTGTGACCGGCGAATTTATCGTGGACAAGGTGCTGGATGCTGCTGGGCAGAAGGGCACCGGCCAATGGACAGCCGCTAATGCACTGGCATTGGGTGTGCCGGCCAATGCGATTGCCGAAGCGGTATATGCGCGTGCTTTGTCAGCCCTTAAGGAAGAACGTGTGGCTGCAAGCCAGCTATTGCAAGGGCCGCTAATTAAGCAGGAATCTGACCGTACGAGGCTCATCAAGGCGATTCACGATGCATTGTATTGTTCCAAGATTTGCGCCTATGCACAGGGCTTCCAACTGATGGCGGAGGCCCAGAGAGAATATGAGTGGCAGCTCGATTTTGGTGCGATTGCACAGATTTGGCGAGGTGGTTGCATCATCCGTGCAAGTTTTCTGCAAAAGATTACCGATGCTTATGCGCTTGAGTCCGGCTTGAAGAATCTTATGCTTGACCCCTACTTTACAAACGCGTTACATCAGGGTCAGCAGCATTGGCGTGATGTGGTAGCCCTTGCGGTGCGCAATGGCATTCCGGTGCCGGCGTTTGGCGCAGCACTGGCCTACTTTGACGGCTACCGCAGCGCCAGCCTCCCTGCCAACCTGCTACAGGCGCAGCGCGACTATTTCGGCGCGCACACTTACGAACGGACAGATCAGCCGCGCGGCAAGTTCTTTCACCTCGATTGGTCTTCGTCCGAGCGCAATCAGCTCGACATCTGATAACGTCAATCCGCGAATGCCCCCGTGCCGGTTCCCGGTACGGGGGCTTATTTTTCTGCGACCAGCCCGTGCTCCACGGCGTAAACAGCCGCTTGTACCCGGCTGGCGAGATTGAGCTTGCGCAGGATGCCCTGCACATGAATCTTGACGGTTGATTCAGCCAGATCGAGCGTGCGGGCGATTTCCTTGTTGCTGGCGCCACGGGCCAGCATGGCGATGATTTCACGTTCGCGCGGGGTGAGCCGGTTGGCGTCCGGTACGGCGACGTTGCCTTTGGGTGTGGCACGCATGGCATCGGCCAGTTTGCTCGCCATCTGCGACGACATCACCGATTCGCCGGCTGCAACGCGGCGAATGGAATCCAGCAGGAAATCAGTGTCGATGTTTTTCAGCAGATAGCCACGGGCGCCAATACGAAGTGCCTCCAGCAGATCCTCGGCATCCTCGGATACGGTGAGCATGACGACATGGACTTGCGGCACTTCCTCTCGCAACAGGGGGATAGCTTCCAGGCCACTGGTGCCCGGCATGTGCAAATCCTGCAGCACCACGTCTGGTTTCAGCCGCTTGGCCAGCTTGACGCCTTCCAGCGCATTGCCAGCCTCGCCCACCACTTCGAAACCTTCCTGCCGTTGCAGCAGCAGCTTGATGCCGCTGCGGAACAGGGTATGGTCATCGACGATCAGGACACGGATCGGTTTCATGGGTTATTTCCCTGTTGTTTGTTAGTGTCATGCGCCAGCGCCAGGCAGATGCGCGTGCCCGTGCCGGGGGCGGACTCCAGCGTCAGTTCGGCGCCGATGCGATGGGCACGTTCGCGCATGATGCGCAGGCCGACGTGGGTATCGCCGGCGTCGCGCGCGGCGTCGAAACCGGCGCCGTTGTCGCGGACAGTCACCATGCATTCTCCATCGCCGGCCAGTTCCACGTCAACGCGCCCGGCATGGGAGTGTTTTCGTACATTGGAGAGCGATTCCTGCACGATGTGCATGACCTGCAGCACCTGCTCCGGCAATAGTTCCGGCGCCTTTCCCTTCAGGTTAAATGCGGTCCGGATGCCGGTCTGCCCCTCGAACTTTTCCAGCGCGCTGCGAATGGCTGTTGCCAGGTCGGTGCTGCCGATACGGGTGCGGAAATGCACCAGCAGTTCGCGCACGTCGTCATAGCTTTCCTGCACCCCTTCGCGTATCTGTTCCAGGCTTTGCAGCGCAGCGGCAGTCTGGCCTTTTTGCAGATCCTCGTGCAACAACTGCACTTGGATATTGAGAAAGGCAAGCGACTGGGCGATGCTGTCGTGCAACTCCTGCGCCAGCAGGTTGCGTTCTTCCGACACTGCCATTTCCTTGTCCAGCGCGGCCAGTTCGCGGTTTTTGGCTTCCACGCTGCGCGTTTTTTCCTCCACCCTTTGCTCAAGCGTTTCATATATATCCTGCAGCTGGCCGGCCATGCGGTTGAAACCTTCGGCCAGTTCGCCCAGTTCATCCTGGCTGGTGACCGGCAGGCGCACATCGAAGTCGGCCTTACCCATGCGCTGGATGCCTTCCTGCAAGCGGGTGATGGGCCGTATCACCATTCCAGAAAACAGCGCGATCAACAGCACCGTGCCGATCAGCGCCAGAATCACGAGTCCGGTCTGAAACAGCCGCAGCAGCGCCGTCGCATGCGCATTGCCGTGTTCGACCATAATCACCAGTTCGTTGATCGCGGCAACAAAACTCTCCACGGCGGGCCGGTACTCCGCGAGCAATCTTTCCTGTTTCTCTTGTTGCGCAGCGTTGAGAATGCCCAGAATCCGCGGTTTGATGCTGGTTTGCCAGTCCTGCTGAAGCTGATTCACCTGGGCGCGTACCTGTGGCTCCTTCGGTAATGCAAGAGGGCGGAGCGGGTCGCCGCGCTCGAGGTCGGTCAACACCTTTTCGAATTGGGCGACCTTGGCTTCGATATCATGCCGCAACATGTCAGAGGGATGCTGCACCTGCTGGGCGAGCAGAAAAGCGATGTGGTAGGAGCGCATGCGCTCGCTTCCGGCATCGTTGATCGCAGCCGCGCCGCCTTCAAGCCGCCAGGAGACAAACAGGGTGGAACCGATGGCGACCAGCGCCACGAGGAAGTAGAACACCAGCAGCCGGGTGATTTTTTCACGAATGTTGAGTTTCATGGTTTCGGCCCATTCAGTCGAGAATGGCGACCCCTTTGATTTGCGCATACACGAGTAATCCAGGGTGCAATTCCAGCATTTCGACCGATTTTCGCGTCAGGCGCGAGAGAATATGGGTTCCTCCGATGTCCAGTGCAGCCACATGCTGGCTGGTGCCCAATTCTGCAATGCCGGATATGGTGGCGGGCAGGATGTTAATGATGCTGGTACCAGTTTGTGGCGACAGGGTCAGGCTTACATCGCGTGCCGGCACCCGGATGCGCACCTGTCGTCCGACGGGCAAATCAAGCAAGGGCAGCGCGAGCAGTCCGCCGCTGAAACGGACTTGCGTCAGCTGATAGGCCGGGTCGTGGCCGGCGACGGTGGCTTCGATCAGCGCTTCGGCGTTGTTGCTTTGCGCCAGTGGCAGGTCGAGGCGCGTCATGATCGATGCAATCTTTCCTTCTGCCAGAACGCGCCCCGCATCGAGCAGGATCAGGTGGTCGGCCAGGCGCGATACTTCTTGGAGGTCGTGGCTGACGTAGAGCACCGGAATTTCCAGGATGGCGTGCAGTTGTTCCAGGTAGGGTAGAATCTCCTGCTTCAGCGACTGATCCAGCGATGCCAGCGGCTCATCCATCATCAACAGGCGCGGGCTGACCGCCAGCGCGCGGGCGATGGCGACGCGTTGCTGCTCGCCGCCCGAAAGCCGGTCTGGCTTGCGTTGCAGCAGCGGGCCAATGTCCAGTAACTCGATTAGGTTATCCAGCGAAACATCCTGTTTCGCCGATGGAATGCGGCGCAACCCGTATTCCAGATTCCCGCGCACCGTCAGGTGGGGGAACAGGCGCGCATCCTGAAACACGTAGCCGATAGGGCGGTCGTGAACCGGAAGGAATGTTGCCGGCGACTGCCAGAATTCTCCACCCACCGAAAGATAACTATTGTCGGTTCTTTCAAGCCCTGCGATCAATCGTAGCAAGGTGGTTTTTCCGGAACCGGAAGGCCCGAACAGTGCGCTCACGCCGCGCCCCGGCAAATTGAGATCGACATTGAGCCGGAAGCCCGGGTATCGGAGATCGAAACGCGCCTTGATGCCGGTCATGGATTGATCGACACGATGCGCCGATTGAAGCTGTATAGCACCAGCAGCGTGACGAACGAGAAGCCGATGAGTGCTAGCGCGAGCTCGTGGGCCTGGCCGTATTCCAGTGCCTCGACGTGGTCGTACAGTTGTATGGATACCACCCGTGTCTGCCCGGGAATATTGCCGCCCACCATCAATACCACCCCGAATTCGCCTACCGTGTGCGCAAACCCCAGCACGGCCGCCGTGATGAATCCCGGGCGCGCCAGCGGCAGGACGATGCTGGTGAACCTGTCCCACGGGTGCGCCCTGAGCGTGGCGGCGGCCTCGATCAGGCGCGGCTCGACCGCCGCAAAGGCATTCTGGATCGGCTGCACCACGAATGGCAGCGAATAGATGATGGAGGCGATCACCAGCCCGGTAAACGTGAAAGGCAGGGTGCCCAGGCCGAGTGCTGTCGTGAGTTTGCCGATTGGGCCGTTGGGCCCCATCGTGATCAGCAGGTAGAAGCCGATCACGGTCGGGGGCAGCACGATGGGCAGCGCGACCACTGCCTCGACGACGGTTTTAAGTCGTGAGCGGGTCTGGGTCAGCCACCATGCGATGGCCGTGCCGATCAGCAGCAGCAGCACGGTCACGACCGACGCAAGCTTGAGCGTCAGCAGGATGGCGGCGAGGTTGGATTGGTCCGGCACGGTTACAGTTTATATCCGAAAGATTGGATGATGACAGCCGCTTTCGGGGTCTTGAGATAACGCAGCAGCGCTTCTGCCGCAGGTTTGCCTCGACCGCTGGCGAGTATGACCGCATCCTGTCTGATTGGCGCGTGAAAATGATCGGGAACGATCCAGGCCGAGCCATTTTCGATATGGCCCTGTTGTATGATTTGAGATAGCGCGACAAACCCCAGCTCGGCATTGCCGCTCGAAACGAACTGATAGGTCTGGGCGATATTCTCCCCATATACCAGCTTGAGCCGCAGTTCGGCGGTTCTGCCCAGACTGTCCAGGGTTTCCAGTGCCGCCGCTCCGTAGGGTGCAAGCCTGGGATTGGCAATCGCCAGGTGCGTGAATTCCCCCTTGGCGAGAACGGCTGCCTCGGAGTCGACCAGGCCGGCTTTTGCCGACCACAGCACCAGCGTTCCGATGGCGTAGGTGGTGCGCGTTCCCGGAATGGCCAGGCCTTCGAGTTCCAGTTTTGCCGGCGTGGTGTCATCCGCGGACAAGAGCATGTGATACGGAGCTCCGTTTTTGATCTGGGCGTAGAATTTGCCTGTCGCCCCGAACGATAACTGAACCTCGTGGCCGGTATCCTTTTCGAATTCCGCAGCGATTGCCTTCATCGGCTCGGTGAAATTGGATGCGACGGCCACTTGCAGTTCTTCGGCTTGGGCGAGCGGTGAAGCCGCAAGGATGGCTATGAATAATGCGAACAGTTTCTTCATGGTGATATTGGACGATGCACCGGTGAGTCATTGGGTATTGGCGCTTGCGGTAATCAAAGGCCTGCCAGCGTCCTGATGTGCGCCGTGGCGCTGTCCGCCAGCGAGGGGAGGTCGTATCCGCCTTCCAGCGTTGAAACAATGCGGTCATTGGCGTGCTTGTGCGCTACCTGTTTGATGAACTCGGTGATCCACACATAGTCGTCGCGGACTAGTCTTAATTCTGCGAGCGGGTCTTGCGCGTGGGCGTCGAAGCCGGCGGAGACGAACACAATCTGCGGCCTGAATTTTTCCAGCGCCGGGGCAAATTCGCTTTCAACAGCCGCGCGGAAGCCCTTGCCATCGGTCAGGGCAGGCAAGGGTATGTTGATCATGCGCTCGCTGCGCGTGTCGGCGCCGTGATGCGGATAGAGCGGATGCTGGAAAGTGGAGCAGAGCATGACATTGGAGTTGTCACGGAAAATGTTCTCGGTGCCGTCGCCGTGATGTACATCGAAGTCGATGATAGCGGCACGCTCGATACCGTGCTTTGCCATGGCGTGCGCAACACCGACTGCGACGTTGTTGAAGATGCAGAACCCGCCGGAGTTGGCGATGCCGGCATGGTGCCCCGGCGGCCGAATGCAGCAAAAGGCGTTGCGCGCCTTGCCGCTCATCACCAGATCCACCGCCAGCACCTGGGCGCCCGCGGCGTGTAGCGCGGCGGAAAGCGTCATCGGCCCCATCGCCGTGTCCTGGTCCAGGCGCACGATGCCTGCTGGCGGCGCAACGGCGCGGATATTCTGGACATAGGCGGGTGTGTGGACGCGCGTGAGTTGCTTGTCGGTGGCGAGTGGAGCCTCGTGCAGCTGCAAGTAATCGTAAATCTGGGCGGCGATCAGGCGATCCTTTATCGCTGAAATGCGCGCCGGAGATTCCGGGTGCTGCCCATCCATGACATGGAGCAGGGTATCCGGGTGGCTGATGAACGCTGTAGGCATTTACGTTAATTCAGATAGCAGCTTTTGGTAAGACTGTAGCCGGATTTCGCTGATTTTTCCATCCTTCACCGCGTTCAGGATGGCGCAGTCCGGCTCCCTGACATGGCGGCAATTGTTGAAGCGGCATTTGCCAAGATAAAGGCGGAACTCGACGAAAGCGATTTCCATTTGTTCCACGCTTAAATGGTTCAGGCCGAACTCCTGCACGCCCGGGGAGTCGATCAGGTGGCTGTCAGCGTCCAGATGGTACAGCCGTGCGGCGGTCGTGGTGTGCTTGCCGCTGTCCAGCACGGCGGAGATTTCCTGGGTGCGGACAGCCGCGTCCGGCAACAGCGCGTTGACCAGCGTTGATTTGCCCATGCCGGATTGCCCCACCAGCACGCTGGTCTGCCCTTGCAGCCAGTGGCGCAAAGGGGTGGCATCCTGTCTGGCCGAAAGCGGCTGCACCGCATAGCCCAGCGATTGGTACAGTTGCAGTTGTTGCAGCGCCGCCGCGGTTTCCGGCAGGTCGCTCTTGTTGAGCAGGATCAGCACCCGAATGCCGGCCGCTTCGGCGGCGATCAGGCAGCGGTTGAGCAGGTCTTCGTAGAAACTCGGCACGGCGGCCAGCACGATGACGATCTGCGTCACGTTGGCTGCAAAAAATTTGCTGCGGAAGGCGTTGCTGCGATAAAGCAGGCTGGCGCGGGGCAGGGTGCTTTCCACCACGCCTTCGTTGGCGGAAGTCAGTTTGATTTCGACGCGGTCGCCGCAAGCCAGATCGCTTTTCTTGCCGCGCGTGACACAACTGATTTGCAGGCCGTCCGGCAGTTCGACATCGTAGCGCTTGCCGAAAGCGGCGATGACGAGGCCGGATTGAGTGGGCACGCTCATGCGGCGACCCAGTTTTCCACTTGTAGCCTATCGATGCGCAGGAACTCACGCTCGTTGTTGGTCACCAGTACCCAGCCTTCCGCACGGGCATGGGCCGCCAGCCAAAGATCATTATTGCCGATGGGTTGGCCGCGCTCCTGCAAGGTGGCGCGTATCTGGCCGTAATGCTCTCCGGCAGCTTCCGGCAGCGGGGCGACTTGAATCATGGCCTCAAGCTGTTTGATGGAGGCCAGTGCGCGTTCGCGGGATTGGCTCTTCTCCGCGCCGAAGCGCAACTCACCCAGGGTGATCACCGACATTGCCAGCTCGGATGCGGCGTGGCGCACGAAGCGTTCACGCACGGCCGGAGGATTGTGTTTGGCGATATAAATGCAGATGTTGGTATCCAGCAGATAGCGCGTGCCCATCAGAGGCTTTCCCTCTGTTGGGGTGTGGTATCTTCACGTCCCTCCGCCATGAAATCTTCAGGCAGTCCAGCGAGCGCATCGAAGATGATGGCGGCGTTGGCCGGATGCTGGCGCAGCACGATCTCATCGCCGCGGCGGAATATTTCCACCCGATCGACATCAAGCCGGAACTCCTTGGGCAAACGAATGGCCTGGCTATTACCGGATTGAAAAACGCGCGCATAAGTCATGATGAACTCCAGCATGGAATGTATTTACGCATTGTATATACGCCGTTGGTAAAATGCCAGAAAATCAAGCTGGCCTGGCCATGTAAAAGCTTATTGGGCCGGGTAGGGATACGCGCCGATGCTTTCCAGGCCGGCGCGGGCGCAGTTTTCGTCGAGTTTGCCGCCCGGCGCGCCGCCAACCCCGATGCCGCCGACGATTTCATCGCCGAAGCGGATTGGCAGGCCGCCGCCGAGAAACAGCATGGACGGGTTGATGTCGCGCAAGCCCTGCACTTCCGGATTTTTGGCGATCATTTCGGCGAATTTCTGCGTCGAATCGCGCATGGAATTGGCGGTGTACGCCTTGCGCACGCTGCTGTCTGCCGTGTGTGGTGCGGCGCCGTCACCGCGCAGCAGGATGCGCGTGACGCCGGATTGATCGACCACCGCGACGCTGACCTTGTAGCCTTCGCCCTGGCATTTGATGAGCGCGGCGGTGGCGGCGGTCCGCGCCTGCTCCAGCGGCAGAACGGGAACTTTTGGCAATTCGGCGGCGGAGCAGGGCAGGGCGAGGCCCAATAATGCAATGGACAAAGGGAGGACACACGGCTTGTTCATGACGTTTCTCCTGTGTGAGCCAACAGCAATAGAGAGGCTAAAAATAATGGGGCGACAGCCCCCCCCGAATTACGCTATTTCTCGAATTTGTAATAGGTTTTGTTCAGGTAGCTGGCCACGTGCAGTTCCTCGTCTTCGAACCACTTGAGGCCGAGGTTGGTGTTGCAGTTGCGTATCTGCTGGATCAGGCCTTTTGCGTCCTTGATTTTGCGATCCTCGCGCGTGTAGATGCCAGAGCCATCGCCGCCGAAGCTGGCGGCGTGGCAGGCGATACAGTTTTTATCCACCATCTGCTTGCCGATTTTGGCGTCGCCCTGCGCAAAAGGATCGGCATGGGCGAGGGTGGCGGAAAGTGTGAGCAGGGCGAGGCAGGTCAGTTTTTTCAGCATGTTGATCTCCTTCAGGCAGATTCCAGCTTTGAAATACGGATACTTGCAGGCGGGTGAGAATCATAAAACGCCGAATGCAGCGGATCGGGCGTCAGCGTCGAGGCGTTGTCGCGGTAGAGCTTTACCAGCGCTTCGGTCAGGTGCTGCGCGTTGGAATGCGCGGCAGCATAGGCATCGGCCTCGAACTCGTTCTTTCTGGCATATCCGGAAAGCAGCGGGCGCAGCAGAAAGGTGAATACCGGGCTGACCAACAGGAACAGCAGCAGCGCCATGTGGTTGCTGGGGTTGGCCACGCCGAGGCCAGTGTAGAACCATTGCTGGCCGACCAGCCAACCGAGTAGGGCAAGCCCGCCGAAGCTGACGGCGAACATCAGCGCGATGCGCTTCATCACATGGTGGTGGCGGAAATGGCCGAGTTCGTGCGCGAGCACCGCCTCGATCTCGTCGGCATCGAGGCGTTCCAGCAGGGTGTCGAAGAACACTACGCGCTTGGCGGCGCCGAAGCCGGTGAAATAGGCGTTGCCGTGACTGCTGCGCCTGGAGCCATCCATCACGAACAGCCCTTGCGATTTGAAGCCGCATTTAGCGAGCAGGGCTTCGATGCGGGTTTTCAGCGATTCATCGGCCAGCGGCGAGAACTTGTTGAACAGCGGGGCGATGAAAGTGGGGTAGATCGCCAGTATCAGCAGATTGAATACCGACCAGACGATCCACAGGTACAGCCACCACCATTCGCCGGCGCCTTGCATCAGCCACAGTGCGGCAAACAGTAGCGGTGCGCCGAGCGCGAGGCCGATCAGCGCATGCTTGACGAGATCGGAGAAGAACATGCCGCGCGTCATCTTGTTGAAGCCGAAGCGCTGATCCACCACGAACGCCCTGTAATAGTCGATGGGAAGGTCGATCAGGCTGCTGACGACGAAGGCGGAGAGGATCACCAGCGCGCCGCGCAGCAATTCGGAGCCGGGTATGGCCGCGAGCCAGGAGGCATCGATCCATTGCAGGCCACCGCCGAGCGTGAAGCCGAGCAACAGGGCGGCTTGCACCACACTTTCAGTCATGGCCAGACGGGCTTTGGCGGTGGAGTAGTCCGCCGCTTTCTGATGCGCTTCCAGGCTGATGGTGTGGGAAAAGGCAGAAGGCACCACGGCGCGATGCGCCTGGATGTGGGCGATATGGCGGCGCCCCAGCCACAGGCGGATCAGTGTGGTCAGCATGAGCAGGGCGAGAAACGTCAGGGCAAAGGCGGTCATGGTCAATTTCGGTTAAACTCGACGCTATTTTTGAAGCGTGAAAAGCAAGAAGGTTCATTATGGCACAAGACAATAACAACCTCATCTGGGTTGACTTGGAAATGAGCGGCCTGCAGCCAGATACCGACAGGATTCTGGAAATGGCAGTGGTGATCACCGACGTCGAACTCAATCAACTGGCAGAATCCCCGGTGTTTGTGGTGCATCAGTCCGATGAAGTGCTGAACGGCATGGATGCCTGGAACAAGGGTACGCATGGGAAATCTGGCCTGATCGACAAGGTGAAGGCTTCCACGCTGACCGAAAGCGATGCGGAAGCCCAGATGATCGAATTTCTCAAGCAATACGTGCCGGCCAACAAATCACCGATGTGCGGCAATTCCATCTGTCAGGATCGCCGCTTCATGGCGCGTCACATGCCCAAACTGGAGGCGTATTTCCACTACCGCAATCTCGATGTCAGCGTATTCAAGGAGTTGGCGCGCCGCTGGAAACCGAAGGTTTACGACGGTTTCAAAAAAGCCAGCAATCACACGGCACTAGCCGATATTCGCGAATCCATCGACGAACTGAAGTATTACCGCGAGCATTTCATCAAGCTGGACTGATCCGGGACCGGCAGGAAGATGGGGTGCCGCCCAGGCAAATGGGCTATGGCCTTCCGGAAAAGGGTCTCTAGAGCAGGGACTGGTAAACTTCCAGATAGGCGCGCGCGCTGCTGTCCCAACCCACATCCCGAGCCATGCCGTTGCGCTGGATATTGCGCCATTCTGCCTTGTTGCGGTAGCTGGCGAGTGCGCGCTGTATGGTAACCATCAGATGGTCAACATCCGCGGTATCGAATACGAAGCCGGTGGCACTGCCATCCTTCAGCGATTCCGGGGTGCTGTCCTGCACCGAGTCCGCCAGCCCCCCGGTGCGGCGCACCACGGGGGGGGTGCCGTAGCGCAGCCCGTACATCTGGTTCAGGCCGCAAGGCTCGAAGCGCGAAGGCATGATGAAGATGTCTGCACCCGCCATAATCTGGTGCGAAAGCGGTTCGTTGTAGCCAATATTGACGCTGACCTGCTGCGGATGCTCCAGCGACAGACGCCAGAATCCATGCTCCAGCAAGGGATCGCCGCCGCCCAGCAGCGCGATCTGGCAGCCTTGCTCTATAAGCTCGTCCGCACACTCCAGGAACAGGTCCAGCCCTTTTTGGTGTGTCAGCCGGCTGACTACACCAAGCAGTGGCGCATCGGCTTTTTGCGATAGCCCCAGGCTCTTCTGGAGGGCTTTTTTGACAAGCTTCTTCTGATCCAGCCGGTCGCTGTCATAGGCGTGCGGGAGGTATGGGTCGGCAGCGGGGTTCCATTCATGGGTATCGATGCCGTTGAGAATGCCGTGGATGTCTTTGCTGCGATTGGTGAGGAGGCCCTGCATGCCGAAGCCGAATTCCTCGGTCTGGATTTCCCGGGCATAGGTCGGGCTGACGGTAGTAATGCTGTCAGCGTAGTACGCGCCCGCCTTGAGAAATGAGAGCTTTCCGTAGTATTCCAGTCCTTCGATATCATAGGCATGAGCTGGAAGCCCCAGTATTCCCACCCACTCTTTCGAGAAATTGCCCTGGAAAGCAAGGTTGTGGATACCCAGCACCGATTTGGCGCAAGGTGCTCTCGAAAAGCGCATGAAGGCAGGGGCGAGGCCACCCTGCCAGTCATTGAAATGAACAACGTCAGGTATCCATTGTGCAAGCGGGCTTGCCTTGCCGCTCAGAATTGCAGCCACGCGTGAAAGAATGCCGAAACGCAGCGGGTTGTCGACCCAGTCGTGCCCTTTTGGATCGAGATAGGGTCCGCCATCCCGCTCGTACAGAGCAGGGCAGGCGATGACCATCACCGGCACTCCGGTATCGGGCATTTCGCCGATCATCAGGGTGGCCTTGCCGATGACGGGTAGTCCGTCCAACTCCAGCAGCACGCGGGGATTGTGCAGTTTTTCGAATACCTGCCGATAACCTGGAATAAGCAGGCGCACGTCCTGCCCCAAGTGCCTGAGAGCTGCCGGCAATGAACCGCTGACATCGGCAAGGCCGCCAGTTTTGATTAAGGGGAAGGCTTCGGAGGTGGCGAATAGAATGCGCACAGTATTTTTCTTTCTCTAGGGTGCCCCGGACAATTATAATTACCGAATTCCGAGGCTGGAGTTATGCTCTACAAGCTTTGATGATACCGGCGCGCGCGGGCGCGAGCAAGGCTGTGGGGCCAATTTAATGAAAGGGAATCAATTGAAAATTGGAATGATAGGGTTGGGCAGGATGGGCGGCAACATGTCACGCCGTTTGCGCCGTGCCGGACATGAGGTGGTCGGCTACAATCAGGATGAAAGCGCGACCCGCCAGCTTGCCGCGGAGTGCGGGCTGGAAGCGGCGTCCTCGGTCGCCGACCTGGTCAGCCGCCTCTCCGGGCCTCGCGTGGTATGGCTGATGCTGCCGGCTGGCGAGGCGACGGAATCGACGCTGGAGCAACTGCGCAGCTTGCTTGCGGCAGGGGATGTGGTGATCGAGGGCGGCAATTCCTATTACAAGGATTCGCAGCGCCGCGCCGCCGAGATGAAGGCAATCGGCGTGGATTACGTGGATGCCGGCACTTCCGGCGGTGTGTGGGGGCTGGAAAACGGCTATGCCATGATGGTGGGTGGAGAAAAGGCTGCGGTAGCACGCATCGAGCCGATTCTGATGGCGCTGGCACCCGCTCCGGACAAAGGTTGGCTGCATTGCGGCCCCAGCGGTTCCGGGCATTTCACCAAGATGATCCACAACGGCATCGAGTACGGCATGATGCAGGCCTATGCCGATGGCTTCGCCCTGATGAAGGGCAAGGCCGAGTTCGATCTTGATCTTGCTGCTATTGCAGAAATGTGGCGCCACGGCAGCGTGGTGCGCAGCTGGTTGCTTGATCTGACGGCTGAATTCCTGGCCAACGACCAGGAGCTGGACTCCATCGAGCCGTTCGTGGCTGATTCCGGCGAGGGGCGATGGACAGTGCTGGAGTCGGTGGAGCAGGGTGTGCCGACCCCGGTGATGACCATGGCGCTGATGCGCCGCTTTGCCAGTCAGGGCAAGGATATATTCCCCAACAAGATGCTGGCCATGATGCGCAAGGGCTTCGGCGGCCACGCGGTAAAAACAGGAGAGTAAGCATATGAGCACTCAAGAAACCATCCCGGGACCATGCCATTTCGTCATTTTCGGCGCGACTGGCAACCTTGCCACTATCAAGTTGTTGCCGTGCCTGTATAACCTGGAAGCGGCCGGGCGTATCCCCGGAGACATGAGCATCCTGGCGCTGGGCCGTCAGGAGCATACTCATGAATCCTGGCTGGCACACTTGGCCAAAGTGCTGCACGACAAGTTTGGCGACAAGGTGGATCCGGTAATCGCAGAGCGCTTTGCCAAGCGTTTTTCCTACATGTTCGGCGACCTGCGCGAAGCCGCGTTCTACCAGCGCCTCAAGGACAAACTGGAAGAGCCGCGGGAAGGTTCCTGCACCAACATCGTATTCTATCTCTCGATTATTCCCAAGGACTTCAACACGGTCATCAATTTTCTGGACGAGTTCGGCTTTTCCGAGCCGCGCGGGCTGCACCGCATCGTGGTGGAAAAGCCGTTCGGCACCGACCTGGAAACCGCGCAGCTGCTCAACCGCTCGCTGCACAAACACTTCGACGAAGAGCAGATTTACCGTATCGATCATTACCTGGGCAAGGAAACGGTGCAGAACCTGCTGGTGTACCGTTTCGCCAACACCCTGATCGAGCCGTTGTGGAATCGTAATTACATCAACCACGTGCAGATCACCGTGGCGGAAGACTTTGGCATCGGTACCCGTGCGGATTACTACGACAAATCCGGCGGCGCGATGCGAGACATGCTGCAGAATCACCTGATGCAACTGCTGACAGTGGTTGCCATGGAACCTCCCGCCACCATGGAGGCGGATGCGGTGCGCGACGAAAAGGTCAAGGTGCTCAAGTCCATGCGCATCATTCCGGAAGACAAGGTCAACGACCACGTGGTGCGTGCGCAGTACACGGCAGGCAGCGCCAAGGGGCAGCCGGTTCATGGCTACATGCAGGAGAGCGGGGTCGACCCCGAGTCCACGACCGAAACTTTTACTGCAGCCAAGTTCTACATTGACAACTGGCGCTGGCGCGGCGTGCCGTTCTATCTGCGGACTGGCAAGCGTCTGGCCAATACGCAATCCACGATTGCGATCCGCTTCCGTCACCCGCCACAGCATTTGTTCCACGATGAGTCCTTTGAGCATATCGAGCCGAACTGGATCTACCTATCGCTGCAGCCGACCGAACATATGCATATGGAAATGCACGTGCGTGCGCCGGGCTTGGGCATGGATACCCGCGTGGTGTCGCTCAACGCCTCGTATCGCCAGGATGATGAAAAGCCGCTGGAAGCCTATCAGGCGCTGCTGCTGGACGTGATTCGCGGCGACAAGACCCTGTTTATCCGCTTCGACGAAGTGGAATGGGCGTGGCGCGTGGTCGATCCCATCATCAAGGCCTGGGCCAAGGACAAGACTTCGGTCCACACCTATCCGGCCGGCACCTGGGGGCCGGAAGAAACCAAGAAAATCTTTGACTGCCACGACCAGGATTGGCGTAACGACTGATGGGAATTGGCGGATTTGCAGCAGTCGGGCTCGGCGCCGCCGGAGGTGCTTGGCTGCGCTGGTGGCTGGGTCTGCTGCTTAATCCGCTGTTTCCCACGGTGCCCATGGGTACGTTGGCCGCCAACCTGATAGGCGGCTACCTGATGGGCATCGCTATGGGTATTTTCAGCCATTACGCCAGCCTGCCGGCAGAGGTTCGCCTGCTCATCACTACCGGCTTTCTCGGTGGCTTGACCACCTTCTCCACTTTTTCCGCCGAGGCGGTAACGCTACTGTCACGTCAGCAATACGGCTGGGCGGCAGCGCATATTTCGTCTCATCTGTTGGGTTCACTTGCCATGACGGTGCTGGGCATTCTTACCATTAACCTCATCAGGAGCTGAGATGGGCGTATTCCTCAAGTTGTACGTGCCGCAGACCGCCAAACACCACGGCAAGCTGCTCTATGAATGGTTGCTGGAAGAGGCCCATCGTATCGGCATCCCCGGCGGATCTGTGTTCCGCGCCATTGCCGGATATGGACGGCACGGGCGGATGCATGAGGAGCATTTCTTCGAGATGGCTGGAGACTTGCCGGTGACGGTGGAATTTTTCGCAGATGGCGCTGCCATCGACACTCTGCTTTCCCTGTTGCAAGCGGAGAATATTTCCCTGTTCTGCATCAAACTGCCCGCAGAGGGCCGGGTGACTGCCTAGTGCCCCGCTTGCGCCTCACTCCACCACTTTAACGGGGACTGCCTGTCCGCGCGAGACGAAATTTCTGACGAATCTGTTTGATTCGTATAGTTCTTTCAGCTAGAATGGCGCCCTTTCAAACCTTGCCTCACCGTTTTCGCATGCGGGAGGCTATTAAACCAAAAGGAGAATCTATGCGACATTACGAAGTTGTATTCATCGTCCATCCGGACCAGAGCGAGCAGGTGCCCGCCATGATCGAGCGTTATCGTACGCTCGTCGCCTCTCACGGTGGTGCGATCCATCGTCTGGAGGACTGGGGCCGCCGTCAGCTGGCTTACCCGATCCAGAAAATCCACAAGGCACACTATGTGTTGATGAACATCGAGTGCGGCCAGGATGTGCTGGACGAGCTGGAGCACGCATTCAAGTTCAACGATGCCGTGCTGCGCCACCTCATCATCAGTACCAAGGAAGCCGTCAGCGCGCCTTCCCCGATGATGAAGGAAGAAAAGTCCAGATCAGTACTGAACAAGGAAGAAGCACCGGCAGCCGAGGCCGCTGCCGCTTAAGTGAACAGCAATCGGCTGGTGTTGGCTGGTGAGGTGACGGAAGTCGCCGAACTGCGCTACACCCCGGCAGGCATCCCGCTTCTGGCTTTTACCCTCAAGCATGCCTCGCAGCAAAGCGAGGCGGGCATGAAGCGCCAGGTTGAATGTGAAATTCCCGCCGTTGCGATGGCGAAACTGGCTGAACAGGCCAGGGGGTTGAATCTAGGGAACAATGTCAGGGTAGCAGGGTTTCTCGCCAAGAAGAGCCTTAACAGCCGCCAGTTGATACTGCATATAGACGAACTAGAGATTATTGAGAAAGGTTAAATCATGGCACGTGACATGTTCCGCCGCCGCCGCTACTGCCGTTTTTCGGCAGAGGGCATTAAGGAAGTCGATTACAAGGATGTGGACCTGCTGAAGGACTTCATCAATGAAAACGGCAAGATTATTCCTGCACGCATTACGGGCACTAAGGCCCGCTATCAGCGTCAACTCACCACGGCTATCAAGCGCGCCCGTTTCCTGGCGCTGATGCCTTACTGCGACAAGCACTAAGGAGAGCGAGCAATGCAAGTTATTCTTCTGGAAAAAGTGACCAACCTGGGCACCCTGGGTGACGTCGTCAAGGTCAAGGACGGCTACGGCCGCAACTTCCTGATCCCGCAGGGCAAGGCCAAGCGCGCCACCGAAGCCAACAAGGCCGAGTTCGCCGCCAAGCGTGCCGAGCTGGAAAAGAAGCAGGCCGAAGTCTTGGCTGCCGCACAAGCCCGTGCCGAAAAACTGGCCGGTTTCATGCTGCAGATCACGCAGAAGGCCGGCGTCGATGGCCGCCTGTTCGGTTCCGTCACCAACCATGACATTGCCGAAGCGCTCACCGCGCAAGGCTTTGAAGTGACCAAGGCTGAAATCCGCATGCCCGAAGGTCCGCTCAAGACCGTGGGCGATCACCACATCAGCGTTGCGCCGCACAGTGACGTGGTAGTGGACATCACCGTTTCCGTACTCGGCGAACACTAATCGCTCGCCGATTTCGAAATCTGCAAAAGGGCTGCCTCGGCAGCCCTTTTTGTTTTGCAGCACGACATTCTCGGTTAAAGTACATGCTGTGCTTATTGCATGAGGAGCTCACCATGAATGACAAGGAACTCGTCGCCCGGCACGCCGCCGGGATGGTCAAGGACGGCATGCTGGTCGGCCTCGGCACGGGCTCGACCGCCAATTATTTCATCGAGGAGCTGGCCAGGCGCAGGGTGGAAGAAGGGCTTCAGGTCACTGCGGTAGCCAGTTCGGTGGTCAGCACCATCAAGGCGCAACAACTCGGCCTGCCGCTGGTGGCCATGGAGCACATTAGCCGGCTCGACCTTTACGTGGACGGCGCCGACGAAGTGACGCCGGACATGACGCTGCTAAAAGGGCGCGGCTCCGACCTGGTGCGGGAAAAGCTGCTGGCCTGCGCCAGCGACCGGTTTCTGGTGCTGGTCGACCAGAGCAAGCTGGTCAACCGTATTGGAGAGCGCTACCCCATTCCCATTGAGGTCATTCCATTCGCCTGGCAGCTGGCCAAGCGCAGTCTGGAAGCCATCGGCGGACGCGGCGATTTGCGACCCAATGCCAGCAAGGATGGTCTGGCTGTGACTGCCCACGGCAGCTTGGTGCTAGATATGGCGTTTGACGCCGATATGGACAGCAAGGCGCTGAACGAGGCTCTGAACGGCACGCCCGGCGTGGTCGAGCATGGCATTTTCAGAGGGCTGGCTAGTGCGATTTTTGTCGCGGCCGGGGGTGGGGTAGAGGAGCGCTGGGCAACCTGACTCAGGCCGCCCAGACACATTCATAACTGCGCGAGCACCGCTTCGACGTTGGAAACCTCAAACTTGCCCGATGCTTCCACGCCCAGGTACTTCACCACGCCGTCATCCACGATCATGCCGAAACGGTAGCAACGGATGCCCATGCCACCACCGGTGAGGTCGCGCTCCAGCCCCAGCTTTCGGGCGTATTCTGCGCTGCCGTCGGCCATCATGCGTACCTTGCCGCCGGCTTTCTGCTCGCGGCCCCAGGCGGCCATAACGAAGGCGTCGTTGACCGCCATGCACCAGATTTCATCCACGCCCTTGGCTTTCAGTTCGGCATAATGCTCGACATAACCCGGCAGATGGCGTGCGGAGCAGAGCGGGGTGAAGGCGCCAGGCACGCCGAAAATCACGATTTTCTTGCCTTTGGCGAGTGCGCCCACGTCCACCGGCTGTGGATTCAGCGGGCAGCCGTTGGCGGGGTCGAATTCGGTGCATTCGGTGAGCTTGCCTTCGGGCAGGTGTTCTCCAACTTGGATGGTCATCGCTTTTCTCCTCATGTATAAAGTTGATAAAATCGCTCAACATTTACACTATACCAAATTGCCGGCTGAAAGAAATAGCCGGCTGGCGTAACCGATACGTACCAAAAACACTTGAGAGGGAGAGAGAATCATGAATGACCAAGCCAGACTGCGCTGGGGCATCCTCGGCGCGGCGCGTGTCAACGAGCGTCTGCTGCCTGCCATTGCCGAAGCGCCCAATTCGCAGCTGGTCGCCATCGCCAGCCGCCGCCCTGGCGCTGCTGGCGAGACGCTGCGCAAATACGCCCCCCGGCTGCAGGGCGTGCGCGAGTACGACAGTCTGGAGGCATTGCTGGAAGATGCCGATGTCGAAGCGGTTTACCTGCCGATGGCCAACGAGGAACACGCCGTATGGGCGCTGCGCGCCATCCGGTATGGCAAGCACGTGCTGATCGAAAAGCCGATGGCGCTCACCGTGCCGGATATCGAAGCCATGGAGGCTGCCGCCAGGGAGCCCCGGGTGACGGTGATGGAAGGCTTCATGTATCGTTTCCATCCCCAGCATGCCCGGGTGCAGGAGATCGTCGCTTCCGGTCTTATCGGTGATGTCCGATCGGCGCGTGCCAGCTATTCATTCATGATGCGTCCGGCGCGCATGTACCGTCTGGCAAGGGAGCCCGGTCTGGGTGGCGGCGCCATGTGGGATATCGGTCCCTACGCTATCCACTCGCTGCGCCTGTGTTTCGGCAGCGAGCCGGTGGCGGTAATGGCCACAGCCAAATATGTCGAAAACGGAGCCGACAGCGTGACCAGCGGCGTGCTGGATTTCGGCGATGGCCGCTTCGGCCACTTCGACATCAGTTTTGAACGCGCGCGTCGCTCGGAGTATGAGATCATCGGCACCAAGGGCGGCGTCAAATGCCACGCTGCCTGGCAGTTGCCGGGCGATGTGCCGGTGATCTCGTGGTGGACGGAAGACGGGCGCGAATGTATGGAACGCTTTCCTGCCGCCAACCACTTCAACCTGGAAATCGAGCACTTCAGCGACTGCGTGCTGAACGGCAAGGCGCCGCTGTTGACGCTGGACGATGCCAAGGCCAATTGCCGGGCGATCGTCGCCGCGTTGCAGTCGGCGGCGCAGGGCGGGATAGTGAGACTAGGCTAACAGGAGGTCTCGAATTTCTCTGCCTTGTGCGATAATTCCGCATGGCCGACGACTCCCTTGCATCCCTGAAACTTCCCCCGCATTCCGTAGAAGCCGAACAGTCGGTGCTGGGCGGCTTGCTGCTGGAAAACGACGCGCTCGACAGGATCGCCGACATCCTGAGTGCAAATGATTTCTACCGTCACGACCACCGGGTCATTTACGAGCATATCAGCCGCCTGATCGAGCACAGCAAACCGGCCGACATCGTTACCTTGGCCGAGGCGCTGGAAAGCACCGCGCAGCTTGCCGGAGTGGGTGGCATCGCTTACCTGGGCGCGCTGGCGCAGAACGTTCCAGGTTCCGCCAATATCCGCCGCTACGCCGAGATCGTGCGCGAGCGTGCCGTGATGCGCAAGCTGGTGGAGGTGGGCTCCGGCATCGCCGACAGCGCTTTCAGCCCGCAGGGCAAGGATGCGGCGCAGCTGCTGGATGAAGCCGAGGCCAAAATCTTCGAGATTGCCGAGGGTGGCAGCCGCAGCGCGCAGGGATTCATCGATATCAAGACTATCTTGCCGCAGGTGGCGGACCGCATCGACCAGTTGTTCCAGCGTGACAACCCCACTGATGTAACCGGCATTCCCACCGGATTCACCGATCTGGACTCGATGACCTCCGGCCTGCAACCTGGCGATCTGGTGATTGTCGCCGGACGACCATCGATGGGCAAGACTGCCTTCTCCCTCAATATCGCCGAAAACGTGGCGCTGAATACCGGGCTGCCGGTAGCGGTGTTTTCCATGGAAATGGCGGCGACCCAGCTCGCCATGCGCATGATCGGCTCTGTCGGCCGCCTGGATCAGCACAAGATGCGTACCGGACGGCTGGAAGACGAGGACTGGGTGCGCCTTACCACCGCACTGGGCAAGCTCAACGACGCACCCCTGTTCATCGACGAAAGTGCCGGCCTCAACGCGCTGGAAGTGCGCGCCCGTGCCCGTCGCCTGCACCGCCAGTGTGGCAAACTGGGGCTGATCGTGCTGGACTATTTGCAATTGATGTCGGCTACGCGATCAGGCGAAAACCGCGCTACTGAAATCTCGGAAATATCCCGTTCTCTCAAGGCGTTGGCGAAGGAACTTGATGTGCCGGTAGTGGCACTTTCCCAGCTCAACCGCGGTCTGGAACAGCGTCCCAACAAGCGCCCGGTGATGTCCGACCTGCGCGAGTCGGGCGCCATCGAGCAGGACGCAGACGTCATCCTTTTCATCTACCGTGATGAAGTCTACAACCCGGACAGCCAGGACAAGGGTACGGCGGAAATCATCATCGGCAAGCAGCGTAATGGCCCCATCGGCACCGTACGTTTGACTTTCCTCGGCGAACATACGCGCTTCGAGAACTTCGCCAGCACCGGCGGATATCGTGGCGGCAGCGATTACTAATACAGCCTGACGCCGGACCCCATGAGTCGTCCCATCCTGGCCACCATCCATCTCGACGCCCTGCGCCATAACCTTGCCATCGCCAGGCGTCACGCGCCTGAATCCAGGATCATGGCCGTGGTGAAAGCCAACGGCTACGGCCACGGCCTGCTGCGGGTGGCACAAGGCTTGAGCGAGGCCGATGGCTTTGCCGTGCTTAGCGTGGATGAAGGCATCGCGCTGCGCGAAGCTGGCTTCACGCAGGCCATCATGCTGCTGGAAGGTCTGTTCGATACTGCCGAGCTACCTGTTGCCGCACAGCATGGCTTCAGCGTCGTGGTGCATTCCGAGCCGCAGTTGCTGATGCTGGAAGCGGCGCGGGGTGGGCCTGTTGTGGATGTGTTCCTCAAGGTCAACACCGGCATGAACCGTCTGGGCGTTCCTCTCGGGCGATTCTGGAGCTTCTACGACCGACTGCGGGTTTGCAAAACGGTAGGCAAAATGACCTTGATGACCCACTTTGCCACTGCCGACGAAAAAACGGGTGTGGCTGACCAGTTTGAGCTGTTCGACGAGCTGACGTGCGAAATCTCCATGCCGCGCAGCATGGCCAATTCCGCCGCCATCCTGCGCTACCCGCAGACCCACGCCGACTGGGTGCGGCCCGGCATCATGCTGTACGGCGCCACGCCTTTTGCTGACCAGTCCGCCGCCGAACTGGGCCTGAAGCCGGCCATGACCTTGTCCAGCCAGATCATCGCGGTGCAGAACCTGCAGCCCGACCAGAGTGTGGGCTACGGCCACCGCTTCACCGCCGAGCGTCCGACTCGCGTCGGCATCGTCGCCTGCGGCTACGCCGACGGCTACCCGCGCCACGCCCCCAATGGCACCCCGATTGCGGTGGACGGACATTTGACGTGCACTATCGGCCGCGTCTCCATGGATATGCTGTACGCCGACCTCACCGAACTTCCCGCAGCCGACATCGGCAGCCCGGTGGAACTATGGGGAACGCAGGTGCCGGTGGATGCGGTGGCGCAAGCCGCTGAGACCGTGGGCTACGAATTGCTGTGCGCCATCGCGCGACGCGTGCCGGTGATGGAGGCCTGATGGTAAGGCAGAGGAGTGTCTACTCCTGTACCGAGTGTGGGGGGCAAGTGCCCAAGTGGCAGGGGCAATGCCCGAGCTGCAATGCCTGGAATACGCTGGTGGAAACTATCGCCGAAACGGCTCCGACCAACCGCTATGCCGCGCTGACGCAGACCAGTGGCTTGCAGAAGCTATCCGAGGTGGAAGCGGCCGAGGTGCCGCGCCAGCCGACCGGTATCATGGAATTCGACCGTGTGCTGGGTGGCGGACTGGTGCCTGGAGGGGTGGTGTTGATCGGCGGCGACCCCGGCATCGGCAAGTCCACGTTGCTGTTGCAGACGCTCTGCCATATCGGCGGCCAGCGCAAGGTAGTATATGTAAGCGGCGAGGAATCGGCGCAGCAGATCGCTATGCGCGCCAAGCGTCTCTCGCTCGACGCCAGCCCGCTGCAACTGCTGGCCGAGATCAATCTGGAAAAGATTCTCGCCACGCTGCAGGCGCACAAACCCGACGTGGTAGTGATCGATTCCATCCAGACCGTCTATTCCGAGGCGCTGCAATCCGCGCCCGGCTCGGTGGCACAGGTGCGCGAGTGTTCGGCGCAACTGACGCGGCTGGCCAAGCAACTCGGCATTACCGTCATTCTGGTTGGCCACGTCACCAAGGAGGGCGCGCTGGCCGGCCCCCGCGTGCTGGAGCACATCGTGGACACCGTGCTGTACTTCGAGGGCGACCCCAATTCCAGCTTCCGCTTAATACGCGCGTTCAAGAACCGCTTCGGTGCGGTCAACGAGTTGGGCGTGTTCGCCATGACGGAGAAGGGGCTGCGCGAGGTCAGCAATCCCTCGGCGCTGTTCCTGTCGCACCACACCGAGCAGGTGGCAGGCTCCTGCATTACCGTGACGCAGGAAGGCACGCGACCGCTGTTGGTGGAAGTGCAGGCACTGGTAGACGAGGCGCATGCGCCAAATCCCAAGCGGCTGTGCGTCGGCCTGGAACAGAACCGCTTGGCCATGCTACTCGCCGTGCTGCACCGCCATGCCGGCGTGGCCTGCTTCGACCAGGATGTGTTCGTCAACGCCGTAGGTGGCGTCAGGATCGCCGAACCGGCTACCGATCTTGCGGTGCTTCTGTCGATCGTATCTTCATTAAAAAACAAACCATTGCAGAACAAACTTATTGTATTTGGTGAAGTAGGTTTGGCCGGAGAAGTGCGCCCCGTGCAACGCGGTCAGGAACGCCTCAAGGAAGCGGCCAAACTGGGCTTTACACAAGCCATTGTGCCAAAGGCCAACTTGCCGAAGCAGGCGATCAAGGGGATTGAGGTGTTCGGTGTGGAACGGCTGGAACAGGCGCTGGCCAGACTTCGAGATGGTTAGTTTTTTTGCGCCTCGAACACCTGCCCGCTGACTCCGGCGCTGTCATGTCCCATTAAATAGAGATACAGCGGCATGATGGCTTCCGGTTTTGGGAGTTTTTCGTACAGTTCGCCAGGATGTGACTTCTTGCGTTGTGGGCACTGAACTGGCCCCGGAACCACGGCGTTGATGCGCAGCTTGGGAAAGGTTTCCAGTTCCAGCGCCCAGATTCTGATCATAGTCTCCGCCGCGCTATTTGAGATGGCATGTGCCCCCCAGTAGGCCGCCGGGTGGTGCGCGGCAGTGGTGGAGGTGACGATGACCGAGGCGTCCGGCGCGCGTTTCAGCAGCGGCAGGCAGGCCTTGGTCAGCAGGAAGGGCGCAACTGTGTTGACGCGCAGCATGCCGAGCATCTGTTCCGCAGTCTGGATTTCCAGCGGGCTCAGGTTGTCGAAGCGGCTGGCGTTGTGCAGGATGCCATCAAGCCGGCCGATCTGCTGGTAGATGCCTTCGGCCAGCCCCTTGAACTCATCCTCTCCAGCCTTCTCCAGGTTGAGCGGGAAGATCAGCGGTTGTGGGCCGCCAGCGGCTTCGATCTCGTCGTACACCGCTTCCAGCTTCTTTACCTTGCGCCCCAGCAGGATCACGGTGGCGCCCTGTGCTGCGAAGGCGATGGCGGCTGCCCTGCCGATGCCTTGCCCCGCGCCAGTGACGAGGATGACGCGGTCCTGCAGGTGTTTGTGGGGGGCTTGGTAGTCGTTCATGATGTGCGGCGCCTGGTGATTGTTTTTGGCATTTTACCTATGGAAGTCATGAACAAGTGGCGGCGAAGGCGAATTGCTGCGTTGCGCGCTACTCGCTCCCTCGCCTATCTACTTGAGATGTCTCGGTCGCTGCGCTTCGTGCGCCTTGCACTTCATCCTTCTCGCTCCCTTGTTAAGGGTTTCCCTAGGTGTAGTGGTGAGTTCGATATGCTGATTACGCCACTCAGCACGATCAATCCTATGCCCAACCAGCTTGCAGCAGAGAGCGTTTCTCCCCAAAGGATGATGCCGAGCAGGCTGGCAAGAACAACTGTACTGTAGGCCAGACTACCGGCTGTCAGAGGATCTCCCTTGCGGTAGGCACGCGTCATGGCTAGTTGTGCCAGCGTGGCGCAGGCGCCCATGGCGGAGAGCAGCAGCAGGTCGCGCAGGGTGACGCCGTGGAATTTGTGGACCAGCATCCACAGGCCGCTGCCTATGGTGCACACCAGCGTGAAATAGAACACGGTGCGCCATTCCGGCTCGCCCATGCGTCCCAGTTGCGTGACTTGTAAATAGACGATGCCGGCCAGCAGACCAGACAGCAGGCCGAGCAAGGCGGCGAGCCAATCATCGCCGAAAAAGCTGGGTTGCAGCAGCAGGGCGACGCCGCCAAAGCCGATGGCAATGGCGAACAGCAGGATGGGCCTGGCTTCGCCGCGCAGGTAAATCATCGTCAGTACCGCAAGGAATAGGGGCGAGGTGTAGTTGAGCGTGACTGCGGTGGCCAGCGGTAGCTCGGCGATGGCGTAGAAGAACAGCGCCAGTGCCGCGAATCCCAGCAGGCTGCGCGACAAGTGCAGCTTCCAGCGGCGCGTGGCGATCTGCTTGCGGCCGGAGATGGTGAGGAGGGTGATGGTCAGCAGCCCGAACAGCGAGCGGTAGAACACCAGTTCCGCGCTAGTGAATTTCTGCGCGCCGATCTTGACCAGCGCGCCCATGCAAGCGAAGAAAACGCCGGCAGCCAGCATCCACAGGCTGCCGTAGGTGGTGGGTTTCATGCGGGGTTATTTCAAGTGCGGCTCGAGCTGGGCGCGCACCCATAGATGGAAATGCTCCATGCCGGTTTCCATTGGGTGCTGGTAAGGTCCGTATTCGTTGGCGCCTTGTTCGTGCAAACATTGTCGGCCATCCTGCATGCGCTGGCATATGTCCTCGTCCTCAACGGCCGTTTCCTTGTAGGCAGCCTGTTCCGCTTCAATGAACTCCCGCTCGAACAGGGCGATGTCCTCTGGATAGTAGAATTCCACGACATTGGTGCAGCTGGATGGCCCGCGCGGGATGATGTTGGAAACGATCAGCACGTGCGGGTACCACTCGATCATCAGGAAAGGATAGTACACCAGCCAGATGGCACCATATTTCGGCAATTCGCCGTTGCCATATTGCAGTATCTGCTGCTGCCAGCGCTGGTATGCCGGCGAGCCGGATTTTTGCAGGGCATGGTTGATGCCGACCGACTGTACGCTGTACCACTCGCCGAATTCCCACTTGAGGTTGTCGCAGTCGACGAAGTTGCCGAGACCAGGATGGAACGGCGCGACGTGATAATCCTCCAGATAGACTTCGATGAAGGTTTTCCAGTTGAAGCTATATTCGTCGATCATCACGCGGTCGAGCATGAAGCCGCTGAAGTCGAAATCCTTGAGAAAGCCTAGCTTGCCAAGGTCTTTTGCCACATCTCGCCGGCTGTCGAACAGCAGGCCATTCCAGTTCTGCAGCGGGGTCCTGGAGAGGTTGAGGCAGGGCTTTTCAGTGAAGTGCGGCGCCCCCAGCAGATTGCCCTGCAGGTTGTAAGTCCAGCGGTGCAGCGGACAGACGATGTTCTGGCTATTGCCATTGCCTTTCAGCATCAGCGCCTGGCGGTGGCGACAAATATTGCTGATCAGATCCAGGCCGTTTTCGTTTCGCACCAGCGCCTTGGCATGGTTCATCCATTCAAGTGTGAAATAGTCGCCCTTGTGCGGCACCATGAGCTCATGCCCGATATAGGTGGGGGCTTGCGAGAACAGGGCCTTCTGTTCAATCGCGTAGATTGCCGGGTCGGCATACCATGCGGCTGGCAGTTGTGATGGTGAATGCGGTTTGATGGAGGTGATTTGTGCAAGCGACATAAATTTCGAGCATCCTCCGAAAATTATTTTCCGAAGAATATTATCAGGATGGAACTAAATTTATTAGTCTTAAAAATTATGCATTGTGCCCTAACAGGGGATTTTTTCAAGACTTGCATATCCAAATGCATGATCATGCTTGGCTGTATGGACGTACCAAAACCTGCTTGCCTTTCTTGCTCGTCGGCATGTTTTAAGATAACCTTTCAAGCTTATAACCAAAGAAAGAGTTGATCATGAAAAATCCGTTAGATTCAATTAGTGGAACGATTGTTTCGGGACTGATCCTGACAGTTATCCTGTATGTTTTTTTGAAGAATTTCATTCTGGCGGGGGTGTAACATGGAAATTGCTGCTATCGCACGCTGGGCACATTTTCTGGCTGGTATTACCTGGATCGGCCTTCTCTATTATTTCAATCTGGTACAGGTGCCGGCACTAAAAGATGCCGCTGCTGATGGAACTGCTGCAGGCATCACCAAGCATGTGGCTCCGCGCGCACTGTTGTGGTTCCGCTGGTCCGCCGTGGCAACCTGGCTTGCAGGTGCTGCCCTGTTGGGGCCGAATCTCGCCGCAGCTTTCACGCTGCAGCCGGAAATGGCACCGATCGGTATCGGCGCTTGGCTCGGTACCATCATGTTGTTCAACGTGTGGGTGCTGATTTGGCCGAACCAGCAGAAGATTCTTGGCATGAAGCCGGCAACGGATGAAGAGAAGGCCAAGGCGCGTCGCGTGGCTCTGCTGGCGTCACGCACCAACATGATGCTGTCCATTCCCATGTTGTTCTTCATGGCCGGTGGTTTGAGTCACCGCGCAGCGTTCGGTTTCTAGTCGGATTAGGCATGCAAGCTGTACACGGCGGCGCTGGCCGCCGTGTGCGTTTTTGATTCCCGGGATATATATGTCGCAGCACTTGATGAATACTTATGGCAGACAGCCGGTCACCTTTGTTAAAGGTGAAGGGGTCTGGTTGTGGGACGAGCAGGGTAGGCGTTACCTGGACGCACTGGCAGGTGTTGCAGTGAATGGTCTTGGCCACGCTCATCCCGGGCTGACAAAGGCCATTGGCGAACAGGTTGCGCGCTTGGTACACGTTTCCAACGTCTACCACATTGCCGAACAAAGTCGGCTGGCGGATCGCCTGTGCGCAATTTCCGATATGGACCGGGTGTTCTTCTGCAACTCCGGTTGCGAGGCTAATGAGGCTGCGATCAAGCTGGCGAGACTCTATGGGCACCAGAAAGGCATAGAAAATCCTGCCATTGTGGTGATGGAACAAGCTTTTCATGGCCGCACGCTAGCGACGCTGTCGGCGACCGGAAACAGAAAAGTGCAGGCGGGCTTCGAGCCGCTTGTGCCGGGTTTTGTCCGGGTTCCGTTCGATGATCTTGACGCTGTAAGGCATGTGGCTGAGCACAACCTCAATGTAGTGGCTGTGCTGGTCGAGCCGATACAGGGTGAGGGTGGTGTCAACATCCCGCACGACGGTGCCGGTTACCTGCGCGGCCTGCGCGAGATTTGCGATGCCAACGGCTGGCTGCTGATGTTGGACGAGGTGCAGAGCGGCATCGCGCGCACTGGCACCTGGTTTGCATTTCAGCATGCCAACATTGTTCCCGATGTGATGACGCTGGCCAAGGGACTGGGCTCCGGCGTGCCTATCGGCGCGTGTCTGGCCAAGGGCGCCGTAGCCGATGTGTTTACCCCCGGCAAGCATGGCTCAACCTTCGGTGGCAATCCACTGGCCTGCGCCGCCGCGCTGGCGACGCTGGACGCCATCGAGCAGGAAAAACTGCGCGAGAACGCCGAGATGGTTGGCAACTTCATTTGCGATAGCCTGCGCCAGGCTTTCGCCGGGGTTGCCGGTGTGGTGAAGGTGCGCAACGCCGGACTTATGATCGGCATCGAACTGGATCAGCCGTGCGGTGACCTGGTGAAACAGGCGCTGGAAGCCGGTCTGCTGATCAATGTGACCGCCGACAAAGTGGTGCGTCTGCTCCCGCCGCTGGTGATGAACCGGGAAGAGGCGCAAATGCTGGTTGGCATCCTGGCGCCGCTGGTGAAAAACTTTTTGAGCCAATAATCCTGGAATCATCACATCATGGCCATCAAGCACTTTTTGCAATTCAAGGATTTGAGCCGCGACGAGTTGGATTACCTGTTCGAGCGCACGCGCTGGATCAAGCGGCAGTTCAAATCGTATCAGCAGTACTGGCCGCTCACCGATCGCACTCTGGTGATGATCTTCGAGAAGGCCAGTACGCGCACGCGCCTGTCGTTCGAGGCCGGTATGCAGCAGCTGGGCGGATCGGCGATCTACCTCAACACGCGCGACTCTCAGCTGGGGCGCGGCGAGCCGGTGGAAGATGCGGCGCAGGTGATTTCGCGCATGTCGGATATTGTCATGATCCGCACTTTCGAGCAGGAGATCATCGAGCGCTTTGCCGCCAACTCGCGCGTGCCGGTGATCAACGGGCTAACCAATGAATATCACCCGTGCCAGATTCTTGCGGATATCTACACCTTTATCGAGCATCGCGGTCCGATCCAGGGCAAGACCGTGGCGTGGATCGGCGACTCCAACAACGTCTGCAACACCTGGCTTCAGGCGGCGGAAGTGCTGGATTTCAACGTGCATGTTTCCACGCCGCCGGGTTACGAGGTTGAGCAGGAGCGCGCCGGGCTTTATGGTCATGAGCACTACGAGGAATTTGCCGACCCGATGGAAGCCGCGCGCGGCGCCGATCTGGTGACCACCGATGTGTGGACATCAATGGGCTTCGAGGCGGAGAACGAAGAACGCACGCGCGACTTTGCCGACTGGCAGGTCGATGCCGACATGATGAAGGTCGCAGGCAAGGATGCCGTGTTCATGCACTGCCTGCCTGCCCACCGTGGTGAAGAAGTGGCGGCTGAAGTGATTGACGGCTCGCAATCGCTCGTCTGGGACGAGGCGGAGAACAGGCTGCATGTGCAAAAAGCACTGATGGAATATTTATTGTTAGGAAAAGTAAGTAAATGAGTCAAATCAACAAAGTAGTGCTCGCTTATTCCGGCGGGCTGGATACCTCGGTCATCCTCAAGTGGTTGCAGGACGAGTACAAGTGCGAGGTGGTGACCTTCACTGCCGATATCGGCCAGGGCGAGGAGTTGGAGCCGGCGCGCGCCAAGGCGCTGAAATTCGGCATCAAGCCGGAACAGATTTACATTGATGACCTGCGCGAAGAATTCGTGCGCGACTTCGTGTTCCCGATGTTCCGCGCCAACACTGTGTACGAGGGCGAGTACCTGCTCGGCACTTCCATCGCCCGCCCGCTGATCGCCAAACGGCTGATCGAGATCGCCCGCGAAACCGGTGCCGATGCCATTTCTCACGGCGCCACCGGCAAGGGCAACGACCAGGTGCGTTTCGAGCTGGGCGCCTATGCGCTCAACCCCAACATCAAGGTCATTGCCCCGTGGCGCGAGTGGGATCTGCTGAGCCGCGAGAAACTGATGGCTTACGCGGAAACCCATGGCATCCCGGTCGACATGAAGCACAAGCAGGGCGGTTCGCCGTATTCCATGGACGCCAACCTGCTGCATATCTCCTATGAAGGCCGTCACTTGGAAGACCCGGCTGCCGAAGCCGAGGAGTCCATGTGGCGCTGGACGGTTTCTCCCGAGAACGCGCCGGATGCTGCGGAATACCTGGATATCGAGTACGTCAACGGTGACCCGGTAGCGCTCAATGGCAAGCAGCTGGCCGCGCACGAGTTGCTGGCCGAGTTGAACCGTCTGGGTGGCAAGCACGGCATCGGTCGTCTCGATCTGGTAGAAAACCGCTATGTGGGCATGAAGTCGCGCGGCTGTTACGAAACTCCGGGGGGCACCATAATGCTGCGCGCCCACCGTGCCATCGAATCGCTGACGCTGGATCGCGAAGTCGCCCATTTGAAGGACGACCTCATGCCGCGCTACGCCAGTCTGATTTACAACGGCTACTGGTGGAGCCCTGAGCGCGTCGCACTACAGACCCTGATCGACCACACGCAGAAGAGTGTCAACGGTTTCGTGCGCGTCAAGCTGTATAAGGGCAGCGTCATCGTCGTTGGCCGCGACAGCAAGACTGATTCACTGTTCGACTCAAGCATTGCCACCTTCGAGGACGACGCCGGTGCCTACGACCAGAAGGATGCGGGCGGGTTCATCAAGCTGAACGCCTTGCGCATGCGTATCGCCGCCAATTTGCGCAAAAGGAAGAAGTGATCGGGTATCCTTACCCATGCGGTGATATATGACCAAAGTGATTGCCTACGACTCGACGTTGCGGGATGGCGCCCAGGCCCAAGGCGTTTCTTTCTCGGTAGAAGACAAGATCAAGATCGTTGAAAAGCTGGATGAACTTGGCATCGCCTACATCGAGGCCGGCAATCCGGGTTCCAATCCCAAGGACCTGGAGTTCTTTGCCCGCGTCGGCGCGCTTAAGCTGAAGCACGCCAAGATCATCGCTTTCGGCAGCACGCGCAAGGTGGGCATCGCTGCGGCGGATGACAAGAACCTCCAGTCGCTGTTGCAGGCCAACACCCAGGCGGTCGCTATCTTCGGCAAAAGCTGGGATTACCAGGTCACTGGCATCCTGCGCACCACGCTGGATGAAAACCTGCGCATGATTTACGACACCATCCGCTTCCTCAAGCAGCAGGCTAAGGAAGTGGTGTTCGACGCCGAGCACTTTTTCGATGGCTACAAGGCCAATGCCGATTACGCCATACGAACGCTTGCGGCAGCAGCCGACGCGGGTGCAGATACGCTGTGCCTGTGCGACACCAACGGCGGGACCTTTCCGGACGAGATCGCGACCATAACCCGCGATGTGACTGACCGTTTCGACGTGCAGATCGGCATTCACTGCCACAACGATTCGGAAATGGCTGTGGCCAACTCGGTGGCGGCGGTGCAGGCGGGCGCGCGTCAGGTGCAGGGAACCATCAACGGTATCGGCGAGCGCTGCGGCAACGCCAACCTGATTTCCATCATTCCCAGTTTGCAGTTGAAACTGGGAATGCAGTGCGTCCCGACGGAGAACATGGAACACCTGGCTTCGGTGGCCCGCTTCGTCAGCGAAGTCGCCAACATTACCTTCAACGAAAAAGCCCCTTTCGTCGGCGGCGATGCCTTCTCGCACAAGGGCGGCATGCATATCGACGCGGTGACCAAGAACCCGATCTCCTACGAGCACATCGACCCGGCGCAGGTCGGCAACAGACGCAACATCCTGGTGTCCGAAGTCGCCGGCCGCAGCGCGCTGCTGTCCAAGATCCAGGCAGTTGATGCATCGCTCGGTAAGGATGCGCCGGATACCAAGCGCATTCTCGAAGAGATTAAGACGCTCGAACATGAGGGCTATCAGTTCGAGAGCGCCGAAGGATCAATTCAGTTGCTGGTGCGTAAGTTGCTCCGCAAATTCCGCCCGTTCTTTGAATTGAAGGAATACCAGGTCAATATCCACGAGCCTTCCGTGAACGGCATCAACTCCTCGGCCATGATCAAGATCGTGGTCGATGGACAGGAAGAAGTCACCGCAGCCGAAGGCGATGGCCCGGTCAATGCGCTGGACAAGGCCATGCGCAAGGCGCTGGAGCGTTTTTATCCGGCGATTGCAGAGGTCAGGCTCACCGACTACAAGGTGCGTGTTCTGGATTCAAACCAGGCCACGGCTGCCAAGGTGCGCGTGCTGATCGAATCCGCCGACCCGCACGAGAGTTGGACCACCACCGGGGTATCGACCGATGTCATTGATGCTTCATGGCGTGCTCTGATCGACGCCATCGAATACAAGCTGATGCGGGATCAGGAACGTTTGAGGTAGATTGACCACGTGGGAAACGGCTTGCCCACCCTACAGAGAGTTAGCCGGGGTCAGCAGTACCAGTTTGAGTTGCTCCTGATCCACCGGACGCATGGTCACCTGCTGGTAGCTGATCAGACCACGCTGCGGATGGTTGAACTCGCGTTGTCCGCCTTGGCGCTCCAGTACGTCATGTTGCTTCCAGAAGCGGTCGAAATCCGGGCTGGTTTGCGATAACTCTGTGACCAATCTTTGCAATACTGGCTCCTCCAGCCTGCCGCGGCAGTCGGCACGGAATTCCGCAACCAGCCGGCGTGCACGGGCTTCCCAATTGACGACAAACTGACGCGCATCGGGATGCTGGAACACATAGCGCAGCAAGTTGGGGGCAGGGTCATCCGCACTGGCTGGCAGGTCCAGCCATCCGGCGAACAATTCGGCGGCAGGCTTGTTCCAGGCCAACAAATCCCAGTAGCGTCCCATGATGTAGGCCGGGATGGTGATGTTGGCGAGCATGACTGTGAGCGTCTCAGGCGCCGTGTCCGCTTCCATTTCTGCGCTACGCGGGTCGCGGCGATCCGCCATGTCGAAAAGGTAAGCGCGCTCGGAACGTGAAAGCTTCAATGCCAGTGCAAGCCGATCGAGCGCATCGGCAGAAACATTCACCTCGCGCCCCTGTTCTATCCAAGTGTACCAGGTCGGGCTGATTCCGGCGAGTTGCGCGACTTCCTCGCGTCGCAACCCCTTGGTGCGGCGCCGGCTGCCTTCCGGGAAGCCAAAGGTTTCCGGTGCGCTGCGCTGGCGCAGCACCTGCAGAAACTCCGCCAGTTCCTGTCGTCGTGTATCCATAAGTCCAAGTTAAACTATTAATCTTAGTACTAGTATAAACGCTATTATTGTTCCGGTATTCAATCCCGGATATGATCGCCGCAAATCCCGGGATAGCCCACTGACGCCATTCCCGTTTCATGAATTTTTGGAGAAGTCGCCATGGCTGGAAAAACGCTTTACGACAAGTTGTGGGAATCGCATGTCGTCCGGGAAGAACCGGACGGTACCTGTCTGATCTATATCGATCGTCATCTGGTGCATGAAGTGACCAGTCCGCAGGCCTTTGAGGGCTTGCGTCTCGCCGGGCGCAAGCCGTGGCGCAATTCTTCTATCGTGGCCAACCCCGACCACAACACCCCGACCAATCATTGGGAGCGCGGTATCGAGGATCCTGTCTCGCGTCTGCAGGTGGAAACCCTCGACCAGAACATCAAGGAGTTCGGTGCGCTGGTTTATTTTCCGTTCAAGGACGCGAACCAGGGCATCATCCACGTCATCGGGCCAGAGAACGGCACTACGTTGCCTGGCATGACCGTGGTTTGTGGTGACAGTCATACTTCCACGCATGGTGCTTTCGGTGCGCTGGCCCACGGTATCGGCACCTCGGAGGTGGAGCACGTAATGGCCACCCAGACCCTGATCGCCAAGAAATCTAAGCGCATGCTGGTCAAGTTGGACGGCCAACTCGGCAAAGGCGTGACCGCCAAGGATGTGGCGTTGGCTGTGATCGGCAAGATCGGTACGGCGGGTGGCACCGGCTATGCCATCGAGTTCGGCGGCGAGGTCATCCGCGCGCTGTCGATGGAAGGCCGCATGACCATCTGCAACATGGCGATCGAGGCGGGCGCTCGCGCCGGCCTGATCGCGGCTGACGAAAAGACATCGGCCTATCTCAAAGGCCGGCTGCATGCGCCCAAGGGGGCCGACTGGGACAAGGCGGTGGCCTACTGGAACACGCTGCATTCCGACGCCGACGCGCAATTTGATGCCGTGGTCGAACTGCGCGGTGAGGATATCGCCCCGCAGGTGACTTGGGGCACTTCGCCTGAACAGGTACTGCCGATTGGTTCGCGCGTGCCTGATCCTGCCAAGGAAAACGACCCCACCAAGCGCACCAGCATTGAGCATGCGCTTAAATACATGGGGCTGGCACCCAATACGCCTATCGATGAAATCAAACTGGACAAGATTTTCATCGGTTCCTGTACCAATTCGCGCATCGAAGATTTGCGGGCAGCTGCCGGTATGGTCAGGGGCAGGAGGGTCGCCGGCAATATCAGTCTGGCACTGGTAGTGCCGGGTTCCGGCATCGTCAAGCGCCAAGCTGAGGCGGAGGGGCTGGACAAGATTTTTCTCGATGCCGGATTCGAGTGGCGCGAGCCTGGGTGTTCCATGTGCCTGGCTATGAACGCCGACCGGCTGTCTCCGGGCGAACGTTGCGCCTCTACATCGAACCGCAACTTCGAAGGTCGTCAGGGTCCGGGCGGGCGCACGCATCTCGTCAGCCCGGAAATGGCTGCCGCCGCAGCGATCGCGGGCCACTTCGTTGACATTCGCAACCAGATTTAAGGAGGATTGATGAAAGCGTTCAAGCAACTTAACGGGCTGGTATGCCCAGTCGATCGCGCCAACGTGGATACCGATGCGATCATCCCCAAGCAGTTCCTGAAGTCGATCAAGCGGTCCGGGTTCGGCCCGTACCTGTTCGACGAATGGCGCTACACCAACTATGGCGAGCCGGGCATGGATTGCAGCACGCGTCCGATCAATAAGGACTTCGTGCTCAACCGGCCACGCTACCAGGGCGCGCAGGTGCTGCTCGCACGCGACAACTTCGGCTGCGGTTCCAGCCGCGAGCATGCGCCGTGGGCGATCGAAGATTATGGCTTCCGCGTCATCATTGCGCCGTCGTTCGCCGACATCTTCTTCAGCAATTGCTACAAGAACGGCATCCTGCCAATCGTGACGAATGCTGCCATCGTCGACAAGCTGTTCAAGGAGTGCGAAGCCAGCGAAGGCTATCGCCTCAGCGTAGACCTTGAAACGCAGACTGTGACCACGCCTTCCGGCGAGTCATTTGGTTTCGATATTACGCCGCACCGCAAACATTGCCTGCTGAACGGTCTGGACGAAATTGGCCTGACCTTGCAGCATGCTGATGAGATCAAGGCATTTGAAACGAAACACAAGGCCGCGCAACCCTGGCTTTTCGCATAATCAAGAAAAGGAAATTTGAAATGAAGATCGCAGTTCTTGCCGGTGACGGCATCGGCCCGGAAATCGTCGCGCAAGCCATGCGCGTGCTGAATGTATTGCACGATGAAGGCCTGAAAATGGAGTTTGTCGAGGCCCCGCTGGGCGGCCAGGCTTATGATGCCTACGGCGCGCCTTATCCGGAATTCACCCAGAAAATTTGCCGCGAGGCAGACGCCGTTCTGCTGGGCGCCGTCGGCGGCCCGCAATACGACACCCTGGATCGTCCGCTGCGTCCCGAGCGTGGTCTGCTGGCCATCCGCAAGGATCTCGGCCTGTTCGCTAATCTGCGCCCGGCAGTGCTGTTTCCCGAACTCGCCAATGCCTCGACCCTCAAGCCGGAAGTGGTCGCCGGGCTGGACATCATGATCGTGCGCGAACTGACCGGCGACGTATATTTCGGCCAGCCGCGCGGCATGCGCGTCAATGACAAGGGCGAGCGCGAAGGTTTCAATACCATGGTCTACAGCGAATCCGAAGTCCGCCGCATCGCCCATGTCGCATTCGGCATCGCGATGAAGCGCAACAAGAAGCTGTGTTCCGTGGATAAGGCCAACGTGCTGGAGACCACCGAGTTCTGGAAGGAAATCGTCATTGACGTGGCGAAGGAATATCCTGAAGTCGAGCTCAGCCACATGTACGTGGACAATGCCGCGATGCAACTGATCCGCAACCCCAAGCAGTTCGACGTCATCGTCACCGGCAACATCTTCGGTGACATCCTGTCCGATGAGGCCTCCATGCTCACCGGCTCGATCGGCATGCTGGCCTCGGCTTCCCTGAATGAGACCAAGAAGGGCCTGTACGAACCGTCGCATGGTTCGGCCCCGGATATCGCCGGCAAGAATCTGGCCAATCCGATCGCCACCATTCTTTCTGCAGCCATGATGCTGCGCTATACGTTCGATAATGAGGCTGCGGCAAGTCGCATCGAAAACGCGGTGAAAAAGGTGCTGGCTACCGGTTATCGCACTGCTGACATCTATGAGCCTGGAATGAAGAAGGTCTCCTGCTCGGAAATGGGCGATCAGGTGGTGGCAGCGATGTAAAAGCTTGCGGTTCTCCGAGTTGTTTGTTCTGGAACAGAAGGGCTTTCTGCGTTGCCGGAAGGCTCTTTTCTCTGGGATAATTCAAATTTAACCAAATTGGAAATCATCATGGCTCAGTTCGACAATGTAAGCGTCAAGAAGAAAGCCAACGTCTATTTCGATGGCAAATGCGTCAGCCATACCATACTCATGCCGAACGGTACCCGTTGCACCGTAGGGGTGATCTTTCCGAGCACGCTGACATTCAATACCGCCTCTCCAGAAATCATGGAAATCAATCTGGGCGAGTGCAAGGTGCGCCTCAAGGGCGAGACCGAATGGAAAACCTACAGGGCGGGCGACAAGTTTGTCGTGCCGGGGAATTCTTCATTTGACATCGAGACGGTCGAGATGCTTGATTACGTATGTCACTTTGAGTGAGGCTCTAAGCATGCCTTCGTTTGATATTACCTCCGAAGCCGATATGGTCGCACTCAAGAATGCGGTTGATGTCGCAGCCCGGCAAATTACCAACCGCTATGATTTCAAGGGGACCTCGGCCAATGTCGAGCTGAACGAAAAGGATAAACTGGTCACGCTATACGGCGATTCCGATTTTCAGCTCGACCAGATCAAGGACATTCTTTTCCCTGCCATGGAGAAAAAAGAGGCCGACAGCAGCAAGCGACTCGACCAGCAGGACGTGCAGAAGATATCCGGCAACAAGGTCAAACAATTGATGAAAATCCGCGACGGCATCGACAGCGACCTTTCCAAGCGCATCGTGAAAATCATCAAGGATTCCGGCCTCAAGGTGCAGGCCAGCATCCAGGGTGATGCCGTCCGTGTGAACGGTGCAAAGCGAGACCTCTTGCAGGAGGCGATTGCCCACGTGAAGAAATCCGTTACGGATTTTCCGTTGAAATTCGGCAATTTCCGCGATTAATCATCCTGCGCAAGCAGTTGTGGACTCAGCTCACGGAGACTATATGAACAGAGTTGTGGCAATTATCGTTTGTGCCTTTGTGCTGGTTGGTTGCAATACCATGCATGGCATGGGCCAGGATATTGAAAAGGCCGGGGAGGCCATTCAGAAGTCGACCAAGTAGAAGCGGCCTGACTGGGGAATGTTGTCAGTGCACACTAAAGTATCGGAATGAACATATGTTGACAGTTGGTTTTGTCGGATGGCGCGGGATGGTGGGCTCGGTGCTCATGCAGCGCATGCGCGAAGAGCGCGATTTCGATGTCATCGAACCGGTGTTTTTTACCACGTCCAATCCCGGAGGCAAGGGCCCTGATATTGGCAAGGATGTGCCGCCGCTGAAGGATGCCGGAAGCATAGCCGAACTGAAGGCGATGGACGCTATCGTCTCCTGCCAGGGCGGAGACTACACCACCGAGATTTTCCCCAAACTGCGCGCGGCCGGCTGGAACGGCCACTGGATTGACGCGGCCTCCACGCTGCGCATGGAACAGGATGCCGTCATTATCCTTGATCCGGTGAACCGCAATGTGATCGATCAGGCGCTGGCATCTGGCGGCAGGAACTGGATCGGCGGCAACTGCACGGTATCGTTGATGCTGATGTCGCTGGGCGGCCTGTTCCGCGAGAATCTGGTCGAGTGGGCCACCTCCATGACCTACCAGGCGGCCTCGGGTGCCGGTGCGCAGAACATGCGCGAACTGCTGAAGCAGATGGGCGAGGCGCACCGCATCGCCCGGGACTTGTTGGCCGACCCGACCTCTGCCATTCTCGACATCGACCGCGAGGTAGCTGGTACCCTGCGCGATGCGCGCTTCCCAACCGCGCATTTTGGTGTACCTCTGGCGGGCTCGCTGATTCCGTGGATCGACAAGGACCTGGGTAACGGCCAGAGCAAGGAGGAATGGAAGGGTGGGGCCGAGACCAACAAAATTCTCGGCCGCGAAAGCAGCCCGACTCCGATCGATGGCCTATGTGTGCGGATCGGTGCGATGCGCTGCCACTCGCAGGCTTTGACCATCAAGTTGACCAGGGATGTGCCGATGGATGAACTGAATGCCATCATCGCATCGGCCAACGATTGGGTGAAAGTGGTGCCGAACGAACGCGAAGTCAGCATGCGCGAGTTGACACCTGCGGCCGTTACCGGCACATTGACCGTTCCGGTCGGTCGCCTTCGCAAGATGAGCATGGGCAACGAATACCTGTCGGCATTTACCGTTGGCGACCAATTGCTTTGGGGCGCTGCCGAGCCGTTACGGCGTATGCTACGTATTCTGGTTGAAAGTTGATTCTGTCCCAGGCCGGAATGTAATGTGTGAGATGAGCTTGCATGTCTAACTGATTGATGTTAGCTTGATAAGCGTAAAATTTGCAGGGTAAAGGTGAGATAGTGTATAACTCTAAAATCAAGCGGATTTCCTTGGCGGTCTGTCTGGCACTTATGCCGTTTGCGGCAAATGCCGCAGGTCTTGGGAAGATGACAGTATTTTCCGGGTTGGGCGAGCCACTGAGCGCCGAGATTGAACTGTCTGCATCCAAGGACGAGATGTCTTCACTCGCTGCCCGTATTGCGCCTTCTGAAGTCTATGCCGAACAGGGCGTCGACCGGGCGTCTTCGCTCAGCGCCATCCGGGTCGAACTGGTGAACAAGCCAAACGGATCGGCAATACTCAAGCTGAGTACCGCGCAGCCGGTTGAAGATCCTTTCCTGGATATGCTGATTCAAGTGGATTGGCCGACCGGCCGTTTGTTGCGCGAATATACCGCCCTTCTTGATCCTCCTGGCTATGGCGACCGGGCTTCTTCGCCGCCGCCTGCTCCGGTGGCGAGCGAGACACCGGCCGAAGTGCCGGCCCCATCAAAAAAAAACACTAGCAAACGGGAATCCGGCCTAGCCAAGCCCACTGGCACGGAGTATGCCAAGCCTTTGGCGAATGATTCTGCCATAAGTTACAGAACAAGATCAGGGGACACCCTAAGTAGCGTTGCCAAGCGAATGCAACTGGAAGGCGTGAGCCTCGACCAGATGCTGGTAGGTCTGTTTCGATCCAACCGTGATGCATTTGACGGCGACAACATGAACCAACTCAAGGTGGGGCAGATTATGCATGCCCCATCACGCGGAGAGTTGCAATCAATCAGCCAGAAGGATGCACTGCAGGAAATCCGGGTGCATACCACAAACTGGAATTCCTATCGAAATAAGGTTGCCGATCAAGTGCAACAATCGGCTCCGGCCCGCGATGAATCCCAGCAGCAAAGTGTCAGTGGCAAGATTACGGCACCCACGGAAGACAAGGCCGCCCCTTTGTCCGCCGGTCCACGCGACGTCGTCAAACTTTCCAGCACCGATACCGAGGCCGCCAAAGCAGGAGCCCCAGAAGGCAGGGCCGGCGCCACGGACAATAAATTGAGGGTTCTGGAAGAGGAGTCCACCGCTCAGGACAAGGCGATCAAAGACGTCAATGAGCGTATTGCTTTTTTTGAAAAGCAAATACAGGACATGCAGAAGCTGCTGCTGATTCAAAACCAGATGCTGGCTGATCTGCAAAAGGGCAAGCCTGCGCAACTGCCGGAGGTTCCCGTTGCCGAGCCACAGGCAATACCGGCAGATCAGACGCAGCAAGCTTCATCGCCGCCTGCCGTTGCCGAGCAGCCAAAACCTGCTGCGCCGGAACCACAAAAAAAGTCGGATAACGCCACAGAGCCTGGGCTTCTGGATTCTTTGAGAGTTGATCCCATTTTGTTGGGCGGTGGTGGTGGACTGCTTGTATTGTTGGGGGGGGTCTGGCTGTACCTGAGAGGAAAACGAAAGAAGGGGTTGGATAGCTTCGAGCGCGGCATCTTGGGTGGGGGTGGGCTCAAGGCGGATACCGTACTCGGAACGGTCGCCGGCGAAAGTGGTGAAACTGCCTTTCCTGGGAACCTTGAGCAGCGTTCCGGCGGGGGTGTGATCGATACCAGTGATGTCGACCCGATTGCCGAGGCCGATGTTTATATGGCGTATGGACGAGATGTGCAGGCCGAGGAGATTCTTAAAGACGCAATTATCAAGGAGCCAAAGCGCATTGAACTGCATCATAAATTGCTTGAGATTTATGCCAGTCGCAAAGACGTAGTCTCCTTTGAAACCATGGCTGGTGAGCTATATTCTACGCTGGGTGCCAATGATCCTGACTGGCTGAGGATCGCCGAGCTTGGTCGAAATCTGGAGCCGGAAAATCCGATGTACGCATCCGGCGCCAGTGTCGTGGGGTTGACATCTTCCTCAGATGTGGCGGGCTCGGTCGCACAGGAAAATGAGAATGCATTGGTGGCGGGCGAAGCTGAAGAACTTTCAGCGCATCCCAATGACCTGGATTTTGACCTCGGGATGCTGACTGCCGGAGAGTCGGAAATCAATATATTGAATGCCGGTCAGGTTGCCCCGGAGGAGGTGTCTCTTGCCGAGACATTGCCTGAACTTGATGCTGACCGAGTACCTTCCGTAGGAAGTAACATAACGACGGAAGTGGCGCACGAAGAAGAGGCTGAGCCGGCGGGCCGCGTTGACTTGCCGGAGCCTGCCGTCGCCGGGAATGTGCAGCTGAATGCTGCTGACCTTGGCCTTGCCGAAATGGAAACCAATGGAAATGCAGCCGAACCCGAACCCGAGTCGGAGTCGGAATTGCCAGCACTGAATCTAGACGAAGCAACTCTGGGGGAGGGGATGGCAGTCGAGGAAGCCTCTCTCGAGACCGCCACGCCTCTTTCGGATGTAGATCTATCAGGTATTAATCTCGAGTTGGATGAACCCGGGCAAGGACAGCCTGCCGAGGAAGTCATCCTTTCTGGCTCCGAGTCCGCTGATGTCGATACCAAACTCGACTTGGTGACTGCATATGTGGACATGGGTGATGCAGAGGGCGCTCGCGAATTGTTGGAAGAAGTCCTGCGCGAGGGCGGTCCAAAGCAGCGCGAGCAGGCAAAAAAACTGCTGGATTCGCTAAGCTGAGAATCCAACTCAAAATGGGCCGGGCATATTTGTCCGGCCTTTTTGTTTGAAGATAGTGACGATGCATCCATCCCTCAGAATCCTCGCTCTGATCCTGCTCGCGGCATTTGTTCAGTTTCTGCATGGAGTGGCGTTATTGGCCATCGGAATCATTCTGTTCATCATTGCACTCTTGCTGCATGTGTCGTTGTTGCGCAGGATGTTGTACCGGTCGCGCTGGCTGTTGCTCACTTTACTGTTGATCTTTACTTTTACGACACCTGGGGAATACCTGGAATGGTGGAATTTCAGCATTGCACCCACTTACGAGGGAATTTACCTCGGGATGCTGCAAGCAGGACGCCTGATCATCATGCTGACAGGGCTTTCGATTCTGCTGGGCACGACGCAGCGTGACGACCTGATGGCAGGCATCTTTCCGCTACTGTCCCCGCTACGCAGGATCGGGCTGTCCCCTGAACGCTTTACCGCTCGTCTCTGGCTTACCATACACTACGTCGAGCAAGCGCCTTCGGTGACGAAGGGGGTGGCCTTGGCGGGACTGGAGAAATTTGAGTTGACCGATCTATCGGCGGGAGTAGAGCACATTCATTTCTCACTGCCCGCGTTTTCCCGAACGGATTGGGTGATCGTGCTGGTGACGTGCCTTATATCGGGCACATGGTTGCTATGAGAATCGCGCTCGGGCTGGAATATGACGGCAGTGGATTTTGCGGCTGGCAGAGTCAACCCGGAGGATGTGGAGTGCAAGACCATCTGGAAGCGTCGCTGGCCCAGCTAGCGGGACATCTTGTCAGAACGCACGCAGCGGGGCGCACGGATGCCGGTGTGCATGCGCTGATGCAGGTGGTGCATTTCGATACGACCGCCGATCGTCGGCTCAGTGCTTGGGTGCGCGGTGTAAATGCGTTACTGCCGGGCAGCGTGCGCGTGCAATGGGCACATTCTGTGCCGGATGAATTTCATGCCCGCTTTTCAGCGCGGCACCGTAGCTATCAATATCTGCTGGTCAATCAGCCGGTCGCATCGGCCATTCTTGATGGCAAGACGGGTTGGTGCCACCGTCCACTGGATGTGGATGCGATGCGGGCTGCGGCCGCTCATCTGGTGGGAGAGCATGATTTCAGCGCATTTCGAGCCGCAGAATGCCAGGCAAAATCGCCGATCAAGCAGCTTTCTCTGGCGGATGTGACGCGTCTTGGTGATTGTCTGCTCTTCCATTTTCGTGCCAGTGCTTTTTTGCATCATCAGGTACGCAACATGGTTGGCGCATTGGTATATGTCGGCAATGGCCGTCACGATCCGGAATGGATGGCTGCGTTGCTTGCAGAAAAAAACCGTACACTGGCACCACCGACGTTTGCCCCTGATGGGTTGTATCTGACCGGGGTCGATTATGAGAGCCACTGGGGATTGCCAGAGTGCCAACGCGGCTTTGGTGCCTTTGTCCTGCCTGTTAGCTGACAGGCGCAACGCTTTCAGTTAACCTTAAAACTTTTACAGGAAAATTTTCTTGCGCACCCGCGTTAAAGTTTGCGGCATTACTCTCGTCGAAGATGCCCTTGCCGCCGTGAAGCATGGGTGCGATGCAATCGGTCTCGTGTTCTACGAAAAAAGTCCGAGGCATGTTCATGTGCGGCGCGCTGCCGAAATTGCCGCCGCATTGCCGCCATTTGTCTGTACTGTCGGACTGTTTGTGGATGCTGCCGAGGCAGAGGTCCGTGCCGTACTGAAGGCCGTCAGGCTGGATGTATTGCAGTTTCACGGAAACGAATCTCCGGCCTATTGCGCGCAATTCAACATGCCGTTTCTCAAGGCGGTGCGCGTCCGGCCAGAAACAAATTTGGTACAATACGCGACCGATTATGCAGGAGCTAAAGCCCTTCTGCTCGATGCCTACGCTGAAGGTGTTCCCGGCGGTACGGGTCAGGTTTTCGACTGGGGGCTCATACCGACAGATCTTTCGAAGCCGGTAATTCTGGCGGGGGGATTGAGTCCTGCGAATGTTGCGGAGGCGATACGCCGAGTTCGTCCCTATGCGGTGGATGTCAGCGGCGGCGTAGAACGAGAAAAAGGAATCAAGGACGCAGACAAGATTGCTGCGTTCATGCGAGGAGTGGGTAATGCAGAAGTATGATTTTCCTGACGCACGCGGCCATTTTGGCCCTTACGGTGGGATATTTGTGGCGGAAACGCTGATCGAGGCACTGGAAGAGCTGCGCTTGATATATGAACGCTACCGTAATGACCCCGAGTTTCTGGCCGAATTCGAGTATGACCTGAAGCATTTCGTCGGGCGTCCCAGCCCGGTTTACCATGCCAAGCGCCTGTCCGACCACTTTGGCGGCGCGCAGATTTATCTCAAGCGCGAAGACCTGAATCATACCGGAGCGCACAAGGTGAACAACTGCATCGGCCAGGCGCTACTGGCCAAGCGCATGGGCAAGCCCCGCATTATCGCCGAGACCGGCGCTGGCCAGCACGGCGTGGCGACCGCGACCGTGGCGGCGCGCATGGGTCTGGAATGCGTGGTGTACATGGGATCCGAGGACGTGAAGCGTCAGGCCCCCAACGTGTTCCGCATGAAGCTGCTGGGCGCGACCGTCGTCCCCGTCGAGTCCGGGTCCAAGACACTCAAGGACGCCCTCAACGAGGCGATGCGTGACTGGGTCACCAATATTTCCAATACCTTCTACATCATCGGTACCGTGGCTGGACCACACCCGTATCCAGCGATGGTGCGTGATTTCCAGTCCATCATCGGCATCGAAGCCAAGAAGCAGATGCCTGAACTGATCGGGCGTCAGCCGGATGTGGTGATCGCCTGCGTAGGCGGTGGTTCCAACGCGATGGGGATTTTCTACCCTTACATCGAAGATGATAGCGTCCGCCTGATCGGTGTCGAAGCGGCCGGCCTAGGCATGGAAACCGGCAAGCATGCCGCGCCGTTGACTTCCAACAGCCCGGTCGGTGTGTTGCACGGCAATCGCACCTACCTGATGCAGGACGAGAACGGTCAGATCATCGAAACACATTCGATTTCTGCGGGCCTTGACTATCCTGGCGTCGGCCCCGAGCATGCTTGGCTGAAAGACCTTCATCGCGCCGAATATGTAGCCGTGACGGACGACGAAGCCCTGAACGCCTTTCATACCCTGTGCCGCATGGAGGGCATCATCCCTGCGCTGGAATCAAGCCATGCGCTGGCCTATGCCGCCAAACTGGCGCCGACCATGTCGCCCGATCAGGTGTTGCTGGTCAACCTGTCCGGACGAGGCGACAAGGACATCAACACGGTCGCCAATCTTTCTGGAATCAAGCTGTAATGTCACGTATACAGAGCACTTTCGAACAACTCAAACTGCAGGGCAAAAAGGCCCTGATTCCCTATATCACCGCAGGGGATCCGCATCCGAAACATACCGTGGCTTTGATGCACCAGATGGTCAGGAGCGGCGCCGATGTTATCGAACTTGGCGTGCCTTTTTCGGATCCGATGGCTGACGGTCCCGTAATCCAGCGGGCCAGCGAACGCGCACTGACACACCATGTCACGTTGCGTGACGTGCTTGGCTTTGTTGCCGAATTCCGCAAGCAGGATGACAAAACGCCGGTGGTGCTGATGGGATATGCCAATCCGGTCGAAGCCATGGGCTACGAAAAGTTCGCCGCCTTGGCCGCAGATAGCGGTGTCGATGGCGTGCTGACAGTCGATTACCCGCCGGAAGAATGTACCGAGTTTGTGGATGTGCTCAAGCAGCACCAGATCGATACGATATTCCTGCTTTCGCCAACGACAGAAGTTGCGCGGGTCAAGCGTGTGGTGATTATGGCCAGTGGCTTTATTTACTACGTTTCGCTCAAAGGCGTGACCGGCGCGGGCCACCTGGACGTGGCGGATGTGGCACGGAAGGTTGCTGCGATTCGTCAGCATACGAACTTGCCGGTCGGCGTCGGTTTCGGTGTGCGCGATGCCTCGACGGCAAGGGCTGTGTCGGAAATTGGCGATGCCGTGGTCGTGGGCAGCCGTACCGTTCTGGAAATCGAGAACTCCTCCGAAAGTCAAGTGGCTGCAAATGTTGGCAAACTGATCGCAGAATTACGTGCCGCGATTGACGCGAATTAAGGAGTAAATCATGAGCTGGTTACAAAAACTTTTACCTCCCAAGATCAAGCGCAGCCTGGGTGAATCCAGAAAAACGGTGCCGGAAGGCCTGTGGAGCAAGTGTCCCTCGTGCGAAGCTGTGTTGTACCGCACCGATCTGGAAAACAATCAGGAAGTGTGTCCAAAGTGTGGCTACCATAACCGCATTTCTGCCAGGACCCGTTTGGATTTCGTGCTGGATGCCGAGGGTCGATTCGAAATCGGCGCGGAAGTGACGCCGCTCGATCCACTCAAATTCAAAGACAGCAAGCGCTATATTGACCGCCTGAAAGCCAGTCAGGCTGAGACCAAGGAAACCGACGCGCTCGTGGTGATGCAGGGGGCAATCAAGACGATTCCCGTAATGGCTGCTGCGTTCGAATTCAGGTTCCAGGGAGGTTCCATGGGCTCCGTGGTAGGTGAGCGTTTCGTGCGTGGCGTTTCCGCAGCGATCGAACAGAAGGCACCGTTTATCTGCTTTTCTGCCAGCGGCGGTGCGCGCATGCAGGAAGGCCTGTTCTCGCTCATGCAGATGGCCAAAACCAGTGCTGCACTGACGCAATTGAGCCGGGCGCAGCTCCCATTCATTTCCGTATTGACCGACCCCACCATGGGCGGCGTATCGGCCAGCTTCGCCATGCTTGGCGACGTTATCATCGGCGAGCCGAGAGCCCTGATTGGTTTCGCAGGCCCGCGCGTCATCGAGCAGACTGTTCGCGAAACCCTGCCGGAAGGCTTTCAGCGTTCCGAGTTCCTGCTGGAACACGGGGCCATCGACATGATTGTCGACCGCCGTGAAATGCGTAACAAGCTTGCTACCCTCATCGGCAACATGATGCATCATTCTGCCGTTGCCTGATCCCAGCCTCTTGCCGGCCGACCTGAACGGTTGGCTTGAATATCTTGAACGGCTGCATCCCAAGACCATAGCACTCGGTCTTGAACGTATCAGTCTGGTGAGGGACCGCTTGGGACTGAAACCTGACTTCCCCATCATTACGGTTGCAGGCACAAACGGCAAAGGCTCCACCTGCGCCATGCTGGAGCAGATCTACATCGAGGCCGGTTATCGCGTCGCCTGTTATACCTCGCCACATCTTCTGCGTTACAACGAGCGAGTGCGTGTGGACAGTGACGAAGCATCCGACGCCCTGATCTGCCGCGCATTTGCTGCTGTGGAACAGGCGCGACAATCAACGCCGCTCACTTATTTCGAGTTTGGCACGCTGGCCGCGATGTGGCATTTCATCGAAAACGGTGTGGACATCGCCATCCTTGAGGTAGGCCTGGGGGGGCGCCTGGATGCGGTCAACATCTTTGATCCTGCTTGCGCGGTTGTTACCAGCATCGACCTTGACCATATGGATTATCTGGGCGACGACCGGGAAAACATCGGAAGAGAAAAAGCCTGCATCTACCGCAAGGCAACGCCTGCGCTCTGCGGAGACCCTCATCCGCCGCCTTCCGTGAGGAGTATGGCTGCGCACATTGGCGCTGAATACCGGCAAGTGGGCGAGGATTTCGGCTTTGAGCTAGGGGCGGATGGGTGGGATTTCTTTGCCCGAGGCGCACGTATCAAAAACCTGCCGCTGCCTGCCCTGAGCGGAAAGTTCCAACTCTATAATGCTTCCTGCGCCATACAGGCCATTCAGGAACTGCAGCAGTGTATTCCAGTGCCTGTCGATGCAATCCGTGCCGGTCTGATGCATGTGGCACTGCAAGGCAGATTTCAGGTTTGTGCCGGCCATCCGTCGGTCATTCTTGATGTGGCGCACAACCCCCATGCGGCAAGAGGGCTGGCGGAGAATTTACGCATGGTTCCGCAAGCTGGACGAGTGCTGGCGGTATTCGCCATGTTGGCAGACAAGGACATCGCCGGTGTCGTACGCGCGCTCGCTGACGAGGTGGATTCCTGGCTTGTCGCAAGCATACAACATGCGCGTGGTGCTGAAGCATCTGTTCTGGCAGGGATTCTTCATGAATTGACACCGGAAGTGCCGGTGCAATGCTTTGCTGATGTGCCTTCGGCTTTTCGACAAGCATGTCTGAGTGCAAATGAAAATGATAAAATTATCGCGTTTGGATCATTCTACACAGTAGCCGATGTGCTGCGTCGGCTTCCCTCCTGTCCGGGAAACTAGGAAGAAATCATGGCAACTGAACAAGTAAGCGAGCAGGAAATCCAGTTTAGAAAGCGTGCCCGTCGCCGTCTTGTCGGTGCCGTAGCGTTAGTGCTGCTGGTGGTGACAGTTTTGCCCATGATCCTGGATGATCGCGAGGACCGGACTGCGCAGCCCGAGATCGCCATCAGCATTCCAAACAAGGATGGGGAATTCGCCTCCAAAGTTGTTCCTGTCGAGCCTTTACCTGCCCCTGCGCCACAGGTGGATGCACAGCCAGTGGTGCCGGTAGAAAAGGCCCAGCCTCAGCCTGGCAAGCAATTGGAGACTGTGCCTGATACCGCGCCGACAAACGCTGCCGTGCTTCCCGCCGAGGGGGTAAAGCAGGAAGGCACCAGCGGAGCCGCATTGGCGCAGGAGGCAACCGCTGTTACGAAATCGAATGTATCCGAGAAGCCGGCTGCTGCTGCAGGCAATTTCTCAGTACAGATCGGGGTTTTCTCGGACGCTGCCAACGTGAAGCAGTTGCAGGACAAGCTGGCCGCCGGAGGCTTTAAGTACTATACCGAAAAGCTGAGTACGGCTACGGGATCAAAAATCCGGTTGCGTGCGGGCCCATTTGCCTCTCGTTCCGATGCGGAGCAGGCGCGCGATGCATTGAAAGCCATGGGCATATCCGGCATTGTAGTGGGCGGGTAAACATGCCGCATCGTTGCAATATATTCCCGTGACAATTTTTGATTATGTAGTGCTCGGCGTGATCGGCATATCGGTGCTGCTGAGTGTCTTGCGCGGGTTCCTTCGTGAAATCCTAGCGCTGGTGGGCTGGGTGGCAGCTTTTCTTGTCGCCAAGCTGTACACGCTAGAACTGGCACCACTGTTGCCGCAGGCTATCCCCGGTGATTCGCTGCGTGTGCTGGCCGCATTTTTAATTCTTTTCCTGGCGACCTTACTTGTCTGCAGCTTGCTGGCAATCGTGCTTACAGAGGTGTTCAAGCAGGTCAAACTGGGGTGGCTTGACCGAACTCTTGGGGCATTGTTTGGCCTTGCCCGTGGCATTCTGGCCGTCAGTATTATTGTGCTGCTGTGCGGGCTGACGAGTTTTCCGCGAGAAGAAGGCTGGCGCAATGCAATGTTCAGCGCGCCATTGGAGGCCCTGGTTGTCAGTGCCTTGCCATGGCTTCCGCAGGGCATTGCAAAACATATCAATTACGACTAACTTAGCCGGAACAGAGCAGGAACGGATTAAACAGCATGTGCGGAATCATTGGCATCGTCGGCAAGTCTCCTGTCAACCAGTCGCTGTATGACGGGCTGCTGGTGTTGCAGCATCGTGGTCAGGATGCTGCAGGCATCGTCACCAGCGACGGTGGAACTTTCTACATGCACAAGAACAACGGGTTGGTACAGGATGTGTTCCAGACCCGTCACATGCGGAGCTTGCTGGGCAATGTCGGTATTGCGCACGTGCGCTACCCGACCGCCGGGTCATCCAGTGCTGCCGAAGCGCAGCCTTTCTATGTCAATTCCCCATTCGGCATCGTGCTTGGACATAATGGAAATCTGACCAACTCTGCTCAACTGAAGCGCGAAATGTTCCGCCAGGATTTGCGTCATATCAATACCAATTCCGATTCGGAAGTCCTGTTGAATGTGCTGGCACATGAAATCGAGAGCAGTGCGCGCAGCAATGTTCTGGATGTGGACATGATTTTCGATGCGGTGGCCGGCGTGCACAAGCGCGTGAAAGGTGCTTATGCCGTGGTGGCAATGATCGCCAACTATGGTGTGCTGGCGTTCAGGGATCCGCACGGGATCCGTCCTCTGGTGATCGGCAAGGCGGAGACCGAGAAGGGTACCGAGTACGCCGTGGCTTCGGAAAGCGTGGCGCTGGATGTGCTGGGTTTCCAGCTGGTGCGCGATGTGGCGCCGGGCGAGGCCATCTTCATCGATATGGATGGAAATTTCTATGCGCGCCAATGCGCTGAAAATCCTGTATTGAACCCCTGCATTTTTGAATATGTTTATCTGGCGCGGCCGGATTCCGTGATTGATGGCGTTTCGGTGTACCAGACGCGTCTGCACATGGGTGAAAGCCTGGCGGAAAAAATTCACCGGGAATGGCGCCATCTTGATATTGATGTGGTTATCCCCATCCCCGATACCAGCCGCCCCAGCGCGCTGCAACTAGCCAATGCACTCAACCTGACCTACCGCGAAGGTTTCATCAAGAATCGTTATATCGGGCGCACCTTCATCATGCCTGGGCAGGCGCAACGTAAAAAATCGGTACGCCAGAAACTCAATCCGATCGGCATGGAATTCAAGGGCAAGAACGTGTTGTTGGTAGACGATTCCATCGTGCGCGGCACCACCTCTCAGCGCATCGTGCAGATGGCGCGCGAAGCGGGTGCCAACAAGGTGTTCTTCGCTTCGGCAGCGCCGCCGGTGCGTTTCCCCAACGTGTATGGCATCGACATGCCGTCGCGTAATGAGCTGCTTGCCACCGGCCGTAGCGATGACGAAATAGGCCGTGAGATTGGCGCTGATGCCCTGATTTATCAGGATCTTGATGCGCTGGTGCAAGGCGTTCAATTGAGCAATCCGATGTTGACGCAATTCGATTGCTCCTGTTTTGACGGGCGGTATGTAACAGGTGATGTGACGGAGGCCTATCTTTCTGCAATCGAGACCGCCAGAGGAGACGGTTCCAAACTGGAAAGGCCTGCCAATTCGAGTACGCAACTTGATCTGAACTTGGTCAGCTCGGATATCTTTGAAGAAGAAGCGGCCTGATTCAAATTGACCGGAATTTGAACAAAGAGTAGCATTCTATAAAGCGCCGATTTGAGTTTTCAGCTTGCGGGCGCGTTAAAAATTCAGCTAAAGCGAGCGTGCAAAGCCCGTTTAGCTGAAAGCTGAAACGGGTTTTTTGTTTTTGAGGAACATCATGAGCGAATCATTATTTCATCCTGAGACCTTGGGCGTTCGAGCAGGGAGTACGCATACCGAATTTGGCGAGAATTCCGAGGCGATTTTTCTCACTTCCAGCTTCGTGTTCGACAGCGCGGCCCAGGCGGCGGCGCGCTTTGGCGGGCAGGAGCCGGGCAACATTTACTCGCGCTTCACCAATCCCACCGTCACCATGTTCCAGGACAAGCTGGCGGCGCTGGAAGGGGCGGAGTTCTGCGTGGCGACCTCGACCGGCATGTCCGCCATCCTGGCTTGCGTGATGGGGCTGTGCTCGGCGGGTGACCATATCGTCGCTTCACGCAGCATCTTTGGCACCACCGTGCAGTTGTTTGGCAACATCCTGCAACGCTGGGGGCTGAATGTGACCTTTGTCTCGCTGACCGACCTCAAGGAATGGGAGGCGGCAGTCAAGCCCAACACCAAACTGTTTTTCGTGGAGACGCCGTCCAACCCGCTGACAGAAATCTGCGACATTTCCGCGCTGGCGGCAGTGGCGCACAAGTCCGGGGCGCTGCTGGCGGTGGACAATTGCTTTTGCTCGCCGGCGCTGCAACGGCCGATCGAACTGGGTGCGGATATCGTCATCCATTCCGCAACCAAGTATATCGACGGGCAGGGGCGCTGCCTGGGCGGCGCGGTGCTGGGAAAGAAGGATGTGCTAGAGCCGGTGTACGGCTTTCTGCGTACCGCTGGGCCGAGCATGAGCGCGTTCAACGCCTGGGTGTTCCTCAAGGGGCTGGAGACGCTTAGCCTGCGCATGGACGCGCATTCCCGCAACGCGCTGGAACTGGCGCTGTGGCTGGAACAGCAGCTGCAGGTGGAACGGGTCTACTACCCCGGCTTGCCGTCGCATCCGCAATATGAGCTGGCCAAGCGCCAGCAAAAGACCGGCGGCGGCATCGTGTCGTTCGACGTTAAAGGTGGCAAGGAGGCGGCCTGGCGCCTGATTGATTCCACCCGGCTGTTGTCGATCACCGCCAACCTGGGTGATACCAAGACCACCATCACCCATCCGGCCACCACCACGCACAGCCGGGTGACGCCGGAGGCAAGGGCGGCGGCGGGCATCGGCGACGGCCTGCTGCGCATTGCGGTCGGGCTGGAGCATATTGACGATATCAAGGCTGATCTGGTAGCCGGCCTCAAGGCATAGCTAAACGCCGCGATCCAAACAAAAACGGGGCCTTGCGGCCCCGTTTTTGTTGATACTGGTGACTGTTACAGTTCGCTGGCGTGGCTGGCCAAATACTTGGCCACGCCTTCCGGGCTGGCGTCCATGCCGGCCTTGCCCTTGCTCCAGCCGGCGGGGCAGACTTCGCCATGCTCCTCGGTGAATTGCAGCGCGTCGATCATGCGCAGCATTTCATCAATATTGCGGCCCAGTGGCAGGTCGTTCACTACCTGGTGACGCACGATGCCGGTTTTGTCGATCAGGAACGAGCCGCGGTAGGCGATACCGGCGTCATGTTCGACGTCGTAGGCCTTGCAGTAGTCGTGCTTCATGTCGGCGATCAGCGGGTAGCCAACCTTGCCGATGCCACCGTTGTTGACCGGGGTGTTCTTCCAGGCCAGGTGCGTGAAATGGGAGTCGATGGATACGCCAACCACTTCTACGCCACGCTTCTTGAATTCTTCCAGGCGGTGGTCGAAGGCGATCAGTTCGGACGGGCAAACGAAGGTAAAATCCAGCGGATAGAAGAACACGACGGCGTATTTGCCCTTGATGTGCTCTGCCAGATTGAAGTTGTCGTTAATGGTGTTGCAACCCAAGACGGCTGCAGTGGTGAAACTGGGGGCAGATTTGCCAACGAGTACGGCCATGTTGATTCTCCTTTTTTAGGGTTGGTCGATGAAAGATGCAATAGCCTAGTTCAACTTAAACCAAATTTCTAATTAAATTTTGCAATGAGTGCGATTTATTCTCGCTATGGCCTCCCGGGGGGCTGATTGGGGTGCTTGGATGAGTCCTCTCATGTTAAAATTCCAACCTTTATGACCCGTCCAAACCAGTAGGAATTATGGATCAGTTCGCCAAAGAAACGCTACCTGTCAGTCTCGAAGAAGAAATGCGCCGCTCCTACCTCGATTACGCCATGAGCGTGATCGTGGGACGGGCTTTGCCGGATGTGCGCGACGGCCTGAAACCGGTACACCGCCGGGTGCTGTTCGCCATGCATGAACTCAGCAACGACTGGAACCGGCCGTACAAAAAATCGGCGCGTATCGTCGGCGACGTCATCGGTAAATACCACCCTCATGGCGATACCGCGGTGTATGACACCATCGTGCGCATGGCGCAGGATTTCTCCCTGCGCTACATGTTGGTGGACGGGCAGGGCAACTTCGGTTCGGTGGACGGCGACAACGCGGCGGCGATGCGTTATACCGAAATCCGCATGGCGCGGATTGCCCACGAACTGCTGGGCGATCTGGACAAGGAAACCGTCAATTTCGGCCCCAACTACGACGGCTCCGAGCACGAGCCGCTGGTGCTGCCGGCCAAGATCCCCAACCTGCTGATCAACGGTTCTTCCGGTATCGCGGTCGGTATGGCGACCAACATCCCGCCGCACAACCTGAACGAAGTGATCGATGCCTGTATGGTGGTGTTGCAGAATGCTGACATCACCATCGACGAGCTGATCGACATCGTTCCGGCGCCGGATTTCCCCACTGCCGGTTTCATCTATGGCACCGTGGGCGTCAAGGAAGGCTACCGCACCGGACGCGGCCGCTGCGTGATGCGCGCTCGTACCCATTTCGAGGACATCGGCAAGGGCGACCGCCAGGCCATCATCGTTGACGAACTGCCGTATCAGGTCAACAAGAAGACCCTGATCGAAAAAATTGCCGAACTGGTCAACGACAAGAAGATCGACGGCATTTCCGACCTGCGCGATGAGTCGGACAAGTCCGGCATGCGCATGGTGATCGAGCTGAAGCGCGGCGAAGTGCCGGAAGTGGTGCTCAACAACCTGTACAAGCAGACACAGCTGCAGGATACCTTCGGCATGAACATGGTGGCGCTGGTGGACGGCCAGCCGCGCCTGCTCAACCTGAAGCAAATGCTGGAAGCGTTCCTGCGCCATCGGCGCGAGGTGGTGACGCGCCGTACCGTGTTCGAACTGCGCAAGGCGCGCGCCCGCGGCCATGTGCTGGAAGGTCTGGCCGTGGCGCTGGCCAACGTGGACGAGATGATCGCCATCATCAAGGCCGCGCCGACGCCGCCGGAAGCCAAGGTTGGGCTGATGGCGCGTGCCTGGAAGTCACCAGTGGTGGAAGAAATGCTCATGCGTGCAGCATCGGATGCCTCACGCCCGGAAGGGCTGGATGAGGCTTATGGCTTGCAGGCCAACGGCTATATGCTTTCCGATGTGCAGGCGCAGGAAATCCTGCAGATGCGCTTACAGCGCCTGACCGGGCTGGAACAGGACAAGATCGTGTCCGAGTACAAGGAAGTGATGGACATCATCACCGACCTGCTGGACATCCTCGCCAAGCCGGAGCGCGTTACCGAAATCATTGTCAGTGAGTTGGCTGCGATCAAACAACAGTTTGGCGACAAGCGCCGCAGCGAGATCGAGCACAACGCGCAGGATATTTCGCTGGAAGACCTGATTACCCCGCAGGACGTGGTGGTGACGCTGTCGCATACCGGCTATGTCAAGTCGCAGCCGCTGGATGAATACCGCGCCCAGCGTCGCGGCGGCCGCGGCAAGCAGGCGGCAGCGACCAAGGAAGACGATTTCATCGACAAGATGTTTGTCGCCAACACCCACGACTATATTCTGTGCTTCTCCAGCCGTGGCCGCGTCTACTGGCTCAAGGTGTACGAAGTGCCGCAGGGTAGCCGCATCAGCCGCGGCAAGCCCATCGTCAACCTGTTCCCGCTGGAGGAGGGCGAGAAGATCAACGCCATCCTGTCGGTCAAGGAATTCGACGAGAACCACTTCATCTTCATGGCGACCGCTCAAGGCACCGTGAAGAAGACCGCCTTGGTCGAGTTCTCCAATCCTCGCAAGGCTGGCATCATCGCCATCAACCTTGACGAAGGCGATTACCTGATCGGCGCTGAAGTGACCAACGGCGCCAACGATGTGGTGCTGGTGTCCGACGGCGGCAAGGCGGTGTGGTTCGACGAGGAAGAAGTGCGTGCCATGGGTCGTGCCACTCGCGGCGTGCGCGGCATGAAACTGATGCCCAAGCAACAGGTGCTATCCCTGTTGATCGCCGAGAGCGATCAACAGACCGTGTTGGTAGCGACCGAAAACGGCTATGGTAAGCGCACCGTGCTGGCCGATTTCCGCCATTCCGGCCGCGGCACGCAGGGCGTCAAGGCAATCGCGACCAGCGCACGCAACGGCCTGGTGGTGGCGGCCAGGCTGGTCAACGACGACGACGAAATCATGCTGATCACCACAGGTGGTGTGCTGATTCGTACCCGCGTCAAGGAAATCCGCGAGCTGGGCCGTGCCACGCAAGGTGTGACCTTGATCAATCTGGGCGAAGGTGAGAAGCTTTCCGGTTTGGAAAAAGTCGTCGAAACCGACGACGAAGAAGAGTAACTTTCTAAAAGAGGGAGATGCAAAGCATGACGCAGATTTACAACTTCTCCGCCGGTCCGGCGGTGTTACCGAAGGAAGTCCTGCAGCAGGCGCAGGCCGAGATGATGGATTGGCACGGCTCCGGCATGTCGGTGATGGAAATGAGCCATCGCGGCAAGGAGTACATGAGCATTCAGGCCGAAGCGGAAGCGGACCTGCGAGAATTGATGGGTATCCCCGCCAATTACAAGGTGCTGTTCCTGCAAGGCGGCGCATCCAGCCAGTTTTCCGCCATCCCGATGAACCTGCTGCGCGGCAAGAAGGGCGCGGACTACATCAATACCGGCGAGTGGTCGAAGAAAGCTATTTCAGAGGCAAAAAGATATTGTGAAGTCAATGTCGCCGCGACCTCCGCCGACAAAAATTTCAGCTACGCTCCGACGCAGGACCAGTGGAAACTGAATCCCGATGCCGCTTATGTGCATTACACATCCAATGAAACCATTGGTGGCGTTGAAATTTTCTGGACACCGGAAACCGGCGATGTTCCGCTGGTGGCGGACATGTCCTCGCACATCCTGTCGCGCCAAATCAATGTTTCCAAATATGGCCTGATCTATGCCGGCGCACAGAAGAACATCGGCCCTGCCGGGTTGGCTATCGTCATCGTGCGCGAAGATCTTATCGGCGAAACCTTGGCTGGTACGCCGACGATGTTCGATTACAAGATTCAGGCTGACAACGACTCCATGTACAACACGCCGCCGACCTATGCCATCTATGTCTCGGGTTTGGTGTTCAAACTACTCAAGGCGCGCGGCGGTCTAGCGGAAATGGAGAAGCTCAATATCCGCAAGGCGAACCTGCTGTACGATTACTTGGACAGCACCGATTTCTATCACTGCCCGACGGCGAGGGAAAACCGTTCGCGCATGAACATTCCGTTCACACTGAAGGATGAAGCGCTGGACGATGCCTTCCTCAAGGGCGCGAGAGAGCGTGGCTTGCTACAACTGAAAGGACATCGCTCGGTGGGTGGCATGCGTGCTTCGATCTATAACGCCATGCCAGAAGAGGGCGTCAGGGTGTTAGTCCAATTTATGAAGGATTTCGAGAAAAGCCACGGCTGATTAAGGCCAGTAAACAAAAGGGGAAGTGTTGTGAGCAAACGTCATCAGATACTCATCCTCAACAAAATCTCGTCGCATGGTCTCAAGCGATTGCCGACCGAAAGCTTCGAGACGGGCAGTGAAATAGCTGAACCAGACGCCATTCTGGTGCGCTCTGCCAAGATGCATGACATGCCTATCCCTGCCAGCGTGCAAGCCATTGGACGGGCCGGGGCCGGCACCAACAATATCCCGATTGCCGAGATGAGCAAGCGCGGCGTGGTGGTATTCAATACGCCGGGTGCCAATGCCAATGCTGTAAAGGAACTGGTGTTGACGGGCATGTTGATGGCGGCGCGCAACATTGCCCCAGCAATCAGGTTCGTCGAGGAATTGCAGGGGGACGATGCCGCCCTTTCAAAACTGGTGGAAGATGGCAAAAAACATTTCGCCGGGATAGAACTGCCGGGGAGGACGTTGGGCATTATCGGACTGGGCGCTATCGGCGGCATGGTCGCGGATACTGCGCTCAAACTCGGCATGAAAGTACTCGGTTACGATCCCGAGATTACCGTGGATGCAGCTTGGCGACTGTCCTCCGAAGTGAAGCGTGCCCACAGCGTGGATGATGTTTTCAAGCATAGCGATTTCATCACCCTGCACGTGCCGTTGATCGACGCGACGCGCCATCTGGTCAATGCCGAGCGTGTGGCACTTATGAAGCATGGTGCGGTGCTGGTCAATTTCGCGCGCGAAGGCGTGATCGACGAGCAGGCGGTGCTGGAAGGGCTGGACAGTAAAAAATTGCGTGCCTATATGTGCGACTTCCCTACCGAGCGGATGAAATCCCATCCTGCCGTGGTGGCACTTCCGCATTTAGGCGCCTCAACGGCAGAAGCCGAAGATAACTGTGCCGTGATGGTGGTGGATCAGGTCAGGGATTTCCTCGAGAATGGCAACATTGCCAATTCGGTGAATTTCCCCAGCGTGCGGATGCCGCGCGAGTCGCCCTTCCGCATTGCCATCGCCAATACCAATGTGCCCAACATGCTGGGACAGATCTCCACCGCCATGGCTGATGCCGGCCTAAATATCCACAACATGGTCAACAAGTCGCATGGTGAAATGGCATATACGCTGGTCGATCTTGACAGTGCCGTGCCTGAATCGGTTATAACGCAGATTCGCAGTATCGAAGGGGTGCTCAACGTGCGCACCTTGCCGTTGGTGGAGGTCTAGGGGCGTATTCGATGAGTGACGAGCTGAAAAAATGTCGTGAGCAGATTGATGAGATCGATGACCGGCTATTGCAACTGGTAAGCCGTCGCGCACAGCTGGCGCGTACCATTGGCAGTCTGAAACAGGGTGGGCCGATTTACCGGCCGGAGCGTGAAGCGCAGATTCTCCGGCGCTTGATGGAAAATAATCCCGGTCCTCTTGCCGATGAAGCGGTCACGGCCATTTTCAGAACTGTCATGTCGAATTGCCGTGCATTGGAGAAAGAGCTTTCAGTAGCTTTTCTAGGTCCACCGGGCACCTATAGCGAAGAGGCAGCCAGCAAGCAGTTTGGTGGCCTTTCCAAGCCCGTGCAATGCATATCCATCGACGAGGTCTTCCAGGCGGTGGAAGCTGGCAATGTCGATTACGGCGTGGCACCGGTGGAAAATTCCACCGAAGGCGCGATTGGCCGCACGCTGGATTTGCTGCTCGCTACCAGTCTGCGCATTTGTGGCGAAGTGGAGTTGCCGGTGCACCATAATCTGTTGTCCAAGGCTGCGGACAAGAGCGGTATCGGGACAATCTATTCGCATGCCCAGTCCCTGGCGCAGTGCCACGAGTGGCTGAACCGTAACCTGCCTGGTGTCGAGCGCCAGGCCGTGGCCAGCAATTCAGAAGCAGCAAAGCTGGCGGCGTCAGATTTAGGGGCTGCCGCAATCGCTGGTCGCCGCGCCGGTGAACTGTACGCGCTTAACCTGCTGGCCGAGAACATCGAAGATGACCCGCGTAATACCACCCGATTCCTGGTGCTGGCCAACCACGATGTGGCGTCGTCCGGGCGCGATAAAACATCACTGGCGATGGCGACCAGAAATGTTCCGGGCGCGGTCGTCGATTTGTTGACACCGCTGGCGAAGCATGGTGTCAGCATGAGCAAGCTTGAATCGCGGCCGGCCCATACCGGCTTATGGGAATATGTATTTTTTGTAGATGTCGAGGGACATCGCGAGACCCCCCATGTCCGTGCCGCCATACAGGAAATGGCTGACAAGGCGGCCTTTCTCAAGATACTGGGCTCCTATCCCGCTGCGGTAATTTGATTCCCCCCTTTCCCTGAGTTGTGAAACATGAAACATCCATGTGAACTTGCGCCGGACTATGTGCGCGCCATTGCTCCATATCAGCCGGGAAAGCCGATTTCCGAGCTGGCGCGCGAGTTTTGCCTGAACGAGGCTGGCATCGTCAAGCTGGCTTCCAACGAGAATCCGCTCGGTGTGAGCCCTCTGGCCCAACAGGCCATACAGTTGGCACTGGCCGATATCGCCCGTTATCCGGACGGCAACGGGTTTGTGCTGAAAGACGCCATTTGCGGGCGCTTCGGTGTCGATGCCGGGCAGATCGTACTCGGCAACGGCTCCAACGACGTGCTGGAACTGGCGGCGCGCGCATTCCTGCAACCAAACGTCGAGGCGATCTTTTCTCAGCATGCTTTTGCGGTCTATGCATTAGTCACGCAGGCCGTCGGGGCCAACGGCGTGAAGGTGGCGGCAAAAAATTTCGGCCATGATCTGGCCGGCATGCTTGCGGCCATCACGTCCAACACGCGCATACTGTTTATTGCCAACCCCAACAACCCGACCGGCACGCTGCTCGATAAGTCCGAACTGTATACTTTCCTGCGCAATGTGCCTGAGCATGTACTGGTCGTTCTGGATGAGGCCTACGACGAATATTTGCCGGACGCGCTTAAGGCCGATAGCATCGACTGGCTGGACGAGTTCAATAACCTGATTGTCACGCGCACGTTCTCCAAGGCTTATGGGTTGGCGGGCTTTCGTGCCGGATTTGCGCTGGCACATCCTGAGGTGGCCGACGTCATGAACCGCGTGCGGCAGCCATTCAATGTCAACAGTATGGCGCTAGTTGCCGCAGCAGCGGCCCTTGAGGACGCCGACTTCGTGCGCCGCAGCCGTGAGTTGAACGATGCGGGTATGACGCAGATCACCGCTGGGGTGCAGCGTCTGGGGCTGGATTTCATCCCGTCGTTCGGCAATTTCGTCTGCGTGCGTACTGGGAATGCGGCCGAGGTATACCGTCGACTGTTAGAGAATGGCGTGATCGTGCGTCCGGTCGCCGGCTACGAAATGCCGGACTACCTGCGGGTGAGTATTGGCCTAGAGTCGGAAAACGCGCGCTTCCTGCAGGCATTGGAAGCGGTGATGGCAGTGAATAACTGACCTTTCTGGTCAGAGAGCTTCCCAGAACTTCCACCAGGATTTCTCTTCGCGAGGCGCGGATTTCCCGGAAAAAGGACTATTCGGGTAGTTGGTCTTCAGCACACGCAGGGTGTCCTGTTTAAGATTCTCCATGCCGAGCAGATCATATGCGCTGACTGTGATCACCAGCGCCTCCTCGACCGAAGTGGAATCCGGGTAGTTTTCGATGACGTATTTGCAGCGATTGAGTGCGGCAACGTAGGCCTCCCGCTTCATGTAGTAGCGGGCAACGTGCAGTTCATGTTCGGCCAGAGTGTTGACCAGATAGGCCATCCGGGCGATTGCATCCTTGGTATATTTGCTGTCCGGGAAGCGTTTTACCAGCTCCTTGAATGAAGCGAATGACTCGCGCAACGATTTTGGATCGCGGTCGCTGATCTGCTGCGCAGTCATTTTTTCGACGATGCCACGCTCGTTGAATGTCGCCAGCCCCTTCAGGTAATACATGTAGTCTATGTTGGGGTGGTAGGGGTGAAGTTTGATGAAACGGTCGGCAGCGGCGATGGCAGCGGCCGCTTCCCCTTTTTTGTAATACGCATAGGCGACGTCCATTTCCGATTGCAGGGCATAGCGGCCATGCGGGAAGCGGGATTGCAGCTTCCCGTAATACTGAATGGCCTTGTCATAGTCCTTATCCCGCATGGCGGTTGACGCTTCAGTATATAGCTTCTGTACAGACCATCCTTTGGTCTCGTCAATTTCGGTCGGGTCGCCAAAAATAGCGCAGCCGGAGAGGAATAGGACAAGAATTAACGCTAAACTACGTTTCATGGAAATAACCCACTAAATTTTTCAAAAATTATAACCTATAACCATGCCTCAATCCGAACCTATCAGCCTCGTTATCCAGCAATCGCTCGGCGGCTTGCGTCTGGATCAAGCGCTGTCCAAGTCGCTGCCGGACTACTCCCGGTCACGTCTGCAAGGCTGGATCAAGGAAGGGTTGGTGCGGGTGGATGACCAACCTGCCAGTGCCAAGCAGAAGGTGTGGGGTGGCGAGCGCGTGGAAGTAAAGCCTCAGCCCAGGCCGGACGAGAGCGCCTTCAAGGCTCAAGACATATCCTTGCCCATCGTTTATGAGGATGCGCATATTCTGGTCATCAACAAGCCGGCCGGCATGGTGGTTCATCCTGCCGCGGGCAACTGGGAGGGCACACTGCTGAATGCGCTGCTGCACTATGCCCCTCAGCTGAACGATTTGCCGCGCGCCGGCATCGTGCACCGCCTGGACAAGGACACCAGTGGCCTGTTGGTGGTGGCCAAGACCATCGCCGCGCAAACCAGCCTGGTGCGCCAGTTGCAGGCAAGAACCGTCAAACGGGAGTACCGCGCCATCGTATGGGGAGAAGTGTGGCAGAACGGCACAGTGGAAACCCAGATTGGCCGCCACCCGCATGCCCGTACTAAAATGGCGGTGACGCGTGTCGGTGGCAAGCCCGCCATCACGCATTATGAAGTAATGGAACGTTTCGCCGTGCATACTTATCTGCGCTGCCGGCTGGAAACCGGTCGCACCCACCAGATCCGCGTGCATATGCAACACCTGGGGGCGCCGCTGGTTGGAGACCCGGTTTACGGCATGCGCGGCATCGTGCCCAACAGGGCTATCACGCCCACTTTGCGTGAGGCGCTCAGCCAGTTCAAGCGCCAGGCCTTGCATGCGGCACGCCTTGGACTGATCCATCCCGCCACTGGCGAGCTGATGGAATGGCAGGCCGAATTGCCGGAAGACATGAAGATGTTGCTGGAGGCCATGCGCTTCGAAGAAGATGTGGGCGAGGAAGAGTTCGCGATGGAATTCGTCGAAGACTTCGAAGACGATCTCGAAGAGGACTTCGAGGATGAAGAGTAATGCCTGTTGCAGACCCGATCATCATTCCAGGCTGGCCAGCACCACCTGGCGTCCATGCCTTGCAGACCACGCGCCGGGGCGGCATCGGCCAGGCGCCCTACGACAGCCTCAATTTGGGCTTGCATGTCGGCGACGACTCGCTTGCCGTTGCAGCCAACCGGCATTTGCTGAGCTCTCTGCTGCCGAGCGAACCGGTCTGGCTGGAACAGGTGCATGGCACCGAAGTTGTGCTGGCCGAGGCTGCCGGGTGCAGTCCTGTGGCGGATGCCTGCATCACGCGCCGCAATAATGCAGTGTGCGTGGTCATGACTGCTGACTGCCTGCCGTTGCTGCTATGCAACAAGGCCGGCACGGTGGTCGGCGCCGCACACGCTGGCTGGCGTGGGCTGGCGGACGGTGTAATCGAGGCCGCCGTCGAGGCCATGGGCGAACCCGGCGAAAATCTCATGGCCTGGCTGGGTCCTGCCATTGGCCCGCAGGCATTCGAGGTGGGCAGCGAAGTGCGTGATGCATTCCTGCACCATGACCAGATCGCCGCAGCCGCTTTTACTCCGTCTCTTTTGACAGAAGACGGCGACAAATTTCTGGCTGATATTTACCAATTGGCACGTCAGCGCCTGCAGGCGCTGGGCATCACGCAAATTTACGGGGGCAGTTTTTGTACTTACACCGACCGCGAGCGTTTCTTTTCCTATCGTCGCGATGGCCAGACCGGCCGCATGGCGACCATGATCTGGATGGCTTGACAGTCCCGCTATAATGGCTGACATGACTATCCTGACCTCCATTCTTATTGCCAGTTTGCTAGGTGGGCTGCTTAGCGTTTGCGCGGCTGGACTTGTTGCGTTCAAGGCCCGCGCCCACTGGGTGCCGATACTGGTGAGCTATGCCATCGGCGCTCTGTTGGGAGCGGCGTTCCTGGAAATCATCCCGGAGGCCTTCGAAACCGCCAAAAGCGCACAAAGCATGGCAGCCACCATCCTGGCCGGTATCCTGATCTTCTTCGTGCTGGAGAAGCTGGTGCTATGGCGCCATTGCCACGTCGAAGAGTGCGAGGCGCATGCGCCCGATCATGGTCATGATCACAACCATGGTCACAACCAGGCCCACGACCACGGCCGCAGCGGGTTGATGATCACGGTGGGAGACACCTTCCACAACTTCGTCGACGGCATCTTGATCGCCGCGGCATTCCTTGCGGATTTCAATCTCGGCGTGGTGACGGCGCTGGCCATCATCGCCCATGAGATTCCGCAGGAAGTGGGGGATTTCCTCATCCTGCTGCACTCCGGCTACAGCAAGCGCAAGGCCATCATGCTCAACCTGCTGTCCAGCGTGGCAACGCTGGTGGGCGGGGTGCTGGCCTATTATGCGCTGGCGACGATGCAGGGCGTAGTGCCTTACGTTCTGGGCGTGGCCGCGTCCAGTATGATTTATGTGGCGGTGGCCGATCTCATCCCCGGCTTGCACAAGCGGCCGGAACTGCACGCCACGGCACAGCAGGTGGTGTTAATCGGCCTCGGTGTCGGCTCCGTCTTGATGACCAAGCTGCTGCTCGGCGACCTTGCGTGACTGGTTGCGGCGGCGCTGCGGCGTGCCCACCAGCCATAGCAGCAAGGCGCACGGCAACAGGCCGTAAAATACAAAGCTAAGGATGCCGGCGATAACAGATGGTTCGGTAAGCGCCATCATCAGCGTGACATAGAGCCAGGCGATTGCAACGATATACATGAGTTCAGACTAACATGGCCAAACACATTCCCCAAGTCGGTTTCGTTTCCCTCGGCTGCCCCAAGGCGTCGTCGGATGCCGAGCGCATCCTGAGCCAGTTGCGCGCCGAAGGCTATGAGATTTCCGGCAGCTACCAGGACGCCGACCTCGTCGTCGTCAACACCTGCGGCTTCATCGATTCGGCGGTTGAGGAATCGCTCGACGCCATCGGCGAGGCGCTGGCGGAGAATGGCAAAGTGATCGTCACCGGCTGCCTGGGCGCCAAGGGTAGCGTGGTGAAGGACGCTCACCCCAGCGTGCTGGCGGTCACCGGGCCGCATGCGCTGGACGAGGTGATGGAGGCGGTGCATGCGCAACTGCCCAAGCCGCATGATCCTTATACCGACCTGGTGCCGCCACATGGCATCCGCCTGACGCCGCGCCATTATGCCTACCTGAAGATTTCCGAAGGCTGCAACCACCGCTGCACGTTCTGCATCATTCCCAGCCTGCGCGGCGACCTGGTGAGCCGGCCGGTGGGCGAGGTGATGCAGGAGGCGGAGAGCCTGGTCAAATCCGGCGTGAAGGAGCTGCTGGTGATTTCGCAGGACACCTCGGCTTACGGTGTGGACGTGAAGTACCGTACCGGCTTCTGGGGCGGCAAGCCGCTGAAGACTTGCATGACTGAACTGGCGCGCGCCCTGGGCGAGTTGGATGTCTGGGTGCGGCTGCATTACGTCTATCCCTACCCGCACGTGGACGAGGTGATCCCGCTGATGGCCGACGGCCTGGTACTGCCGTATCTGGACGTACCGTTCCAGCACGCCAGCCCGCATATACTAAAGGCCATGAAGCGCCCCGCCAGCAGCGAGAACAACCTGTCCCGCATCCGCGCCTGGCGCGAAACTTGCCCGGAACTGACCATCCGCAGCACATTCATTGTCGGTTTTCCCGGGGAAACCGAGGCCGACTTCATTCAGTTGCTGGATTTCCTGCAGGAAGCGCAGTTGGACCGCGTCGGCTGCTTCGCCTATTCGCCGGTGGAAGGTGCCGTTGCCAACGCCTTGCCGGATCAGGTGCCTGAAGAAATCAAGCAGGAACGGCTGGCGCGCTTCATGGAACTGCAGGCACGCATCAGCGCCGACAAGCTGCGGCAGAAAATCGGCCAGACCATGCTGGTGCTGGTGGACGAGGCGGACGACGAAAACGCGGTTGGCCGCAGCATGGCCGATGCGCCGGAGATCGACGGCGTGGTGTATCTTGAGGGCGGGGCTGGTCTGTTGCTGGGCGATCTGGTGGAAGTGGAGATTACCGGTGCCGACGAGCATGACCTGTACGCCGGACCCGCGTGAAGTGCCAATCCTTCCAGCAAGTTCAAATGGCAATCTGGCGCGCGCCGCATGGCAAGGACCAATGGAATGCAATGGAAAACGTTACTAATCATTACTAGCGCGGCGTTACTCGCAGACTGTGCCAGTCCTGCCACGAAACCTATCAAAGTTGACCAAGCTGCCAATCAGGCCGAAGCGAGGTTGCAGAACGAGCTTGCACTGGAGGGCTTGATCAACGATGAGCTCAGGCTCAAGAGGATCGCTTCCGACATCAAAATGAAAGCATCGGGCCTGTGCGGCGAACTGGTCGAATATGACCTTGGTGTGTACGCATTAAGCCAGGACATGCTGCCCAGGCAATTCAGGGAGGCTGCCAATGCGCTTTACCAGATAGGTCAAAAGCCAAGAGTACTATTGGTTTATCCCGGATCTGGCAGTGAAGATGCCGGCATAAAAAATGGGGATGAAATTGTTTCCATAAATAATTGGCTGCTGCCAGCTGGCGAAGCATCAGCGCAAATAATTCGTGAAAAATCGGAAGCCTTCCTGAAAGATGGGAAGCCGCTCGAAGTGAAAATTGCACGCGGTTCGGAAGAAATCAACCTGTCAGTGCACCCCAGAAAACAATGTGCGTTCCCGGTATTGTTGAATGGCAGCGATCAGTTGAACGCATTTGCCGACGGCAAGAACGTATTCATTGCCCGGGGCATGATGCGTTTTGCCCAGGACGACACTGAACTGGCCCTGGTGGTGTCGCATGAAATGGCACATAACTCCATGCTCCACATGAAGGCAAAAACTACTAATTACGTTCTTGGTACGGTTCTTGATGTTTTGATAGCGGCAACAACGGGCGTGAATACTCAGGGTGGTTTTGGAAATATTGCCGCTTCCAGATATTCACAGGAATTTGAGGCCGAGGCTGATTATGTCGGCTTGTACATGATGGCCGCTGCGGGGAAAAACATAGACAGCGCCCCAAAATTCTGGAGAAGGATGGCGGCGGCTCACCCGACGGGGATCGAGGCGGACTATTCTTCCAGTCATCCTTCCACGGCTTATCGGTTGCTCGCTCTTGAAGAAACAGTCAAGGAAATCAAGTTGAAGAAAGAAACCGGGGCATCGTTAGCCCCGGAAATGAAAAAGCCGGTTCCCGCAACGACAACCACAGCAACGATCCCTGCAGCCAGTCCAGGTGCCACTTCATCGATGCCGGCACTGACAGCATCCGAAGCGATAGAGGGACATTTTGCTGGAAAGGCGTCTAGAGTTGGTGGGCTGGCTGGATTGGTAAAGGGCATTGATCTAAAACTCTCCTTCACCAGCAAGACGGAGAAAGCCATCACCAGGCTGGAAGGCAAGGCCAAACTGTATGCCGATGACGGCGAAGAAATCGGGTCGATTCCATTCCGATCGGAAAATGCGATACCCGGCGCCAGCAGTATCGAGCTTATTCAGACCGTCTATCCACTGCTTTTCCCCGGATACTACAAAATCAAGGATCTGGATGATTCGAAGATCAGGGCTGAATTTACATTTGAAAAGATTGAGTTCGCGGATGGCAGCAAAGCTGCAAAATAGCGCTGAAGTCATTGGGAAAGTGGCGCGAGAGTGATCCTAGCGTTTATAGAACCATCGTTTCATCAATGAGGATTTTTTCTTCGAATACAACAATTCCTCTGCTCTGAGCGTAACCTCGACCACGTTTTCCGTACTGGTCAGGTCATCCTTTGTATCCTGCACTATTCTTGGCCTTATGAGCAGGGCGACTGAGCGTCCCGCGAGGGGAAACTTGTCATCGCAGGTAAAAGTTCCATCGCTTGTCAGGCCAAGCTCAAAATCAGTATTCATCAGGCAGTGCCACTCATCGTTACAGCGGAGTCTCGGCAGTTGAAAGGAAATCGGGTCATGATGGGCATTGATCAGCAACAAGAAGTCGTCGTCCATAATCGGATTTCCCCGCAGGTCTGATTCGTCCAGGTCTGCACCTGAAAGGAAAACGCCAATGCAGCGTGCGAAGTGCTGCCCCCAGTCATGCTCGTTCATCTCTTTGCCAAAGGGGTCGAACCAGGCCAGATCCTTGATTCTTCTGCCATCGGGCTCGCGCCCCACGAAAAATCGGTTGCGATGAAGTAGTGGATGTGTTTTCCGCAAGCCGATCAGGCGCTGCACGAAATGCAGAAACTGGCGATCCTCATCGGAAATGTGCCAGTTGACCCAACTGATTTCATTGTCCTGGCAATAGGCATTGTTGTTGCCCCCCTGGCTTCGTCCCATCTCGTCGCCAGCCACCAGCATTGGCACGCCTTGGGATAGCAAGAGTGTGCTTATCAGCGCGCGCTTCAGAAGGGCGCGCAGGCGCAAAATTTCAGGATCGCTGACAAGGCCTTCGGTGCCACAATTCCACGATCGGTTGTGTGATTCCCCATCCCGATTTTCCTCGCCGTTGGCTTCATTGTGCTTTTCGTTATAACTCACCAGGTCGTGCAGGGTAAAGCCGTCGTGCGCGGTGATGAAATTGATGCTGGCATAGGGTCTTCGCCCACTGTGGTTATACAGGTCGGATGATCCGGACAGTCTGGAAGCCATCTCTCCAATCAAGCCGCCTTCGCCCTTCCAGAACGCGCGTACCGTGTCACGATACCTGCCGTTCCATTCAGTCCAGCCAGGTGGAAAATTGCCTACCTGGTAGCCGCCTTCTCCCAGATCCCAAGGCTCGGCGATGAGCTTGACCTGCGACAGCACTGGATCCTGGTGAATGATGTCCAGAAAAGCGCCAAGCCGGTCAACATTGTGCGATTCCCGGGCAAGAGTGGAGGCAAGATCGAAGCGGAAGCCATCCACGTGCATTTCCAGCACCCAGTAGCGCAGGCTATCCATGATCAGTTGCAGCACCCGCGGATGCGTCATGTTCAGGGTGTTGCCGCAGCCGGTGTAGTCGCGGTAATGGCGATTTAACCCAGGCTCAAGCCGGTAGTAAGCGACATTGTCGATCCCGCGGAAGCATAGGGTAGGCCCCTTCTCATTACCTTCGGCCGTGTGGTTGTAGACCACATCCAGAATGACCTCGATGCCATGGCTATGCAGTGTCTTGACCATCGCCTTGAATTCATTGATGGAATCTGTGGCGCTGTATCGCATGTCGGGAGCAAAGTAACCAATAGTGTTGTACCCCCAGAAGTTTCTCATCCCCTTGTCCAGCAGGTGCCTGTCATCCAGAAATGCATGCACGGGCATCAGTTCGACCGCGGTAACCCCCAACTGCTTGAGATGCTCGATGGCGGGTGCACTGGCAAGCCCCGCATAAGTTCCTCTAATGTGCTCTGGGATGTCCGGATGCAACCGGGTGAAGCCCTTGATGTGCAGTTCGTAGATGATGGTCTTATGCCAGGGGGTGTCCGGAGGCAGGTCGTCTTCCCAGTCGAAATGCGTATCTACCACCATGCATTTCGGCATGTCGTGCGCACTGTCACGGCTGTCAAACGACAGGTCTTCATCAGCGTGGCCAATTTCATAGCCAAAATTGGCGTCAGACCAATGCAGATCGCCGTCGATGGCCTTGGCATAGGGGTCAAGCAGCAACTTGTTGGCATTGAAACGGTGCCCCTGTTCCGGAAGGTAGGGGCCATGCACCCGATAAGCGTATAGCAAGCCAGGTTGTGCCTGCGGCAAGTAACCGTGCCAAACCTGATCGGTATGTTCTCTAAGCACGATACGCCTTACCTCGTGGCGGCTATGTGGGTCAAACAGGCATAGCTCGACCTTTTCGGCATGCTCCGAGAACAGCGCGAAGTTAACCCCTTCGCCATCCCAGTTGGCCCCGAGCGGGTAGGGCCGGCCTGGCCACAAGGCAAATTTATTCAATGGCATTCAGTGATCCAAGCTGAACCCAGGAGGTGTGCTCCAGGATTGAATTGACAATTATTTTCGCGCCCACCGATATGAATCGCGAAAATCTTTTAGCGAGATTCTAAATCAGTTCCGACTTGGAGACCTTTATAATGTTTCATAAGAAGACTTGGGGATGGGTGATAGAATCCGGTTTGGCGGAAAGCATCATTGCTGAAAGCGGTAGGCAGGCTTTGGGTAACTCCAACCTTGTTCAGGATGGGTTGTGGGTATAAAGGCATTTTGGCGCGAAAGTAGTATTTGCTTCCGCGTTTTGATAAGCGAGTGAGCAGGTTCAAAACAAAACCCCCTAGCCGTTACAACAACTTAGGGGGCTTTTTTAACAAAATTAATTAAAACAATTTAGTTGTTATTTATTTGGTGCCCAGAAGAGGACTCGAACCTCCACACCCGAAGGCACATGGACCTGAACCATGCGCGTCTACCAATTCCGCCATCTGGGCTCGAAAGAGACGCGAATTTTATAGGAAAGACTGATTTTGTCAACGAGAAAAAAACAACGCGGCAAGGATCCGCACGCAAAGCGTGAGGCAGCCAATTACGAAAACCCATTGCCAAGCCGGGAATTCATTCTGGATGTGATGGTGGGAGAGGGTGCTCCGATCAGCGAAGAGAGGCTCTGGGGATTGCTGGAAATTCGCAAGAGCGAGCACGAGATTTTCGGGCGTCGTCTGGCGGCGATGGAGCGCGATGGCCAGATTATTCGCAATCGCAAGGGGGCGCTATGCATTGCGGAAAAGATCAACCTGATTCCCGGCAAGGTACAGGGGCATCCGGATGGCTTTGGTTTCCTGATCCCGGATAAGGGCGGCGAGGATCTGTTCCTTTCGCCCAAGGAAATGGCGCAGGTGCTGCATGGCGACCGTGTCATGGTGCGTCAGGCCGGCGTGGATCGGCGCGGGCGCCCGGAAGGCAAGATTGTCGAGGTGTTGGAGAGGACAAACAAGCGGCTGGTCGGGCGCCTGATCCGCGAACGTGGCGTGGTGCTGGTCTCGGCGGAAGATCGCCGCATTAATCAGGATATCCTGATCCCGCCGGGCAAGGACATGAAGGCGCAAGCCGGCCAGGTAGTGATGGTGGAGCTGATCGAGCAGCCGTCGGCCTACGCCCAAGCCATTGGCAAGGTAGTGGAAATCCTCGGTAACTATGCCGACCCCGGCATGGAAATCGAGATTGCCTTGCGTAAACACCAATTGCCCTACGAGTTCTTGCCCGCGGCCGTCAAACAGGCCGACGCCTATCCCAGGCTGGTGCAAAAAAGGGACTGGGAAGGCCGTGTCGACCTGCGTGAGCTGCCTCTGGTGACCATCGACGGCGAAACGGCGCGCGATTTCGATGATGCCGTATATTGCGAACCGCAAGGCAAGGGCTGGCGTCTGGTGGTGGCGATCGCGGACGTCAGTTTTTATGTGAAGCCGGGCGAGCCGCTGGATCAGGATGCCTTCGAGCGTGGCAATTCGGTGTATTTCCCGCGACGCGTCATCCCCATGCTGCCGGAGGCGTTGTCGAATGGCTTGTGCTCGCTGAATCCGGATGTCGAACGCTTGTGCATGGTATGCGACATGCAGATTGACGGTGCCGGCAACATCAAGCGTTATAAGTTCTATCCTTCGGTGATGCGCTCCAAGGCGCGCATGACCTATACCAAGGTGTACGACATGATCGTCAACCCGCAGGGGGAGACAGCGAAGGAATACACTTGGCTCCTCCCGCATGTGCAGCATCTCAATACACTGTTCGAGATATTGCTCAAGGCGCGCGAGAAGCGTGGCGCTATCGAGTTCGAGACCATCGAAACACTGATGATCTTCAACGAAAATGGCAAGATCGATCGCATCGTGCCATCGGCGCGCAACGATGCACATCGGCTGATCGAGGAGTGCATGCTGGCGGCCAACGTGTGCGCATCGGATTTCCTCAAGGAGCATGGCCATCCGGCGTTGTACCGCATCCACGAAGGCCCGACTCTGGAAAAGCTGGAGAAACTGCGCGGCTTCATGGCTGAGTTCGGCTTTGCGCTGGGCGGCGGCGATACCCCGCACGCCAAGGATTATGGCAAGTTGCTGAGCCTGATCAAGGGCCGTCCGGATGAGCAACTGCTGCAGACCGTGCTGCTGCGCTCCATGCAGCAGGCAGTGTACAGCCCCGACAACGTCGGCCACTTCGGTCTGGCTTATGAGTCCTATACCCATTTCACCTCCCCGATCCGGCGTTATCCAGACCTATTGATCCACCGCGCCATCAAGGCAGTGCTGGAAGGCAAGAAGTACAAGGCAGGCGACTGGCACGCGCTGGGCATGCACTGTTCGCTGACCGAGCGCCGTGCCGATGATGCCACGCGCGACGTCGAAACCTGGCTCAAGTGCTTCTACATGCAGGACAAGGTGGGCGAGAGCTTCAACGGCACGGTGGCCGGCGTCACCAGCTTTGGCCTGTTCGTGGCGCTCGACGAAGTGTATGTGGAAGGCCTGCTGCACGTCACGGAACTTGGCAACGACTATTTCAATTTTGACAATATGCGCCACGAAATGGCCGGCGAGCGCACTGGCGTGCGCTATCGGCTTGGCGATCGCCTGCGGGTCAAGGTCGCGCGCGTGGACATGGAATCCAGCAAGATCGACTTCGTGCTGGATCAGCCAGACGAACCGGCACAGTACAACCCATCAACATCCAAGAGCAAGAAGGGCAACAAGAAGAAATGAGTGTCACACGTGTCGTATTCGGTTTTCACGCGGTATTGAGCCGCATCCGCCAAAACCCGGCCAGCGTGCAGGAAGTTTGCGTGGACAAGACGCGCAAGGATGCCCGCATGCAGGACCTGCTGCAACTGGCGGAACAGAAGGGCGTGCGTGTGATGCAGATGGAAAAGGAGCGCCTCGACGGCCTCGCCGCCAATGGTCGCCACCAAGGCGTGCTCGCGCGGGTGCTGGATACGCCACTACCGTACCAGGACATCCACGACATCCTGGAATCAGGCCTTGCCGAGCCGCCATTGCTGCTGGTGCTGGACGGGGTGGAAGACCCGCACAACCTGGGCGCTTGCCTGCGCGTAGCAGATGCCATGGGCGTACATGCCGTAATTGCGCCCAAGGATCGGGCGGTAGGGCTGAATGCTACGGTGCGCAAGGTGGCTTGCGGTGCGGCCGAGACCGTGCCGTTCATCGCCGTCACCAATCTGGCGCGCACCCTGCGCGAACTCAAGGATGCCGGCGTGTGGCTGGTAGGGGCGGTGGCCGAGGCGGAACAGGATTTATTCTCCGCCAGGTTCAACGGCCCGATTGCCATGGTTCTAGGTGCTGAAGGTACAGGGTTGCGCCGCCTTACGGCAGAAACCTGCGATCAACTGGTGCGCATCCCCATGTTTGGGACAGTGGAGAGCCTGAATGTTTCGGTGGCCAGTGGTATTTGCCTTTACGAGGCACGACGTCAACGCAGCCATGGCGAATGATGGTGACTAGCGTCTGAATTCACCGGGCTGAGCGGCTTTTCGCGCAGGTCCGGTGGAATGATGGGTTATGTGTTACCCATTTTGATGCCAAGCTTGGCATCAAATTTCTCCTTGTTAATAACGAACCGCTCATGCCGCCCCTTAGAGATTAAGTCAATACCATCATTGGCTTCGACGGAAAATGTAAGTTTCCTTCCTTCTACTGCAATCAACTCCACAGTAGCTGTGACCTCTAGCCCTGGCGGCGTTGCTGCCTCGTGACTAACTTCGATGTGCGTCCCGACTGTTTGCTCATGCGGCCAGTCAAGATGGGGGTTGATGGCCTTGATACAAGCCCATTCAAGGAATCCCACCAAGAAGCCCGTAGCAAAGACTTCTGGCATTGCCACGAACTCCTCTGACTCGGCATAGAGTGCTGGGACTGTTTTTGATTGGGGAACTAAGAATCTGTGCTCGTATCTGATACCGGGTTTCAACGTTTCCTTCACCTATGGCTCCTGTAACGCATAACGTCTGGAAATCCTATGTTGATTTGATTAAACGCTATATTTGGTTTCATAACAAGAAACGCCCCAAGGGCATGAGGGTGCCTGAAGTCAAGGCGTTTCTGTCGTATCTCGCCGTACTGTGCAGGAACTGGTGGGGCATGCCGATGTGAGCATGATCATGATTCATATCCATGTGGTGAACAAGGGCGAGCCCGCTCGATGTGTGAATCTGTCGGAAACGCCGCTTCGAGGTTTATTTAACAACGCCAAAATGCTATTCTTGCGTGTTTTTATTCACTTAAACTTTTGGAGTCATCATGGCTGTTGAACGCACCCTTTCCATCATCAAACCCGACGCCGTCGCCAAGAACGTGATCGGCAAGATCTATTCCCGTTTCGAAACTAATGGCCTCAAGGTCGTCGCTGCCCGCATGGTGCACCTGTCCCAGGCTGAAGCCGAGGGCTTCTATGCTGTGCACAAGGCCCGCCCGTTCTTCAACGATCTGGTCAAGTTCATGATTTCCGGCCCGGTGATGATCCAGGTGCTGGAAGGCGAGGGTGCCGTGCTGAAGAACCGCGAGCTGATGGGCGCCACCAACCCTAAGGAAGCAGCAGCCAGCACCATTCGCGCCGATTTCGCCGAGAGCATCGACGCCAATGCCGTGCATGGTTCGGATTCCGCGGAAAACGCCGCGACTGAGATTGCCTATTTCTTCCCTTCTTCTCAGGTGTATTCACGCTAAATGACTGACAAAGTCAATCTGCTAGATTTCGACCAGCCAAAACTTGCTACGTTCTTTGCCGAACTTGGCGAGAAGCCATTCCGCGCCAAGCAGTTGATGCGCTGGATGCACCACTTCGGCGTGAGCGATTTCGGGCAGATGACGGATGTAGCCAAAACCCTGCGCGAAAAGCTTAGCGCAATGGCTGTCATACAGCCGCCGCAAGTCAAACTGGAACAAATTTCCGATGACGGCACCCGCAAGTGGCTGATCGATGTCGGCGCCGGTAATGGCGTCGAAACTGTATTTATTCCAGAAGATGACCGCGGCACGCTGTGCGTGTCTTCCCAGGTTGGCTGCGCGCTGGAGTGCACCTTCTGCTCCACCGGACGGCAGGGGTTCAACCGCAATCTCGCGGTATCCGAGATCATCGGCCAGTTGTGGCTTGCAAATCAGTCGCTGCGCAAGGCCGATGGCTATGACATGCTGCCGCCGCGCGAGCGCATCATCTCCAACGTGGTCATGATGGGCATGGGCGAGCCGCTCGCCAACTTCGACAACGTGGTGACGGCGCTCAACATCATGCTGGACGATTCCGCTTATGGGCTGAGCCGCCGCCGCGTCACAGTATCCACCTCCGGCCTGGTGCCGGCCATGGATCGTTTGCGTGACGAATGTCCGGTGGCGCTGGCGGTTTCGCTGCACGCGCCCAACGACGCGTTGCGTGACCAGATTGTTCCCATCAACAAAAAATATCCGCTGGCCGAGCTGATGGCCGCGTGCCGACGCTACCTGGAAAAGGCGCCGCGCGATTTCGTGACCTTCGAATACGTGATGCTGGATGGCGTCAATGACACGGTCGAGCATGCCAAGCAGCTATTGAATCTGGTGAAGGATGTGCCGTGCAAGTTCAATCTGATCCCGTTCAATCCTTTTCCCAATAGCGGCTACGATACTTCCAGGTCTGAGCACATCCGCCGTTTCCGCGATGTGTTGATGCAGGCCGGTTATGTGGTGACTACCCGCAGGACGCGTGGCGACGACATCGACGCCGCATGCGGTCAACTGGCGGGCAAGGTGCAGGATAAAACGCGGCGCACGCATAAATTGATTCTGGAGGCTGTCGCTTGAACAAGCTGATATCTGTTGTCGCGCTTTTTCTGGCGTTGGCTGGCTGCGCCACGAAAGTCCCCCAATACAGTTCCGACCCGACGGAGCGTCAGCGTGCCCAAATTCATACGGAGCTTGCCAGTGGCTATTATTCTCAAAACCTGTGGCCCTTGGCCATGACGGAATATAACACTGCCATTGAGATCGACTCCAATTACGCGCCTGCCTATATTGGGCTGGCGATGGTGTATGCCGTAATGGCCCAGGATGACAAAGCCGAAGCCAATTTCAAGCGTGCTTTGGATATTGAGCCGGGGAACCCCGAATCGCATAACAACTATGGAGTATTTCTCTGCTCTCGCAATCGTATTGACGAGTCATTGACGCAGTTCATGACAGCAGTCAAGGAGCCGCTTTATTACACTCCCCAGACGGCTTGGCTGAACGCCGGCATTTGCGCATTGAAAAAGAAGGATGCCACCAACGCCGAGACATACTTGTTCAAGGCGCTCAGCATACAGCCTGGGCTGAGCGAGGCTTCATATCAACTGGCAACGATCTATTTTTCCCGTGGTGATTATCTTCAGGCGCGCGAACGCTTGCAGCGGGCGATGCAAAACACCGAGGCAACACCGGATATGCTGCTGTTGGGCGTGCGCATCGAGCGCATTCTGGGTGGAAAAGACGCGGAAGCAAGCTATAGCATGCTGTTGAGGAAAAAATACCCGGATTCTGACCAGACCAGGATATTGCTTTCGGAGTAAATATGAGCCAGCCAGATGGACAAATCGAAGCTTCAACAACATCCCTCACGTTGCAGGGCGTCGGGCAAATACTGAAGCAGGCGCGTGAGAAAGCAGGACTGACGGTGGAAGATGCCGCTGCCCAGTTACGCATTTCCTCAAATCAGGTGAGGGCGCTGGAGTCGGGCGACAGTGGCGCGCTACCCATTTCAGTTTTTGCGCGCGGGTTTGTCCGCAATTATGCAAAGCTACTAAAAATCAACGCGCAACCGCTTCTTCAAGCCTATTCTCCGCAACTCGCTGAGCCAGGCAAGGAACAAATCATTCCACCTTCAAAAAACATCACCGTTGGCCGCGAACGCAGAACATGGTTGCTATATGCTTTGGCATCGATAGCACTGATCATCGCATTGGGTGGTTGGGTGGCGTACATGGACTACTTTGCCAGTCGCGGCGAGAAAGAGGTGCCAGCCACACCACCTGAGGTGCCGGCGCCCGCTGCCGCAGAGGTGCAGCCCGGTGAGGCATTGAATGCCGCACAAATCGAAATGGCGGTGCCTGTGGCCGAGACAAACCAGCCGCCAATGCCTGAAGTGCTGCCTCCTCCTGCAGTAATTGCACCTTCTCCTGCAGCAGCTGCCCCTGTAGTAGCTGCGCCTGTCACGGCCAAGTCTACGATAAGGCTGGTTTTCAGCGAACCGAGCTGGGTTGGGGTAAGGGATGGCGAGGGCAAAGACATTTTCAATAAGACTGTGCCTGCCGGCGATAGCGCTGTCATCGATGGCGTGCCGCCACTCAAAGTAACTATTGGTAACGCAAAAGGTGTGCAGGCCACTTTCAATGACAAGCCTGTCGACCTTGCGCCACATACTGCAGCCAATGTGACCCGGATGGTTCTCGAATAAGTGGAGCAACAGTTGAGCTTTAAGGCCGAAATTCCCCGTCGTTCGACCCGTTGCATCATGGTGGGCAATGTGCCCGTTGGCGGTGGCGTGCCGGTGGTGGTGCAGTCCATGACCAACACCGATACCGCCGATGCCGAAGCCACCTCCCGGCAGGTGTTCGAACTGTGGCAGGCTGGTTCCGAACTGGTGCGCATTACCGTTAATTCCCCGGAAGCGGCGGCACAGGTTGCTACTATCCGCAAGAGACTCGACGATGCGGGTTGCGGTGTTCCGTTGATCGGGGACTTCCATTACAACGGTCATAAACTCCTGGTGCAATACCCTGACTGCGCCGAGGCGCTGGCCAAATACCGCATCAATCCGGGGAATGTGGGCAAGGGCTCCAGGCGCGATGAACAGTTCGCCTCCATGATCGAGACGGCCATCCAATATGACAAGCCGGTGCGGATCGGCGTCAACTGGGGGAGCCTGGATCAGGCCAAGATGGCACGCATGATGGACGAGAACGCGCAACGGGCGGAGCCGCTTTCGTCCGAGGCGCTGATGCGCGAGGCGCTGATCCAGTCCGCCCTGGAGAGCGCCGAACAGGCTGAAGCGCTGGGCCTCCCGGGCGATCACATCATCATTTCCTGCAAAGTGAGCGACGTGCAGGATCTGATCCTGGTGTATCGTGAACTGGCAGGCCGTTGTGACTATCCGTTGCATCTCGGCCTGACCGAGGCCGGCATGGGGTCCAAAGGTATCGTCGCGTCCACTGCGGCGCTGTCCATCCTGTTGCAGGAGGGCATCGGCGACACCATCCGTGTTTCACTGACGCCGGAACCGGGCGAATCGCGTACCAGGGAAGTCATCGTGGCGCAGGAAATTCTGCAGACCATGGGCATACGTTCTTTCACCCCGCTGGTGACGGCCTGTCCGGGCTGCGGGCGTACCACTTCGACTTTCTTCCAGGAGCTGGCGCAGAAGATTCAACGCTACCTGCGCGAGCAAATGCCGGTATGGCGCAACCAATACCCTGGTGTGGAAAACATGAGCGTGGCTGTTATGGGGTGCGTGGTCAACGGCCCGGGCGAATCCAAGCTGGCCAATATCGGCATCTCTCTGCCGGGCACCGGTGAGGTCCCGGTCGCGCCGGTGTACGTGGACGGCGAAAAGACAGTGACCTTGAAGGGCGAGAACATCGCTGAGGAATTCCAGGCGATCGTCGAGGACTACGTGCAGAGCAACTACGCCGAGGGCGGAAAACTGCGCAGCGACAACAAAATTATTTCGATTAAAGCCGTTTGACGGGCATCTATCAGACATGAGCAAGACCATCCAGGCCGTGCGCGGCATGAACGATATCCTCCCGGCGGATGCCATTTTATGGGAGTTCTTCGAGGACACTATCCGGGACTGGCTGCGGGCTTATGGCTACACGCAAATCCGCACCCCTCTAGTTGAGAGTACCGATCTCTTTGTGCGATCTATCGGCGAGGTGACCGATATCGTCGAAAAGGAGATGTACAGCTTCGAGGACAAGCTGAACGGCGAGCGCCTGACGCTGCGTCCGGAAGGCACGGCATCCTGCGTGCGCGCCGTGATCGAGCACAATCTGCTCTACAACGCCCCGCAGCGCCTGTGGTACATGGGGCCGATGTTTCGCCATGAACGTCCGCAGAAGGGGCGCTATCGTCAGTTTCATCAGGTAGGGGTGGAGTCCTTGGGCTATGACGGCCCGGATATGGATGCCGAGCACATCATCATGACTGCACGGCTTTGGAAGTTGCTCGGCTTGCAGGATGTTGCACTGGAGATTAATACTCTAGGCTCCGCCGAAGCCCGAGCGCGTTACCGCGAGCGGCTGATTGCCTATTTCGAGCAGCATGCCGGCCTGCTGGATGAGGATGCCAGACGTCGCCTGCACAGTAACCCGCTGCGTATTCTGGATACCAAGAACCCTGCCATGCAATCCATGGTGGAGGATGCCCCCAAGCTGATGGACGACCTTGACGAGGCATCCCTCAAGCATTTCGAAGCATTGCAGGGCATGCTGCAGGCTGCCGGTGTGGGCTACCGCATCAATACGCGGCTGGTACGCGGGCTGGACTACTACAACGCCACTGTGTTCGAGTGGGTGACGACAAGGTTGGGGGCGCAGGGCACGGTATGTGCCGGCGGGCGCTATGACTGCCTCATAGAACAAATCGGCGGCAAACCAGCGCCGGCCTGCGGCTATGCCATGGGTGTGGAGCGTTTGCTGGCGCTGATACAGGAGCAAGGCAACGAACTGCCGAGCCTCGCGCCGGACGCCTACGTGGTGCATGCCGGCGATGCGGCTTCGGCATGGGCGCCTCATGTAGCTGAACAGCTGCGCGACGAAGGGCTGGCCGTGGTGCTGCATTGCGGCGGCGGCAGCTTCAAGTCGCAGATGAAAAAAGCGGATGCCAGCGGCGCCCGTTTTGCCGTGATCATTGGCGATGACGAAACGGCAGCCGGTGAAGTCACGGTGAAGCCGCTGCGTGGGGGTGGGGAACAGCAACGCATCAAACTTGGCGGAGTCATTGAACTGATGAGCCCATGATGGAGCTTCTGCGTATCGACAACCTCACGGTCACCCCGGTCACTCAGCCGCAGCGTTTGCTGGTGAGCGGCGTGTCGTTTGCGATCGAGGCCGGCAAGACCACCTGCGTGGTCGGCGAATCCGGTAGCGGCAAGAGCCTGACGGCATTATCCGTGATGAGTCTGTTGCCACAGTCCCTCCAGCGCGTGAGCGGCAGTATTCATTTTCAGGGGCAGGATTTGACCGCCTGCTCCAATGCCCAGTTGCAGAATATCCGCGGCAAGCGCATCGGCATGATATTCCAGGAACCGATGACCTCGCTCAATCCCGTGCTCAATGTGGGCTACCAGATCGGCGAAAGCCTGGCGGTGCACCTCGGCTTGAGCGGCAATGCGCTCAAGAACCGGGTGGCAGAGCTGCTGGAGCAGGTTGGCATCCCCGCTTCCCGCGCCGGCAGCTATCCGGATGAACTCTCCGGCGGCCAGCGTCAGCGCGTGATGATTGCCATGGCTATCGCATGCTCTCCTGCCATGTTGATTGCCGACGAGCCGACTACCGCGCTCGATGTGACGGTGCAGGCGCAGATTCTGGAGCTATTGGCCAGCCTCAAGTCACGCATGCACATGGGGATGCTGTTTATCACCCATGATTTCGGCGTGGTGGCGGATATTGCCGATGACGTGGTGGTGATGTTTCGTGGAGAAGTGGTGGAAATGGGCCCGGTGGAGAGCGTGCTGGGCAATCCCCGGCACCCCTACACCCGTGCCTTGCTGGACTGTGTGCCGGATGCCGAAGGCAGGAAACCACTGAAGCCCATCGATTACTCCTGGTTAAATGTGCCTGCCTGATGACTAACATCATTATTTCAGCCAAAGGCCTCACCAAAACCTACAAGCAGCGCAGCGGCAGATTCGGATTTGGAACCACGCTGGTCAAGGCGTTGGACGACGTCAGTGTCTCGGTGAAGCAGGGGGCAACACTGGCTGTAGTTGGCGAGTCGGGCAGCGGTAAGTCCACCCTGGCGCGTTGTCTGCTACAATTGCAGCCCCTTGACGCGGGCGAAGTCACGTTCGATGGGCGCAATCTTGCCGCGTTGTCAGGCAAGGAACTGCGTTCTGCCCGTCGCCATTTGCAGATGGTGTTTCAGGACCCCTTTGCTTCGCTGAATCCGCGCATGAAAGTGGGCGATATCGTAGGCGAGGGTCTGCTGATTCACAAGATTGGCGATGCGCAAGAGCGCCGTGAAAAGGTCGTGCGCATGCTGCAGCGAGTGGGGCTGGGAATGGCCGACATGGCAAAGTACCCGCACGAATTTTCCGGCGGCCAGAGGCAGCGCATTGGCATAGCACGCGCCCTGGTGCTGGAGCCGAAGCTGGTGGTTTGCGACGAGCCGGTATCGGCGCTGGATGTGTCGATACAGGCCCAGATTCTGCTGCTGCTCAAGGAGTTGCAGCAGGAAATGGGGCTGAGTTATCTTTTCATCAGTCATGACTTGCGCGTAGTCCGCCACGTGGCGGAAGAAGTGGCAGTCATGTACCGCGGCCGCATTGTGGAACAGGGGAAGGTGGATCAGCTCTATGCTGACCCACAGCAGGAATACACTCGTAATTTATTGAACTCGATACCCGGCCGGCACCGGCTGGAGAATTAGGAAATCGCATGGCATACGATCTGGAAGAACAGGAACAACTGGACGAACTCAAGGCTTGGTGGAAGCGCCATGGCAATACGGTGATTAGTGTGGTCATCGCAGGCTTTGTGGCGTTCTCGGCCTTCAAGGGCTGGCAGTATTATCAGCACAAGCAGGCGCTGGAGGCCTCTGACCAATATGAAGCGCTCAGCAGACTTGATATTGGCAGCGTGAAGGAGATACGCAGTATTTCCGGCCAAATCATGGACAAGTATGCCGGAACGCCTTATGCGGCGCGCGCTGCGCTGCTGGCAGCCAAGGCCAACTACGCCGCCAACGATGCCAAAAGCGCCAAGGCGCAATTGGAGTGGGCGATGTCGCATTCCCCGGAAAGTGCCATACGTGCCATTGCCACGCTGGAGCTGGCGACAATCCAGTTCGAGGAAAGGCAATACGATGCCGCATTGAAAACATTGAGCGCGAAGCACGATGCAGCATTCGGTGGCCTGGTTGCCGACCGGGAAGGCGATATTTTTGCTGCCCAGGGCAAGAAATCCGAAGCCAAGGCAGCCTACGAGAAGGCGCTGACCATACTTGACACCGAAGGGCGCTATCGCGCCTATACGCAGCATAAACTCGACGCACTGGGTGGCTGATCTTGGCTCGTTTCCTTTCCCTTCTGGCGCTACTGCTATTGGCAGGATGCAGTTCTATCAGCGACCTCAAGACCAGCGTTTCCGAGAGTCTGTTCGGTCCGGAACCGAAGGATCCGCCGATGGCACTTGCCGATTTCAAGCAAACCGCAAGCGCCAAAATCCTGTGGAAATACGATATTGGTTCTGCCACGGAATTTAACTTTACTCCGGCGGTCGACGGGTCGTCTGTTTATGCAGCAAGTTCGCAAGGGGATATCGCACGCCTGGATGGCGTAAGCGGGAAGCAGGTTTGGCGTATCAATGCTGCAGAGCGCCTGTCCGGGGGTGTTGGCGCAGGGGATAACCTCGTACTGGTTGGAACACCCAAGGGCATGGTGCTGGCTTTCGATCAGAACGGAAAATCACTATGGAAAGCCAGGGTCAGCAGCGAAGTGCTGAGCGCTCCCAAGGTCAGCAACGGCTTGATTGTGGTGCGTTGCGGCGACAGCCGGATTTTTGGCCTCAGTGCAACGGATGGCAAACGCAAGTGGGTTTATGAGCGTGCTACGCCGTCTCTGGCATTACGCAGCAGTGCCGGAGTGACCCTGGCTGATGGCGTAGCCTATGTCGGATTTGCAGGAGGCAAGCTGGTCGCCGTCAAGATCGATGATGGGAAAGTGCTGTGGGAAGCCTCTGTGGCGTTGCCCAAGGGGGCGACCGAAATCGAGCGCATCGCTGACATTACCAGCCTGCCAGTCGTGGATGGGAAAATGGTTTATGCCGTTGCTTTTCAGGGCCGTGTAGCCGGAGTTGATCGGTCAAACGGGCGAATTTTGTGGACGCGCGACATTTCCAGCTATACCGGCATGGATGCACAGGGCGAACGGGTATATGTTACCCACTCGGGCGGGGCGTTATACGCGCTGGATTACAGCAGCGGCAAGAGCTACTGGCGCCAGGGAGGCCTGCTCAATCGACAGCTTAGTGCGCCCCTCGCCATGGGCGACTATGTGATCGTGGGTGACGTGGAAGGCTACGTGCATTTTCTTGCCAAGGAAGATGGCGCGTTTGCCGCCCGCATCCAGATTGAAGACAGTCCGGTCATGGCGCAGCCTGTGAAGCTGGAAAATTCTATCCTGTTGGCGCAAACGCGCGACGGCGGTTTGTACGCCATTTCTAGTCAATCAATAACGCGAGCGCCTTCAAATGGAACCCCCCTGCCTGAGGCGGTAACGCCTGAAAAGAAAAAAACGGATGGATCGCGCTTACCTGACTCGGCGGATTAGCATCCTTCGCACGGAATAATGTAAATCCCGTTAACCTAGCCTATTGGGCGTTTTAAAAATACAGGCAAGATTGCCTGTGCCACGGAAGGCGGATAATTTTGCTCCCCACCATTGCCCTTGTTGGACGCCCTAATGTAGGAAAATCCACGCTGTTCAACCGCATGACCAAAACGCGCGATGCGTTGGTGGCGGATCTGCCTGGACTGACGCGCGATCGCCATTATGGTCGCGGCGCAATAGGCGACTTTCCTTTTCTGGTAGTGGATACCGGCGGCTTCGAGCCGCTTGTGGATACTGGTATCCTGGCCGAGATGGCACGGCAGACCATGCTGGCGATCGACGAGGCCGATGTGGTCATTTTTCTGGTCGACGGGCGTCAGGGGCTCACGCCGCAGGACAAGGTGATTGCCGATCGCCTGCGCCGCAGTGGACGTCCGGTGCTCCTCGCGGTGAATAAAACCGAGGGCATGAATCGCGCCATTTCAGCTGCCGAATTCCATGAGCTTGCGCTGGGTGATCCGCTTTCCATTTCCTCGGCACACGGTGAGGGTGTACGCGACCTGGTCAACCTCGCGCTGACGGATTTTGCGCCGGATCAGCCCGAGCCCCTGGAAGAAGGGGCATCGAGAGTACCCAGGGTAGCTATTGTCGGCCGTCCTAACGTCGGCAAGTCCACGCTGGTCAACGCGCTGCTGGGCGAACAGCGCGTCATTGCCTTCGACCAGCCGGGTACCACGCGCGATTCCATCTACATCGACCTGGAGCGCAACGGAAAGCACTACACGCTGATCGATACCGCCGGCGTGCGGAAGCGCGGCAAGGTGTTCGAGGCCGTCGAGAAATTCTCCGTCATCAAGACCATGCAGGCCATCGATGATGCCAACGTGGTCATTCTGGTAGTGGATGCCATGGACGGCATCACCGAGCAGGAGGCGCATATCGCCGCCTTCATCCTGGAAACCGGCCGCGCGCTGGTGGTGGCGGTGAACAAGTGGGACGGGCTGGACCGGGACAAGCGCGACTGGTTCAAGCACGAGATCGACCGCAAGCTGCAAGTCCTCGACTTTGCCGAGTTCCACTATATATCGGCACTCAAGGGCAGCGGCCTGACGCCGCTGCTGCAATCGGTGGACAATGCCTACAAGTCGGCCATGGCCAAGCTCTCTACCCCAAGGTTGACGCGGGTGCTGGAAGAGGCCATCCAGCAGCATCAGCCGCCGATTTCCAAGGGCATACGTCCCAAGCTGCGTTATGCGCACCAGGGCGGCAGCAATCCTCCGGTGATCGTGGTGCACGGCAACCATGTTGACGGCGTCAAGCAGAGTTACGTGCGCTTCCTGGAAGGAGTGTTCCGCAAAGCGTTTGAACTTTCCGGCACGCCGTTGCGTGTGCAGTTCAAACAGGGTGCAAACCCTTATGCCGAGCCCGATAAACGCAAATCCGGCGAGGGAATCGTCAGCATGCGCAGGCGCAAAACCGCCCAGCGTGCAGAATTGAAAGCCCGCAAGGAGTCGGAAAAGGAAAGCCCCAAGCCGATCGCCGCTGTTCGTAAAAAGCCGCGTCAGTCATGAGGTCGGTACACGTAACTTAACGCTAGCGCTCCGCTCGGGGCGTATGTCCAGCGGCTATTTCAGCGGATTCTCACTATTTCATTGACGTGAAACGGCTATTTGAAGCATGTTCGCCTCTCAGAAATTATGCGTGTACTGCACGCTGAGGATGTTGACGTCGCTGTCGTAATCGCCCACCAGCTGGCCAGTGCTGCTTGGCACTGCGCCATCGTTCAGCGAGGCGTCCTTGATGAAAATGTGGGTGTAGCCGACATCAAGGCTGCTATTGGTATTGAACTTGTAGTTGGCGCCTATCGCCAACCAGGTGCGGTCGTTATCCGGGATGCGCGGCGTACGATCTTCACTGCTGGATACCGGGCTTTCATCATAGGCGACGCCGGCGCGCAGTTTGAGGGCATCGCTGTAGCGATAGCTTGCGCCGAGCGAAGCGCGGATGGCGTTGCTCCAGTTCTCCGGCTGTACACTCAGGGTCTGGCCGGAAAGCGGGCCGGAATCACGCACGACGCGCAATTCCTGGAACGAGCTCCATTCTGTCCAGGTCAGGTCGGCCATGACATCCCACTGCTCGTTGACTTGGTGGAACGCACTAAGGGAGGCGGAAGCCGGCAGTTTGACTTCGGCCGTAACTTTTCCATAGGAAAAACGCGGGTTGGCGGCAAACACGGACGGAACGGATGAGAAGTAAACATGGCCTTCCAGCTCCTGCCGGATCTCTGAACGGTAAGCGACGCCAACTCTGGTAGAAAGCGTCGGCTGGAAGATGGCACCCAGATTGTAGCCCCAACTCCAGTCAGACCCCTTGATCTTGACCTTGCCATCGTCGGATTGGGGCGTAATGCCAAGCCCTGTACATCCTTTCGGCCCTACTGTTCCGAAGCAGATGGTTCCAAAGTCGACAGCATTGGTCAGTTCAGCCTCTGCCTTCTGGTAGCTGACTCCCGCGCCCAGGGAAAGCTTGTCGTTGACCTTGAACGCCAGGGACGGGTTGATGTTGATGGTGGTCAGCTCTGACTTGATGGCATGGTAGCGTCCAACCCAGTCGTCGTTGTATTCGGTCTTGAGTCCGAATGGCGCATTGACGCCGATGCCTAGCCTGACGTCATCGTTGATCGCTTTGGCGAAATAAAGATTTGGAACAATCGCCCAGTCGCCGGCATCACCGCCATTGCCACCGGTCATTGGGCTGCCGACGCCGGAGCGTGCCCCCTGGTTGTTGAAATCCGCCGAGGGCTTGATGGCGTGTGCGGCGAATACCAACTGGCTGTCCGGCAGATAAGTCATTCCGGCGGGGTTGAAGAATATGGTGCTGGCATCCTCTGCCACTGCCGCAGCACCGGCATAGGCATTTCCCAAGCCGCTGCCACCCTGCTCGATCAGCGCGAAGCCGGCGGCATTGGCCAGGCCGGAGATTCCCAGTAATGTCGCTGATACGGCGAGGCGCCCCGTGATTCTTTTCATGCTGTTCTCCCCATCTAAAAGTCTATTGTAAATAACCTTCGTACAAATTCTCGTATTCTTGTTGATACTTTTCCAGCACTTTGTTGCGTTTGAGTTTGAGCGTCGGCGTCAACATCCCGTTATCCAGAGTCCACGGGTCAACCAGCAGGGCGATGCGGCGGATACGCGCATAGCCGGGAAAGGTTTTCATTTGCTGTGCCACGCGCGCCAGTGCGAAAGCCCTGGCTTGCGGTAGTTGCAGGCCTTCCGGCCAAGTGCTAGGCAGGTCACGCTCGCGTATCGCTTCATCCCAGCGCTCGCGGTTGACCACCGCCAGCAGGCTGAGGTAGGGTTTGCCTTCGCCGACCACCATGACCTGTTCGAACAGGGGATCGCTCAGGATGGCGGCCTCCATGTCTGCCGGCGGAATTTTCTCGCCATTGTTCAGCACGATGATTTCCTTGATGCGGCCGGTGATGGTGATGTGGCCATATCCGTCGATGTGCGCGACGTCGCCAGTGTTGAGCCAGCCGTCGGCGGTGAATATGGCGCGGGTGGCGGCCTCGTTGTTCCAGTAGCCCAGCATGACGTTGGGGCCGCGCACTTCCAGTGCGTCATGTGGCCCGAGGCGCACTTCGACGCCGGGCAGGGTGTTGCCGACGCTAGATGGATGGTTGTCTTCGGCGCGGTTGACGCTGATGACCGGGCTGGTTTCGGTGAGGCCATAGCCTTGAATGATGGTGATGCCGAGGCCGATGAAAGTGCGGGCATTGTCGGCGGAAAGCGCCGCGCCGCCGGAGACCGCAAGCCGCAGCCGGCCGCCTAGCTTTGCTGCCAGCTTGTCGGCCACCGCGCGTTTGAGCATGGGCCACAGCAGGTGCTTGCGCTGCCAGGGAGCGCGCCCTTGCGCGTGCTCGAAGCGGCTGTAGCCAACCTCGACTGCCAGCGCGAACAGATGGCGTGCGTACGCGGGCCCCTTGTCCAGCTTGTTGCGCAGCCCGGCCTGGATACGTTCGAAGATGCGCGGCACGGTGACCAGGATGGTGGGGCGAATGGACGTCAGGTCTTCCTGCAATTGCTGGATGGAGCGTGCGTAGGCCACCGTGGCACCAGCCATGACCGGGAGGATATAGCCGCCCATGCGCTCCAGGCAGTGCGACAGCGGCAGGAATGACAGGAATGTGTCGTCCGGGTAGATATCGAAAGTATGCAAGCCCGCCCAGGAGTTGCTCAATAGATTGTGGTGGGAAAGCATCACACCCTTGGAATTGCCGGTGGTGCCTGAGGTATAGACGATGGTGGCCAGCGCGTTCGGGTCGCTGACCATGTGGCGAAATTCGCCATCGCCGTCCGGCAGCCATTCGTCAATGCCGCGCAGGCGCGAATCGTCATCGCCTTCCGGTGGGGTCCTGATGGTGACGATACGTGTCAGAGTGGATGATAAATTGGCGGCCTCATGAATCGGATGCCAGTGTGTGGCGCTGTCGATCAGCAACAATTTTGCGCCGCAATCCTGCAATATGTAGGCAACGTTATCCGGCCGGTCGGAGGTATAAAGCGGCACGGTGACCAGTCCCAGGCCGAGCGCCGCCTGGTCGAACATGACCCATTCCGGGCAGTTTTTCAGCATGATGGCCACGCGATCGCCCGGTTGCAGGTTTTCGTGTTGCAGTGCCTTCTGCCAGCGTGCGATTTCGTGAACCATATGCGCCCAGCTGTGCGTCTGCCATTCACCCATGTGGTCGTTGTAGTAGCGGAAGGCCGGCCTCTCCGCGCTGCGGCGTGCGCGCTCGTGAAACATGCCGTCCAGGGTAATGGCGTCCTGCGGCGCGATCAGGTCGGTGTGCGGAGCTTTCATTACATGCTCTTCAGGCCGAAAAACGCGCGGATTCTAGAGAGCATGTCCTGGTTCTGTTGCGCCATCTGCCTGGCGCGCGTGTCGGCATCCAGTTCCTGTTGCAGGCTGTCCCGATCGATGCGGCGTCTGACCAGGGTTTTCGAGATTTCTTCGGCGAGCTCGGGACGGCTCTTCAAAACGGTTTCGAAGGATTCCTTATCCAGCAGATAGCATTCGGAATCCTTGGCGGCAATTACCGTGGAGCCCCGCGGAGCGCCCGTCATCAGCCCCATTTCCCCGAAGAAATTGCCGGGATATAGCGTGGAAAGCTTATGCTGCTCATGGCCGGGGGTTTCCAGAAACACGTCGGCTTCGCCGTCGATGAGCATATACAGCCAATCGGCCACTGCGCCCTGGTGAATGATGACATCGCCTGTGGCAAATGGCGCGTATTTGAGTTTTTGTGCGATTTCAAGCAACTCGTCCTCACGCAGCCCGTTGAACAACTCCACCTTGCGCAGCGCATCGACGCGCTCCTGGATGCGCCTTGTTTGCCGTGCCAGTTCGCGTTTTTCACCTTCCTTGGTCATGTGAACGTTGTATTCAGGGAAGGCCAGAAGGATACCGGCGCGTAGCAGGGCCGCATAGACGTGGTCGCGCACATCGGAGTCGGTCGGGTCGTCCACCTGCAAGTCGGTCAACCAGTAGCGAAGGGCGTAACGCCCGTAACTGGCGTCGAATTCCATCAATACGCAGTTGGGCGGGGGCTGTTTTGCGACGTTGCGGATATCGGTCTCGCGCAGGGCATCTTCCACGGTATTGATAACTCGGGAGGGTGGTATGTGGTAAGCGACATTGAACCAGATCCACCGTCGCAACTGGACAGGTTCTCCTCCATGCCGGCCGAGCACGGAGAATTTGGATTTCATGAGCTGGCTGTTTGGAACAATCACTGTTTCCCAGTTACGTGTTTCGATGGCGGTGTGTCGCCAGCGGATTTCCACAACCTTTCCGGTTACATCGTCGACCTTGATCCAGTCGCCGACCTCGATGGAGTCGTCGAGTTGCAACGCCAAACCGCCCAGAACGTTGCCGAGCGTATCCTGCATGGAAAAGGCGATGATGGCGGTAATGATGGCTGACGTGGTAACAATCTCGGAGAGATCAAGGCCGGCGTCGTGCAAGCGGACGAAGCCCCAGCCAAGGTAGGTGATGAATACGACGATATCTTCCAGAATTCGCGGCGGTTCCATGCGGAGGAAGGGAATAAGCAGGCGGAACGCGAACATTCCGCAGAGGCGGATGGCCGTCACCCCCTCCAGTATGAGGAAGGTTTCATGCAACCATCTGCCCGGCACCGCAAACCCGAGTTGCGCGATGATTCCGCTGGCGAACTGCCCTGCCAGGCTGGCGGCGAAGACAGCCAGGGTGATGGTAACGGAACGTTGATCGGCAGGATTGGAGCGTGAAAGCATCAATCCGATGCCGGCCAGCAACAGAAAAAGCATAGCCCCATGCCAGGCAAAGAAATTGATGCTACCCCACAAAGATTCGACGTTGTTCATGTAAGCATTCTAAAGTGACAGGGTGCGATCATGTAACCACCGTCGATCAGCTTATCAGCTGAAACATGAACAGTACGTAAAGTGCGGAAACCGTGAGTTGGCAGAGTGTGATGGGCAGGCCATAGCGCAGGAACCTGACGAACGTGATTCGCTGGCCGCGATTCGCGCAGATGCCGGCGCTCACGATATTGGCGGAGGCTCCAATGAGCGTGGCGTTGCCGCCAAGCGTCGCGCCGAACATCATTGCGATGAACACGGGAATGCTGGCAACGGGCCATTCGGTGAAGTGCGCTGCGAGCGCCACCTCGGGAACGACCTCGGCAGCCACCAGATAGCCCTTGATCATCAGGATCGAGGCGGCGACCACCGGAATGTTGGCGAGCAGGCTCGATAAGGTGCCAATCCCCGCAATCATGGTAAGCGCAACGAACTTCATGTCTGTGCCGTACCATTGGTACAGTTTGAACGACAGGCTCTGCAACAACCCGGTCTTGGTGAAAGCCTGTACCAGGACAAAGATGGAGGCGAGGAATACCAAGGTTTTCCAGTCTATGGAGCGGAACACCTTGTCCACTGGCTCGACTTTTGTGCTGTACACGGCCAGTAGCGCGAGTGAGGCTGCGATGATCGCGACTGCCGGAGGCACGATATGCGTAGGAAGGTCTTCGCCAAACAGGAACAGTAGTATCATCGCTGCCAGTACCGTGAGGGCAAGCGCAGCATACCCCGGTTTATCCAAAGGTTTAGCCGGCTGCTCCGGGGGCAGCGCCCGCTGCATGTTCCACACCTCTGGCATCAGCCGCGGCAACAGCGGAACGATTACCACGAGCGAAATCAATCCCCCGAGGCTGACCTTTTGCAGGTACTCGCCAAAGCTCATGCCAATTGAACTGCCGACCAGAAAAGTCGCAGGGTCGCCGACCAGCGTCAACATTCCCGCCGAGTTGCTGACTATCGCTGTGAGCACCATTGGCCCGACGAAGTCGATCTCGAGCTCCTCGGCAACCCTGATGATAATGGGCGCGAGCAGAATCACCGTAGTGGCGTTTGGCAGAAATGCACACAGCGGAGCCACCAGCGCGATTAGCAGGAGCAGAAAGCGCTTGCCGCTGCCGCGGGTCGCGCGCAGGTAAACGTATCCTATACGCTCGAACAGGCCCGTGGTGGAAAGCGTGTGCGCCACCACCATGCCACCGAACAGCAGCGCGATCGGTCCACCCGAGCTATTGGCAGAGGCCAGCAGGTCAGCTGCGTTGATGACATCGAACCCGAGAAGCACGCTTACGCCCAGCAACGCTGCAAGCGTCATGTCGATCAGGTCGAACGCAATTGCCAGGATCACCGCCGCGAATACGGCCAGAGTAATGTAAAGATGCAGATCACTCATATTTTAGATACCGGTTAGCTAGCGCATCGGCGGGGCGTACATCAGCCCACCCTGCGTCCATAGTTGGTTGAGGCCGCGCTCCATTTTGAGCGGGCTGCCACGCCCGACATTGCGCTCGAATATCTCGCCGTAATTGCCGACGCTCTGTATCACGCCCATTGCCCAGCCGGCATCGATGTCAAGCGCCTTGCCTGCATCGCTGCTGGCGCTGAGCAGACGCTGGCCTTCAGGCTCGCGAACACGCTTCAGCACGTTGCTTCGCGTCAAACCGAGTTCTTCGGCGCTGACAAGTGCATTCAGTACCCAGCGCACCAGCGTCAGCCAGTCGTCGTCGCCGGCACGCACTGCCGGCCCCAGCGGCTCTTTTGATATGTGCTCGGGGAGAATGAGGTAGGCTGATGCTCCACCTGGCGCGCGGGCGCGCGCCACGGCAAGTTGCCCGGTGTCGGAAGTGTAAGCGGCGCAGCGCCCCGCAAAAAATGCATCGGCAGCTTCGCTTGCGGAATCGAGGACGAGCGGCTCGAAACTCATACCGCGTGCAGTGAAATAACTAGTGAGATGCTGTAAATGCGTCGTACCCTTCTCGAAGCAGATTGTCTTTTTGTCCAGGGCGGCAATGGAGGAATTGCCGGCTTTATTGACGGGAGTCTTGCCTTTGGAGGAAGCAGGTTTCTTTGCCTCGACCGACTTCTTTTCATCAGCCTTCCTTGGCACCATCAAACCCTGCCAGTCGTAGAACAGGACTCCGGCAAACTGTATTTTGAGGCTGGCTTCGCGGACAAGCGTCCAGGTGGTGTTCCGTGCAAGCACATCGACCGTGCCGCCCTTCAGTGCCGGAAATCTTTCCGAGGCACGTAGTTGCACGAAGGTTACCTTTTTTGCATCGCCCAGTGCGGCGGCGGCCACTGCACGGCAGAAATCCACAT